>CYGL01000331.1_pt1 | contig 20628 bp, 34 predicted proteins | sample 485531 | NCBI WGS metagenome assembly CYGL01 (sample SAMEA3497897, study PRJEB9818) | human gut metagenome | reverse complement strand
GAGAGAGAGAGAGAGAGTATAAAAATAATTTAGACAGCCAAACAAAAAGTGAATTATTTTGCGGTTATTCTAAAGATTTTTTAGATAGTTTCGACACAAACGATGCCATTATAATAGAAGGTGACTTAAAGATACAAACCTTCTGTTATAGTGGCATTATTTTAGTTACAGGTGGAATCTGTTGTAATGTGGAGGAGGTGCTATGAGTATATCAAATGGGAAAATCATAGCTCCAATAGGTCTCGAAGATCCATATCAAATATTAGGAATATCTTCGCCAAGTGGTGATTACAATCTTGCATATATAACTGGTGCGGCTGCTAAAGACAGTATAAATGTTCTTAGTAAATATAAGCCTGTTAGATACCCTCAACCTTTCACAGATGATTATCCTAATTGGTGGAAAGCTGCAAATGGGAATTGCGGAATTGCATTGCCCGCTACAGGGAGTTCATCTGCATTACCGCCAGTTGGTCAGCCAATGTCTCGATGGGGATGGGAATATCCCACAGGAGGAGATTCTGAGCCTTTTAGAATAACAGATTGGCTTGGATACAATCATAACGCGCCTACTATTTTCAGTATGCACCCAGACCCAGGACTAACCCCAAGCACTCAATTTAGATGTTCTATTTTATTAAAACAAAATGCGGAAATATCTATTAATGAAATAGGAGAGATACAAAGATCGTATATTGGGTTAGTAGTAAGACATCAATCAAACGGAGAAGTGAGATTTAGAACATTAAATCGTTCTGTAATGGAAATGATGCAGCAAGAATATGCTGTTGTTTTAGATATTCCGGCTTGGCCAGATGGCAAAGTGGATGTTTATATGGTTGCTTCTGCGGCCGAAGCTTCTGCTCAATCTTATAGCAGTATAAATACAACTATATACTCTCTTAATCAAAGTGATTTAGAAACAGCATATATGGTTAAAACAATTGCTAAACCTGTACCGAACAGCTTTAAATTTGATTATAAGGTCGTTAATGACTTTGCGAATGAATATCATTTGGAATGTACATTTACGTCTATTAAAGGAGCATGGGAGAAAGCCCGATTCTCAGTATTCCTTGAGTCTGATCCGATTGGCGCTTTCCTAGGTGGTATGGGTGAATCATTATCTCCTGCCCCGATCGGGGAAATGCTGTCACAGGGAGGGTCATATACATTCAACTCTCAATCATTTACTCGTGTACAAACTTCTCAAAATAACTATGTAAATTACACTGCACGCTATTTAGGAGACAACTATAATTCTGGTTCCATTTTATTTAGAGCAAAGTAGTTGTATATATACTAAAAAAGTAGTATCTTAGCAGCGAAATATTAAAAATATCAAGATGACAACATCAGTTACAGTAACAGTAGAAAATGGAGATTTAGTTAGCGTTAAGCGAACTAATGCCGCAGTAAATAGCGAAACTCTTAAATTAGTAGGTTCAATATTAGTTGTAGCAACTAATAAGGTTCTCGAATTTAGTGGAAATGTTCAATTAAAAGATTCACAAAACGTAATCGGAACTTTCCAATACAATAACAATGATGGTACTATGATGGCACCTGCCCCTGCGGGAATGTATGAATCAGTAGTACGTATTACAAACGTAAGCGTATGCCGATAAACAAGTTGAGGCAACTGAGGCTTTGCTTGCGGGAATTAAAAAATGGAGTGAAGGAACAATTAATACATTGTGTGAGTAATGGAAAATACAGAAACTAAAAAAAGCGAGAATAAACTCGATAAAATAAAAAATAGTGAGATAGTTAAAAAGACATCATTGATCAAGGCTTTATTGATCGCGCATCAAGGGAAAGAACTTCCGCGCGAATTGAAGACTAAAGTTATGATGACTCGCATTTACTACAATGGATTTTATAAGAAATTCGAGGATGCCGTTAAAGAAGCTACAGAAGGATTGAAACCAGAGGGATTTGATAAAGAAAAAGAGGAAGTAAGTAAACTTCAAGAGAAAATCCAAAAACAATGCAAAGACCTATCTTCTCTTACAGAGGAAATGCTAAAGAACATCTTAACTGATGAAGAATTTGATAAGCATCAGGCATTTATGGAGATGTACAATAAGCATTGGAGAGATGTAGCGGATTTTAAGTCTAAGAAGCTGAACGAAGAGGTCGAGGTAGAACAAAAGACTTTTACGCAGAAAGAATATGAAGATTTAGTGAATGTAAATGTAGCTGATAACTATACTATCGAACAGGTATTAACTGATTTTCAGGGGATGTCTATCACGACTGAAAAGCAAATATCAACTACAGATTTTCTTGAAATGATATACGAGAACTTTGTTTGTTAATTGTCATGTAAGTTTGTTTTTAATTTTCAGGTATTAGTTGTTTTTCAAGGGGAAGTTTTCTTCCCCTTGTTTTGTTTCTATCTCCTTTCAAGTTTTTCTTCTGACGTTCTTCTTTCAATTTATCTTTGACCGCAAGAATATCAGAACGCTTAAATCCAATCTTATGGTTATTGAAACTTTTATTCTTAATACCATATTTATCCATCAATTTCTTGAATCCTGCTCGATTATTACCCATGCACAATTATCTTCATTGACACCATCATAAGTAACATAATCTTTCGGATTAACATATTCTGAATTCATCTTGTCTATTGTATTAAGTGCTCCCGCCAATTCGTCTTCGTCGCAATCTGCGCTAAATATATCAAAGATTCTTCCAAAGATAGTACTAAATACAAGTTTCCTAATAGGAGAGAGTGCATCTACTTCTTCTTTTATAATATCGTATATGTCACTCTTAATCTTATTGATTCTGTTTGAATTTGTAAGTTTTCACATTGTTTTCTTTTACTTCTTTCAGATTAGTCATAATTTAAAATGTTTTAGTTTTACTTAGCAAAATATTTTTGGTATTTAAACACGTCTTCAGAAAATAAATCGGAAGAATACATTTCTTCTTCTTTGCATTGTCCGCAAGCTATAGCAATATTTTTGGCTTCTTTCCGATCTACAAAGCGTCCATAGGAAGTCATAAAGCCTTGTACGACTTCACAAATATTTGTCGATTTATCCCATTGAACATTTAGAGATTGTTTTTTATCTTCATCTTGTTCATAATGCACATTTGTAGGCAAAACAGACATTATATATGGATGCCTAAATCCACAAAGAACAAACCCGGATTCAATACCATAAACTTCCATAAATGGATATTTTATTCCGTTATTATAATGTATTGCAGCACAAGCAATGTATTCCTTTGTATTATCTATCATTTTACTTCTTATTATTAAACATCTTTCTAATCCCATCTAATCCCTTTTGCAATACCACAGTTTTTATGTTGATGCAAGTATCTCCATTAGGTTTGCTAAACTTACTCTCAACGCATCTAAACCAGCCAAGTTCAACGTATTTTTGATAAGGAGTATTATTAGGCATCAATACCTTTTTCTCTCGTAGGAATGCAAATAATCGATTTCTTCCAATTCCTATATTGAGAAGTTTCGCCACGCGATCCATTGGCAATGCGTCCTTGCTATCTACTACTTCATCATAAAACTCAACTTTGGGAGCATCTATCGCTATTTTATGTTGTTGACTTTCGTTTTCAAGACGAAGTTTCTCTTTTTCCTCTCTTTCTCGTTTTAATTGCGTAGCTAACTGAATAACCAAGTCTGGATTATCAATCATTTGCTCAAGAGTGGGCTGCGTGGCGGTCATGCCGTATTGAAGAAGCTCTTTGATACGGTCGTTACACCAAATAGCAAAAGCAGGACTTAACCAACGAGCAAATTCCATTGCTACATCTTCGTGCATCCAAGTGCCTTGCTCACCATTTCCACCTTGTTTTATTTCTACCAAACCCGTTAGGGGAATTATCCTAACGGCTGATAATGTGGATAAAAACTCTTTGGTTGATTTGTTGGACAGCCAATCTTTGGCAAGTTTCCCAAACGGTTTAGCCATTTCTGTTGCATTTACCATTACACTATCTCCTTTTTGAAAAGTGATAGGACTTCCATTGTACTGGAAGATTTGATTGTTAGATAATCTTTCCATGTGATACTTGTTGTTTTTAAAGTTTTTAATTAGTCGTTTTCTACATATTGGTAACATTTGGTAGTGTTCATTCCAGGTAACTTATAATTCACTTCCCTAATATATCCATGTTCAACGAGCCTATTAACAGAATTGTATATTTTCTTTGTAGAAAGGAAAGGAATTAATTCTTTTAGTTTTGCTATTGCAATAAATCCGGTATATTTCTCTCGTTTTATCATGCAGCCTTTAAACGATTCTTGATACATTTTAGTACATAGTATCAATCGCATATAATAGTAGACGGCTGCGGCTTCTAAACCAACTTTAGAAGCCATTTCTTCATCAATACAAATCATGCAGCCTATCTACTTTTTGAGTTTAAATTCTTCGTATCGTTGCTTGATATTCTTTAGCCGACGAACTTTTCTAAAATGATTAATACCTAAATGTACCGTAACAATAATGCTAATAGCCCATGTAGCTGATACAATAAGCAAATATACCTCTGCCGTAGGCATAATATTGAATGTATTGTCAATACAAGTAATAGTATCGGTAAACATAAGATTAAGTGGTATAGCTCTTGCATACTTGCAATGATATTTACCTTCGTCACAAGCAAGCCTATACAAACAATAATCTAATAAGATAACATAGCCATCAAATGTTATTAATATTCCACTCCATGCAAAACAAAATACAATTAACATATAAATAGCTAATCCAAAGATAATCGCTCTAACTATTAACTTTTCCATATCCATATTTAATATAACCTTTACTTATTCTTTTTAGAATTGACTACGAATACAATTTTCTCTGTAAATAATCCAGGCGCTTTAGATCTTAGTTGCGGCTTCACCGGTGACTTTCTCCCATTCTCCGTTACCTTCGTGCTCGCCTTTATCTGTACTTTTTTCTTTGCCATAGCCTAATTCGATTAATGTCATTATTGAATAAGAAGCCAAGTCCATTAATGTATCCGAGATAGATTCGTCATTAACTTTTTGATTCTCTTTAGTTGTTAAAGAGATAATGCGATTCATTTTATCGCTCATTCGCGTAATTGAGGATATAATCCCAAGTTTTTTAAATGTTTCGCCAAATGAATCGCCATAATCACTGTTTTTTCTTTCATAAAGAGATGCAAGAGAATTTGCAATTGATTTGAACTGCGCAACTTTATCTATGCTCTTTGTTTCAAAATCTTCTGGGAACTCTATCATCCCAAACGGCTTAGCATAGCTACTCTCCCATGCAATAGGTTTTGCACTACCTACTACATGAACACAATTACTGTTATGCTCCTCTTTCATTTTCTCCTTCTTTTAAAACTTCTTGTTTAAATCTCTCTGCCGCCAAAATATTCTTTCTAAACTCTTCGTCTTCAATTGGGGTTTCTTCTTGAATAGGAGCGTCTAATTTGCTTTGGAAGAATTCTATTTGCTTTTTAGTTATATATGTAGCTAAATCAATCCAATATTCGTCATTTGTAAAGCAAATAAGAGGATTTAGTATAATAGAGAAAGTTCCAGAGAACAGCAAATCATAATTCTCTTTTTCTTGTTCGTTTAAGAGGTCATAATTCCCCTTCAGTTCAATAAGAGACTTCAAATGTCCATAAAGGGAATGCAGCCACGGTCTTACATACATTCTAAAACCATTTGCGCTTACTATTATCCCAGATTTTGTTTCGTACAGTTTAAAACTCTCAAAATCAAGTTCCTTCTGGGTTTCAGAACAAGGCACATGTATCAATGTAGGCTCAATACATAATTGTTCCTTTATTGATAAGATATCATTAATTAATTTCTCACCATAATGTGCGTTATCGCAAAGCCCTTTCAGCTTTGCGATCTTAACGCGTAGTTCTTTGTTCAATTCTTCTTTAGTTTTAGTTTCCATCATTTTCAGTTTTAGGTTTGCGTCCTCTTCTTTTGGGTGATTCGTCTAATGTTTCAGTATCAACTTCGGAGGCAGCAGATTTATCTATTACTTTGCTTTCTGTAGGATTTTCAGGATCTTCTACGCCTAACATGTAATCAGCAATAGTTTTTCTTCCGTTGAACCTACTAATTTTCTCTTTAATGCAGATATTCAACAAACGTTTTTTTAGTGTATCATTATCAAGCCCAATTAAAATATCTCGTTCTACGCGTTCCCTTTGACTGATAAAGTTAATAATATCCTCTTTGGTTTCAACAGCCGGAGTGTCAGAAGCACCAAGGCTTAAATAGGGATAAATAGCCACTACACTATGTGGAATACCTTTGTTAGGAGATTCTTTCTTTACATTGACTTCCTCCCATGAAAAGAAATCGTGTTCTGCGATAACATAATCCTCACAACCAGATTTACGTTTCAGTTTTACAATTGCCTGTGCCCATACTTTAGAGCCATCATATTCATCGGGAAGTTCCGATATTTTTGCATAAAGCAACATGTCTATCAAAGATTCATCTTCTCTCGTTACCATGATTTTTTTATTTTAAATTATAAATTCGATACAAATATAACTTTTTTAAGTCGTATTTACAACTGAGTAGGGTTATTAATTGCGACTCAACAACTTATTAACAAAGAACGCTTGTCTATTTTGACGTTTCATCTAATCCAAACTTGATTTTAATTACATTTATAATAGCGTTATACTGATTTTCATAGACTGTTCCAGCATGGGTATTTTTTACTCTTTTCTCAAATTCTCCAATGCTACCACGGAAACAACCACAAGTTATTTCAACGGTGTTATCCCTTGTCAGATAAGCGTGCGTGTGTCTATTGGAAGAACCGAAACAATCAAAACCGCAATGGTCTGCATCGCTTTTGAGGCATGCATTGCCGGCCACCCACGCAGTGCCGTACACCCGGGCATTGCCGTACACCCGGGCATTGCCGTACACCTGCGCATTGCCGAATACCCGTGCATCGCCGGCCACCCACGCATCGCCGGCCACCCACGCATTGCCGTACACCCGGGCATTGCCGTACACCTGCGCATTGCCGTACACCTGCGCATTGCCGAATACCCGTGCATCGCCGGCCACCCACGCAGTGCCGGACACACACGCAGTGTCGGCCACCTGCGCATTGCCGGCCACCTGCGCATTGCCGGCCACCTGCGCATTGCCGGCCACCCACGCAGTGCCGTACACCCGGGCATTGCCGTACACCCGGGGCAGTGTCGGCCACCCACGCATCGCCTTCTTGACTTAGATTTTCTTCTTTTTCGATGAATCCTCCTATTTCTCCTTCTTTTGCATACTCGAACGTCTTCGTACATTTGATTTGGTATAACTTTGTTCCGAACTCGTTTACTACATAGTTTTCTGTTAGTTCAAATTTCTTTTCCATGATTTTTGTTATTTAATGATTAATACTATTATTATTTGCTCAACAAAGAGTTAAGCGTCTCTCTAAACTTTTTGTAGTCTTTCAATTCTTCATCAGACAATACAATAAAGCACATTCCATCAATGTATGTACATTCTAACGTTTCTCTTTTGATTAATCTCCAAATCCATGGTACGGTAACACCTTTCATGTCAGCGTAATTTTTGACCTTAATAAGATTTTCTAACTTCATGTTATTTGTTGTTTATTGGTTTAACAGCGCAAATATAGCGTTAATTACCATATACCGCCAAATAAAAAGATAATATTTTCAGGATTTAACATTATTTTATAAAAAAAGCGGCAAGAACTAAGTCTCACCGCCCAAAACAATTATGAACAAAATTTAGACTAAAGATTTCTGTTACCAGATTTTATATCCTGCGCCAATATTATATACGGGCTTGTTTCCAAAGACTCCTATACCACCATTTAAATAAAATCCTTTTGGGAATGTAATACCAACGTTTAAAGTTGGTATATAATTCTGATCAAAGTAAGAAACTTGTCCATAAAGATACCCTTGTGTTTTTTTAGGGGGATATATGGTTTTCGTTTCCGTATTTGTTATGGTCTTATATTCCGTTTTATTAAAGACGTTTATTTTATCCAATGAAGGATTATATCCCGATACCCAAGCTTCATATCTACCATCTTCTTTATAATATTTCTGTTCTATTGGAAGTATTATTTTAGAAGAATCAGATGTGTATATGTAAATAGTATCAACAATCTTTTTTTCTTTAAATATTGGAGATACTAATTCAAGAGTATCGTATTTTACTACCCAAACCGTATCTGTTTGAAAAACCGTAGTAGGCTTCTCTAATGGTTTATTAAAATACGGGACAATTGCTATTACCACTAATAATATGATGATAATATATGCAAGAGCATTACAACGCTTTAATTTCATCACATGCTTTTGTTACTTCATCATAAATACGACGCAAGCTAATCGCATAACTAACATTTCTTGCATTTAAGGTAAAAGCCGAAATTTTATATTCATCAGAACTCAAGAAATCCATTTCCTTTGAAACAGCTTTACCTATTCTTTCAAGACTTAACAGCTCCTGAGATTTTTCTTTCCCATTTAAACCAGTCTGTGAAATCCTTAAAAGTTCTATTACATTCCCCTGATCTGTAAATAAGTCCGTCTCCGTCATTCATTACATTAAGAGCTATCAAATAACCAATAGCTTTTGATACAACATCTTTAGGATAATAATTTTCTTTAAAATGTTTTTTTACGTCTTCAAAATTCTTCATTTCTTGTTAGTTTTTAATAGTCGTAAGACCGTTAATATTAGTAAATTTAAATGTTGCTAAAATATATGGGGAATTTCCATGCAGATAATCCGAAGATGGTTCTACTTTATCGGAGAGAATAATCTCTGCTTGTCTTTTTCTGATAGTATCCCAATACAATATTTTTTTCCCAAGAACATAATTATAAAAATTGTCGAAAGTATCACGACGATTGACTCCTATAAATGCAAACACGAATTCAATATCTGTAGCATCTACCGTTGGGGTATCGGGTATGTAGTAATTACTTCCATTGCTTTCAGGAAATACTTCTGAATAAATTCTTGGTTTACCCTTAGTGGATAGTCCTTTGCATGATACATACTTCATACCATGGAAATCCACCTCTAAGTTTTTAACGGGTTGCGTTGTCGGCTTCCCTATCTCTTGCATATAAAAAACGGGATCACTCATTGTCTTTCGGCATTATTCGTTCAACTATAACGCGACTATTAATAACATCCCCTGTGATTAAAGGAGAGCCGCCATATACATAAATAAAACATCTGCTATTTGCTCCAATGCTTATGTCTATCCTACTATCACCAGCAATAAAGATTTTGCAGAAATGGTTAGGCTTTATTTTTAGGTCTGTATTACTATCTAATATACACAAAAGAGTAGTAGAAACCTCAAAGTTATCGTCGTTATATTCACATAGCATAGCCCCAGTATATCCATGCCCCTTATCATTTTTATATTCGCAAATATATTTCCCATTTACATAGGCTTTAAATTTCTTTGCAAAATATTCAGGGGATACACCCCATCCCTCGGCAACAGAAGCAGCCATAAATTCTGCTCCATTAGCGTCACAAGCAATTTCAAATAATTCTCTATTGCTTTTTTCAGAAGTCCATTTATCAGTATATCCTTGACAGAGACCTCTTTCGATAGCGTTTTTTTAAATTGTTCTAAATCAATCATAATAAGTTGTTTTATAGCGCAAATATAGTAATTATTACTTTAAATCCAATACTTTATTCTCCTTTTCTAACTTTATCACAACAATCAGCGATATACCCACAAAGATAGCTAAAACATTCTTGATCTTCAAGGTCAACCTTTGCTCCAATATAAGAGAATATATCCATTGCAACATGTGTAGCTTCATGCGTTATATGCTTAATCGTCATATCTTTTTTTGAAGCAAATCTAATTAATATACCTCCTTTACCTGTTTTTTGTCATAAGTGGTTTCCGTTATAGCAGCAGAACTATTACTGAAGTCACTAACATCGCCTAAAATGGCCTCAAATTTGCTTTTAGAAACTGCTATCCACAACTTTCTTGGATAAATAGCTAAATCAAATTCATGTAATGTTTCTTTTTCTATTGCGTTTATTTTATTTCCATTCAACTTCTATTTTCATTAAAAAATCATCCAATGACTTACTGTTTTGTAAGATATTTATAGCTGGTACTCCAACTTCACATAAATATCTTATTTCTATCATTCCAACTTGTTTGTAAGTTCGTATGTAATCAATAGTGCTTTGATATAATTCTTTCATATCTATATTTTTTTTAAAAAGGACAACTTTCATCTCCACTTGCGAATGGCAGTCCATTATCCTTATTTTGATTAATATCTCTCGGTTCTTGATTATGCCATGATTCGGATTGAGGATATGTAAAAGAATATGGTTTAGGCGCTTCTTCCCATCCATAATGTATATCTTCATTTTCTTCATTTTTGAATCTTCGGCTTGGTATATCATAGTGCATTCCCACCAAATAATCTACTACGCCATACATTCGGTTTTTAGCCACCTCTATTACGTTTCCAAATCCCGTATATCCAGCAACCTTATCCTTACCTAAAAATTCTCCTCCACGTTTTATAAAGTCATTATTAACTCGATGGATTATAAATACATTGTCAACAGCATTTGTTAAATCGGCTGTTCCGCTAATTGAATCCTTTCTTAGAAATTCAACTTGTTTACGCGGATGACAGACCAGAATTAAATGGATTTGATTCCTTTTAGAAAACTCGCATATTTTCAAAATTAGCTCTTTTTGCTTATTGTTTTTATCTCCATCAAATAAATCAATATCAAGAGAAAACAAGTTATCAAGAATCAAAAGCTTTACGCCATTATCAACCATCTCTTTCATGTCGTTAAAAAGCTGCGCAAACTTAGATCCATACTCGTTATTATACAAAAAAACTTCCCATCAAGCCAATTGTCTATTTTTTCGGCAGCAGCAGGCATAACATCATACTTTCCAGCACCAGGTATTCGTTCAACTAAATTCCTACTGCCTGCGGCAACCATTTGTATCCAAGTTTTTAGAATATCTGGACGTAATTCTCCACTCCATAATGCGGCCTTATATCCCTGATTTACTACATTGAGAATTAATGTGTTTAACCATGATGATTTTCCACTGGAATTACTCCCAGATAAAATAGATACTTCTCCAAGATTTAATCCAACCATAGCTCGATCCAAGACATGAAAACCTGTTTTTAGGCTTATGATTTCTGTAAGATTTATCTTTTTAATATCCTTCATGCTAAACCATTTCTTGCCTAACTCTTCCGTCTCCTCCTTAATTTTTATTTCTTTTTTTGGAGGAGTTGGATAGTTATTATTCCCATATTGGGTATTATTTCTTGGAGTAACATCATACGCATTAGGCTCGTATTTTAAGCGCAAATCCCTCCAAGTATATTGGCTACACGAATTATGAAAACAAGTAAAGCCTATCCCGTCTTTAGATACAAAAATAGCCGAATCAGGATGTTTATGCGAAGAATCAAATGGACATTCGTCTAATATAATTTTTCTCGTTCCATCACCAAGCAATGTATCTTTATATACTTTTATACCATGTTTGCTGATAAAGCTGTCTATATCAAATTGTTCTCTGTTACCGTTATTAAATCGAACTATTGGTTCTATTTTCGGAATATAATCAGCGAGTCTTTTGAATAAAGATATATCATTCTCTTTAATTTCTTGCGGTACGACTAATATTTTGCTAATTCGATGTGGTCTATTAGGCGTATTACCTCCCTTTCTCGAATACGTGCCATAGAGCTTTGTTATTCTCGCTGGATTAAATACCTTCACATCAACATCAACATGGTCATCAGTAAATTTGGAAGATAAGTACTTCAAAAAATCCCTGATAATAGTTGTATTTTCATCGGTATTATCCAAATCCACCTTATACATCAAATGGTATCCATTACCAGATTCGCAAACGATTGGATAATTAAACCCATTTGCTTTCAAAAAAGTTCTTGCAGCGTTTGCTGTCTTGCGAGAATATTCCTTCTCTTCATCAGTACTTGCTACATCCTTTACGCCACCTTCACGTATTGGATCAAAATCAATAAGCACCCAACGTCTTTTTTGAATATCAGCATCCTTAATCGCAGGTGCACCTTTCACCATAGTGTTAAACTGTGGCAGGCCATCTAAGGCGTTTTTTAGCTCGTTAAAGGTAAAATAGATGTTGTACCTATCATCGAACCTTTGAATTGATTCTACGGCTTTATTTGCGTCTCTAAATACGCCTGAATAGATGTCATTCTTGTTTAGTGGATTAAAAAGTCGTATTTCGAATAATTCTCCATCATTTCTGAATAGAGTAAGGCTCTTTTTTATTTCTTCGTTATTCATGGTTCAATGGTTTTCTTTTCCACTCTTTTTTTTCTGAATTCCAATTATAATATACTCCTTGACAATAAACTGTTGCGCCATTAGGACGTTCGTTAGGTTTATATCCATCGTACACGCCCCATTCAGGATTATTAGTTGTACAATATGCATTGATGTTGTCATTCCAAAACAGTGATATACCATCACATGATGGAGTGTATGCCTCTTTATAAGCCTTGTCTCCCAAATTGATAATCATATCATAGTCTCTTTTAGCAGAAGGAGAGTTATGCAATGCTCCTGATAATATGGAGTCAAAATTGCCTTTTGTATTGCTTATAAGCCACATGAAACTTGCTTTCCATGCTTTACTATTATCTCCTCCCTTGTAGAAATCAGGCAAAGACTCGCAAAGCAATATAGCTTTTTTAATATCATCAACCGAATATCCATCCCTTATTCTTGAATTAATGGCTGACTTTATTTTCTCAGAAATAACATGGACTTTAGCAAACGATTTGGTATTCTCATTCCAGAAATCAACAATTTCTTTATAAATTTCTTTATTTATAGATTTATCTTTATAGTTTTGTTTTATAGATTGTATTGCTTGGATATTTTCCCAATCGGACGGGGATTTTCCCCAACGGTCGGTTATTTTTCCCAGCGATGTCCCAAAAAGACCATAAGCTTCATTTGTTAACGCATACCAATTTGTTTTATCGATTTTAATTTTATTGTAATTAGAAACAAGAATAAGTCCTTTCTTCTCCAATCTATTTAAAGCTCCTCTTATTTTATCTTCTGTTAGATATGGATATTGTTCATTTATTCTTTTACGTGTAATGTACACCCAAACATGTCCATCTTTGAACATGTCTTCGTTGTCTGAATTTCCTACGCACCAATGATACAAATGACCTAATACCAATGCTTCCACTAATCCTATTTTAGAAGCCAATTCTACTGAAAATGAATGTGAATCGTAATTTAGTTCTTTTAACATAATTCCAGAATTTTAATTAATAATATTACATCTGATTTTTTTTTTAAAAAAAGAGTGGATAAAGGAAAATTCAGGAAACCTTTTTCAACAGGGTAGCTAATCCATGCCTTCCACTCTTTTTGGTTTATTATTAATGCAGAAAATTGAGGAGAAGAGGGATATGGCAAGACCTCTTTCGGTCGGGTAATTAAGCCGCCTATCCCCTCAAAAAATGTTAGTATTGCAAAGATAGCAATTTATTTGTTATTCTCCATTTTCTCCTTTAATTTTTCTTCCGCCTCAGCCAATCTTTTCTTTAGTTCTATGACGACTTTAGACAGCGCGTAATCATTCACCCACTTAACATCGTCTATTTGCGTTAATATCGTCCCGAAATCGCGATTTAAATCATAAAGTATACTTTCGGTACTCTGCGACAAGAAAGTGTCTAATTTCGCACTATATAAACCAAATGGAGTGTTGTATACTATATTGCCCTTCTTTTCTTCTTCCAACACCAATTTCTTAATATCATTATTTACCATGTTATTTCCCTCTTATCTTATTTTTTTAAAAGATTTTTCAATAGTTTTTTTAGATGTTCTTATTCACATTCCAATCTATGAACCCGAACCTTCAAAGATTCAATATCAGATTCGATCTTATCCGTCCCATGATTTAAACTACATTCTTCGGAATTGAAAAATTCGCGAATCAAGTTTTTTATGTTATCTTTTTTTGATTTACTTTTAAACAACTTCATGGCTTTTTGTTTTTTAGTTCTTCATCGGTTAGTTTTATGAAAATGGTTTTATCTATAGTAACGGTCTTAACTAAACCTTTCAAGATTCTTACTCGGATCATCTCTTTAGACAAATCCAACATTTTTGCATAAGTGCTAATTCTAACTAAATTTTCGTACATATTACTTTCTTTTGTTTTTAATGGTTTTACTTATAAAATCAACTCCTTTTTGGTAGACAAGCGTTTTTATGTTCATACATGGCTCTCCATTTTTCATGTATTTTTGCTCTATAACTCTAAAATATCCGCGATCAACATAGATTTGGAAAGGAACATTATTTGACATTAATATCTTTTCATTTCTTAAAAACTCAAAGAGATTGTTTCGTCCCATTCCTTTAATACCTAAAACTTTAGCTACATCATTCATGGATATTGCAGTCTTACTATCAGCAACAGTATCGAAAAATTCCACTTTTGGCTTCTGCTCTTCCAATAGTTTCGCTTGCTCTTCTATTTTCTCTTGTTGGTCAGCCGCCAATCTTAAGGCTTCTGCAAATGTCGTTGGAACGTTGAATTTAGGCTGAATAGAAAAAGAGCCTGTTCTTCGGATACTTGGAAGGACTTCACTTGTTACCCAGCGTTTGAATTTCTTGGCAGCTGGAAGTTTGCTGGATAGGATTAGGCTGTATAAGCCTGATTCGTTGATTAGCCAACTGCCACGTTGTCCTAAATCAAGAGCGGAACTAAATAGCGTTTTGCTATTGAGTTTGTCATCGTCATCAATGTGATCTTGGATGGCTTCATTAGGATTAGCATATCCTAAAATAGTAGCCACATCTTTCCCTACGAACCAAGGTTCATCATTTATAACCATTGTTCTAACCTTGCCGAATTCGACATTTTCGAAAATCTGAATTTCATTTTCCATTTTTTAATAAATGTATATGTGAATAATCAATGTTTTAAAATTACTCTGCAAATATAGTGGTTAATTGCCAATAACAAAACAAAACGAATAAAAAAGAGGAGATATTAAATAGTTTTAGCAATTAATCCCACAAATCTTAGTTTATGCAAATAAATTGTGTTACAAACGCAATGATTATTTTAGAAATACTTGTATGTTTGACCAAAAAATCGTATATTCGTAGTATGAAATACAGAGCATACAAATATAGATTATATCCTAACGAGGAACAAAAGATACTTATTGCAAAGCATCTCGGTTCTTGTCGTTTCATCTATAACTATGCTCTTGCTAAGAAGGTGAAAGCCTTTCAAACCGACAAAACCAATCTTTCTCGCTTCGACATTCAAGCAGATCTACCTATTATGAAGAAGTCAGAGGAATATTGTTGGCTAAAAGAGGTTAATTCACTTTCGCTTCAAGCATCACTTGCTAATCTTGATTCCGCTTATACTAAGTTCTTTCGTGAGCATAGGGGATTTCCTAAATTTAAATCAAAGAAAGACAGCAAGCAGAGCTTTTCTATACCTCAAAACACAAAGGTTGATTTTGAGAATGGAAGAGTATTTGTTCCTAAATTCAAAGGTGGAATCAAAGCAAGACTACATCGTACCTTTGAAGGCGTAGTTAAAACATCTACCATTATAAGAACATCAACAGGAAAGTATTTCATATCTATTCTTGTGGAAGTGAATGAACCCGATGTACCCATAAAGCCAATTTGCGAGAATAAAGCAGTTGGTATAGACATAGGCATAAAAACATTTGCTGTTCTTTCCGATGGAACGGGAATATCTAATCCTAAATTTTTAAAACATTCTCTTAATAAAATTAAGCATCTTCAACGCTCCCTATCTCGCAAGACCAAAGGCTCAAAGAATAGAGATAAAGCAAGAATAAAATTGGCATTAGCACACGAGAAAGTAACCAATCAAAGAAAAGATTTTCTGCATAAGGTTACAAGAAATCTCGTTAATAACTATGATACTATCTGTCTTGAAGATTTGAACGTTAAAGGGTATGGTTTAAAAACCATCACCTTGCACAAGCTTTAGAAGATATTGCTATCGGTACATTCAATACTATCTTGGAATATAAAGCAAAAGAACACGGAGTAAATATTCTTCGTATAGGACGTTTTGAACCAAGTAGCAAGATGTGTACTTGTGGATATATCAATAGTAATTTAACTCTCGCTATGCGTGAATGGGCTTGCCCTAAATGTGGCTCTATTCACGATAGGGATTTGTTAGCAGCTAACAATATCAAGCGATTTGCCTTTCGAAATATAAATACGGTTGGAACGACCGAAATTCAAGCTTGCGGAGACATGAGTGGGAGTACTCGCTCAGCCCAAGAAGCCGGCAAACTTAGTTTGCCGGCAGTTCACCCTCCTCTTGCTTTTTAATACATTTTTAAACTATTTCTCCTAAATAAATGTGCCAATATGATACATTCAGTGGAGAATGCAATAAAATTTTCCCTGGATAATCTTCGTCATAAAGAAGTCCGTTTTTATCTAAACTCCAACCATATTTAGTTGTAGTAGATACAACCACACTTAATCCATTATATCCCACAATCATGACTTCTGTTTCAAATTGGCAAAATCCCATAGGATAAACAAATGATTTCCCAAGATTAGCGACTACATATCTTTTTATGTAATCCTCATCAATAAGTTCTTGTGCTGTAATCATATAAGTTCCTGTTTTAATTAATGAAATGGACATGTTATAGCAAGTTCAGAATCATATTCTGTGTTTTTTATTTTAATGGGAGTACTTTCTCCCGTAAAACATAAACTCACCTTATCACACATAATAGAATTGACTACCATAGAAAGATAGCTGATGCTAAATCTTTGAGTTATTGGAACTACTTCTCCATCAGACTACAAAAGGTATCAATTCTTCTGTCTTTTTTATTATAGTCAATTATTTTCGGCATAGATATAAATGCTGTTATCTCTAACACTTACATCACATACGCTGTTAATATTATCCGAAAGCAAAGAGATACGTCGTAAAGCAGAAATTAATGCTTTCTTCTCAACATTGATACATGTCTTATCAGGAAGATTGATCAGCCTGTCAAATGGAGGAAGTAGCTTTTTTTCTAAGTTTTTGAATCAGAACCATCACATCTCCACAAACAAACATCATGTTGTTTTCTGAATTTGTTATTTTAACATTCTTGTCCTTAATTGATTTTAAAGCAGATTCTAAGCCATCAAAAGCCGTTTTATCAATAGAAAGTGTACATTCTCCCTTATAATCAATTTCCGGGAAGACATCATGGTAAATATTATGCCCTTCGGAAGCGTATACTTTGGCAGTACCTTCGGACAATACGATATGCACGCATTGTTTGTTTGGGAAAAATTCATCCTCCAACAAAAAAGGTTTGCTCTTTTCAATCCAATATAATAGCATATTTGCATCAAAAAGGAAAGATTCAGTATTAGTATCTATTTTTAATACGGGAAATTCGCGAGCATCTTCAAGAGGAAATTTAATCGAACCATTCTCTGCCTTAATCTCTGCAATGCCTTTATATAAATTTTGCGCAGTTCTTTCTTCTTCGATATTAATTTCAATAAAATCATCATTAATCAAAGAAATGTATTTTCTCAATTCGATAGAATCAATGCAAAACACAATATCTTCTTCCGAAGATTCTACTGGGCATTTTGCTTTAATAGCATTTTTACCATTATAAGACATGATCCAGCAATCATTGCCTCTTATTGTTATTTTAGCACATCCCAAAATAGGAAGAATCTTCTTGCTACCTGCATAACCACCTCCGACTATAAGCCCGGAAATTAAACTTTTTCTGTTAAATACGATTTTCATAATTATGCTATTTTTTTATAGTTTAAATCAAAATATTCGATAATATCTTTCAAATCAATACTTACATATCCATGATGCCATACAATCTGTACTCCATACTTAAAGAATTCGTGCCCTAAAATATGCGAGAGTGAATCCAGGTCATAAGCATATACATCCATAAACATTGTCCATTGTTCCCACTCAAAGTCAGACATCTCCTCTGGGACATCATCGAAAGTGTTATATTCAACACCATTATGATCGTAAAGACGAAGAGTTACATGATTCGTCTCTATAAACTTTGCTAAACGTTTTTCTGTCATTTTTATAATTTATTTGTTAGTTAATTAATATCACTTCCTACAAATGTCGCTATGGTATCAAATTCATCTTTTGTATACTCATAGCCGTTAATGATTATAATTTCATTCATTTCTTATTCGATTTGAATTAAACTATGCTGCCACTTTTCTTAATTCTCGTAGTTTCCTGCCGACAGCTTCGCAGAGAACTCGTGCCATCGTCACCTCTACCGCATTCCCAATAAACTTCTTCTGTTCGGCTTGTGTACCGATCAGTCTATAGTCTTTTGGAAATCCCATGATTTGTTTAAGTTCAGGTATCTTAAGCATACGCATCAAGATATCAACTATGCCATATAGAGCCATGAACTCCTTTATCTTCCGGGTCATGGGGCTATCGCTTTCATATACCCTAATAAGAAAATCACCTTCTTGCGTACATACTAAGTAAGGTGGCATCTTATCCATGCGTGCGATGAGAGTAAAGCATGGATTTTCTATATTGCCGCCGGCAGACATAAACTGTGGATTCATCAGGTAGTGCCACTTTCGGTTGGCGGTGATAACTGGTGCAGGATCATCTACCTGGCTGACATTATCGCCATTGCCATAATACGCAGCGAGGAACTTCGCACCTACCAAAGCATGATTATCCTTGCACTTGACAGTATGTGCGGGTCCATCAATAGGAATATTCTTACTTTCCGGGTGACCACTGAAATACTTTGAGAGGAAATGACAGTCTACCTTTGCAAATCGGTTGTTAGTAGTAAGCACTCCACAAGGTTCTTCTACTGATTTACAAGTATCTTGAGGACGACATGTATTGTATCTGGAAAGGAACTGGGCATTTACTATACCTAAACGTCCTTGGCAACTGATGGTTGGGCATGGTTCGTATATTCCGGGAGGAATATGTTTTCCAGTCTTTCCGTTGATTGAGTTATATTTCAGTAGCCATTTATCTTTTCCACCTGCTACAAACTTAATGAGACCAGCATAGATGCGTTCAAGTGTTTTCTCTGACAATGGCTTCTTCCGGGTGAAGATACTTGTTCCTTCGTCTTCAAAATCTAATACATCCTTTACAGGTTTCCATTTTGCAAGGCTGCCGAACATATCTTGCTTGCCTTCTTTGCAGTGGGTGGGTTCTGGAAACACAATTGGTAGCTCATTCTTGGCAAAGATGCCAAAAAAACGCTTCCGACTGGTGTATGCTCCATAGTCAGCAGCATTCATTATCCGGTGATCGAAGTTATATCCATAAGATTTCACGTTATGCACCCAACGGGTGTAGTCTTCTCCTTTGTTCATGGAGATTGGCCTACCATTCTCATCCATCGGGCCCCATGACATGAACTCTTCTACATTTTCAATCTGGATATAATCTGGGTTAAGGGATTCGATATAACGAAAAAGATGTTCGGCCAGTGTCCGGCTGTCTGCGTCCCGAGGCTGGCCACCTTTGGCTTTTGAGAAATTCGTACACTCTAAGGATGCCCAAAGTACCAAGCGAGCTTCCGGATATAATTGCTTCATCCGTTGTACGTGTGTAACCAGTGGAGAAAGCTCAAGCGTTCGAATGTCTTCTGTGAAGTGCATCGCCTCCGGATGGTTAGCCGCATGACTGGCAATGGCATTGGCGTCATGATTGACACAGGCAATTACTTTTGCACATTGTTCTCCATTTATTCGGGCAGATTCAACACCGGTAGAGGTTCCACCAGCTCCACAGAATAAATCAATGTATAGCAGGTCTATAGTATTCATTTCTATTTGGTTTTGATGGTTAATACTTCTTCCTGTTTCAAAATTCTTTTTGTTACTTTTTTAATGTTTTCATTGAAAACTACATCAATATCCCTTAGTGCCTTCCTAAACAAACGGGTATCCATTTTTCGAGGAGTGCCATTATAAAGATTAAACCAGACACTATCGTATCTTAAATCTTCTATAATTCCTTCTTCACCATTAATCAGAGAATCATTCACATAAAAAAGAACACGATTAAGATAATCAATGAAGAAATCACAATAAGAACGCATATAGAACTTTGTATAAAAAAGCTGTTTTGCAGTGCCAGATATAATCCTTTTGCCTGAATCATCATATTTATCTAAAACCGCTTGAAGATCTTTATAAGATTCTATTGCTTCATTCGACAGCGTATCCTCACTGGAAACATAATCAGACGGGTCAACATCACAACCAAATAGAAATGAATACTATAGACCTGCTATACATTGATTTATTCTGTGGAGCTGGTGGAACCTCTACCGGTGTTGAATCTGCCCGAATAAATGGAGAACAATGTGCAAAAGTAATTGCCTGTGTCAATCATGACGCCAATGCCATTGCCAGTCATGCGGCTAACCATCCGGAGGCGATGCACTTCACAGAAGACATTCGAACGCTTGAGCTTTCTCCACTGGTTACAC
>CYGL01000329.1_pt1 | contig 20823 bp, 31 predicted proteins | sample 485531 | NCBI WGS metagenome assembly CYGL01 (sample SAMEA3497897, study PRJEB9818) | human gut metagenome | reverse complement strand
CGGGTACACCTGATGGTTGTACAACAATACAGTGTTGTCACAACGGCATGGCACAACATTACCATAAATTACCTGTTGACATTGTGCTATATCTGTGGTATAATATAGACAATGAAAGAGGGAACAACAGAGAACCAGATGGAACGGCATAGAGAAGACCAAAACAGAGGTTCAAAGAAAACCCTTGACAAACAGCAAGAAATGTGGTACAATAAAGGCGGAAAGAAACCACTAAGTTGAATCACAAAAGAGAACATTGAAGAGGTGTTTATTATGGCTGAAAATAAATCTATTCGTATTGCATACTATGCACTGGCTGATAGCAATGCAATGATGGCTGGTCAGTTTAAGTTTTTCATCACTGGCATTTGGGGTGATGAAATCCACTTTGATGACAATGGCGGGTTTTCTCTTTGGGCTAATGGCGAATGCGTACTTGCTGATAGTGTTTCCAGCTTGCACGCAATCAAGGCTATTTGTGCTGACTATGAATATGAATATGTTAAGGATATTCGTTCTTAAAGTCGAAACCGGTCATGTCAAGTATTATTGAAGAGGTGTACTATTATGACTACTAATTCTTATCGTATGACTACTAATTCTTACCGTCTCCGTTCTATGCCGTCTGCTCAGGCTCACGTTGAGTTTGTATACGACGAATGCAATTCGCTTATTGCAATTCGGCTGTACAGCTATCGCACTTGTATTCTTGAAACTGAACGTATGGAAAAAGGTGGTATCTATCATTGGGTGACGAATGTATTGTTCAATCCTGCTTACAGTCGTACTACAGCCCGTCATGTGAACCGCTTCACGCATGAATTGTTCGGTTGCAACTACTATTTCGAGTGTAAGGACGCTTGGGCAAATGAGTCCCCGTTGTGTGAAGTACTCAATACTAATACTATCATGGATTTTTGGAATGAGTATCGTCAGTATGGCAAGAAGTTCCACTACTAAGTATTGGAGAGGTGCGTTATGAAATTCAAATTCCATATTACAATTTATTCTGGCTATTTGGGATGTAAGTCCTACAAAGTGCTGTTTGAGGATACACGTGAATATACGTCCTCTCGCTATGCGTGGATGGCCGCTACACGGCTGGCTAAGAAGTACAACCATTTAATCAACACGACCACGCCTGTAGGTTCTACGGTTGAAATGTTGTAATTTCTAGGCAAGTGCCCATAGTCCGCTATGGGTACTAACGTGGGAATTACCACGAGAAAGTGAGGTCATGAGAAATGACTGCATATCAGTTGGGTTGTGTATTGCCCATTGTCTTGATGTTCTTTGCTGGTGGTTTGGTGTATGCTTATGGCGCTTGGAAAGGGTGGTGGATGTTGTGATTAGGCTCTATCTCAAAGTATACAAGCCTGTCGAGTTAGTCCAGCTCTACAATGCTTTGTCCCTTGCTAGGTCTGTCGTTAAGTCCAACACTCCTACCAATGTTTCTAAGGACTTGGACGAAATCCTAGTGTACCTTTCCGGCTATATGGATGCAAAGGGGGAATCTTCAAAATGAGTGCACGTCTTAACGCTTCCCAGTTGGCTCACCGCTTGTACAAGTACCTGTTACAGCGGTATTCCCGTGAACAGCTCATGCACACGTTCTATTGCATGGATACCCGTGTATTTGATGACCCCGATGTGATGTTTTACCCGGATTTACAAAACAGGTTTCATGCACCTACTGACGCAACCAAGTATTTGCTTGAAGAGGGCTTGCCTATTTGGTTAGTCCATGAGGGCAATAACTTCCCGATGGAAGTCCTCACCTATCGCAAGGCTGAGTTGCTGTTTGATTTGTAATTCCTAGGCTGGTATCCTACAGTACGCTGTAGGGTACTAACGTGGGAACTACTACGAGAAAGGAGATGTTGAAAACCATGTGGAAACTGTGGAAAGTCCCGCCCTAGGCGCGGAGTATGGGATTGTTAAATTTTTGACAATACGTTTGGATTTGGTTAAAGTCCCATAAATCGTATGTATAAAAAGTCCATCCCAATTGCAACAATCGTCTATCGTATTCTGTACTGCTATATGGTACAATAAGTGTGGGGAGATACATCCTCAGTCAATCACTTCAACATTATATTCAAAAAAGGAGACAACTATTATGCGTAAGTATGCTATCACTCGCCGTTCTGTCGTCACCACTGCCAGCGTCAAGGCCGTGAACACCAACACTTTCGAGGTCGTTGATATGACTGCCACTCTGGACGGCGCTTTCACTGACTCTGCCGCCTGTCTCAAGGCTGTTACCAAGGTTTGGGAGAATGACGAGTTCAAGCCTGTCGCCGTTACTGGTATGGCCTGCAAGGTCAAGACCTACGGCATGACCGCCGCCCAGTGGTTCAACAACGCTGACGTTATCGAGGAAACCGACGTCACTGCTGAGGAAGCGGCCAGCTTTGGTAAGCGCCAGAAGAAGTCCGCTGACGAGCAGTAAGCCCTTTACCTGCCAAACATTCATAAACAATAAAGGAGTAACATCATGAATATCATTGCAAAGTCCGCTTCTGTCCAGTCCTCTTTCGACCTCTACAACCTCACCAAGGCACCGAACCGGCATAAGCTGGTTGATATCAAGGGTCAGACCGTCACGCTCAAGTCGTGGGCACTGTACGAGGAAGAGAACAACAAGGGTGAGATGGTCAAGATTCTGTCTATTACGGCGGACAGTGGCGAGGGATACGCCACTAACTCTGCAACCTTTATCCGGGATTTCGAGTCCGCTGTGGATATGTTCAAGGAGTTCGGTGACGAGTTCCACCAGATTCAGGTTGTGTCTGGCACGTCCAAGAACGGTCGTGAGTACATTTCCTGCCTTGTTATCGCATAAGGTCCGCATTTAATATCGAAGAAAGGAAAAGTTCTTCGGAATCATACACAATTACCCGGCTGGTGGCCATTCACTGGCCGGGTATTTTATAATGAAAAGAGGTGCTGAGTTGTGAACCACAAACAGCAAGTGGCGGCAATGCACGCTCGAGAACTTCGTATTGCTAAGGATGACTTGCTAGTACAGATTAACAGCTATATCAATAAAGTCAGTTCAGAGGGTGGGCGCACTGAAATAACTCCTCAGTTATCACGTCTTGTTAATCTGGATAAGTACAGGGCTAGAGATGTAGCTAAGATTCAACAGTTGGTAAGTAACCCCGACAAACTACAGGAGTATATTTACGCTGAGAATGCGGCAGGATACCCGATTAGTGGTGAGAAAGCTGTTGAGCGATACGTTAAGGCAGTGGAAAGTGGGTTTATTCGTCCAGCCAAAGAAGAAGAAATTATGGTTGATAACGTTGCAGAAACAATGCGTGCAACTTTTGTGGATGAATCGGCCTTGAATGAGTTTCAAGATTTTCTTAGGCGTGTAATGTCAGACCCATCTGGAAGTATTGATGAAAGTTGGTGGCGCATTGCGCACCCCGATTGGTATACAGTTGGTTATCGTGGTAGTCATGACTATGCTAAAGCTGAAATGCTTAAAGAAAATGCTTCAAATGTGTTTGAAATGCAAGACGCTTTACGTACTCTTATTGAGCGAGACGGCATTCAAAAGGCGGCACAACGTATTAAAGATAACTATGAAGCGTTGCAAGAGCAGTCTATTAAAGCTAGTATTGGCTATAAGTTTAATGTCGCCGATGGCCTGCAACAGGTTTTGCGCATACTATTACCAGAAGATAGGCAACCCGGTAATATTAGGCATCGTATTGCAGATATGCAAGAAGTATACGAGGGCCAGTTCGATTATGAGGAATGATGACAAATGTCACGCTCTGACAAGTGGCGCACTTTTAGTGCGGACTTTGAAACAACAGTAGAAGAGAATACGAAACAGCAAACTTCCACTGAGGTTTGGAGTGCCGCAAGCGTTGAGCTATGGACAGAGGATGTCATGGTGTTCCATTCCATTGGTGAGTTGTTCGACTATTACGTTTCACTAAACGAGAACATTGTTGTTTACTTCCACAACTTAAAATTTGACGGCAACTTCTGGCTATACTATCTTATGTATGACTTAGACTATAAACAGGCTTTTGATTACAATGAAGATGGCGAGACAGGCCATTTCCGTAAAAATTGGGAGATGCAAGACAAGTCTTATAAGTATGTTATTTCTGATATGGGACAATGGTATTCATTCACAATCAAAGTGAATGGACACTATATAGAGTTGAAAGACTCGCTGAAATTACTGCCATTCTCGCTAAAGCAAATTGGTTTGAGTTTCAAGACAAAAGCACCAAAAAGTTTAGAGATGGAGTACAAGGGGCAAAGCGCTATGCTGGTTGTCCTATAACACAGGAAGAACTAAAATATATTGCGAATGACGTTCTAGTTATCAAAGAAGCGCTTGAATTTATGTTTAATGAGGGCCTATAGGAAGCTAACAATTGGTTCTTGTTGCCTTGATGAATTTCGTAAAGGAAAGACTGTCGGTGATGATTATAACACGTTGTTCCCAGACTTGTACAAAATTCCGCTTGATGCAGAAGTGTTTGGCAGTGCTACAGCAGGTGACTGGATACATAAATCGTACAAAGGCGGTTGGTGCTATCTGGTTAAAGGAAAAGAGTGTAAAGAATACAATCACGGTGTAACGGCTGATGTTAATAGTCTGTATCCATCTGTTATGCACTCTGATTCTGGCTCAGATTATCCAATTGGTAAACCTAAATTTGTGCATCTTGAAGCACCTGTTGGTGGTATGTATGATGCTTTCGCTTGTCCCGCAAAATATGACCCATTCTGGTTTCAGCCAGAGCCAAAGCCCAAGAAGTTGTGGGAATATGGTACTTTCTATTTCTTTAGAATCAAAACAAGGTTCTATTTGAAACCGGGGAAATTGCCGTTTGTGCAGATAAAGGGTTCATGGCTGTACAAGGGTACAGAAGCTCTGGAAAGTTCAGACGTTATCGGCAAAGATGGTGTACCACATTCTGAATACTATGACATTGACGGAAACTTACATGATACACGTGTAGAACTTACATTAACGCAAACAGACTTTATCTTATTACGAGAACATTACAATCTAGTTGATTATGAGATGCTTGATTACTGTTCGTTTGATTCAACTATAGGACTATTTGACGAATACATTAACAAATATGCGGCCATTAAGAAGACAAGCAAAGGGGCAATGCGTCAGTTAGCTAAATTGTTCTTGAATAACTTGTACGGTAAAATGGCATCATCCATGAACAGCTCATTCAAAGTCGCTTTCAAGAAAGATGACGGAAGCGTAGGCTTTTACGAGGTAGAAGAAAATGAAAAGAAACCCGGATACATTCCAGTTGGTTCAGCAATCACTAGTTATGCCCGCAACTTTACCATTCGTGCGGCTCAACAAAATTATTACGGAAAAGACAAACCTGGTTTCATCTACGCAGACACAGACAGTATTCATTGTGACCTGTCGCCTAGTCAGCTGAAAGGCATAAAGGTACATCCATCCAATTTCTGTTGCTGGAAGTTGGAGTCAAGCTGGGACAAGGGCTGGTTTGTACGGCAGAAAACGTACATTGAGCACGTTGTGGCCGAGGATTTGGAACCAATTGATAACCCTTATTTCAATATTAAATGTGCTGGTATGCCAAAGAAATGCAAAGACTTATTCGCAGAGTCCTTTAATGACAAGGTTGCAGAGGACATAGAAAATGGCATTGACCCACGTAACGAAGAACAAAAATTGTGTGATTCAAATTTAACGCCAGAAGAGATACATTTCTTGAGTAAAACAAGGACATTCAAGGACTTCAAAACAGGGCTGACAGTTCCCGGCAAACTATTGCCTAGAAGAATTAAAGGCGGTGTGTTGCTGGTTGATACTGATTTTACTATGAGGTGAGAGTATGACAGTTGAACAGCTTTGGAGCGCTTTTGATGACTGGTATACTGATACTGAAATCCATTTATATTTAGTTGGTATACATTATCAAACGAGCTATAATAATTATGAACAGCTGTTACATGATTATGGTACATTCATTGTTCAGAACTTTAGCTATAATGCTAATGAAAATACTATTACTATATATGCGTAAGGTGATATTATGACAGTCAAAGATTTATGGGATATGTGGGGAGAACTTCACGAGAAAACGGTTGTCGATATTTATACAAGTGGTGGTGACTTACTAGAAGTCAATCAGCTGTTCTATAAAGTTTTCCCGAAGTATGAAAAATATAAGGTGTACACATTTGGCTGTGCCTTATATAATCAATTTCACAAAATTATTACAGTGGAGGTGTAACAATGAAATATAAAGGTAGTCACTGCCACGTCTGTGATGGTGACGATTTCTTTGCATTGGGTAGTGGAAATCAGGTCGGTGCGTACTGTAGCAATTGTGGCCGCTGGCTCAAATGGATTTCAAAGAATGATGCTAAGTGTTTCAGAACCGCTAATGCCATTAAAAGCGTGAATGCTACTGTTTATGGCGCAGTTAAAGAAAGTAAGGTGTAACTATGGATAAGAGAAACACTCTTCCCCGCATTTGCAACACGTCTGCTGATGAAAGACTTGGCGGTTGTCCTTGTACTGATTGCGTCTACAATCTTAACCACTATGACCCGCACCCCAGCGATTGGTTGATTACTCAAAAGTTCTATTTGGATAAACAGGGCAAATGTTTACAGAGTAAAGGAGACGTAGAAAATGGGTAATGGCGTGTTACCAGACGCAAAAGGCGTGGCTCGTTGCAAAATCGCAAAAGAGCATTTGCTGATTCAAATGCCGGGGGAAACATTCAAGCGAGCAGTTATTTCAAAAGAATCCTTGTTGTACGTTGCCTATTCATTGAACAGACAGTATGTGCAGTTGCCCGGTATTCACGATAGTCCTGTCAGAGTCATTGACCTCTCAAACGATATGTTAAGGTCTAAGGTTTTAATGTACAAGATTGAGACTTACAAGACATTCACAGCTATCGTTGCGGGTGCTGGCTTTACTATTTGGGGAGTCAAGGAGAACAAGAAATGATTCTTGGATTATACATTCTAATAGTCTCTGCTATGCTGGCATTGTACAGCATGATTACAGGCAACTTTGATAAATCGTTGAGCATGGTCATTATAGCATTATCCGTACTTGGCCTTTTACTTATTTGCTTTGAAGCTGTAAGCACTTTTTGAGGTGATAATATGGATTGTATGCAACAAGATTATATACCAGAGTATGTCTGTTTAGGTTCTGTTCCAGCTGGAAGCGTGGTTATGCTTTCCGATGACGATAGCCCTTATTTGGTAACAAATAACAAGAGAATTAAACAACAAGTGTCAGGTGGCACAGTCGATACTATTGGAATAGTTGCCTGTGATACTGGCTCTATGTTCTGGTTTTCAGATAGGCGTGACGTTATACCGGCAGAGTACGCTACTCTATTATATAGATTAGCAGGAAAGGGCAAGCCTAAGCACGATTAACGCATTGCTGATGGCTATGCTTAAATAAAACAAACCCCTCAAGTCGAACCTAACGGAACGGCAAGAGGGGTTTTCTATATCCTGTCTCTGAGGTGTACCAAAGCGCATTGCAGATACGAAACTACATAGCGGACGGTTCATCGCCGTTGCAAAACCCGCCTGTATCGGTGGTACTGTCTCAGAGGGATAAGCATTAGTAAGACAGGGCTTTAAGAATTGCTTCTTTGCACATCAAGTTTTTAAACCTAAATGCACCCCTGTCGAAATAATAACGCATCTGGTCAATAAACATCTTGTACGCATTGAGCATAACGTAATTAACCCGATGGTCTTCTGTAGTGACAGCCAGCTTAAACTTGTACGTTGCGTCTGGTTTATCATCACAATATATGACTCCTGAATCTGCAAACTCTCGTAAACCATACTCTTTGCCAAGATAGCGCAGAGTGCCGAGATATCGAGAAGCGCCTGTTGGTTTCTCGATGAACGCAGAGCTATCATTCAGATAAACTGCTTGCGTCAGATAGGTGTCATAAGTATCCCCGGAAAATGCACTGTTAAATGCACTCTCAGCCTGCGCCTTTGACGCCGCTTCTACATAGCCTTGCTCAAGAACCCATCCATTGCCACGAAGAAAGTTCACGTTGTCATTTAGACGAGAACTAATATTCATAGCAACATAGTATGGGTTCAAAAGCGTAACAGGGTTTGACAGCATATAGACAGGAACATAACGACTTTGTGCGCCTTGTCCACGAGCAACAGATGTGTGGACAGAGCGGAACTTCTTGACTTCATCTGCACAGTAGTGGTTTGTTTCGCTCTGAAATTCATCCATAACCATGCGCACTGTGTCTGAGAAGAAGTGAGAATATTTCTTTATTTGGTCTGCCGCTGTTGATACTAACAGCGTATCCACAAGGGACTCCATCAAAGAATAGCTCATGAAATATGCCAGCGGCTCTGCGCTGTGAAGTCATTGCATGGCCCTTGTAGAACAGGCCGCCGATATCTTTGAAGAATTTGTCAGCGCAGTCATCCAGTTCATAGTTGAACCGAAACAACAGCATGAATTTCTCTTTGGAGTTAATAAAACGCTTGATACAGTAGCGGTTGAACCATGTAGTCTTACCGCCGCTTCTGTTTGTGGTACACATATAAATTTCAGGCTTATTTCCGTTGACGTCCATAAGTGACAACAGCTTTGTACCGTCATAATAGTCACCCATTGTGATAGCTCCATTTCTGAGAACGATTCCTAGTTCTCGAATTGTTCCACATGGAACATTTATTTTTCTCTCTAAAAATATTATATCATACCCACTTCACAAAATCAACGGTTTATGGTATAATAATTATAGAAAACAGGACGGAGAGGGGGTGATTTCATGAATACCGTCTATTCTGTCCCCGTTGAAGTTAAGCTTTCTGTCGCATTTATGATGGTCGATGTTTTTACAGGCATTTTGAAAGCCGTCAAAAACAAGGAGCTTAGTAGTACCCGTGCAAGGGAGGGCATTTACAAGAAAGCGTCTTTCATTTTGTTCATTGCTTTTGGTTATCTTGCTGACTATGCTATGGACTATGTTGACCTTGGATTTAACTTCCCTGCCGCCGCAACTATCTGCACGCTTATCATTCTGACTGAAGCTATTTCTGTACTGGAAAACCTTGGTCAGATTAACCCCGATTTGGTGAAGTTGGTTGCACCGTTCCTGTCAGCATTAAACAGTAAGAAAGAAGAGGGTGAACGTAATGATTGATGTTGATATCGTTTTGTACTCTAATGGCGGTGCAGATGCAAATGCCATTACTGAGTCTGGCGATAGCATCTACTTTGGCTATGCAAAGAATGCTAATATTTATCGTCTTCGTGTTCACCCTACTGGAATTTGGGTAGGGCTTGCCATTAGAGCGTTTTATCACCCTAATGGTGATAAGCCGCCCGCACAACTTTCTGTTGACAACTACATCCCTGTTCCGTCTCTTATCACGGCAAATCCCGGCGACGGTCTTATCGTCTTTGAGGGCACTAATGGTACACAAGTTGTTACTAGTGCCAATGTGAAATATCATGTGTCTGAAAATGCTGGTATCGAAGACGGTGACACGCCTAATCCGGGTACGCCTGCATGGGTACAGCTTGTTGAGACTGTTGGTGCAGAAGCTAAGTCCGCAAAAGACTCTGCTGACAGGGCACAAGCCGCACTTGATGAATTGCTCAAGGGCATTCGTGATGGCAAGTTCGAGGGCAGTGAGGGGCCGCAAGGCCCAGCTGGCCCTCAAGGCCCGGTAGGCCCACAAGGCCCTAAAGGTGATAAAGGCGAACCCGGTGAAAACGGCAAAATGGGGCCGCAAGGCCCACGTGGTTTTCAAGGGCCACAGGGTGTCCCCGGTATCCAAGGCCCACGTGGTGATAAGGGTGATATTGGAGACGTAGGCCCGCAAGGCCCTAAAGGTGCTACTGGCCCTCAAGGCCCGCAAGGTCTTAAAGGTGACACAGGCCCAGAGGGCCCGCAAGGCCCTAAAGGTGCTACTGGCCCTCAAGGCCCGCAAGGTCTTAAAGGTGACACAGGCCCAGAGGGCCCGCAAGGCCCTAAAGGTGAACCCGGTGCTGATGGTGCTACTGGCCCGGTAGGCCCGCAAGGCCCTAAAGGTGCTACTGGCCCTCAAGGCCCGCAAGGTCTTAAAGGTGACACAGGCCCAGAGGGCCCGCAAGGCCCTAAAGGTGAACCCGGTGCTGATGGTGCTACTGGCCCGGTAGGCCCGCAAGGCCCTAAAGGTGCTACTGGCCCTCAAGGCCCGCAAGGTCTTAAAGGTGACACAGGCCCAGAGGGCCCGCAAGGCCCTAAAGGTGAACCCGGTGCTGATGGTGCTACTGGCCCGGTAGGCCCGCAAGGCCCTAAAGGTGCTACTGGCCCTCAAGGCCCGCAAGGTCTTAAAGGTGACACAGGCCCAGAGGGCCCGCAAGGCCCTAAAGGCGCTACTGGCCCGGCAGGTCCGCAAGGCCCTAAAGGCGCTACTGGCCCGCAAGGCCCGGTAGGCCCACAAGGCGTTCTAGGGTTCCTGCAACAGCCAAGCTCAACAAACTGGAATCATCTGACGAATCCCGGAATCTATGAGTTATCTACTGGTAATACTACCAACTACCCCGGCACCGAAACAGATAAATGGATTCTGTTGGTGCTTACAGTTGGCCTAACTTGGGTTATCCAGCTGGCTTACCCTGTTGGAATTACTTCTAATTTCCATTATCAGCGTGAAAGCACAACTGGCAACCAGTTTACTTGGGGCGCTTGGAGCAAGGTTTCGTGAGGTGACTACCAATGATTTCTTCTCAATATTACGTCTTTGATGAAACATTGAACCCTACAGAAAAGATTTCTCAGCACTTCGGAGTGTGGGAGTTCAAATGCAAAGACAACTCTCGTGTCATTGTGCTTGATAAAGCACTTGTTGAACTGCTCGAAATTATCCGCTTACACTACAACAAACCTTTGCACATCAACTCCGGCTATCGTACAGTGCAATATAACGCATCGCTCAAAAACTCTAGTCCCAAGTCTCAGCACATTTTAGGTAAAGCCGCTGACATTTGGCTTAACGATGTTTCGCCTAAACAGCTGTACTCTTGGCTGGACTCTTCTTACCCTAATTCATTTGGCATCGGCATTTATGATACCTTTGTTCATGTGGATGTAAGAGAGGGTAAGTCCAGATGGGACTATAGAACGAAGAAATAAACAGAAAGGGGAAAGCAAATATGGAGCTTGCTGACTTCAACGCTAAAACGCAAGAAATCATCTCGAAACTGGGCGACAATGCTGACCAAGGCGCTGTGACGAATATTCTCGCAGAGCTTACTACTGGTTTCAGCGAAGAAGTTGCGGCTAAAAATACCGCAAACAAAAACATTGAGACTCTTACTGCACAGAACGCAAAATTGAAAGAGGACAACATGAGCCTGTTTCTTCGTGTAACTGTGCCGGAAGAACAGCTCAAAACCCCTGTTCGCCCAGAAGAAGACAAAGACCCCATCAACCGTCTGTTTACCAATGGCAGACTTAACCTCAAGGGTTAAAGATTTAGAAAGGACAGTGATTATTTATGGCAACTGCTGTTGATGTTGTGAATGCTGTTATCAATACCAGCACCACGCTCAAAGACAACATTCCTCTCGCTACCGCCGCAACCTTGCAGGCTACGGGTGGCGCTATCATGAGTTTCACCCCGTTTATGAATGAGTTCATCAATGGTCTGGTGAACCGCATTCTGTTTCAGGAGATGCACAGCGCTACCTATGAGAACCCGCTTCGGATTTTCAAGGGCGTTGACATTCCCTTTGGCACCGATGTGCAGGACTCCATTGCGAACCCTGCCATTGCGACTCCTTATGACTCCTCTGCTATGAGTGACGTGCTCAGTGTGGGCAACCCCGATGTGAAGACCGTGTACTACCGCCGGAACCGGCAGGACAAGTACAAGGTGACTATCTTCGATGCACAGCTGGCTGGTGCGTTCACCAATGCTGATACGTTCAACAACTTCATTTCGATGATTCTCAACACTCTGACCAGTGGTGATAACATTGACGAGTTTAAGTTGATGAAAGGCCTTGTGGGGCAGGCTATCAACGATGGCAATGTCAACAAGACCAGCATTCCTATGGGCGCTGACCATGAGACTTTTGCTAAGACTCTTATCACAGACGCAAAGGCCAAGTATCTTCAGTTCCAGTTCCCCAGCTCTGCCTACAACTGCTACCAGAAGATGGCTACTGCGGCGGGTGTTGCCAATGCTACCCCGCTGACCACTTGGACGACTCCCGACCGTATCAGTGTTCTCATTCGTGCCGATGTGGCGGCATACACTGATGTTGAGGTTCTGGCAAAGGCGTTCAACATGAACAAGACCGAGTTCATGGGTCGTCAGGTTATCGTTGACTCCTTTGGCGACACTGGTGACGCTATGAAGACTCTGGCTGTTGTTGCTGACAACACTTTCCTGCGCACCCACGACAACCGCTTCCAGATGGCCGAAACTCCTTACAATGCGGCAACTCTGAGCCGCACCTACTTCCTGCACCATTGGGAAACCATGGCTTGCAGTCCCTTTGCTAACGCATGGGCATTTGTCGAGGAGTAATAAACTAACTGCTCCATATTTTTCTCTTCTTACGGTAACAGTTTGCACTATAGCCAGCTGTGAGGGTGGGACAGGGGCAAGGGGGAAAAAATGTTTACACCAACTACAAATTTACGGCTACTGAGCACGCCGCTTGAAAGCGATTACAGGAACACCCTCTGGTTTCCTAATCGTGAAGCTCAGACGAACTACTTCTTGGGCAAAACCGTGAAGACGTTCACTAACTTCAACTACATCAAAAAGAATAACACAATCGTGGTAGAGGGCGAAGTTGACCTTTTCTACAATTGTAACTATATCATGTACCAGAACGCAAATTTCACCAACAAATGGTTCTACGCTTTCATTGACAGAATCGAATGGGCGAGTAACAACAGCGTCCGCTTGTTCGTGTCTACTGACTGCATTCAAACGTGGTTCTTTGACATTACTTATTTCCAGAGCTATGTTGACCGGTGTCATTCGGACACCGATGTGGCGGGAGATAATATTGTGCCAGAGGATTTTAGCATTGGCAACCAGATGGGATATTATCAAGTCGGCTCTGTTGATATGACTCCAAATGGCATTTATGTGTTCGCTACTGCTGACCCAACAGGTACACCAAATAATGGTACTATGGAAAGCGGTATTTTCAGCGGTGCTGGTAAGATGATTGGGCTGAATACGTCTCAAATCGACACCCTTAAAGGCCATCTGAATACTTATGTGACCAACGGAACGGCCACAGCTGTTTCACGCATTCAGCAAGTACCATTAAATCCGCCTAAATCTGTTTCTTATGCAAAACATCCAACACATCTTGATTGTATCGGAAAAAGCGGAATCACTTCTTATACGCCTAAAAACAACAAACTACTTTCTGGTGCTTTAACTACTGCTTATGTGCAAATGTATGGACAAGAGTTAGCTTTTAATCCAGAGGGAATTAACGGCTCTGACATTAAGCTTAAAATTGGTGTTGATGCCACTACTGGCACAGTCGGAGTTATTGTTGACAACTACGGAAATACTAATATCACAGCACTCACTTTAACTGCTATAATCCCAGAAAGCACTTGGGCTTACAATCAGTACAAAAATGATTACAACTTACACGCCGGAAGTAACGCTATTTATAATCGCAGAGCTGGTGTACAGCGTGCAACAGCTAGAAATACTGCCGCTCTTAAAACGGCTATTGCTGGCATTGAGGCGGCTGGAACAACTGCAAACCAGTTCAGCACATACAATTTAGCTAGAATAGCATTAGGCGGAGTCGGTGGTGCTCTTGGTGGTGCATTAAATAGTGCGGCTAAAATTGCTGAAAGCGGAATGACGACTTATGAAGCCTATCAAAATCAAAAAATCTGGGACTATGGCGTTGATGAAATTTCACAAGACCTTACAGCAATCACAGAATCTATGACTGCCCCAGATGTAGGCGGTGTAGCTAGTAGCAACATTTATATTGCAACAGACGAAACCGCTCTTTCCTATGGTTTCAAAGTTCCACCACTTGATGTGATAAAGAGATTTGATAAATACTTATCTGTATATGGCTACAAACAAAGTGAATACAGAGCTATTAACATTCATGCTCGTTCTAGCTGGACATTTATCAGAACTATGGGACTTAACGCTGAGGGCAATTTCCCTGATGAAGATATGAACATCATCAAACGTGCGTTCAACAACGGTATCTTCTTCTGGGCCTACACTGCCACTTACGGCAACTTCGACCAAAACAACGCTATTGTATAAAGGGGTGATGATATGGCAAACTCAGCAGAAGAAGCGCTTGCTGAACTGAAACAAGCGTGCACATCTAACAATGCTGTATACGCCACTCTGAAAGTACAATACACTGGTTCTTGGCGAGACGACATCAACCAGATTTCCACGATGGCTGGTGTGCCTGTTGACACACTTCTCGCTTTGAACCCTTGGCTTACACAGAACAACTTCGTTGCAAATGACCACGACTACATTACTATCAAATTAACTGCTGGTTCTCCGGGAATTGGCGGCTCTAACAACCAAAATCAAGTTGCTGGTTTCTACAGTACGTCAGCATGGTTTCATCCATTGGGTGTTGGAACATGGTACTGCACAACAGAATATAAAACAGGGCACACAGGAATCGACCTAACAACTGGCACTCCAGGACAAATTAAAGGTACTCCAATTTACGCTGTAAAAGCTGGGACTGTTGTACAAAGCTATTTATCTGACAGCTGGGGGTACACCGTTCTAATACGCCACGATGATACTGTTGATTCTGCTGGTAATTGCTACTACAGCCGCTATGCTCACATGGAAAGTGCTGGCCCATCTGTTGGAACTAAGGTTTCACAGGGCGACCAAGTAGGAACTGTAGGCAATACAGGACGGTCTACTGGTTATCACCTACATTTCCAAATTTACTGGACTTCTGCAACTCGCACAGACTACACGGCTTTTAACGGACACGCCGATTTCGGTGTAAACCCAAACAATATCAAAGACTTCCCCGGCATTCCTTATCATACTAACTCATATTCATCTGTACAGGTTCAAAAATCTAGCTATGTAACAGACAAAGACGTTGAAATCCTTAAAGGTGCCGCCGCTGGCGATGGCAGTGTAACTCAAAGTCAATTTGATGAAACTGTCAACGGCATTGCTGACCGAATTATCGCAGGAAAAGGCGTTGACAAAAACAGTGACCTTGGCAATATCATTCGTGAATACATCAAAGCACAGTTTGACGGTATCAAAGGCGCTGGCATTCAAGCAGTACAAGACCTTGTAAACGGCGCAAGCTTTGAAGCAACACTCGATAAATTCTGCCAGACAGTTGTTGACAACACCATCTACTTTGTTGAAAACAAAATCAATGAGCTTATTCAATACGCTATCGACAAGGGCAGAGAACACGCACAAGCACAAGTAGAAAGTGCTAAAAAACAGCTTAAAAACTGGATTTGGAACACTACTAAAATTGACGAAAAAGGCGAACTTGCACAGTCTGTCGGCGCTTACCTAGACTCTTACATTGACTATGTTGTTGATAATGGGTGGGCCGCCGTTCGTACTGCTATTACCACAGGTGATATTAAGGGTGCCGCTCAAAACTTTGTCACTTTGGTGACACGCCAAGGAATTGACTATGTGTGTGAACTTGGCGCACACGCCGCCGCAAACGCTGTTACTAGCTACATTGGCTCGCACTTTCAGGCAAACGATAACTCACAAATAGTTGCTGACCTTGCAATAGGTATCATCAACGTAACTTCGCAGTCTGTCGGCCTGCTGTTAAAAGGCGATATTAGTATTGAGCAAGCGGCGAAAAATATTCTTCTCCAAGCTGTGACATCTGTTACATCATTTGTAGTTGAAAAATACATCGTACCTGTTGTTCAAAAATGGACAATAAACGCTGTAACAACTATCATAGCCAGTATTGCGGGAGAACAAGTAGCCGCAACTGTAATGGGTACGTTAGCTGGGCCTCTTGGTTATGTAGCTGGACTTGGTATTGCATGGCTTGCAAAAAAAGCTTGGAACTGGTTATTCGGATAAGAGGTGAAACACAATGTACAATTACGACAACGAATTATCTGACAAACGTGCCTCCCACGCCGCTTATGCTGACTACTATCACCGTCTCAAAAACCTTGCTACTACCATGTTCAAGTGGGAGGGTCTTCCCGATTCCGTTAATGAACGGTATCTTGAATGGTGCTTATTTGTAGATGGGCGTGCAGTTTTCTTTGAAGACCCTACCAAAGGCTTTATGTGCCTCAAAGCATCTCTTGAGGGCATCAATTTCTATGATGAACCTATCAAGATTAGACCTATCAGCCCCATCAAGTCTTTCGATGCTATCGACTTCGATAAATGTGCTCTCATTCGCAACACCCCCGATATGTACCCTACCTTTCTTACTACTTTTCGGTACACTGAAAAGCTCTGGGATATTGACGAGACAATCAATGTCAACGTGAAAGCACAGAAGACCCCGGTGTTGATTCTGACTGATAACAAACAGAAATCAACAGCACAAGCTGTTTACCAGAAATACACTGGTAATACCCCCGTTACTCTACGGCATGAAAGGAACCTTTGACCCTAATTCGTTTATGGTTCTTCGCACTGACGCACCGTTTGTTGCAGGCCAGTTGCAGGATATCAAGATTACTATGTACAATGAGTACCTGTCTTTTCTTGGCATCGGCATGGCTGACTTCAAGCGGGAACGTCGTGTAACCGATGAAGTGGAACAGTTTGACCAGCAAGCAAACGCCCTTGCAAATATCGGTCTGTCTCAGCGCAAAAAAGCGTGCGAGAAAATTAACAAACTGTTCGGTCTGAATGTCAACGTAAGACTGGCAACTGACACTTATATGACTGACGGCGAGAAGTATTCCAAGAATGCGTCCACTATCAGCTATGTAAGAGGCAAAACCTCTAATGAGGGGAGTGATGATAATGGCTGAGTACACAATTGAACTTGGAAAACTTATCACACTGGGCGGTTTTGATATCGGATTAAAAGACTACCCTCTGCCTAATTTCCTCAAGTCTTCTGGCGACCGGGAATCGTGGCGAAACACCCTCAACCAAAAAATCATCAACCATTACCAGTTCAATGAAATTGGGTGCTTACCACCTGACCGTTTCAAAGTGTTCTTAAACAACACGATGAACGAAATCATGCCTTACTACAACAAGCTGTATGAAGCAATGAACACCGAGTGGGAGTTCTTTACTGGCGGCACTCTCACTGAAATTATCAAAGGTGATGCAACCGATGACCGTACCATTACCAAAACTGGCACTGACACGCTTGCACATACAGGTAATGATACCACAACCAGCGAGGGCAAACACGCTGACACCGATACTACCTATAATCTGGGCGTTGCTTCTGATACTCCCGGGCAAATGCTCAACATCGAGGTAGATATCGCAAATAACACCTACGCTTCTAATGCTACTAAGAGCAAAGGCAACAGCCAGCACTCTGGTAATAACAGCAACACCGACAAAACAGACTACAACTCCACCGACACCACCACACACAACACTACCGACAAGGACAAAAATCTGCACAATGACAATAAGAACAGAACGGTAAACGGGTTGAACAACCACAGTTACGCCGAACTGTTCAAAGAATATGCCGAGTCTATCCGCAATCTGGACTTGGATGTTATCAACGAACTGAAAGATTGCTTCATGGGTATTCTCTAAAGGGGGTTTAACTATGGTTAACTTTATTCAGGCCGCTAATGACAAAATCAAAATCACTGAGGACGTCAGCTACCTGCTGAACGACGCCCTGCACGTCAACACAGTGTTCACTGCAAGTGCCGCCGTGACGGCTGGGGAACCTGTTCTGCGCATCAATCTGCCCAACATTGGCAATCATGCGGAGATTAACTGGTACAATACCAGCTCCGACTACGCCGCTACTGCCGCCGCCAAGGTGAAGAACACGTTCAGCACCAAAGACGGCCTGCACGATATCACTATCTCGCTGAGTGCCGCTACTGCCGCTTCTCAGGAGTACCACATTGAGGGTTGGGTGAAAACTGCATGAGCAAAAATAAGTGGAAAGAGCTTGTGGACTTGGGCATCGAGTTGCTGAAAGTCATTAGCAAGTACCTGTCCAATGCCAGTGCAATCATCTTTGGCCCTAAGAAATGAGGTGATAAGATGGAATACAGCCCGCTGACTCCGTTGCCGTTCCTGCCTGTATTTGGCAAATTTGACTTGAACACTTATGTGCAGGGTTCCAGTGATTACGAGATTATGGCCCGTGTCATTGAAACATATAACTCTGCTGTTAAGCTGTTTAACCAGATTATTAAAGATTACGGCAACTTTGACAACACTATCAAACAGCTTACCAAAGACTACGAAAACCAGCTCAACCAGTACAAACAGGACACTGACAAGAGCATTTCTGACTTCAAGACTTATATTACTAACCAGCAGAACACCTTTGAAAATAACATCAACATTAAAATTAACGAGTTGACTACCCGTGTCGATGAATGCTACGCAGAAGTCGAAAAACTCATTAACGGTGAGTATATCGAAACCTATGTACAGGCGCTTGCTACTTGGATTGACAATAACTTACAGGTTATGGTATCCAAGATTGTAAAATACGTCTGGTTCGAGGTGAACGAGGACGGCTACTTTGTGGCCTATATTCCGGATACTTGGGACTTCATCGACTTCGACACCGAGATGAACCCCGATAGCGAAGACTATGGCAAGCTTGCCTTGCTCTGGGAAACCGCTATCGTACAGTAAACCAAAATGGACAACTCTTGAAACAAAGAGTGGGTGGGTAAGGGGAAAAATATAAAGGAGATTCTACTATGGCTTTGAAAAAGTATATCGGCGCACGTTATACTCCTAAATTCATGGGCGCATGGGATGCACAGACTGTGTATGCGGCTCTGAGCGTTGTCTATGCCAATGAGCAGAGCTATGTCAGCCGCAAGACGGTTCCTGCTGGCACTGAGGTGACCAATACTGAGTATTGGGTGAAGAGCGCAGACTGGAACGCTCAGGTTGCAGAGTACAACCGCAACGTTGAGAACTACAACAGGAACGTGGAGGAGTACAACAAGAATGTTGTTGCCTACGAACAGGCAGTGAACACGTTCTATGCTGACACCCTGCACAGCTATGACAACAAGGCGGCAATGGTGGCTGACCAGGATTTGAAGCTTGGCGACACCGTGCTGACCTGTGGAGATAAAGCTATTGGCGACAATGGCGGTTCGTTCTATCAGGTCGTGGCTGAAACCAGTGCTAAGGCAGTGGCATTGGAGAATGGGCTGTATGCGTTGCCGTTCGAGTTCCAGCCGTATGACTACTCTGAATTCGCAGAGAGAACCGACCAGTACAAGCAGGAGACGGACGCACAGATTGCGCAGATGAAAGAAGTCTCCCTGCACACCTATAACACGCAGGCCCAGATGAAAGCTGATAGGAGCCTTACTCCTAACACTGTTGTTATGACTGCTGGTGAAGCCGCCGTTGGTGATAACAAGGGCAGTTTCTATGAGGTTCAGGAAACCAGTAACAAGACCGATGCCGTGCCGCTGGATAACGGAAAAAAGGCCGTGCCGTTTGCACTGAATGTGGGGACGATTGCTGGGAACGCACTCACGTTCAACGGCAAGAGCGAAGCGGCTGGCATCTGGAACGTGAAAGCGCCTGCGAATCTGACTATCCCGCTGACTATCCCACAGGGTGGTACGGCAATGACGTATCTGGCAGTGCTGTATACCAGTACCAGTGCGAGTGTGACGGCAAATGTGACGGTGAATGGCACGAACAAGGCACTGACGTTCACCGATAAGGCAGACAGTGGATATGAGAAGTTTGTGGTGTATGCCATTACTTGCAAGAACACTGACCAGCTTTACTGGAGCCAGACGACTGTGAGCAGTTGGCAGACGGAATATAAGACGGTAGCGATTGAGTTCAGTACTAAGATTGGTACGAATGCACCAGCTGTATTCAAAAATTATAACAGGATTTTTGGCGCCGTGCTAATTACCGTTGTCACCAAGCTCCGCTTCAGTGTAACCAAAGCAATTAAATTTAATTCAATCACAATCAACCTGCCTGTCTTCAATAACACCAACCACGCACTCGGAGAGGGCACTATTGTTCTGTATGAATATCCTAACGCAAACTACAGTAGCTTTAACCCGACCGCACTTGCTAGTGTGGAACATATCAACTCAAATACTACGGCTGGAAACAAAACATACAATCTTTCAGCGACATTACAGCCAAACCATTACTACGAAATTTCCGTATACTTGCCATCTACGGATGACACCTCTCTCGCCGCACAAAACGGCGCATCCAGCGGCACATTTGATTTAATCAAAATTGAAAAAGCCGCTGGTACCAATGACCAGAACTTTAACGGTATCTTAAACTATCAGACTGTTATTTAATCAACGCACTCCCGGGCCGAGTATAAAGGGCCCTTTTTTGGTGCAATGAAATAGAATCTTAATAGTCCAAGTAAGCAGTGTAGATTTTTGTCCTTGTCGGTAGTGTTGTGTGTGGTGGTGTCGGTGGAGTTGTAGTCTGTTTTGTCGGTGTTGCTGTTATTACCAGAGTGCTGGCTGTTGCCTTTGCTCTTAGTAGCATTAGAAGCGTAGGTGTTATTTGCGATATCTACCTCGATGTTGAGCATTTGCCCGGGAGTATCAGAAGCAACGCCCAGATTAT
>CYGL01000328.1_pt1 | contig 20879 bp, 40 predicted proteins | sample 485531 | NCBI WGS metagenome assembly CYGL01 (sample SAMEA3497897, study PRJEB9818) | human gut metagenome | reverse complement strand
TCCGTTGTGGTATACGGAAAACTATCTTAACGAGACGGTGAACGACCTAGCCGAGACGAGTCACAAAGCTGGTGCTACCAGCGTTAATCGTTATGTCGACAGCGTTATTCTCCGAACCGTTTTTCTGCTGTTACGGAAAGTCCAGACACAGCGGTAACAGTGGGCTTGCCATCACCTTTAACGTCGACTATGGCAAGTGTGCCTGATTGGCCTAAAACCAGATACGCCTGCCATGCGGCGCCTTTGACACGGATGGTGGACAATTCGGATGAGATATAGCCAGTTCTGATGCAAACGCCCTCGTCGAGCAGGGATACGGAATGCTATAAGAGCTTGGTGAGCCACTTCCCATTGACCTTGAAGCCGATGTACAGCTTGTTCTCGGTCGTCACGGCTATGATGGCCGAGTTGGTCGTGCTCGGGTCGGTCAACCTCAAGCCGAGGCGGTTGTCGGCATTGAGGAAGTGGACGGTGCACGGGGCTTCGTAGCTTATAGGGGATACGGAATGCTACTGCGGTGTCAGATACTTCCAGTCACTCCAATTCATTGAGCCGTATCGTGCGCGCAGCGCGATTATTCCACCGAACGAGAAGGCGAACTGCGCTGCGTAATTCGATCCGGGGTTCTGTTGTATAACTAGCGCCGAATTGCTGTTAAAGTTGTTGGGGAGCCCCTTTGGGCTGGCAGCAGTACTGAATATCAAGCAATTCGGTGGGTTGTCTATGTCATGAACGTTTTTGGCATATTGCAGGGATACGGAATGCTATAAGAGCTTGGTGAGCCACTTCCCATTGACCTTGAAGCCGATGTACAGCTTGTTCTCGGTCGTCACGGCTATGATGGCCGAGTTGGTCGTGCTCGGGTCGGTCAACCTCAAGCCGAGGCGGTTGTCGGCATTGAGGAAGTGGACGGTGCTACGGGGCTTCGTAGCTTATAGGGGATACGGAATGCTATAAGAGCTTGGTGAGCCACTTCCCATTGACCTTGAAGCCGATGTACAGCTTGTTCTCGGTCGTCACGGCTATGATGGCCGAGTTGGTCGTGCTCGGGTCGGTCAACCTCAAGCCGAGGCGGTTGTCGGCATTGAGGAAGTGGACGGTGCACGGGGCTTCGTAGCTTATAGGGGATACGGAATCACATCTCCATCGCCGCCGTATACGTATCGCTCGCCCTGGCAACGACCGTCCTGAAGCTCTGCAAGTAGTGGCTCATGGCGGTATTGACGGTCGAATGCCCCAGCGCCACGGCAATGTCCTCGATGGCGGCTCCATGCTCCAGCGAGATCGTAGCCCACGAGTGGCGCAGGCAGGTCATCGGCACATGCGGCAGGCTGAATCGCTTGCAGAACGCTCGGAAACGCCTAGCCACGGCATTAGGGTCGAGCGGGCATAGTCTGCCCGATCTACGCGCCCCGCGTATCGCACGCAGGCGCTCAAGCGCGAATCGCGGCAGTTTCAGCTTTCGGTCTGACAGCTTGGTCTTGCATCCCGTCTCCACGACCTCGCCGCCCACGACATGTAGTCCCCGCTGTACGTGAACCCAGCCGCTACGCCAGTCCACATCCTCGATTCTCACGGCGCACGCCTCACACCTGCGCAGCCCGAGCGCGGCACCGAGCAGCACCGCGGCCTCGAAGGGCTGCCCGACGATGGCCTTGAGCGTCACGCGCTCCTGCTCGGCCGTGAGCGTCGGTCGGCGCACCGTGGGCTTTTGGGGCAACTCGACCCCTTGCGTCACGTCCCAGATTCTGAGCTGGTGGCGGCGAAGCACCCAGCGGTAGATCTGGCGGAAGGTCTTGTATGCCTTCTCGGCGGCCCCGGGGAGGTCGAACCCGTCCACCCAATCCTGAACCTGCTCGAATGTGATCGTCTCAATCTCGCGGTCGCCCCACTGCGGCATCAGGTGGCAGCGGATGGCGCTGCGGTAGCCCTCCAATGTGGTCGCCCGCAGGCGCTTGCCCTTGTCGGCCATGTACTCGGTGACGGCTTCTGAAAACAGCATTTTGAACAATCCAATCTCTTAAAAATCCCAGACGTTTTGCATGGTAGACCTCCGCATTTCGTCTGGGATTTTTTGATTTAAAACGCGGGGGACACCCCTCCGATACTGCCGTGGAAGGGAGGTGATGCGATGGACGCAGTAATCATCAACTCGGCTCTGTCGTGGTGTGTAGCGGCTCTTTTGGGGGCTGTCCTGATTGCGCTGAAGCGGCTCTACAGCATAATCCTCGCCAATCAGGAGGGCACCAAGACCCTGCTCCGCAGCAGGCTCTACGACATCCACGAGCGCACGGTCAAGACCGGCTATTGCCCAGACGACCGCAAGCGCGAGACCGAGCAGGTATACACGGCCTACCACGCGCTGGGCGGCAACGGCGTAGGCACGCAGTACTACCAAGAAATCCTAAATGCGCCAGTGTGCGCGGAAAGGGGGTAGCGAAATGACTACCGAAGACATTATCCGCAAGGTGACGAGCCGCAAGTTCTGGCTGTGCACGGCTGCTTTCCTGGGCTCCGTCGCAACCAGTGTGGCCGGCATCGCCACGGACAACCAGACAGTCGCCGCCATCGGCACGGTGTGCGGGGTCGCGAGCGCCGCGATCTACGCAGCAGCTGAGCAGGCGGTCGATGCAGCTCGCCTGAAAGCGGGTGGAGCGAATGACCGAGACTAAGACCGAGCCCAAGCGCAAGCTGCCGATTCGCAGCGCATTTGCCGTTATCCTCGCCCTCGTAGCGGCTCTCGCCGCCCCGTGCGGCGCGGAAGCCTACCAGAGCGTCAATAAGTACGTATCTAACGGCCATGGCTACCTCAATGCAAGCTATCTCGTCATCCACGAGACGGCAAACCCCGGCGCTTCCGCATACAACCATACGTTGCTCTGGTCGCGCGACGATACCTACGCCGTCCATCACGTGATGGAGCTTGACGGCTCCACCGTGTACAACACGGTGCTAGAGAATCGCCTTTGCTGGCACGTGGGCAACGGCAACTACGCCACTATCGGTATCGAGCTTGCCCACGCCACCAATGCTTCCGATTTCGCAAAGCAGTGGAATGAAGCCGTGAAGTGGGCTGGCGATGAACTCCGCGCTCATGGTTGGGATACGTCCCGCCTGCTGTCCCACTACGAGGCGGCTCAGCGCTGGGGTGGCTCCGATCATACCGACCCCAACGGCTATTTCCGTCAGTACGGAAAGACGTGGGCCGAGTTCAAGCAGGCCGTGGCAGCTTACCTCGGCAGCGGCTACGTGGCTCCCATCGCGCCGACCGACGGCAACGGCGGCACCTATCAGCCCTCTTATTCCGCCACCCGTACCAAGTTTCCCAAGTCTACCGGCGCGTCCGTCAACATCCACTATGCGCTGCACAGCCGCTATGGCGCTTGGAATGACGCCGTAACCAACTTCAACGACTCCAACTCCGAGGGTTTCGCGGGCATGCCCTACGGCTCCCACGATATGCTGATTGCTTGGGTTGACAGCGGCACGCTTCGCTACCGTGTCCACACCAAGGAGAGCGGCTGGCTCGACTGGGTGCAGACCGCCAACTACAACGACAGCGTTAATAGCATGGCCGGCATCTGGGGTCAGACGATTGACGGCGTCCAGATGTACTACATCACCTCGTCTGGCGAGTACAAGCAGGTCTACTACCGTAGCCAGGACGTTGCCCACGCCGGGTACTGGGACGAGGTCTGCGATGACGGCTCCACCTACGGCGGCGATGACTACGCAGGCATGTACGGCTACGCGCTTGATCGTCTCCAGTGCTACGTGTCCGACGGTACCCGCCGATGATCGCGCTGGCGTTCGTCCTCGGCGCGCTTTTCGGCGGCACCGTGGCAACAATCGGGCTGTGTCTCGTGAGCATCAACCGGCGCTAGTAACACCCCAACCGGTAGTAGGTACTAATAAAATCGCCTTAAGCCAATGTGCCCATTCACCAAAAACGAATGGGCACATTTCTTTGCCATGCGGACGGATCGCGTCCTAACTCAGTCCATAAGTTCTGAAATATGCACTACTATGGAGACCTATGGAAATGTATAACTGCACTATGGAGCACTATGGGACACTATAGAAACCTTAACTTATATAATGTGAGGTAAAACGTCATACCGATAAAACCGCAGGTAGGACGCTTGCATAAAATGCTTGCGTCCTAACTTGTCCTTACGGGTACCTAACTAATTTCCGAAATACACGCGCTCGATCTCTTCAATGAACATATCTCGGTCTGGTTTATCGTAGTGCCTGCCGAGAATATTATGCGCGGCGTGCCCCATCATCTTATCCACCATCTGGGCTGGGACGTTGTACTTCCACAGCATCGCCGTAGCCCAAGAGTTGCGCAATTTTGACAGCGAGAGTTTGCGGATACCATTTTGAGCAAACAGCTTCTTATAGTCACGGCTGATTGTCGGTCGGCTCATTGGTATCCCAGCTCCGTTGTCGGACAGGAACAGTTCATCGTCTGCCCTGCGCTGCTCCGCGATCTCTTTGAGCCTTATGCTCCATGGCTCGGGAACGATAATGGGTCGAGTGCTACTTGCCGTCTTCAGGCTGCTGAACTCTGAATTACACGCACCGTATTGGCGGTAAAGATTGTAGATGGCGTAGATTCGCCCGTTTCGCTCGACATACTCCATGTCTTTTATCGCCGCCGCGACCGCTTCACCAGTGCGGCACGACCCCTTGCCCATGAGTATCAGGATTGACTCAATGCGACTGCCCTTCGCGCTTTCGATCAGCTTGTGCAGCTCGTCAAGCGTGTATACATCAAGCTCGTTGCTAGCTACGGTATTCTTCTTAGGCATTTTGTATTGCACATCTTTAAAGGTGATTCCCTTTACGCCGTGGAGCTTGGCGCATGTGACCATGTTTCCAACCGTGATGTTCGACAGTTCCGCACATGACGGTGCGAGCATCTTTAACCATGTCTGGTATTCGCTTACATCAACCTTGTCGAGAGCAACGCCACTCCATTTCTTTTCGATATAGATAGACCACATGTTCATATAGTTCTTTAAGGTATTGGCGGCTATCTCACCTCTTTCCAGACGCTCTTTGAGTTCTGGGAAATACCATTCGTCCCAGCATTGACCGAACGTGGGGCAGGGCACAACGCGCTCGTTTGGCGGCAGGTGGTGAATCTGCCACAGGCGCCGCAGCTCATCGTCCGCTTCGCGCGATGTGCAGGGGTAGAGCGTTTTAGATCTACGCACGCGGTTGAGCCCGTCCCACTCGCACCACCTGATGCGCCATTTGTTCTTGGCGATTTTGGTCTTCGTCCCCCATGACGAACGTGTCATAATTAAAATAGTCCCTCCTGTCGGGCATAGCCGACACTAGCAATGCGGATGGGATTGTTTAGCGCTCCACTGGTCTTGGCGGGTTGGTGGGGCGCCTTTTTGATGGCTATACGCGGGTTATCGGCACGGTCACGTCCGTATCCCCGAGCTTCGCAATTATCTCCTGCGTGGAGTTGGGCACTTGGAAGAACACGGCTTCGCGATCTGTCTGCCCCTTATTGGCGAGCATGTACCCGGCGAGCGCGTCGCCGTAGCCCTTATAGTCGTACCCCGAGCTGAACGGCGTCACCGACACGCCGTCAGGTGTGGTGAAGTCGATTCCGGCTTGGGTGTAATCGAACCCATTGTTGCCGTTCGGGTCTTTCACGCTCTCGTTGCCCACAATGAGCATGAGGGCGCAGACAACGTTGCCGTCAGCTATCTCTTCTGAGCCGTCCTGATATTGCTGCGTGAGCGACTGGGACGCATCGCACCCCTCTACCGTTATGGTGAGCTTGCCGAGCTTCGATTTAACTTCAACGGCATCGCCAACGTTGGCGGTCTTGCGGACGGCCTTCTTCTTGGCCTTGGGCTTCTCGGTCGGCTCTGACGAACCAGAGGACGCCTGATTATCAGAGCTGCACCCCTCTAGCCCGAGTGAGCCTGCCGCTACCATCGCGATGAATGCTCTTCTGCTGAGTTCCATTTACTCCAACTCCTTTGACGATTGGAACCATACGACTGTGCCGTGGAACTCCACCGTGTGTTCGGTGGTGGCGGCAAATACCATGTCCACGTATTCGGCGTTATGAGAATCAGGAGACAGTATCAGCGTGTTGGCACCGCGATATAGGCGTCGCATTACATAGTCAGCACCATCAATGCTAACGACCGCTATAGAGCCGTTTGAGGGGCGCTGCTCGGGGTCTATGAGGATATAGCAGCCCTCGGGATATACGTTATCCATGCAGTCTCCCTCCACCTGTAGGAAGTAGCCCTGCGGGTGGCGCTTGATGATTTCGTATGGCACGGGTACTGCACTTTGCAATACATCAGGCTCCTGGGCTTTCCCCGCGTGGACACGGCCTAATAGGGGAGCGTAGGCGGGTTTGGCTGTAGTGGGCTTGATCGCATTAGACGGCGGGAGTTCGTCGGCGATGATATCTGCCGTCGAAACGCCAAGTGCGCCAGCGAGAAGCTGGACGTTGCCCATGCGTGGCGTAGTCCATCCACGTTCCCATTGCGTGATGGTCGAACGCGATACATCAACCATCTTTCCGAGCTGTTCTTGGGTCAGTCCGTGCTGCTCACGCAAGCGTTTGATGTTTGCGCCAGTGCTCATTAAAACTCCCCTCGCGTTAACTTTTTTTCACATTTTAGTTTGTTTTGCTTGACACGACAATGTTTGTTTAGCTAACATGCAAAGCGTTGAAAGGAGGAACATGCAAACGCTTAAGGAAGCCCGCGAGCGCAAGGGCGTTAAACAGGTGGCAGTAGCCGACTACCTAGGGGTAGCTCGGCAAACCTACGCCAACTATGAGCAGAATCAAGAGCAAATGAGTATCGAGCAGGCCAAAGCCGTCTGTAAGTTTCTCGGCGTGGATGTTGCCGATATTTTTTTGCCTATAGATGTTTGTTAGACAAACATTCAATTTGTAACCAACCACCGATTTATCAAACACTGCGTTTCGCACGCGCCGCACTGGCGATTCACGAACCTCTCTACGTGAACATGCCTCCTGCGATCGGGCCAACCACACTCGCCAGTACGGTGCGAGCGGGACGCAAAGGGAGATAGCGCCCCTTGAGAACCGCATACCCTCCACTGTTAGCCGAGCCAAGAACGCCCCTTGCGAGGGTGAACGAGAGCGGGTGGGCGAACAGCCGGGAGGGAGCGCAATACGCGAGTCTAGCCGAAGCTGGCTAGGCGAAACCAAGATTCCAGCCCACGGGCTGGCGGTAAGCGTGGAGAGCCGTAGCGCGGTAGGAAATGACCGCGTATCCCGCGCATCCCATATCAAAGCCCCAGCGTCACGTGGTGCGTATCCGAGAGTCAAGTCATCGTAGTTTTCGATTTGTTCTCAGTCCACCCACAAGCAAAACAGGATACGTACCGCATGGCGCTGGGGCGCTTTTCTAGAACCCTTATAGAACCGCGAGCGCGGTGCTGCTGTGTCATAAGGAAATGTGTACAGCCCCTTTTGATTGCGTATCTAGGCAGTATCGCGCTGGCGGCTCTAGGAGGTGAAGCATGGAAGAGATCCAAAGTCGAGCGCTGCAATTCGCTATAGCCGCCGGGCTGAAACCGCAAATGGCGTACACAGTCCGTCAGACGGCGCTCTATTCGGGCGTGCCGCGCTCCACCTTGTACGCGGAGCATCGGGCGGGACGCTTGAAGTTCAAGACATACGGAAAGCGCAACGCGCTAATCAGCGTGAGCGAGTTCGACCGCTGGATGAATGAAAACTAAAAAAGCCGTCCCGAGCTAGCAACAAGGAAACGGCTTTAAGACCAGACAGAAAGGAGGTCTCAAATGGATTATATCAGCACGCTGGCGCTGGCGGCCTACGACAAGGCCTGTCGGTGGTGGAGCAGGCAGAGCGAACGCAAACAAAGCATTATTTGCGCTGCCGTTCTGCTCTTGCTGCTCGCTATCGCTGGGAAAGTAGAGGGCACCACGCCTAGCGGCATGTACTACTAGGAGGGTCATGTCGTTTTTCGGATGGACTGCGGAGCAGAGGGACGGCGTTTGGTACGCCCGTAAGTTGGTGGACGGTGGCAATTACGGCTCCACTGGCGCAGTGTGGGTGCGCAAGTCAATAACAGGTCTCGGTCGTGACGCTACCAAGCGCGATGCCGAGCGAGGACTCATGCGCATGTACCGCGCGGGGGTGCTCAACTAATGCCGAAGCGCATGGAGAGCTACCGTGTTGATTCTGTGGAACGTGCGCGAGTTGTTAAGCGTGCGCGTAACAAGTCCACCTACTTTTGGCGCGATGCCGAGGACAGGTATATTTCCCAGCACCGCACCGATGGATACGTGCTTATTTCCGAAGGACTAAAGGGCATGGGCTACTACCGAAGCCCCGAAGCCGTGAGGATGCACGCCTACAGGTGCCTGAAGTTCCCATTAAGCAAATACCCCGAACACGGCGTGCGCAAGTGCGTCGAGTGCGGATGCTATGACGCTCGCCCCGGCACGGTGTCTGGCAGGGCTGGTTTCTGCCCCACCTGCTGGACTAAGCGCAAGGCTCAGGCAATGCGCGAGGGGAAAAGCGAACGCGCCGCCGAGTCGGAGTATCAGCGCGAGAAGAAGAAGCGAAGGAAACGGGACGAATAGCCCCAACGAAAGGAAGATGAATATGAAAGTCTATGTCGTGAGCCAAGGCTACACGCCCATTGGCGTTTTCAAGGACAGGGAGACAGCGCTTGCCGTGAGCAAGGGCGCGAATGGGAGCCTTTTCGGTGGCGAGGACGATTGCCACGTGAAGGAGTTCCCTGTGGTGGAGGAAGCACAGTATTTCACCGTTCGCTACCTCGGAACCGTCAAGGAGGTTGAGCTTAATGACGAGCGTGAGTAACGAAGAGCGTCTGGCGATCATCACCGCTTTCGGCAAGGCCGTGAAGCAGGCCGAGAAGCAGGTGCGCGAGGAAGTTGACGCGCAGATGCGCGATGACTTCATGGAAAACGGCGTTACCCAGAAGCAGCTCACCGTGAACGGACAGAAGGTCGGCACGATCTCGGCGCGCATGACCAAGGAGAAGGTAGGCAAGTACCCAATGCTCAAGTCCGCTCCCGAGTTCGTGGAGTGGCTGCGCACATCAGACGGTGGACTGGATACGCTGAACCGCCTTGTCTCCATCAAGCCAGATTTGGTTCTGGACGCCGCCGTTGCCGATGGAGAGCTGCCAGACGGTTGCGAGCTGGTCGAACGTTGCGAGCCGCCGATGATGACCGGTACGACCGTCCACGTGCAGCTGCCCAAGGTGATTGACGCACTCGGCAACAACCTCGGTGCTGTCGCCGCCGCACTGCTTACGGGAGAGGTGGAGTAATGGACGATTTCAAGAAGGTCGCGGTCGAACTCTACGGGATGGTTCTTGAAGAGCACGCATATCTCGGCATTGCCGCAATTTTAAACTCCGACGATATATTCGACCACTTTATGGATGCGAGCCTAAAGGTCAATGAGTTTCTGGTTAAGCATGACGGCGATTTTAAAAAGGCGATGCTTGAGGTCAAGGCCACCGAGATGCTTAATCAGGAGATTAAGTAATGAGCAACAGTTCTCAAGTCGTTTGGAAACCAGTCAAAGGACTTGAAACGAGCTATGAAGTCAGCAACAACGGCGATGTCAGAAACATCAGAGCCGGGCATCGCAGAGTGCTGAAAAAGAAGCACAACAGTTTTACTGGCTATGACTTCTATTGCCTTTCTCATGAGGGCAAACAGGTTACGAAAACGGCGCACAGGCTAGTAGCGGAAGCGTTTATCCCGAACCCGCTCAACCTGCCGTATGTAAACCACATCGACGAAAACAAGCGGAACAACGGCATTTCAAATCTCGAATGGTGTACAGCCCAATACAACAGCGAATGGAGTAAGCACAAGCTTTATAAGCGGATTGCTCTTCTATCCATTGACGGTGAACGCCTAGCGACATTTGAAAGCGAGCGTGCGGCGGTTGAATTACTCGGAGTGACTAAAGGCGCCGTATGCAATGCGCTTGACGGTCGAATCAGAACATGTGCCGGATTTATATTACGAAGGGAGTAAGAATGAGCGTACCAGTTCTAATCATGGGCGAACCGGGGTCTGGTAAATCATCGTCAATGCGCAACTTTGAGCGCGATGAATTGCATGTGATCCAAACCATCCGCAAGCCCTTGCCTTTTAAGAACAACTTAAAAACCGCTGCATCGCGCAATTTTGACACCGTTACAAAGTGGGTCATGAATGACAAAGATTGCAGGGCTTTGGTTGTTGACGATTTCGGTTATCTAATCACAGACCTCTATATGCGCTACAGCTACGGAGCTGAAAAAATGCGCGACCAGTACGAAGTCTATAAATGTATCGCAAACAAGGTGTACATGTTCATCACCGGAATCATGGATGATGGCAACGATGATCGCGTGGTCTATATCATGATGCACCTCGAACGCGACAACATGGGCAACGTTGAGCCTGCAACAATCGGCAAGCTGCTCAATGAAAAGGTGAAGCTAATCGGAATGTTCACCATTGCACTCATGTCTTTAAGCAATGGGGAAAGCTATGAGTTCATGACCAATGGGCAACCGTTCAAGTCACCTCCCGGAATGCTGCCGCTGCAAATGGACAACGACCTGAAAGCGGTAGACACCGCGCTCAGGGAGTACTGGGGCATGAAGCCCATCAAGGATGAACAAGAGACGAAGGGAACCGAGTAGTAATGCGTCAACTCAACCTCAATTCCATCAAGGCCAAGGCCGAGGGCGACTTCAAGAACATCACCCCCGGCGCGTATGCGTGCATCATCACCGAGGTCACGGACAAAGAGAACAAGGAATATCTTGATGTCCTGTTCGACATTCAGGTAGGCGAGTTCGAGGGCTATTACTCTTCGGACTTCTACAAAGACAAGCCGTGGGCACACCACATGATCTTGTCCTACAAGGAAAATGCGTTGCCCATCTTCAAGGGTCGCATGGAGGCCATCACCAAGTGCAACACGGGCTTCGATGCCGTTGCCGCGCTCGATGCCGGGCAGTACAAGATGCTTGAGGGCAAGGTTATCGGTATCGTTTTCCGCGAGGAAGAGTACTTCGACAAGAAAACCTCCGAGTTCAAGCTTGGCAGCGCACGCGCTTTCCGCTTCTGTACCACCAAGGACATTCAGGATGGCAAGAACGCCAACCCCAAGCCCAAGATGCTCGACCACGATGGCAAGATTGACGCGCTGATGCGTGCAGGCGTTGTCAGCAACGAGGACGATGCCGAGGACTGGCTTGCCGAATATGAGAACAATGAAGCCGCTCCTGCTGCCAGCCGCGCGAACACTTCCACGACTACCGATGATGACATTCCGTTCTAATGCTCATTGTCGATAGCCGTCAAAAAGCTGGCAAGCACGTAACCAAGAACAAATGGTGGATGGAGCACAGGGTTCCGCTGGTCACTATGAAACTCGATTTCGGAGACTATCAGCGCCCCGGCTCCAACATATCCATCGACACCAAGAACAGCATCCAAGAGCTTGTCATGGATGTTGGAAGAGATCACGCGCGTTTCGTGCGTGAGTGCGAGAGGGCGGCGGCTGCTGGCTACCGCCTTCTTGTTTTGGTGGAATCGAACGAGAAGTACAACGACCCTGCCCAGCTCGAAAGATGGGTATCGGACGTGTGCAAGCGCTGCCGCATGTGCTCCACCTCTCGTGATAAGGGACGGAGGTGTAGGCGCGGGACGCGACCGATGCACGGGCAGACGCTCGTCAAGATTCTCGCAACGTTGGAAAAGAAATACGGCGTGAGGTTCGAGTTCACATCGAAGCGAAACTGCGCCAAGCGCATATGCGAGGTTTTAGGCATTGAATACCAATGAGTATGTACCGCCGTGCGCTCGCGCGGCGCTCGATTACATAGACAGGGGGCTTGCCGTTATCCCGCTGAAAGTGAGGGATAAAGTCCCGGCAACACAGCACGGAAGCGCCGATTACTCGGACAACCCCGAGCAGGTTCAGGTGTGGTGGGGTTTCGGTAAGTACAAGGGGTTTGAGACCTCAGACCCCGATTACAACGTTGGAATCGTCTGCGGCAAAGCGTCCTACGGGCTGATCGTAATCGACCTGGACGTTCACGGGACAGCCAACGGTCTTGAAACCCTGCGCAACTGGGAGGTGGAGCACGGCGAGCTGCCCGAGACGTGGATGCAAATCACGGGCTCAGGCGGCAAGCAGATGTTCTACCGCACGTCACGCGAGATTAGAAACTCGGCTGGCGGCGCTCTAGGCGTGGACGTTCGCGGCGAGGGCGGGTACGTGGTGGCTCCACCGTCACTCCACCCCTGCGGCGATTACTACGAATGGAGCGTTTCGCCAGACGATTGCGAGTTGGCTCAGGCAGACGATAGAGTTTATTCCTTTATCGACTATGTGCGACCGAGCCACAATGACGGCGAACATCACGAGCGTTTCGTTCTGGACAATGTGATTACGGTCAACCGCAACGACACGTTATTTAGGTACGCCAGCTCGCTACGGTCGCGCGGCTGCAACTCGATGGAGATTAACAGCCTGCTGCACACGGTTAACTCCACTAGAGTTCAACCACCGCTGGACGAACGCGAGCTGATGAAAATCATCGGTTCGGTTTGCCGCTATGAGCCGGGCAACAAGTACTCGCAGCCAGTGGAGAATACCCCGCCCATGTCCACGACAGGGGAGGGAGAGGTCAAAAAGACTGGCATCAGCATCTTCGACCGACCCGATGAACCCGCAAGCCGCATCAAGGACGAGACGGTGGACGCGATCAAGAACATCCTGCTCAATCTTGACGAAGTGCGCGAATACATCAAGTTCAACAAGTTCGATTCAAGACTCCACGTTCTCGGGCGATGTATCCCAGATGTGCAGTTCGAGCGCCCACACGTCATGGAGCAGAGCGAATCGGTGAACCTCCGAGCCGTGCTTGAACGCGATTACGGCGTTCGCAACAAGCAGAAGTTCGAGGATGCCTTGGTTGGTTTCGGCGGCGTTGACGGTCAGCGATACAACCCAATGCACGACCTGCTGGACACCCTGCCAATCGTCGAGTACATAGACGAGAAAACGGCTGGATGCACCGGAACGCCCATCCGCATCAGCGGGGACGGCGGCAAGACGTGGCGCGAGGCCACGGCGGTTGTCGGGACGCTCACCTACGAAATGCTGGAAGTGGAACCAACGGGCTACAGCATGGAAGTGGAAAAGCTCATGTTCCGTCAGCTGGTGGCACGTGCGGTGTGCCCCGGCTGCAAGGCAGACCAGATGTTTGTGTTTGTCGGAAAGCAGGGTACGGGCAAGTCAACGTTCGTAAAGCTGCTGTCGATATCCCCAGACTTCTTTGTCGAGGGCTTTTCGAACTTCGACAATGAAGACCTAAAGCGAATCAGCGGCAGGCTGGTGGTGGAGATACCCGAGCTTGACGGCTTCAACGGCAAGGACAAGAACAAAATCAAGTCCATGATTACGCAGACCACGGACATATACCGTGAGAGCTACGCCAGAACGCCCGTTGAGCATCCGCGTACCGCCGTGTTCTTCGGCACGACCAATGACGGCGCGTTTCTGAATGACTCCACTGGTGGGCGGCGTTTCATGCTGATCGAGTCCAAGAAACCGATGCTTGCCGCCGACCCGCGCCTATTTAACGGAGAGGGGGAAGGGATGATACGTCAGGCGTGGGCAGAAACGCTCGCGCTCTACAAGCTGTGGGGAGAGAGGAAGTTCCTGCAATCTCTTACCCTGCCGCCAGAAGTCCTCAGAGAAGCGACCGAGCATCAGCAGAAATTCAGCGAGGAAAACCCGTTAGTCACCGCAACCAACAACTACCTTGACGAGCTAAAGGTCAAGGGCATAACGCGCGTCAACGTCCGCATGGTGTTCATCGACGGCATGGGGTATTCGGACTACCAATTCACCAACACGAAGCGGTTTATGCAACAACAAGTGACGATGGCTTTGGACAATAACCCCGAGTGGAAAAGGCTCGAAAGGGCGCGAGTTGTAGGCTATGGAATCTCACGCGCATGGGAACTTTGTGACCCAACATTGTAGAGTCACACCTTTGGGTCACACCTAGGGTCACACATAAAACAGCAGGTAGGCATATGTTTTTTAGCGTTTTGTGACCCTGTGACCCTACTTTTACTCGGAATCAGCTAAAGCTATCAAAAATAAAGTTATATTTTATAAATGTAGAGTCACACCTTTGGGTCACACCTAACCATAAAACCGCTGGTAGACGCCCAATCTTGGCTCAAAAAAACGTGTGACCCAACGTTTTTTTGAGCAACACAGAGTCACAACCCAATAGAAAAGGAGTGCGTATGAACAAGTATGCGAAGTGCGCCTTATGTCTGGCGAAAGCGATTATCGCCGTTGCCGCCTTTACCAATGCCGTGTCGTATTTCACGACCTATGAGGGCGTGCGCTTGGCGATGTTCGGCGCTGATGTTGCCATGCTCGCCTGTTTAATCGAAGCAGACGAAGTGGCAATGCTGAAAAGGCGAATCGAAATCATCGAGAGCAAGCAGCGCGGGTTCATGTCATTCACAATGGCTACTTACGCCGAACAGCTCGACTGCAAGGAGCGCGTGGACAACCTCATCAAGACGCTTAACGGTGATGAGCAATGAACGGCTATCAACCGCTGGCCCTTAGCTTTGCCGAGGAGCTATCCGATCTGAAGCGCCGATACGAGAAGCTAGAGCGCAAGCACGCCGACCTAGAGCGCCACTGCCGGGGGCTCGAATCGAAGCTATCCAAGACGCGCGACCGCATGAAGCTCTACCGCGAACGCTGTCGAGCGTGGGAGAGTGCACTAGGCAATGCGAACGAACTGTACAGAACGTTCCTACACGGAACAGACAGTATGAGTATTGCTAAGGCTTTTGGCGTTTCGGTGTGCATGGCGAACATCCGCAAAGATGTAGCGCCGACCTATCCGAGCGCCGATTGCGTGGAGCTGCGCACCAAGATTCTCAAACGCACCTCTTCCCCAGAGGTGGACAAAACCGAATAACCGATTCTGAGCGCGTATAAGGCGTGGTTTTGACTTGACCCTACACGGACTAGGGGAGGGCGATTATCGCGCCGTCTGCGGCGTTGCTGGTACGCAGAACGGCAAATCTAGCGAATGGAGAAAGGAGAATCACGAATGAGAATCGGAAACTACGAGTTCCTAAAGTCAAATCAGTGGTGTTACCAGATGTACCAAGTCGCGCCTGATGAATGGAACGGCCAATCAAAGACAAGGAAAAGCCCAATCGACGGCAGGAGTCTTATAAGCATCGACTGCTACCCGAACACGCTTGAAGCAGCTATCAAGCGGTGCATCCAATTCAACGAGCGCGATAGCGTTGACACATGCGATGCAGCCAAGCTTTTGGCAAAGGTCGAACAGCTCCACGATTCCATGCGCTCGATGGCGCGTGAGATCGCAAGCGCCAAATAGCGACACTACAGAAAAAGGCATGAGGGCGTGGATGTAATCACGATATACAGGCGGCGGGGGTTCGACCGCCCGCGCCACGAACGCGCCCGGTTCGATTCCGGGCAGTTGAAGCGGACTAGGTTGGAACGCGCGGTCGAGCGCGGGAATGCTATTGGGATGCTGAAGCTCGGCAGTGTGGGCACTGACCCCGAGCCTTTTTTTGAATCACACAACGACAGAAAGGAAGAAACCAAATGAAAATCTATATGCCAAATGATGCCGATGGGAACGTTGTCCCATCGAATGTCACGGTGATGTACGAGAAGGACGGCTCCGTAGTGCGGGTGGACGATTTGGTTCACGGCATCGTCTCGAAAAAGTGGCGCGTCCAATCGGGGCGCGATATGTTTAAACCAAGCCAGCTCTATCTCAACAAGCCCGACAGCCTAGAGCAGCTGGCGGATGATTTGGATAGATTAGTCAACGATCCGGAAACGGCAGCTTGCACATATCTCAATCGTGACAAACAAAACTGCTGTGGATGCAAGTTCAAAAATAGTCTGGATGAATTTGGAAACAGGAATTGCATTAAACCGTTTTTACTTGACGTTTCCGCCCGTATCCACCGTCTGTGCGGTGATGCCAAATGAGCATCGAACTCCCCAAAGACGCCAAAGGACGCGAGATTCCGCTGGATACCAAGGTTCTGTACGACATATGCGGAACAAAGGTGAGCGTGAAGGAGTTTCTCTTCAGAACGTTGGTAGAGAGCCAGAAAACCGAATGGACGATTAAAGCCCAGTACGAAGGCAACTTGTACTACAACAGCTTCAAGCCGAAGGACATGCGCATCACACAGCCAGATAGCTGGAAAAAGCTGATTGAGGACTTGAGCGAGGCAGGTGACGCGCGGTATTACGAGGCTTGCGCCTACTTCCACAGAAACAAAGACGAAGATGGCTGTACATCGTGCCCCGGTGGCGAGGACGGCTGCGGTCGAATTGCCATGCGCGACATCGCATCCCGCATCCGCAAGCTGAGGGGTGAGGGCTAATGAATAGCATGACTCCTTGCTGGGTCTCCGAGATGCCCGGCGAGAAAACCAAAGCACTGCTCATTGGATTCTTTCAAGAGGCGTGGACACACGGTGATTCGCCTCTCATCGGTGGATTCAAAGCTGGACAGAGGGCTTATCCAGCCGCTGTCGTGATGCTTGAGTCCGGCGATGTTAGATCCATTCACGCTGGGGCCGTGACAGTTGACGGAGCGGAAAGCATCTTCCGGCAGTACGCATGGATGGATGGTGAGGACTGATGGACGAAATCAAGCTGAAGCCATGTCCGTTCTGCGGCGGGCATGCCGAAATAGTGGATAACAGCCGATACATCCCCGGCACCTACTTCGTGAGCTGCCGGTAGTGCGGCGCGCGGACGGACTACGAGGGGCGCAAGGAGAACGCCGCAGAGTTATGGAACGGAAGGGTCGAGTCAAATGATCACCGATGAAGAGCGCCGCGAAGTTGCGGCGAAGCTGCGTGAGCGGACGAAAAAGCCGATGCACGAGAGCATGCAGCGCATGTTCACCGAAACACTCGGCATGTATACGCACAACATCTGCTGGATGAACCCAGATAAGGCAACCGCTCGCTGGGATGTGATTGTCAATTACCTTGCCGACCTAATCGACCGTCCTAGATGCCGCCTGGAACTCACGGCCGTCGAGACCCACGGGAATACTGAAGTGAAGATCTACGAGTGCAGCGAGTGTGGCAGGACGTGCGAAGAGATATACGGCAAGTATGAGCGTTGCCCGCACTGTGGGGCGGTGGTGCAAAATGCAGATTAAGCCAGAGCTGGAGAAGCAGATTTGCCACCTTCGATATGCCATAAAGGATGCGTACGAATGTGATTTCAGGGGAGCGGCGGCACCGTGCCACTACTTTAAAGCGCTCACTGGCAACCAAAATGCTATCGGTGCATCGTGCGTAAAGTGCCGCGCGGAACGCATGGTAGTTGTCGATGACCACAATTTAGAAGTTGACTGCTACACCCTCATGATTATCGACTTCCTGAAATCGTGTGGCGTGGAGGTGGAGGATGAAAGTTAAGCTCACCATCTATCTCGTCGTCGACTGCGGCGGCGAATATGAGGACGCATATGAGTACCCATACATGGCGTTCGACAACGAGCAGGCTGCCAATGAGTGCGCCGAGAAGCGTACCGAGCTCCTAAAGTCAGACGCAAGCAAGCGTCCATATCATTATTACGACTATGATTCCTCAGAAGTCAGCACTATCACTATGCTAGTTGACGAGCCGACCTGCGAAAACGTCTATGACGAAAACGAATGTGGCGCGTGTAGCAACGGCTTTAAATGTTCCGTGTGCGGCGTGACCGTGGAGGACTGCGAAGGTTACTACGTTCATGGCACGTGGAACTATTGCCCAAAATGCCGTAGGAAGGTGGTAAAAGGTGGACATTAAATGCCCCTGCTGTGGCGAATACCTAGACCCAATCTTTTCCCGCATGGGAAACCCAATGTTTATCTGCCGAAAAAACAAGCCCATTATGCGTGCACAAAAGCACTATTGCGAACGTTGCGGCTCGACTGTCGTAATCGTTGAAAAGGAAAAATAGAAAGGAACCCAACAAGTGAATATCACCAAGCGAAGGGTCGCGTTCGTCGCGGCCCTTGTCGTATCCGTCCTTGCCATCGTCACGGTGTGCGGTCTGGCTGGCTGCACCGAGCGCGATCAGGTCAGCCACAACCTTTCCCAAGATGCCGACAACTTCAACGTTCGCCGCCGAGTGACCGTTATCAATATGCGTTCGGACAAGGTGCTGTTACAGATGGAGGGCTGTCTTTCCATCAAGACCGATACGGAAACCAACGAGCTGAGCGTTATCGCCGAGCTGCCCAACGGCAAGTACCAGAAGCATTTCATCTATCTCAACGAGTGGACTATGTACACGGTGGAGCAAATCGACTCCACCAAGACCGACAAGTTCAACTATGAGTTCAACTTCCTGCCGCAAGAGCTGCCCGGCGTAAAGATCACAAGCAAGGAGTAGCGATGTATTCCGAGGAAAGCGAAGCTGCCCTTGTGGTACATCAGGCGCTGAGCAAAATCCAGACTGTCGAAGACATATACACGTCAAAAGGGGACTGTAAAGGTTGCGGTGAGTGCTGCTCCCGTTTTCTCCCCATGAGCAAGTTCGATATGCAGCGCCTGTGCAACTACGTTCGCAAGCACAATATCAAGCCGCAAAAGCGCGTGGCTAGAGGAATCGACCTCATGTGCCCATATCTAACGGATGCCAAGGAGTGTGCCGTGTACCACGCACGCCCCGAAGTGTGCCGCACGTACCGCTGCGATAAGCATGTACGCGGGGAATTGCTCGGCTTCTATGGATGCGACAGCGCGGAAGTAAGCGACATGTACGCGGTTGCAGGCGTATTGGAAATGTCAAATGACGACCTGCGCAAGTTGGCAGACGAGCTAGAAGAACATACGGAGGACTAGATGAAAGTCTCACCAAACATCCAAGTTATCAAAGCCAAGTTCGACAGCCCCAAGCTGAAACCCACCTATGCTCATGGCATGGGTGATGCTGGCTGCGACATGAGAGTCAACATCACGGAACCCAAGACCATCTTCCCAAGCGAGATTGTGAAGTTCGGTACGGGTATCCACCTTGCCATGCCGCAGGGTATGTTTGCGTTGCAGGCTATCCGTTCGGGGCTATCCATCAACCACGGGTTACAGCTCGCCAATGCGCCCGGCATCATCGACAGCGACTATCGCGGCGAGATCGTGTGCGCTTTGGTCAACATGTCCACCGAACCGTATACGGTGGAGCCGTTCGAGCGAATCGGACAGCTCATTTTCCTAGCGCACTATTCTGTGGCATTCGAGGAAGTGGACAAGCTGCCCTCAACCTCGCGCGGCGATAGCGGTTTCGGTTCATCGGGGAGGTTCTAATGCCTAGCAAGATGGGCGAGTGCTGCGCCACGTGCAAGCACGCCAAGAACACAGTCCTTAAAAGCGGGTACCCGCCAAAGCCAACGGATATTGGGCTGATGTGCTGGCTTAATGACGTACCTGTGCATCAGCCCGATGCCAACAGGTGTTTCGTGAAACCGTGGAACGACCTGCGATAAATGGGAACCAAAGGAGGTCGAGCAATGAGCGACCATCCAGAACTTGCAATGTCGGCTAAACAGATTGAAGCCGCCGTCAATATGACCAAAAGCCAGAATAACGTGTTCCGCAAAGCCGTTCGCGCCGTCGGTTTCCTTGAGGGTTTCGGTGCGCTCCTGTGGACGCAGGTTGGCCCTAACCTAGCAGACGAGGAAGTAGTTGAGTTTGAAAAGCGCGTCGCCGACATTGCCGCGTATATCGGATTGCCGCCACGGGAGGTCGATGCCGAATGAGCGGTAGAAAAAGCCTCGAGACCCTAAAGGCAATTGAGCTGCTGAAAGACAAGCGACTGACCACCAAACAGGTAGCCATGAGGTCTGGCATGAGCGAGCGCCACGTTCGCAGGTCGCGCAACCAGATGGAGGTGGAGAAGTGACCAACACAAAGAGAATGAAAGCTATCTGCACAAGAGCAGAAGTTTCTCGCACCATCGTGAAGTACACGAACATCAGTGCCATTCGAGAAGAAAAATACATTGACGCATTGCTTGAGGTGAGCGTTGACGATGGTGACGCATCACTTGATATGCGATTTCCTATCAACGATGCCCCCAGAATCGGCGATACGTTCATTATCGAGGTGACCCCATGCAAGTAATGGGAGTGGAGCTTGAGGATAACGACCGCAAGGTTCTCACCTATGATTCGGACTGCCCACGCCATTATCTCGGTGACGGCTTTATCACCGCCACCCGCGCCATGCGCTCCGCTATCAAGCAGTGGAGGGACGAGTTCACGCATTCGGCAATCATCGTCTGGTGGTGGTGCTGCACGTTCAAATACGTCTGGCGCTGCCTGTCCAAAGGCCAGACATTACCCGATATTGACAAGGCCATAGACTGCCTAAAGAAACTCCGCAAGGAGGTGGAGCCGATATGCTCAAGTCATTCAAGCACAGCCCCACGCTAGAAGCCATGCTCTCGTTCGCCAGATGGAAGGGCGGCTTTAGCGAATCGGACAAGCGTGCAATGGCTGAATCATTGAATACGATCCGAACGGCTCTCGTCCAGCCATTCGGCGCAAACGCCGATGCCAAGCGGCGCGATTCCAAGTGCGTCACGGACGTAGAGTTCGACCGCGCCGTGATGGTGGTGCTCTCATGCGCCCTCGCAATGTGGCTCTCGGGCGCGTTGGATAAGACCCCATGCGAAGGCGGTGCCGAATGAAGTTCGTAGGATATAAGGTCACACGCTCGGACGGAGTGACCTACCCAT
>CYGL01000327.1_pt1 | contig 21026 bp, 27 predicted proteins | sample 485531 | NCBI WGS metagenome assembly CYGL01 (sample SAMEA3497897, study PRJEB9818) | human gut metagenome | reverse complement strand
GACTAAACTTGGCGAATCAGTTAAGATGGGTCGTGATTTAGATAAAAACGTTAGGTATTGGAGTGAATAAAAGGAGACATTCAATTATGGCAGAAACAGTAGTACACGTAACCACTTTAAAGCAATGGAAGTCAGTCTTAGATGTTTGGTTTAGACAGGGATATAGCTGGTACGGTGGCGATCAAACACTTATTTCAAAAACTATTTTAATGACGGTAGTAGACAGTTAACGTTCAATATGCGCGGTGATAATAAAATTCAATATTCTGGTAATAATATTCACCCTAAAGATGACTATATTGAATACGAGGACTTCATGGCACAACAGACAGATGATAACCAAATGGAAATGGGATTAGATCCAGTATACAAGCCAGGTCATTATCAACTAGAAGACGGCACACAAGTAAAAGATCACATCACCAGTTTAACTGCTCACATGTCAGGAGTAAGAGCATGGGCAACTGGTAACGCAATCAAATACTTGGCTCGTGCTGGTCGTAAAGATGATATGGTTAAAGACTTAAAAAAAGCACAAGAGAACATTCAAATAATTATTGATAATATTGAAAAGGAGAACAAGTAATGAAATATATCCACCTATTTACGTTTCGATCATCAACAAAATGGGCGTCTTATTCTATTAAATCAGAAAATAGAATTTTACCATATACGCAATTTAAAAAATTAGCTGATGAGCAAAATATTAACTTATCAAACACTATTTTAATCAACCAATCAACATTCTTAAACGAGGAGAACAACTAATGAAAATTACAGTAAAAAACAACTATGGTAAAGTAAAGCGCGTTAAAATCGGTCTATCATGGACTTTCCTATTCTTTGGCTTCTTCGTTCCACTATTCCGAGGTGATATGAAAAACTTTATGATTGCATTAGCCATTGATATTTTAGGCGGATTCGTAAGTATTGGTCTCATCACATTGGTCTATCATATTTACATGTTTATCAAGTACAATGATGACTATTTACAAGACTTATACCGACAAGGCTATCATGGACAAGCCAAAGGGGAATTTTAATGACAAATTATAACGTTACAATTAAAGAAATTACAAGCACAACAGCTGGACAGGGCTTTACCATTGGACAAGGAGGGGTCATCTCAATCGAATTTAATCCCACATTGGCCACTAGTATCGCTAGTCAATTACCAAAAGGGGATTTCTACCTAATTAAGTTCACAGATGAAAATAAATTCATGTACGTCCCTAGCGCTCGATTTAAGGCGACTTTCACTACTTCGGTTATAGTTGAACCAGAACCAACCGAAATCACCTCAAATAGCCAATCAGAGACAAATAACACCACGGCTAGCTCAACAAGCCAAAGTTAAATTATAGGAGATAAGAACAATGGATAATCAAACAAAAGTAAAGACAATTGAATTCATCACCAAACTGGTATTATTCTTCTTACTAGTTGCTATCATCGCCCTACCTATTTGGCTATTTACAATCTTTGGTAGTATCGCATTTTCAATTCTGGTATTTGCGGTAGAGATGGTGGTATCACTAATTATCGTGTTAGGCTATATCAACTAAGTCCTGTAAAAGGGCTTTTTTTATTACTTATTTTATGGTATAATAATACTACACACAATAACTGAATGGAAACGTAACAATGGCATGGGCTATGGACATAATCGTAACAACTCTTCACAATTCGCACCTTTTCGTGGCAATTATATATGCCAGTTTCGTTGATATCTTTCTAGGTATTATCAAAGCTATTGTATCTAAGTCACTAAATTCGACAATCAGCGCCCATGGCTTATTAAAACACTGTTTACTCATTTTGATCCCACCGCTGACAATTCCAATATTCTTCGCATTAGGATATGGCGATTATTGGGCAGTATTTGAAACACTAGTATTATTTACACAAGCCCTTAGTTTGGCTGAAAATTGGATCGCATTGGGATTGCCTTTCCCTGAAGTAATTGCCAAATATTTAGATAACAAGAAAAAAGAATTAAATAAACAATCAGATGACCCAGATAAATAGGTTGTCTTTTTTTATTTAGTGTGATACAATGAATACATAAACTTAATTAAAAGGACGAACTAACATGAAATTTACGTACACAGAACACTTGGGGTTTGATGATAAAGGACAAGCCATTACAAACGAATACAAGTTCTTACGGACTATCAATACTGAGAAACTCTTTAAAGATGAAACTGGTGATGAATTTAATGCTCAATTGGGTGAAGTTGTAAGTCGATTGGCTAGTTTTGAACAAGACCCTACTGACCCTCAAAAAGCCAGTGAAATTACATCATTGCAATTTATCGAGACCCGTCATGATGTTCTGAAGTTCTTGTATGCACGTGACGAGGGTATTGGAGTATTAGTACAAAATGAAGATACTCGCAAAGAATATGAAGCATTAGATTTGCCAGAGGGTGTATTGTTTAATCAATTTCTTGCTAAGCTCACAGGTCAAAAGTAAACACAAAAACGATGATGGTGGAGAAAAATATTACTTAATTTATAGAATTATAGCTTTTCTCATGTACCTTAATCAGCCACTAAGCGAGATACTAACCCTTGACATTAGTGAAGCAAGTGAGATTATCCGCCAGTATAATAAATTAACTACTGCTAAATCAAAACCAAGTAAGCCAAAAGGATTACCCAAGATTGATTATAGCCAACAAAAAAAGCCAAATGATTAATTTCATAAGGCTTTTTTATTATTAACTTGGAACACCGGCTAACCATGTAGGTTCCCCTGTTGCGATATAAGTTCCCGCCATCATTGACCCAACTGTGTTACCTGAACCACGACCAACAATATTACCACTCTTGTCTAACTGAATAATTGATGCCCCAGTTGATAAGAAAACGTTATTGATTGGTTTGAAAACATCAGGAAGTAAATTGTTGTTTTCTCCCGTGATGAAATATGCATCTCCGATATTATGTCTTACTACACTTGTACTAACATCAACCATTTTTCCAAACCGCTTGAAATAAAAATCTACGGCATAAGATGGGTAGTTCATTGTAATATAATAAGCCGAAATATTAACTAACACCCATTGGGTATTTGTGCTGGCAGGGAACTTTGCATCACTTACGTGCGTTTGAATTGCCTTAAATACGGGATTAGTGAGCTTACCCGTGGTGTCTGTTCCTAAGCTATTAAAGGTAACCAAATCGCCAATTGAATATTGGGTATTGGGTTGCCAGGTTCTTACTATGCTACCGTTCATTTCAGGAGCAACTACAACCGAAGTCGTACCAGTCATTTTAAACAATGGTATATTTGCCTTACTATCTCCCATAGGTAAATTTCCAGATGGGTTATCGAAGAAGCCAACAGTATATTGGTTGTTTGTTACCGTACCACCATCTAAATTTGACTTTGTAAGATCTACCATTAGTCCCAAATACTGTGTTCCTGTTGTAGTAGTTGGCGTGTATGTCTTTGTTGCGGTTAATTCAAATAATCTCCCTTGAACTAACGCCTTACCCGCAGTAACTTGAACCGCACCATTAATCAAAGATGGAACTAGTCCTGTGATAATTCTATTGCCAATACCACTAAAAACAGCTCCGTCAGCGCTTGGCGATACGTTCATAAAGTCAGCTTGGTACACTAATTCTGTGTTTGCTAATGTCATGTTATTACCTTTCTTAAATCAAGTCTTGTAATTTGTATAAGTAGAATTCAAACGGTATAGAGGTACCCGTGCCACTTGCCACAGAAACGGTCACAGTATTAAAGTTTAATATTGTTTGAATAGTACTATATACAGAGAGTAAGTTATCCCAATACTTTGAAGCGGGGAAACCTTTATTGAGAAGCGTAAATGTATCAAAGTTATCTAGTGAGTATCCAATCATATCACTTGAAATTTGAAGAGGCACGTTCGTTTGGTTTGTTTTAAGAGTAACCGATACACCACTGGGAGATGTTAGCGTCACATTCACAGGAGTTGTTTGTGATGGTATGTTAATGATAAAACCGTTATAGCCATCTGTTTTAACCTCATCGGTTATGACTTGGTAACCATACTTATATGTGTTTATTGATAAGTCCATTATATAAGCCATATCAACAATAGCTATATCAGCACGAGGTTCTTTAGCTAAGTTATCATCATTAGCATAACGATAGGTATATTTCTTAGTTCCGCCAGTATAAGGATAAACAATAGCACTTGTACGCTTAACCGATGATTGCCACCGACCAGCTAATTCTAATGTCAATTCCGCTTGTACACCATTCACATAAGGGTTTTCTATGAAGTCAATCGTCTTAATCTTTGCTTGTTTGCTAAATATTAAATCTGGATTATTCGTATTAGCCACAGAGATTTGAGTAATTGAGTTTTGATTTTTAGCCACCCATTCTGCACGAGATTGCCGACCATTATCATAATCAGACATGAAAGTCAATACTAATTTAACGTCATAAGAAGAATAAAGTAGAGAAGTATTGCTGGCTGATGTAAAAATAGAGTTATCGCTAGGGTTTAAACTATCAAAGTCAGACATGTTTAAGTACTCGTACCCCTTAGTACTCGGATCGCTCGAGTAAATAGTTCCCTCATTATTTTTTAAGTAAATTGTTCTAGTATCTGACATTTCTAATCTCCGAATGTAATATCATCATTATCGCCTACAATAGCTTGATTGGTTATGAAGTTGATTTCTCTCAATTGGCTCGTCACGATATTATCTTCTAAATTAGCCACTCGAATGTATTGACCTACGAATGGGCTATCGTTCTGACCAACGAATAGGGGTGCACCATCTAATCTCATAACCATTTGAGAGCGAATGGCATAAATACTGGTTTTTAATAGGCTTGTTGCACTTTCTACCAATTCAGATAAAGTCCCATTTTGAAGACTTGCATAGGCCACACGAGGGGTTGCACCTACATTAATAACCCCGTTAGTAGGGACTTGGCTTGTTACAACATTGAAGTCTTTATCTAACACGGCATAGTAATTATATAATGAACCGTCTTCTGTATACCCTAATACCATAGACGTTTCACTGCTAGCGTTCCTTGATTGTTGAACGTACTCCAAAACATTGGTCGTTTTTAAGTCAATAAAATAGTTTGCATTATCTGTATTATTTTTAGATGAACCAGTAACGGATACTCTGGGACTTGTTTCACCAATATAATAGGTAAATTGTATATCCCATGCGCCATGTAACCGAGCGATAAAATTCTTAAATATTGTATCAATCGTACTTTCTGTGTTATCTGAGTAGTTAGATGTTTTGGTGATATCAGAAGTAATTGTCATTGAACCATTGTTTTTTAAGTAAGGGTTGTTACCAGTCAAGAAATTCCACACACTCATGATCGCATTAGCCAAGTTGACCTGTGGCAAATACGAACCCTTTGGAATATATACGTTTTCACTCAAATTCATAATAGGAGCAAAGCGATATGTTCCGCCATCAATCTTACTCAAAAACATAATCCCGATCGACTCGTTAGCTGGCTTGGAATAGTTTGCTGTAATAACAGAACCATTTTCCATATTAGTGGCGTCCATAATAATATCGTTTTGTCTAGGATAATAACCAAGTTGGTTTGGTTCTGTTAAAAAGAACAACATCAATAAAACGACGTGCCATCTAATTTTAGAACGTCATTTTTTATTTAAGTACATTCATTGTGTAATATTCCCACTGTAGCGTCGGTTGAACGTTGCATGATTGTAACAGCTTTTCCTAGTCTTTTTCATACTACGATTATATCACATTTTATTACAATAAAAAAAGCACCTTTTAATCAGTGCTTAGTCCAACTCTACGTAATTCACGTTTAATTTGAGGTACAACCGAATCAGGGTTAGCTCCGTTCACATTAATCGTAACTTGGTTAGAGGTTGTTGATGTAGATGTTCCCGCAGTAGCCAATGAACCGCCCGCCAAACCGATACCTGGTAGTGAGATATTACTCATTGATCCAAGTAATTGGTTTTTTAAAGTCTGCGCATGGCTAGTAATAAACCCATCTTGACTAGTCATACCAACCGCAATACCTTGTGGGATATACTTACCGACCATATCTCTCATAACACGACTTGGTGAATGAATGCCAAGAAATTCCCGAATTTTCTTAGGAATCATATCAGTAAGAGCGCCAATAGCTGATGTAACTGCCCCCCATGCGCCTCTAATACCTTGTGCAATACCGTTGACAATATTAGCACCAATGTCTGTAACATTTCCAATTGCCCTGGTGATAGCATCGAACACACCCGAGAAATGACTACCAATTTTACCAGCCACACCAGATACAGCGCCAATAATTCCCGACACCATTCTACTAGCAAAACTGATAATACTATTAAAGGTATTGGCTATTCCGTTACCGACATTTCCAAGACCAGAACCCATGATCCTAAATCCGTTAGCAATATCATTAAATACGCCAGATAATGAGCTGAATAGTCGAGAACCAAAGTTGATAATACCGCCAAATACTTTACTTACTACTCCACCAACAACTCCCAAAACACCGTTGAAGCCCATGAACTGCCCCATCAATTGACCGATGAACCCAGCAATAGTGACAAATATAGGAGCCAATGCTTGAATCACAGAACCAACAAATTGAATTACAGGAGTCAATGCTTGAGCTACTCCAGCCAAAACATTAAATGCAGTTGTTAATGCTCCCATCACACCCGATACAAACCCGCCTATGAACGCTCCAAGAATTTGAAAGACGGGCATAAGGCTTGAAGCAATTACATTAACGATGGGTTGTATAGCATTCCACAAATTAACAAACGCATTTAATAGTGGCTGAATAGCGGGAGTAACATACCCCAAGAATGTTTGAAAACCAGATTGTAATGCTGGTAATATGGATTGTGCTAAATTAGTCAAAGCGCTAAAGTCCATAGTACCCAATACACCACTAATAGTTGTACCAATAGTAGCAAACAGCGTTTGAATCTGACTACCACTACTAGATAAGCTACCAACAACACTAGATACTCCTGAAAATGCTTGTGTAATAATAGGAGCAAGACCACTAAATGACTGTGCAATCATTCCACCAAATTGTCCAAGAAAGCCAACTACACCTGAAAAAGCATTTGAAATTCCTGGTACCGCATTAGCAATAGCCGTCATACCATCTGTGATTGGTTTCTTAAACTGATTGACAAAATCAAGACCAGCAGTTACAAAAGAAGCCTGTAAGTTACCAAACGCACCCTCAAACGTAGATGTTGAAGTAGCTGCTTGCTTAGCCACGTCTGTCATTCCGAGTTGCATAATAGCGTCATTGAACTCATCAGCAGTGATTTGTCCATCAGCCATTGCGTCACGGAAGTTACCAGTATAGGCCCCATTCTGTTTCATGGCTTCTTGCAATTTTCCAGAAGCACCCGGAATCGCGTCTGCCAATTGATTCCAGTTTTCAGTGGTTAATTTACCCGCCCCTGCTGTTTGAGTTAAGACCATAGCTACTGATTTGAAAGTGTCAGCATTACCACCAGCCACAGCATTCAGATTACCAGAGGCTTGCACCAATTGTCCGTAGTTTTTAACCCCGTTTGCACCAAGTTGGGCGGTTGTGTTAAGTACGTCAGTTAGATCGTAAACCGTATCATCAGCATATTTCTTTGATGAAGCCGTTAGTTTATCAATTTCTCCACTACTTTTTCCAGCAAATTTCATCGTCGACTGGAACTTTTGAATACCATCACTCGCGCTTATAATATCACGACCAACACCATCAAACGCTTTACTTACAACAGACGCAAAAGCGGTAACTGCTGAGGTAGCCAATGAACCTAAAAACGAGCCAAGTGCTATTTTACCAACCCCTAATGAGTGACTAGCCTTGTCAGTTGATGATGAAATTTGATCTAACCCGCCAGTCCTTGCGTTAGCTAATTCTGCTTTTAACTTGACTGCTTGGCTTTCAGTAATTTCGATATCTCGTGCGAGTTTTTGAGCCTTAACGCTATTGGCATCAAAACCAGGACTAGCTTGCATACTTGCCAATTGACTTTTTAATGATGCAGATTTATTTTTTGTGGCAGTTAATTGGCTCTCTAAAACACTAATATTTTTTGTTAAAATACTAGTATCGCCTGTTAATTTGAAAGCACTATTTAAGTTACGTGATTGAGTTGCCAATGAACGGATATCGCCATTTATTTGTGAGATTGACTTAGTAACGGAATCAACATCTGCCCCAATCTTCAATAAGTATGATGAACTAGTCGCCATTTAAAAGCTCCCTTTGATAGATTACCCAGCTAGTGAGTAAAAAAACGTCTTAGAATGCCGCACAGACACCCCTTATTTTACTTATTATACCATAATTTACATAATATAAAAAGCCCTAAACAAATTAATGTCAAGGACTTAATTTTTATCCAGCAGTGTTGAAATCCGTGGGTTTCAAAATCTTAGTTTTGTATGTGTCGAATACTGTAGCGTTTTCTGCTGTGCGAGTGATAATGAATTGCTTAACAACACCATTACCAAAATCAAAACCATCAACGTTCAAAGTACGAGAATATACTTTAGGATTGATTTCATCTTCATCTTCATCGTCACTTTCAGTATATGCGCCAGATGTAACACCATAATATACTTCAAGTTTCTTAGTAACAGCCCCATCACCATCTTGAACTTCCAAAATTCGTTGAACAGAAAACTTAGGATAAGATCCATTATCAGTGAACCCATTTGAACTAGCCAAATAACCCATTTGTTTCATTTCATCTGGCGTATATTGTAGGTTATCTTGGTCGATAGTCAATGTCTTAGAATTAAGCAAGGTCATATGTGTTTGAGAGTCTGCATAAATCTTCTTACTATCTTGGTCGACTGATGGACTAAATTTCTGTACACCAGTTGAATAACTAACAGTACCAGTACCATCAGCAGTCGAACCATACGTGACCTCTTGCGTACCATGTGTAATTTGTCGTGTATCGTATGCCATTTTTTAATTTTCCTCACGTGAGCATTATATCTTATGTGTATTATAACATATCATTTAACAGATGTCAAAAATGATTTTCCCAATTGTTTTCGATACTGATTAAAAAAACCAGCATGGATCCCACGTTTATTTTGAGCATTGACAACTTTCATAAACGCAGTCCCCTCTTTTCGATAATCATGAGTGGGATAAATAACCGAGTAGTATTTTCCATGTTTAACCGATACGCCACTAACCATTTGTCCAGTTCTACCCTTAGGAGCCATACTACGCCATACACCCAAACCAGAGTTAGATTGGGAAGACGCTTGTTGTGCGGTTTTATCTCGCTTTTCTAAAACTTTGGCGATTGCAAATTTCCTAGTTCCGTTTGCAATATCAACAACCGAATTAACCCGTTTAACCATTAGAGAACCACAACATCTTTCGTATATTGAACCAGTGTATTAAGGTTTTCATCAATCGCAATTTCAGATACTTGGGTATAACCTAAATCAGCCAACTCTTCTGAATTATCGACTGTGGCATATACATTCAACGTGACCCGCCAATAATGTGGAGTTCGATCTGCAGTACCCTTAGTAGTGAGATAATTTATAATCGCCGATGTATTATCAATGGTATTTAAATCTGCCTTTTGACCGTACCAGCTAACACTCGTGAATTTATCTGATAGCTCTGTTTGATATTTAATTAATTTACTTTTAAAATCAGCCATTAACGATTACCCCCAGAACCAATTTCTAACTTAATACTATTAATACCGTTTTCCTGTTTATCAAGAATAATATAACTTTTGTCTTTAATAGTAACCGCATCAAATTCGCCAAAGGTATCAACGTTTCCATTAATAATAAGGTTATACATTAATCGTTTATTGGTGTTAATTTGATACCAGTTTTTAGCGACAATTCTTGGTTGTTCTAATCTGCCGTTGACTGTTTTGGTAAGATCAGTATTTCCCAGCTTATTGAATAACTTAGCGCTTACAATTCTCATTATTCCCACCACCTGAAATATTCTTCCAAATCTGCCAGTTTAGAGTTATGATATTGCCAAAGTGCTGAGGTTAGAGTATCGCCAAAAATACCGATATAAATAACCTCTTTGGCATATTCATATAAGTTTTTGTTAGTGATATCAATTGTGATAGTCGGATTTAGTCGTAGGGCTTTATTAATCGCTGAATTTTCTAACTCATCAATTGTGCCCGACCAATCGGAATATGTGTCGTCATCAACATTTAAATAACTTTTGTAATTAAAAATAGCCATATTTATGTTTCCTTTCAGTAAATTATAACATAAAAAAAAGACTATTTCTAGTCTTACATTTTATTAAGCGCCTGCAACTGCAACAGAGGAAGTCAATGCACGGTTAGCAGCCAACAATGAACCAGCCACATAAGCACGGCTTTCAACATATTGTGCGTTTTGTTGGATTACGAATGAACCAAGTGTTTCAACCCCCGCACCCTGGAAACCAATCATATATGAGTTAACATCAACAATTACATAAGGTACTTCAGCTTTAGCCCCATCAGCGTCCAACAAATCAGTAGGAACCAATGCCTTAGCACCAAAGGTTGTTTGACCCAACAAGATTGCAGCACTCACAGCACCGTCGCCACTTGCCAACTTAGCATTAGCAGAATTTGATAGGAAGATAACCTTTTGAGAACCCTTGACCTTAGCAAAATCAGAAATGATTGCTTGACGCAATTGATCGCCTGTATAGTTTGCTGGCAACTTTGTGCCCGCCAATGTCAATTCATCGCCCAAGATAGGGTAAACAGCAGTAAATGGCGTACCATCTTCGTTTACAACCCCACCACGTAGAATCGCCTCCCCCAAACGTTCGATGACATAGGCAGGTAATTCACGCATTAGCCAATCAACCAAAGCGCCACCCTTTAAGAATGTCATATGATCGAGACGTTGCAACTTGTAAATAGCCATAGGTACTAAGTTACGAATCTTGAATTGTGTTTGTTGAATAGTCTTATCCGCCAAACGCTTATGACCCAAAGCCCCAACGGTGTTCTTAGGTTCGATAACAATTGAACCAGCTTCGATGTTAAATACAGGCTTAAATTGAGAGAACACGACATCTTCTTCAACGGCTGTTTCAATAGCGGAGATAATCTTAAGTGGTACCAAGTCGGCTTCGTTAACGTCTTGTGTAATTACTCCAGCATCGTCCATCTTTTCGAGCCACAACTTTTGGAAGTCTTTTCCGTTGTTACCGGCATCAAAAGCCAAAGTAGCATAATCGGCGACGGCTTTATTACTCTTCAAATATGATTGTAATTCCATGATAATATTTTCCTCACGTGGGTTTTCTATATTGGTGTTAGTATATCACAATAATTATTGCTTGTCAAACTTTTTCAAGATTTTACCAAGTCGAAACGCTTGCATGTTATCTGATACATTCAACTTTTTAACAAAACTAACCAATTCATCTACGGACTCTGTTGCGTTATCTGGTTGTGAGTCATCTGGTGCGTTGTCAGGTTGTGAGTCGTCTGGCTTGTCTTGATTTGCAATTTCATCTTCCGTGACCCAACGGTGTCCTTTTACTTCTGAACTTCCGTCAGTCGGTTGATAATCAATGACGTAAACATTAGCAAGATAAGCATGAGTAACGACACCGGTTGCCCCTTTCATGCCATCCATATGGTCGGCTAAAATAGTAATCTTCGTTCCCTCTGGATATAGCGGGTTGAGCGCCGGTAACAAATTGTCATCTGTTGGTGTTGCTCCTGGTTCTTGGTCTGCCATTTTTCCTTTCATTTTATCTTTCATTTTGTCTTTCATTTGGTCTGCCATTTTAATAGTCTCCGGTTTAATAATTTCTAGACTTTGTGTAATAGTTGCTTTGGGGTCTGCTGGTACGGGGGTTACTGATAACTCCAACAAATCAATATCATCAATGTTGTTGTTTTCGTCAATTTCTCCAACCCCAAAACCGATTGATACGGATAGGACTCCTGCATTAATGCCATCTAAAATTTGCTGACGATTAGAAACGCTTTCAAAGATAGAGCCTGAATACGCCAATCCATTTTCATCAACCGAAGTCATAGTTGCTTCCCCAATTGGCATACTAGACCAGTCATGTGAAAGCAATAGAGGTACTTTTTGCCCAATGACTTTTTTACCAGCCTCTTGAGTTACCGTAATACCAGAACGTGTACGAGTAAGGGAATTAGCTACCCCTTTAATTACGCCGTCATTCGTTTCCGTCTGTGCTTGTGTGATTAGCGTTGCTTGTGTTTTCATTAGCGTTGCTCCCTGTTTGTAATAAGGCGTTAACTGCTGGATTGTTAAGTGCCACAGCGTTTTTGTTACTAAATATAATTTGGCCTAGTCCATCTGGATATGCTTCGAGACCTAAGTTTTCACGCAAATCATCATTGACCGTAGTACCAGTATAAAGCGTTTCTTTTGCAAACGTTGTAAAACTCTCTAATGTAGCAAATTGAACCAAGTCAAGAATTAGCTTGATACGTGCACCGGCAATATATGAATTATAGTCAAATAATTCTGCGTTTAGTAATTCTTCAAAGGCTCCCATCAACGGTCGTAATTGACTAGCATAGAAAGCACGATAGTCCTCTTCGCTATATGACCCGTCAAGTAATTTAGATGATGTATGAAGCTGTTCATAAATTAAATTACGTAAATCAGCCAGTGCGGTGCCATCTGGGTTCGTCAGGTTAGCATGATCTTTAGTACTTTCATTCGTATTAGTCAAGAACGAACCAAAGCGTTTAATCTGATTATTTACCGCCGTTAATCGTGGGTTACTTTTATTTTGAAAATCAACAGATTGACTCTCATAACCACTAACGTTTTCATTTTCTTTTCTAACATCATTAGCCTTGATCGAGCTTTGAATTTCCAAAACGGTCGAACTCTGCTTGGTACTCAAAATATCAATCAATTTGGCGTATTTATCTAATAGCGTGCCAGGTCGTTGTAACTTTAATTGAGAGTATTCGTAAACCTTAAATCCTTGCTTATTTGGTTGCTTAGAATAAATCTCAATACTGGTTGGCGCTTTGGCGTTAGGGGCAAAATACACTTTATAATATACCTTACCAAATTTTAACAAGCCAAAGGCAAACTCATACATCATTTGATTGGCTGTTTGGTTGTTGCTAGGTTTTAAGTTAAGTAAATAATCCAATCGTTGGTTGTTACTAACGTTTTTTAGGACAAACTTGCCTTTTGTAAATTCACGAGCAATAAACTTGACAACTTCTTTATGAATATCTAACTCAAAGCTCTGACCGTCCGCGTCCAAGTAAATATAGTTATTTGTACCATTGCTTGACAACGGTGTGACTGCGTTAGGAGTTAAGATATTACTTACCAACGCACTAAAATCAAAAGCCATATCCTGCCCTTTCAAAAATGTATTGTCTTTATCGCTAATTATATCACAAAAAAATGAGGTTATCAACCCCATTCAAATAAATTATCATTCAAATCATCTAACTGCGCTCGATACGCCATAATAAACGCCCAAACTGGATCTATTTTATCCGCAGACTTCTGTTTATTAGGGTATACCTGTCCTGCTGCATCAACCTTAACGTTAACATTATTTAGAGACCATAACATGAGGGTATCTAGTATTTGGGCGTTATCTTCTGCTATTTTACCCTTGATTAGTTGAGTTGGTTCGCTGACAACGTTCGTGATTGGTCGATATGGTTTATACTTATCAACTCCAAATTCATCTGTGATTAGCTTAATAAATTCTTTGGCATAATACGAGTCGCCACCCATGCCAACAACTTGCAAACCGTTACTGTAAATATAATCTTGCACCCAATCAAAGATTTCTTCACTGTCTATGTTTCCACCATCTTGTAATGTCAACTCATCATTGGCAATAAAATTAGCGTAGTGTAAACGTTGTTCCTTGTTGGTGTGTTCTGACATTGTAATTTTAGGAAGCCAAGCGTGTGACTTAACCTTAATCTTGCCGTCACTTTCCCAAAAAATAGCCACAGATGATAAATCGTTTTTAGCTGACAAGTCCCAACCAACATAGACCTGATTATCAAAGTAAAAGTCATGTGGTGCAATGGCTCTTTCTAATTCTTGTGTCGTGAATAATGAGTTATATTGGCTTTGTGGTATATTAAACGACTTAGCCAAAAACTCGGCTTGTGCTACGGGGTTGCCTTTCGTCTTCATAAAGTTTTCATAGGTAATTTTAGGATCACTAATCGACTTAACAAAGGGCATAGCCTTTTCGTACATCGTAATGTCGGTACTCTCTTGCAAGTCGTCCAATTGGTAAATCATAGGGAACGTGCTATAATCTTCAATTTCGCCATCAAGTATTCGCTCCCAACGCTTGAAATAACTATCGAAAACACTATCGCGGGTTACGCCATTAGTTGAAATATAAACCGTAGTAAATCCAGTGCCTTTACGTTTTGGAGCAGAACTCTTTCTGATGTTTTCAATAACGTTAGTCGTGTAACTATGAAATTCGTCAAAAATAGCCATCCGGACATTGACACCATCAGCCGTCTTGTTATCCATTGCCTTAATTTCAATTTGGCTATTTGTCGGAGTCCAGCGGATCTTACCCTGAATTGGTTGTATTAAGTCCATTTTTTTAAAGTCATACAAAGGGCTACGATCATCACTAACCATATCAGTAGCGGTACGAAATGTGTTTTGTGATTGGTTGACGGAGTTACTCATAACTAACACATCTTGACCTCGGTGGCTATCTACAATCATAACAGCTAAAGCAAGACCCGCCATAAACGTAGACTTACCAGAACCCGCACCAATAATTAAACCTAAATCAGTAATAACAGGTCGTCCATCATCATACTCAAAACCCAACAACTCAATCCAGAATTTTTGTTCAATTTCTAGTTTGATTTTTGATCCTGTGTCACCTTTTTGCAAATACAGGCTGTTTTCCATGAAAGATATTAAACGCTTAGGGTATCGCTCATTATAGTTATAATGTGATAGATAATAAGGTACTCGGTCTAGGGCTTTAATTACCCATTGTGACATTGGCTTACCATCTCGATATAACTTTAAATATTCGTAATACCAGTGCATGCTCAATTCTCCGTATCTTCAAAGATTTCACGAGCCTTCTTCTTAATATCATCTGCCGTACTATCTGAACTAGCCAATTTCAACTGTTCCAGCTTTTCCTGTGTAATTGGATCGAAGTATTGGGGATAAACACGTTCAAAGAAGGATAGACTGGCTTTTAAGTCTTGTTGCTTAGTGGTAACTTTTTCACGGTTTAAAATTCGTTCGCCCGTCATATCATCTACATCAAAATATTGTTCTGTCGTTACGTTACTAGTCTGTAAAAAACCAAGAAATAAATCTAAAATCTCGCTTGGCACTTGGCTTGATTGGAAACTATCCCCAGCAAATAGCTTTTTTTTAATTTGTCCCATATTGATTATTACCTCAATTTAATAGTTATAAAATCTACTTGATTGGTGTAGCGGTACGAACTTGCTACTTGACTTTTTGAGCATAGCAAACGTCTTTAAACTCTCTTGCTTGCTTGTATGTCGCATCATACCTCTAAAAACATTATACTTGTAATTCATTTGGTCAAGAATGTCAGGGTTCTCGATGTATTGTTCATCATAGTTAGCTTCAAGTGCGTAAACGTCTGCATTAGACAATAGCTCTTTATAACTCTTAGCGGTTTGGTACATACTTGAAGCGTCTGTGATGTAAACTAATTTCTCATTAGTCGCTTTTTCAATAATGACAAACCCATGATTTTCAATATCGTGCGGAACTAAAAACGCCTGAACGCTAAAATCTTGTGTCTCAAAGGTTCCCCGATTAGTATGAAAATATAATCCCTTGAACTTGCCAAATAATTTGTTTAGTCCACTTTGGTTTAGGTGATCGCCGTGTTCATGTGTGATGAAATACTCGTGTGGTAAGTCTAAACTGTTTTTTTCTAATAAGGTGTGCCACTTGGAATACGATAAGCCAAAGTCCAGAGCAATATTTTCGTGTGTACCCTGAACGATTGAAGCGTTACCAGATGATCCAGTGGCTAGTACGTATAATTTCATGATCGTCTTCTCTTATCTAATTTTAATAAAAAAACCAGCCGTATGAGGGCTAGTTTAAGTATAACACGTTTAGCCTAATTCTGGCACATAGTAATAGTTTTCACCTGCTTGTTGACGAATAAACGTAATGTCGTCGCCCTTTTTCAAGTCGGAAAAGTCTTTAATGTTAAATGCTTCAAGTAATGCCTTACGTTTGTTTGCCATTGGGTACATCTTTTTGTTCTTAGGGTCATATACAGAGAAACCACGAACAACGGTAAAGACTGACTTATCCTTTAATTCAACTAATACGGCAACCTTAAAATCGTTAGTAACAACTTCTACAATCTTACCAGCGATGATTCCCTTTTCTGGCTTGCTTGCTTCTGGGAATGGCTTGTCAATTGTCCACCCACTGATTTGTTTTCCGTCTTTTGTCTTACGTGAGAACTCGTAAATTTCAACCGTTCCAAGTTTAGTTAGCTTATCACTCAATTCATCTGCGTTCTTAACTCCGAATTGTGCCAAGTGGTCTGCGATATAATCAGGATTTCCCCACTTTACTTCCACGATTTCGCCTTCGACTTCAAAATATAGCTGAATGCTTTTATCATCTGCATTGAGAAATACAAAATTTGCTTGTGTCATTATTACACTTCCTTGTCTTTTTAATATGCTTTAATTATATCACATTGTGTTACATTGTCAAGCATTTTTGAACCAGTCTTTTATTTTTTTGTTCGCTAGATCGATATAAAAGCCGTAATCAATATCATCAACATTGTAATTAGCCAAGTCATCATTTACAACCGTCATTTTTTCAGGAGCGTCACTAAATTTGGATACTCCACCCCCGACACGCTCTTTGAATAACGAGACTCCATTCAAACTGGCGTATACACGATTGACTTTGTTATCAAGTGGATTACCGTTCTCATCAACTGTCCTACCTGTTTGAGTTTTACCTTTTTGACTAACGAGGGTATATGTAAAGTCACTTAATTCACCTTTTAATGCTGTAATTGCTGGATCAGTTTTGTCAAGTAAATAATTAAGAACCATCTTATCAATAATGATTGCGCCTGATTTGGCTAGTTTATTAACATGTATTGACTGACCAACAGTACCGCCTTTGGTTTTGATATGGTCTTTTTCATCTACTGCCACATAGTTATTTACATCTCGTTGAATGAACCGCTTGAAATTGGTTACTTCCAATTCTAGTTTGAACTCATCTTCCCATTGCATACGTAACTCATCTAATGTTGATTTGGTTGTAGTATCAAATGGTTTGAATGTAACGGCATCAGTATTGGATTGTATTACAGTTCCATAATTTGCCAAACGACTAGCCAAACTATACACAGCCACCATACCTGAAATGTTGACCGCAATGGCACTGTGCGGGTTATATAACTTAGATGTTTGTAGCCGTAAAGCACCATAGACTGCATTAACAACAATCTTTTGAGCACCAGCAACCGCAAGCCCTTTTTTCTTATTCTCTAAGCGTTCCTCAACTAACTTTTTGTACTTGGCAGTTTTAGAACCTAATAGACCGTCACGAATGATGATATTAGGGAACATACTAGCCACGTCCCACTGTTGTACATCGGTTTCATCTACTGGAAAATATCGTACTCGCTGCTTACCTGTTTTAGTTAAATAAATCTCTCCAGCGGCCGAATGTAAACCACCCCAACCCCATGTAAACACTTGTCCGAATGCAGAAGTAACCTCGTTAGCCCATTCATTTGCCTTGAGTTTCTGACGGATAGCTGGTGTATCGCCTTTACTTACTCTGGGACTAGCTTTGAGTGCGTTGTTAAGAAAATCATCTACTTTTTTAGGCACTCCATATATCTTTGGCTTGTCAGGTGTAAATTTATTGAGCTTGTCATTACCCATCAAATAGTGAGCCGAAATGGTAGTATTAGAATATCGGTGCATTTGTTCTGTGCCATATTCAGCAACAAGCATGTCTTTACCTTCAAAATATGTCGAGCGAGTGTTATATAAATCTAGTTCGGCTTTTAAGTCCTGATTGTTATACTTGACAACTTCCATAATCTGTGCTTTGGTAAATTCTCCCTCATAATCGAACGGTATAGAACTCTCTTCAACTGATAGACCAGCCATAGCTTCATACTTCTTAACGGAAAAGCTAATGGGTAATGTTTCGCTTAAATCATAAGACCACCAGCTAAACTGTTGTCTTGGTCGCTTTCCTGAAACAATAACATCCGACTTCATTTTGATATATTCCGTCGGGCGTTGCTGTAAAATGTCATCAATCAAGTAGTCATCATATGAATGATTATTAAAACCCGTTACTCCCTCGTGCAATTTATCATAAATCGGTTTGGTAGGATATTTGTTGATGAAAATAGTGCCATACTCACTGTCAATTTTTTCATCTGGTAAATTTGGCGCATTGACTATATAAAATGCTTGTCCGTCAAAGTTCATAAAACCCGCTAGGTTAAGTTTTTTAAAAACTTCGATGTCATATATCGTATTCAAAAGTGTAACCTCCCGCCGTTTTTCGCAAACCTCTGACAGCCTGATTCATATTGGACCGGTTTATATTTAATTCCGTTGCACATTTGCCCTGGCTATAAAAAGTACCTACCAAAACGCCGTTTTTGAATGCTTTTATCTTGTGTCCCTGTGTTTGTGCCACGCGAATAAGTCTCGTCCCGTAAGTATTATTATAACTAGGTGTACACCATTCTAAATTATCCACTGAATTATTAGATCTATTCTCATCTTTGTGATTAACATACGGTAAATGTTGTGGATTATTTATGAAATGGATAGCTACTAATCTGTGTATAAGGAATATGAAGGTTCTTTTGTTTTTACATAAACTAACCTGCTTATAACCGTCTCTGCGGTCTACTGGATTTAATGCTTTACCACTAACATTGTTGACAACTGTTCCATCTTTAAAAATAGAATAATTAGGAAAATCTTGTATAATCATTTCTTGTCCTCCTTTTGAACAAATATAATGTATCACGCTTGTGTGTTGTTGTCAAATAGTTAGCTTGGATTACGTGTCGCATGCTCGTACTCAGATGGCTCTTCACTGGCAAACCCGATAGTTGACTCGTCCCATTTATCAACTAACGGCTTAACTAAATCATAAGGCATACCATTTTTAACAACCATAGTATACACCAATTTACGATAGCTTGTCGAACGTCCGCCGGCCTCAAATGGGGCAACTTTTTTGAGATAATTCACGATATTATGCTTTTTGTATACCTTTTGCTTTTTAGCATGGTTCTTAATTGGCACTGGTCTATTCATCAACTCGTGTAATTTGATAATTTTGTCGGGCAAATCACAAAGCTGTTCGATAAATGGACGAGTAAGGTCTAACCCGTGAAAGATATATGACCCGTTAATTCTAATCGGCATAACTTGGCTTGCAATGTCTACCCCCTCTAAAAGGCTCTTATCGCCCGTCTGTTGAATTTTAATGCTTGGCTTATAAAAGATATGCAAATTGTCTGAAAGTGGCTTAAACGCAAAAATAGAGGGGTATGCGTTCGTTATAAAGTCAAAATAGTTTCTGCGTCCGTTATAATCGCCGTGGTCAGTATCTAAATCGACCCAAATAAAATCATTGTTTGGGAGTAATCCTAAATCGTTACCACTTGCTACCCATTTTGTCAACTCTTCTTCGTTTTTAAATCTGAAATCACTCCAATTTTTACCGAATGGGTGTTTAGATCCTTTTTCGTATGGCAATACTTGAAATCCTTGTCGATAAAAATACAAGCCAACAGTAAGCGTATCACTTGACATAAAAAGCGCCTCCATTATTGCTTGGTCGATATCCATATCCCATCATAAGTTCTTTGATTGCACTTGATGTTGTTCTACCAGCCAATGTGCGCACTGCTTTATGGATAACCGTCTGTAAAATTTGGTTATAATCACGCAATTGTCGGCTATCTTCGTCCACAAGTCGGTCAATCGTGTCGTATGAGCCATATTTGTAGTCGTCATCAGCCAAGTAATTGATTAGATCGTTTTTGTCTAGCTCTAAAAAGTTATCAGGCACTTTTTTACTCAAGATTGTATCTAATGCCATTTGAGTGTCGCTTATGTTGCTGTGACGTTGAACAATCTCAGAACGTTGCTTATCTAAATCAGTACCAGCCTTGATTGTTGCGTTAAATGGTTCTTTCTTAGTATCATGTAAGAATGTAAACCATAATGTCTCAAATAATTCGTTGCTACCTTGTAAATTCTCAAAATAGAAGTCTTGTCCGTGCTTACGTGCCAATTCTGGACTCATATCGATACCAAATTCGATTGGCATTTCTCGTCGGTCGCCGGTTGTATCTGTGAAAATGTAATGGCGATTAGTAGTAGCCACAAATACGGCTTTATTACGTAAGATGTCAGCATATTGAGCGTATGGTCGTCTTACTTGAAATAAAGGCATACTAATGGCACTCTTAATCTCATCAACAACACTCTTCAATTGAGACCCCGCCTTATCATCGGCATTAGCAATTAACGTACTAGCCAAAGCGATTTGAGTGTCCTTATTTGATACATCACCATAGAAATCAAACATCTTAGAGAATGATATGCCATTGAAAAAAGCAGACTTTCCAATACCTTGTGCACCAAATACTGTATATCGCTGTGGAACTGGGCTATAAAGAGTGTTTGGACCTTTAAACGTTTGATTGTGAAGAATTGAACCAAGTAACGACTTCAACCAGAAGATTGAGTATTCATTTTGAGGTGCGTGTAACCATTCATACATGACCTTTTCATAGATAGAGGGATCATAGTGTCCATTTTCGTTAATCGTAGCTAGAATTTTGTCGAATTCACTCACTGTGTTGGCTTGTGCGGTCTCTTCCAATACGTCACGAACAATTGTTTGCTTTGCGGTGCTATATCCATTTTGTTGTAAGAACATTAGAACAGCCATAACGT
>CYGL01000326.1_pt1 | contig 21157 bp, 26 predicted proteins | sample 485531 | NCBI WGS metagenome assembly CYGL01 (sample SAMEA3497897, study PRJEB9818) | human gut metagenome | reverse complement strand
TTGAGAACAATCTTCAGGCGCGGGTTACACGCAGCCACTTCAAACGCGCGGCGATAGATCATCAGCAGGTTGTTCTGGTCAAGTCCTTTGACGCCCAGACGAGCATAGTCAGGGATCCAGGCGATGGATGTGCCAGGACTGTTCACGTTGCTGATGACTGGGTTAGATTTCTTGCTCATGTTGTCTTCAAACGTCTGAGTATAAGACTTCTTGCCGTCATTAGTCGTGACGCGGAACCATTTGGAGAACACGTTGACGAGGGACGCCCCTTCGCCATTCTGACCACCGGACTTCTGGTTGTTGTACTCTTCGTCTTCGTCGTTGAAGTTCGATCCCGCATATAGAGAGCCGAACAACATTTCAGGAAGCCACTCGTTGGTGACGCCATGCTTGACCACAGGGATACCTCCGTTGTCAGCAACGATGATTTGACCGTTCATCGGGGAAACTGTGACGGTGATTTCCGTCAGGGATTTACCCTCAGGGGTCTTGCTGTGGTCAACACAGTTGGTGATGATTTCATCAAACTGTTTGATCAGCGCGGGGGAGTACTCAAAGTTGTCACGGAAGATGACTTTGTCCTTAGTTGGGTCATACACCCACACCGTCCCCACAGACGAACGAATACTGCCCAGATGACGCTCTGGGCGGAGTAGGATATGCTCAACGTGAGTGAGCTTCTTGTACTTGCGTTCAATATCAATTTTGTTGGACATCGGCCTATCCCGTCAATGGTAAACACACAAGATTATGTATGGGGTCGGCTTATAGACCAAATTTGCTACGCCACTTTTCAACCTTGTGTTCAATAGCGTGCTCCACTTTAATGCGAGTGGCCATCAAAGAGGATCCACGGATCGCCCCTTCCCCACACCCCATGCGCGCAACATGCTTGATTAGGTCATTGACGAGTTGATCCAATCTGTCTTGACTGCGATAAGGCTGGTTGCACAACCGGATAATCCGGCCATGATAATGATGGATAAGATTCAGATGCTTTTGAGGATCACGATCAATCAGACGGAACCAGTCTTCTTCCAACAGATTAGAAGAAATATCGTTCACTGTCGCCATGTGGTTGATGACAGAGTCGATCATTTCGGCCTTGTTCAGAGAGCCGCGCATTTGGACGTCGTCATAATCCATGACGTACAGAAGGTCAATAGCAGAGATAATGACATCAGAAACTTCGCCATTCAACGGCTCGGAAGATACTATGCCATGAAACACATCAGACAGTTCACAGATCTCTTCACCTAGTTTGTTCAGAACAAACACAGGAGAACGGTCTGGGGTATGAGCAGTACAGTCATAAGAAGTGTCGACGATAGTGTGTAGAAATTTCATTTCAAAGTTCCTTGTATGCGGAGACGATTAATGTGGGCAATGATATAGTCCATAGAGTTTTGAAAACTGTATTTCCCGTTCTGAACATATGCATGGATCAGGGGTAGGCGACTGTACGCCAATCTGATCTTCAGACGTTCAGGCATTGTCTGGAGTTTCATGCTAGTTGCAAATAGGATATCGCGCTTGAATTCTTCGGTAGACGGGTCCAGGACAATGACGCGAGAAGCCGCCAATCCCTGTCCATATTGCTTGGCCTCATAACCGTCGAGCAGGCGCAGGTTGTCATCCCTATACTTCAGCCAATACCAGTACCCCTCCATGGAGTTAAACACACCATGTTCATGGGTAGTCATTGGATGATGGGTAAAATGCGAGAGGAAGCGCCCGAGTTCCGTCTGGCTCCGGCTGTAGATGTTGAAGTGATTCTTATCCTCTGTTGCAGGGGTCATCTTGTTCTGTGGAACGTTCATTAACAGCATCATGATGTAGTTTCTCAAATCAAAGTATTGCTGTGTGCAGCCAGTTTATTTCTTCACACACCCCAAATAGGAGCAGAGTAAACCGACAACAGAAAATATAATGGCAAGAAGGTAACGAGTCACCTGCATTTGTGGTGTTGTAAGCAGGCCGATAACGCTTTCGAGCGCCAGGAACAAACACACCCCAGCGATTACACCGAATTTGAACGAATTACGTTCTCTGTTAATTCTGAACTTGTACATTGCGCACCTCCTGTTAGGGAAATAGGGGAGGAAACTCCCCTGTAACTATCTAGCCCAGAAACACTACTAAAGTCAAATTAGTGAGGGCGCTGCGACCTTCCCGCAGCATTTCATGCGCAGATGCAAGGCGCTTGGGGTCATGCAACGTATCAGAGAACACGATGATGTTTGCTTTATCGATGTCCGTGCCCATGTAATGGGAGATGGTTGTCGTGTGCTGTTTCTTGTCTACATCGGGCAATGATACATCCGCACCTGCTCGGGAGCGGAAGAAAGAATCGCGTTCACTAACGCTATGGAAGACACCCATGATGTAGAGGTTGTTCTCTGTCTGGAAATCATAGGACAGAATCTTCTTCAGCGCGGCGGTGTGCCCAGTCTGGCGCAGCATGCGATAGTACAGTATGTTTCCAGGACAGGTGGGGTCCGTCACACCTCCCCTCGATTGGCGATCTTTCTGGATTTCATACGCATCCAGGATAAGTTGTTGGACCATTTCAATATGGGCAGTCAGGGAGATTTCGACTTTACGTTTGACCATGGATTTCATTTGGTGTATCCTCAGTTAGGTTCCGCTCATGGGGAACGAGTCCATTATACACCGAATACCGGAAATGAAAAAGAGGCCGGAGCCTCTTTTGTTAACCCATGATCATCGCGTTCATGGCTCATTCCTCTTCGTATTTTCCTGTCCTGAAGTTCCACTTTCTTGCATTCTTCAGGTCGAGGTCTTTGAAGATGTTTCCAAAGATCTTTTGGAAGGAGGTCTGCTCTTGTTCTTCCTCAAGATCCTTGGGCTTCTTGACAGGCTCTTTCACCATACCGCCTTCGGGTTTCCCCACATCGGCGGTCGTGGTTCCAGGGGCTGCCGAGTCTTCAAGGAAGTCCTGGAAGCCCTTCATGATTAGACCGCAGCCATTTCGCAACGAGTAGAGGTCACAGAGTGGCCGTCAGCGTCTTCAACAACACACCAGTACTCACCCTCGTTTTCGGCAGCAACTGCAGTGATAACCAGGCTCGCAGTTGCAGCAGTGGGGTTAGTGCCAGCATCGATCACCTCACCTTCACCACCAGGGACATCAGAGAAGTACCAAGTATGTGTGTATGGGGTAGTGCCGCCTGTAGCAGCGATGGTGAAGGTTGCGGATTCACCTGTTGTTACATCCTGAGAAGCGGCCAGATCGGTAGACAGAGACAGAGCGCCAGCCACTGTGATGACGGTAGAGTCGGTGTGGTCACCTTCGATGGTTACACCGTAAACAGTCACTGAACCCGGCGCCAGCAGCTTGAATTTACCACCACCGATGTGCACAGCTTTGGTCAGATCGCCAGAGTACCAGTTGACACCCTGGTAGGTCGCGTTCTCCGGAGCGACGACCGCCTTCAGTTCAACAACCTGACCGACTTCACCATTAGCAGTTTCAGGGGTGATGGTCAGGCCAGTGGTCAGCACAGCGCTTGGGTCGTGGATTTCATAAGACAGCTGGAAGCCAACGGGCTTGGTTGGATCCACTTTGGTGACGCCATCGGCCTGCAAATTGCTCTTGGTCAGCAGTGCATCCAGACCTTTACACTCAGTCAGGATCTCGTCTGGGTCTTGGTTAAGACTGGTCTTTTCCCAACCACGAGCAGTACCTGTTACATTGTGAAGACGCTCAGTTTCCGGTTTGTTGCGAACAACTTCCGGTGCTACTAATACAGTGATCGTTGGCATGGTTTCCTCCACTCATCCAAATCGTTGTTCAGAGCCATCATCAGCTCATTATCTGGTTCGTATGAACCGGAACATAAATCATCGCGCCATACGCCTAATGTCAACAAAGCAGCCTTGAGGCGTGGCAACTGGGGCTTATCCACCTTCAAAACGAGCATGCGGCAAGCGGCCTCTGTTTCGAACGTATTGAAGACAGTAATCAATTGATTGAGAATCAACCGAGGACTCTTACCAGGGACAAATCTCTTCAATGATTGATTAATTAGCGAAATCCGCTGAATGTCTACCAGCAGTTCATCCCACGAGACAGAATCTACAATATAATGCCTCAGTGCATAATCCATCAAGTTGCTTTCGTCAACGATAGGCATATTGAATAAGTTCAGCTGTTGTATATCGGCTTATTTAATCTGCAATTTTTCGATCAGCTTCGCAATCAGTTGAATGCGATCTTCTTCTGTGATACCCAGCGGCGCAGCCAACAACTTGAGATCGTCAACCCCCAACAGGTTCAGAGTCTCGACTGTGATGTTGGTTTCAATCACAGCCCCGGTTTCAAACGGCTTGCCGAACTTGTCGCGACCATAACGCTTGAGGGTCGCAGCCAGCCCTGGAAGCTCCTGGAGGAGTTCCTTCGTGCCGTCTTGGTATTCACACACCCAACCGTACCCGCCAGCGTAGACGACGCCTCCGTCTCCCCCTGGAGGGATGTTATCGATGGCGCGTTGTAGGTAGGTAGGCAACACACCTTCCTCCTTCGCCTGGATGTCATCGACTGGGGCTTCAGTTTTAATTTCAACTTTCTTGACTTCAGGTTTCTTCGCCATGTTTGGTTCTCCTATAGACTGTTACGTATTTACCACAGCAATTGCAGCAGTATACGTGCATCGCGTATCCTTCGTCTGTGAAGTCGCAACCACCACAGCGACAGAACAATTTCACGAACTGTTGGTCATGAACTTCACGGGGAGGGAATTGTTTGTGGGAGTATTCCCTAGTCTCGCCTTCGAACTGAAAAGGAGGCCGGAGCCTCCTTGGTGGATGGGGTTTGGTTACTTGTACAGGCCTGTCACGTCAATGGACTTGTGCTGGCGGTTGTACTCGGCGGTGTAATCATCCAACACCAAGTATTCACAGCAGCGGATTTTGCTTGAACCAAAATCATCGGTGACCGACACGATGTCACGCGGGTTCAGCTTACAGCGAACGACGCGCTGGCCAACAGAACCGAAACACTCCTTCAGATAGGCCAGGGAGCAAACGTGCAAACCGTATGAACACAGTTCAGAGTTGTTGTCGTTCACGAATGAGCGAGCCATCCGCACGATAGTGCCTGGGGCGTTGCTGATCGTGTTGCTGTGCTTGTCCATGTAGTTACCGCGCACCGATTTGTAGAGGATGATGTCACCATCTTCGTCAATTTCGATGTCAGAGTACGCCATGAACTCATAGATGCGCCCAGACTGAACCAGAGAAGCTGACGGGTTCTGGAACATTTTGTCCATAAACTTCGCCATGCGGTCCAGGTTGTGGAAGTCACCCTTCAGCATCAGCGCCAGTACACGCTTGGCGATGGATGTGCCTGTGATGTCATGACCGGACCAGCGGACACGGTTGTCAGACACGTCTACCAGACCAGCAGCGTACTTCGCGATGGCTTCACGAGGTCGCATCAGCGAGTAGGCCAGCTTCACGTCTTTGTCTTTGATCGCCTGTACGATGCGGTCGTAGGCCGGGTGTGAAGTGGTGATCGTTTCCGGCTTACCGTCAATCGCGATAACAACGCTGTCAGGCAGAATCAGGATCTGGTGTTCGTTCAGGAACACGTCCAGGTCTTTCGCACCGAAGTCCTGCTTGGTCTTCTTGTCATCAGCCACTTCTTCAACGTCTTTGACAGCGACGGTGAATTCTACAGAAGACAGAGCCAAGCGCAGGGTGCGACCGAGGATGCCATCAAAGTAACCAACACGGCGACGGGCATCCAAGGATCCACGGATAGGATAGGTTTCCCCGTCAACCACAACGCTGATTTCAACGTTGCTCGGAACTTTGTCCGCACCTTCTGACAGCGCCACAGAAATTTCTGCCATCTTGCCGATATCTTCAACATCGAAATCGCGACTATCGCCTTCCACAGGAGTCAATTCAGACTTTTCAAAGAAAGCCCCTTTGAAATTGCCGTCGTTAATGAGACACAGATACTTGTTGTGGTTCGGCAGATATGCCCCAACATACCATTCTGTGTCATCTTTGTCTTTGGCCGTGCCGCCCGGTTGGACCTCGAATACTTCCTGCTCTTCCGGCTTGATAGGAGAGATCACAGTTACCTTGTTTTTCTCCTCGGTAATCCGGACCAACAGAGCGCGAGCAATGGTCTTGGCGGACACACCGTACACCTTGGCCAAGAATGCATTGCTGACATTACCTGCCGCCGAATCCCTTTGGATATTGGCGATCTGATCTGTTGTCAGGGATTTCAGCGAAGTAGGGTCAACACCGAGTTCCGTGTCTGCAACACGTTGTACAGTCGAGCGGGGTATGCCCAACAGAGTAGCAATTGCGCTCTGGCTTTTGCCTTCCTTCAAATGCTTCAGGATCTTTTCTTCAATCTTGTTCATCTTGTAGTTCCCACGTTGGTTAACAGGACTATTATGCCCTGATAATGGAATTTGAAATAACGTCCAAGTAATCCGAAGAATTTTCAATCGGGTTCAGGGCGCTTGGTTTGTAATTCTCTTTCAAGAACCGGACAACACGATGACGTTCTACGGTCATGCGGTTCGCCTTTTTCGCGTTCCGTGTTGGCGTCTTCAGTAAATCAAACGGCACGAATCCATGAATCCTCAGAACTTCCGATGCGTGACTGAAGATTTGCAACATGCGTTGTTCAGCGCGGAACACCCTTTCATCCCGCTCATTGGTGTATAGATTCAGATTCAGAGTGCTGATCGTATCCTGGAAATGTTTGAAGCGGCGAACCTCATGGAGGGAAACACTACGCTTCGACATCGCCTGATAATGGCGGATAGTTTGTTCGTCCAAGATATCGTCAACATAATCCAGCATTTGGTTATACCGATTAACCAGCTGATTATAACGCCCGTCTTCCCCTTCACCGAACGCCTGTTTTACCAGATGACACCCGTATTTCAGGCGATTAGAACCAAGGTGAAGTCTCTGATGAGATTTCAGCAACCGTATCGCGTTGTGGCGTTCCAGCATCGGCTTGGCATTCTCCAACATAATCTTCAGGATTTCGTCGATCGGGATGAAGACCTCTGGGAACTTCTTCATCATCGGAACCGATTTGCGACGAGCCAAGAATATTCTGTCGTGAACGTTGAGCATATCTTTGATGTACACAGGCTTGCTATCTTCATCCGCGTGAACGGCATGTTTGTAGAGAGACTCGCGAATACCCCGCGCCGCAGCTGTGGTCAACGTTCTGTCCATCACCTGATGGATACACTCATAGCCAGACACCTCAATATAGACGATGCGCTCGCCCTTGTTTATGATATCTGAGATCTGGTCGCCCGTCAGTTCTTCATACTGGTATATGTCGAAGTTGCTGCGCGTGAACGGAAACAGGCCAGGGTCTTTGGTGACCGGGGGCGTGACATACGCCAGTTCGTTCATGAACTTAACTTCAGCAGGCTCCAACACCGCACTCAGCCAATCGACGAACTTGTCAGCGAAGCACAGATAATCAACCGTCGTTTCTTCTTTACCAATCCAAGTTTCAAAGAAATCATAGAGAGCCTGAGAATTCTTGAACGCAGGGTTGTCCTTAGATTGGTTGCGCTTGGTGACATAGGATGTGTTCGGCTTGGCCACGATGACTATCGTCCCTGTATCTTTCAGCTGCTTGATCTTCAGGTTACGAGCACGAACACTATCTTCGATCACCACAGTAACATGCTGGCCGCGATCAATCCACTTCTGGATTTCTGAAATGGTCAGGGTACTGGACTCACCCCAGTCATAGAAGATCTCCATAGAGAACGGCGATGACAGCTCATTGAACGGCGCGGTATGGTCATAATCGCGATCAATCTCAACAGGCAGCGGGTAACGGTAATATGAATCATGAAAGCGCTTGTCTGCCGGGTATTCCTTTTCAACCATCTTGCGGAACCCACTGCCGAACATTTCACTCAGTTTTGCCTTCTCCATATACAGGGCAAGAGGACCGCGCTTACACGCCAGCTCTAGGTCACGCATCTTTTCTGTCAAGATTGCATTGGCGGTGCCCTTAAACTCCTCAGAGAGCGTCTCACGCGTGAATTCGTCATATGAAAGGTCTTCACGCGACGGCGGTACGTTCAGCGAGCCGAGTTCGAAGAACGTATAGGACGATGGAAACTTGCTCATGATAGAGGAAGTGTCTGGATCGAGCTGATTCAGGTCAATCGGGTACGACACGCCACCCATTACAGCATAATGGGTGTTCCCCTGGCCTTTCGGCTGGATGTACGTGTTGTTGACCTTGAAATCATAACTGATATCTTCCCAGCTGAAGCGGTATGAAGCGTTCTCAACAATTGGGCGCTGTTCAGGGCGCATAACACGACCAAGACGGACCAGTTCATCGGAGAATGCAGAGAAACGAGCGTTCTTCACCGGGATCTTCACCGTCATGCCGTTGAACTCATCGGTGTCTTCCGGCTTAGGATCACGGGTTTCAAGATCTTTGGTGATCAGATCAACAGTCGGGATACGCTTGGCATTCAGGTACATCAGGAAGCGATGGAGTTTACCGTCCATGCGGCTTTCCACTGTGAACGAATCCGATACCGCAAATGGTGATTTGGAGCCAAGACCGAATGCCCCAATCTGATCATCATCTTCTTCCTTCGTACTGTGGAAGAGAGTGGTATACAACCCAGGCGTACGAATGATTTCACCATCTTCGCGACGGAACACTAGACCACCATTATAGAACGCAGGCACGCCGATGACCTCAGCTGAGTCAGGGATCTCATCTTCCTTAACCACCATGTTGCCTTCCAGCAGCACCTCATCTTCCTGCGCTGGGATAGGCTCGCCAATGATCTTCTCAAGTGGCAGACCGATGCCGTAATCACGTATTTCCAGCCATGGTTCAAAGTCATCAGGTAGATGCACAACAACCTGCTTACCCTTCGGTGCAAGGTATTTGCTATGGCGGGCAGGAGGCGGAGTGAGAGGCGCGTAGTGGGATGCCATCACACGGTGCATACGATCACGCATGCCATGGGAGTCGATGGCGTTACAGACGGTTTCGCGCAGGGCTGCAGCCTCTTTGTAACGATACAATGATGAGAACAGAGTCTCAAACATCTTATCGTTCATCTTCACGTTGAACGCCTGCCCCTGAATGGAAGACGACGAGCGGATAAAGTGCTCGGACTTGCGCATTTTCATAGTATAGAAATCCTATCAATGTCAAAGGGGAACATATTGGTTGAGTGGGTATAATACGGTGGGCGTCTTCAATTGAAAAAGCCCTCGACTGAGGGCTTTGTTCAGATCAATCTTCGGTGGCAAATCGCGCCTGGAAGTCGAATGTTGGGCGCTGGGCACCAGGTTCCAACTTCTCTTCCAGATAGCCGATGATGGTGCGAGTGACCGACACAGGCTCTTTGCGTGGGTTGACTGGAGTAGCCAGCGCGATGATAGAGGACTGCTGCTCTTCTACACGCGTGTATTCCACATTGAAGTGATAGCGAGAACCAAAGGCCGCCACTTCGACTTCAACGATTTGTAGATCTTTCAGGTCAGTGCTGCTCAGGGTTCCCACGTTCAACTGTGAGCGCAGATGCTCAACAATGTTAGAATACACATACTGTGGGGTGATCAGCTGTTCAATAGAACTCATAACATATCCTCTACTTTTTGGGTTCGGTTTTACTTAATCGAGCGACCTCTGCTCGAAGGAAGATTATCTCGTCGGTCATCAAACATCACCCATGATCTGGCCAACTTTGGAGTGTCTGCAGAAAGATCCTTCAGGCACTCCTCACTTACGTTTGCGCTTGTTCTTTCCATAGGTCTTCGCCTTCTTCTTGCGGGTTACAGATGGACGACCATGTCCCGGTTCGCCGGGTGTGCCACCCTGAGTGTAACGACGCCCCCACATGTCATCACCACGATGCGCGGCGACGATTTCCATTTCTGACAGCGCTAGCATAGCAGCAACAGCCGCAGATGATTTCTTCATTTTGTTTCCCCCTTGGCAGCATAGGACAGTGCCTGAACAATCATTACAGCCAGATCGATCGGTGAGTAGGTGCTGTTCAAATCTTCTCGAACACTCTGCTCGATTTCTTCATCAGACTGGACCACAGGACAGTTCTTCCCCTGGCGACGGCGTTCTGTGTTGATCATATCACGCAGGAGCAGATCGGTGAAGGAGTACTCGTCAAAGTTCTCCAGGTATTTCTGAATCCCAGTGGATACAGGGGTTTGCTCCGGCTCCTGTGCCCCAGGATCTTTCAGGGCAGCAACAGTGGCATCAATATCCCACAGAGGGTTCATCAGTAACAGAAGATTAACTGTTTCTCCTGACTCTGAAGTCGGGTTATTTCCCAGCACCTTGTAAAGATTCTTCAGGGTACTGTCAAAGGTCAGAACGGTCTGCGCCAGTTCTTCATAAGTTGGTTTGGTAGTCATCAGCGTTTGCTCCGGCGTTTGTTCTTCATCTTTCTTGGCTTGTCTGTCATGTCTTGTCCACGAAAAAGGGGATAGAGCAATAATACCCTATCCCCTTTTATTGAAGAACGATTAGACTTCAGATTCTACTTTCCCGCCTCGTAGATCCCGAACTGGTTTACCGTCCGGTGTCATCACATAAATGGTGTTGATTGTCTCAAACCAAGACAGCTGGTCAACACCCTCGGTGTATGGAGTCACCGGAACAGAAGTCTTGACCTCTTTGCCTTTCGTGTTCGGATGTTCAACCACATCCAAGAACGCACATTTCCCGCTCGGAAGGATCACACCATCAGTAAACAGCACGATCTTCTTGCGAGGGTTGCTGGCCTCACCCAGGCACACCACCAGATGATGGATCATCTCGGGGCGGTCAATCAACAAGTCGTCTTTGATAATCCCTTGCTTGATAGCAGAGATCACTACTTCATCCAACAGAGCCTGCTGTTGTTCCAGTGTCAGGGATTCAGTGAGTTTCACGCTCATGACATCAGCCTTTGAAGTTAATCGGTTTCTGAATACCAGCGTCGAACGCGGCCTGGGTACGGGTATCACTCACCACCTGACAGGTCTTGTCAAGGTCGATACGCGGGTAGCCGAACATGCCAGCAATCAACGAACCAGGGAACTGAGCCAGCTTGGTTTCGTATATTGTGCAGATATCCAGCTTCTTGGTCTGGCTGATGCGGAATTCATCACGCCCAGAACTGATCACCACCTGGATCTCTTTGTACAGGCTGGAATCGAACTGAATATTCTGCTCCTGGATCCACTGCATGACGGCCTTGGAACCATCAGCGCCATAACGCCCTTCGAACGTGCCTTTGATCACTTCCTTCAGGCCGTCTTTATACATGTCAGGAATCTGCGCCGTCTCTTGAACTTTGAGCGTGTAGTTGCTCAGGTAGTTCTCGGAGTCTTTGTTGAACTTCTTGACCTGCTGCTCAGTGCGGTTGAAGTCGTTGAAGTAGCTGATGACTGTACCGATGCCGAGAATCACTACACCCAGCAAAGCCAAACCAATTATCCAACCTGTTGCAATACCCTTAGATTGAGACATTCTTACTTCCTCTTTTGATTAAAAATTAAACGGATAACGACGACGGCCACCATTGTACTCCATTCGCTGTAATATGAAAATTGCGGTGAACGGTAGACAGCCCAGTAGAACAACAATCACAACTTCCCAGGTCTTGAGTTCCCGCCACTTCAGGTACTCCATTTCCTTCATCTCAACGCGGTTGTAGCCTTTGGTGATGTTAGCGACAACATCAGCCATGACACCGACACCCATGTCGTGGCCTGTGAGAGCCATGCCATTGCGAGAATGGAGTTCACGGTTATGCATACCATCAGCGAACGAAGTGCTCTTGCCCCAGTTGATCTTCAGGTCTTTGTTGATGTCGGTCACGACGATAACGTCGTTCTTTTTACCACCATCCCAAGCATAGACCAAGCCCTGGAAGTATTCAACTGGCTGACCGGAAGTCACAACCCAGACGATGTTCACCTGCTTGGCTGCGCCCAGCTTCTTCAGGACATCGTTCAGATAGTCGTTCCAGTATGTGGTCGGTAACGCCAGACCAGACACATTCAGTACACGAGTGACGCGATAGTAGTCATAGACCTCAGGGTACTTGGGAATCTTGTCTTTGAAGCGCTCAGCAAACTGCTGGTCCGAGCGAGAGAACAAAGAGTCCTTGTTACCCAGCACATAGTTCATGTAGGAATGCTCACGAGCTGCGGGTTCGCCGATCTGAACCTGCGCCCAGCGCGGGGGCTGACCAAGACCGCGACGATCAATGCGGTCAATCGTCAGATTACCGACAGTCGTCAACACATCCCAGTCCACGTCATATGAATGCTCATAACATGTACTGCAATGGCGAGTGCGGGTACAGGACTTGCTGCTGCCGGAGCCGGAGCATGATGTGGTGTAGTAGCAGTTGCATTCATATGAATGCTCACAGCTCACCTTATTCCGCTCCTTTGCAGTGACGTACCCGTTCAGGATCTCAACATCCCCTGAACTGCCAAGGGAGAACGCAGCATAAGTCCCCGCCTGAATCAGACAGGATAGCACCACTACAATCGCGGTCGCTATCAGAGTCTCTTTCGGCTCATGGGTCTTGCGGTGGTAGGCCACAAACAAAATAGCCAGTACCAATGGCACACCAAACAGGAGGTAGATCATTTGGATTCACCGACGAGCTGCGCCTTGGTCATCCCAAGGAGTTGATCTTTATGCTCAGGATTGGCACCGTTCTTTAACAACAAATCCCAACGCTCTTCATGGTACTGTGGGTCCAGTGCTTCATCAAATGTGATGTGGTGGCGGAACATAATAGTTGCCACTGAATGGACACAGTGAGCGATTGCGCGCTTCATTGTTCGGGTATTCTTGATCATCTTGTACACCCTCCGACACAAATGATATTCAGTTCGCCACGGACAAACCCATTCTTACCGGAGGATTTGTTGCCGTTCAGCATTTTCCACAGCCCATCAGCGTCGCCCAATTCCGGCATCTGATACTGTACCACAGGGGTCTTGCGATCTTCTTCGAGCATTACAGACACCATAGATTCGATATCCAGGGAGTCCATATCTTCAATTCGTTGCATTGCCATAGTGAAATCCTCTTAATAGAGTTTGGTGTATGTTTGTTTGACACACATAAAAGTGCTCATATATCTTTGTGATTCCACCAAATGAGCAAACGCCTTTTCTGCCGAACTCTTGTCCTTGAACTCCAGAACGGAAGTGTCTACTGCAATAGATTGATTCTTCCCGTCGAAGCCAACGGTTGTCACTAAGATCTTATAATCTTGGGTTTCCATGATGTATATCCTTGCAAAAGAAAGGGGAACGGGCTAATAATAACCCATTCCCCTTTATTGAAGGAAGCAACCCCAGTCAGATTACTTTTTCTTCAGCTCGTCCAGTTTGGCTTCGATCTGGTCCAGAATCTCTTTGCCTTTCTGAACAATCACTTCACCATCTTGCGCGTGTTTACGGAAGACCAGAGCACCAGCGATGAAGCCGACAACCGCGCCAGGAAGCGCATAAACCAGCAGATCTTGTAACATGATAATATCCTCGCTTTATAGGCGAGGATATTTATATCAGCGTTTCAAGAGTGCCATGAGGTTGACGCTGCTGGACTTCGACTTGTCCTCAACCTTGCGCACAGGCATCTTCAGGTTCGTACATACCTCGGATGGTTCCCAGCGCGTACCCTTTTGCAGGTGCCAGATATGCAGAGGAACACCAGTCTCAAAGAACACAGGCATCTTCCACTTCTGGACGCCTGGAACGTGCCCTGCAGGAGCCTTTTCGCACAACAGGGTATCTGGTAGCCAGAGCGAACGGGCTTCCCAGAGCGCTGCGCAGGAGTATTCAGGCCAGACGCGTTCCATGTAGTCTATCTCATCCCAGGTACGCTCTGCGTCCCACCCGATGTAACGGGTATTCTTCAGTCGGAAGAATTTCTTCAGCCAACAAGCACCGGAGGTTTCAAAGTTCAGGCGGTTGATGAACGTCAGGTGCCCGAACTCAGCCACACAATCTTGGAACGCCTGCTCAAGGTCGGCCTCAAGGATGTCACACTCTTCATCCGTGATAGGACAACCGTTGATCTTTTTCTTCCCGTGTTTAGTCACCCAATCGTCACGGTTGGACAAGAACGCCGCTCCATTACGGTTGGACTCGCTTCCATCACGATCACGCAACATGAAGCCAGGGACGTCAATGGTGTATTCGTTCCCGAAGACCATGTTCAGGGCTTCCAGGAAGTTCCAGGCGCTCAGGCGACCGAAGTATTTCCAGGACATCGCCGTGTCCCACAGCTGGGTGAATTGTTCTGTCTTATCGATACACACCAACATCCCACGGAAAGCGTCATATTGAGTACGGCCAGCCAGCCAGTCAATATAGGACTGAACACACGGAATCATCTTGGACTTGCGGTAGCGACAGTCGGTATCGAATCGCATGCGATCAAAGTTCAGATTATACCAATCAGAGAAGCGCTGCATCTCTTCCTTAGACTGAGGCGGCACAGGGAACTCACTGTAGATAGTCCACGGCCCGACAGCGTTATAGCAACAACCCCACAGGAATGCCATCCAGATCTTGCGCTCGACTTTCTGTTCGAGGCTGATACCTTCAGTGACTTCAATCGCATAGTCCATCAGACGCATCTGCTGGTTGTGCTCTTCTGTGTAGGACAGCGCCTCCACCCAAGCCTTGAGCAAGTACATGCGATTCTCAGGCTTGCGATAATCAACAGCCAGGTCAATCGGGTACTTCCATTCAGTCGGAGGCGTATAGCCCGTCGGCATTTTAGATAGATGCGTCATCTTTCGCTTCCTCTTCAGGAGCCAGCTGAATATCTTCCGGCTTCACGAACCCCATCGGACGTTCCCACATATCGACAAAGCGACGGTCAGCGGTCACGAACCACAGACGGGCTGCGGTGTGGGTCTTACTCGAGATGAACATCTGAGCGTTCGTCTGGGTACGGAACGGAGCAGCCTGCAACCACTTGCCAAAGTCTTTGGACGACGGATTGGCATTCAGCTGGAACTGAGGGATGACGCAGTTCTTTTCAGGAATCAGACGCACAGCCGTAATGTGCTTGGCGTTTCCGGTGTAGTCAATTGCGACAGCCACAGCATCGCGAGGGATTTGAATTTTCATTTTGGTTCCTTGAATATTTTGTAACCAGCAGCGCCGATAGACATCACCGCGCCAATACAGTACATCACAGTCACGTTCAACTTCTCTGAGGTTGTTAAGTCCAGAGGGGTGAAATGATAGGCTAGGGCAGTACACATTGAAACGGCTGCCATAACCAGACCAATGAACAACAGATAATTAGACAACCGTTTCATGATCACCCCTTCTTCATCAGGTCAAGGAGAGAGCGCGACGCTGCCTTCGTTGCTTCTGGCTGGGCGCTCGCCTTGGTTTTAGTTTTGGATGCCTTCTGTGGCTTCTCAGGGACTCTGTGTGCCAAAGGGTTGCTACCTCTTATCTTGCGCAGCATGGGATACTGCTCGCAATATTTATGGAATTCATCTTTTGAAAGATTAAGCCCAACAAAGTCAATAACAAAGTCACCGATAACCGCCAACGGGGCGTCAAAATATTTCAGGATGTTCCAGCCGACGGCCTTCACACCGTTTCCATTAGCAGCCTTGGCAATGAAGAGTTCATGATTGGAATCCGGTTCCAGCTCATACCCAATAGCAGAATATTCGCCCATGATCTTGACATGATCCTTGGTGTATTGATCGTTTCGTCCCCAGCCAGTGTCCTTCGCCGCCTTACCAGAACGACCGATGATACGCTTGTCGTAATCTTCCCGTGCCTGATAGATGAATGAGATGAATGCCATGTTGTTGAACCCCAAGTCCTGGTGTACGAACTTAGGACGCCACCGATGGCTCTGCATCATAGGTTCCCCTTCCAATATGATGGTAGAATCCTTGTATTTCCCTTTGATGTATTTCACCAATGAATTGGCCATCTCAGAAGTCTTGAGAGTGGAGTGGATGAAGTCCATGGAAGTCCAAGAAGCCAGATCTGATTTGTTGGACACTGTATACTTGCCGATGAACACCAGATTGATTTCCTTGAACCAAAACCCAACCTGGATCATCTTCTTGTCGAATTCGTATTCTATGAGTTCTGGCTCATATTTGGTTCTCAACCACTCAAGGAATTGAACGACACGAGTCCCCTTTCCCGTTCCACTTGTCCCGCGAATAACGACAATACCCGGCGTCACGCTAGAATTTATCATAGTCATAAAACGTTTGTCCTCTTTGGGAATCCAACCATCTTTAAACATGGCGATCATATTACGAAAGACGCTCTCATCGCCCTTTAGATTACGATACTCTGTGTCCAGTAGTTTAGAATACCACAATCCGATAGATTTGTAACCACATCCTCGTTTTGGCATACAGGTAGGATTCACAGTACCGCCGTTGTTCACCCATCTATCATAGATCCTACGGGCGTCCTTCCAAACCCACCAATAACCATTTGAAACCATGAATGGGTAGGGAGAATTACCCCTGTTCTCCTTTATTGATTTTATTACACGTTCCCGGTATTCTGGATCATCCCAAGGATTTATACCAGATTTGTATTTCTTGCCAGTCCTAGCCAACGCCGCCTTAAATTGGTTTGGTATGATAGAATTGTCTCCTCCCAATTTCAGGTTCAGGCATAATGGGTCCAACAGTAACTCTTCCGTAACAATAATAGACTCCAGGTCGGATGCCTCCAACCTGGTTTCAAACTTTTCTATTATCGTCTTTAAGAATTCAGAAGCGGGGTGAGATTCCAACAACCTTTTGATGATAACACCAGAACCCATATAGGGGTCTTGTTCGGGGGTGCATGAACAAGACCGAATCCCGACGTAGAATCTCCCAGTTGGGACATGAGTTATCCTATATGTGTAATGGTAGCGAGCCATTACACAGCATCCTCAATACGCCAGCTCACGCCGCCCAGCCAAGGTGCCCAGAACACAGCAACCTGCGGACGACCGTTTTCTTCAAACTTAACTTTATACTGGTCGTCGAAGTTATAGAAGATTTCATCCGATTCAGAGCGCTGGCCGATCTTCACCAGTACATCATGAAGAGCCTTGGCTGCGCCGATAGGAGTCGGAGTCTCCTGCTGGCGAATGAAGTTGTTCACATGGTTAATCACGCCATCCATGTCGCTATCACCGGAACGCTTGTCGGGGATTTCCCCGAACTTATTCTGATCTTGCACGATGTCCTCCTATCGGACGTATTGATAATGACTAATCAGGCGGTTCACCACTTCGACAATATTGCGGTTCAGGAAGTCGAAGTGATTCTGACCTTCTACTGGTTTAATATAAAGCATGTCTTCCGAATTCGAAAGATCCAGTTTTTCATAATTACCCTGAGGAACAAAGATGACAAAGATGTTGTTCAGACCACACGGCTCGACATACTTCGGATTGTCATCAATCAGGACATCGCCAGCCAGCAGATGCTTTTCGTCGGTGCTGACAAACCCGTTGAAGATACCAGGGAACTTATCATAGACAAACTGACGCTTGCTGCGCTCGTGTTCCGGCTCGCACTTCGACACCGCGATGAATTCAACATTGTCGAAATCTTCAAGCAAGATATCCTTCAGATTTACCAGGAACTCGTAAGCACCGGGGAGCGGGTTCATCTTGGCGTACAAGTCAGGGCGACGCCACCAATCCATAGGATCGTTACCGCTTGGCACACGTTGTTTGTGCATCCCCAATTGGACTTCATGGTATAGCCACGCCGGATGCGCACGTTCACGCATCAGAATAGCCAGGTCGCCAGCATGGGACATATAACACTCTTTGGTAATCGGCTGGAACTGGTATGACTTATGTTCCCCCGTAGCGATAGCAGCGGCGGCGATGTTCTCTTCGTTGAACCACTGCACCCAAGGGGAGAGGCTGTCGACCAACGTCAGGTCAACATCCACGAGGACGCGATACAGACCACCGACCTTTGATTTCATATCATAGATACAAACCAGGTTGTTCATTTGTCTTCCTCAACTTTATCGTAGCCTGTAGCAACACACTGTTCTTCGGTACAATCTGCATACAGAACGACGGAGGCCTGCTTCACGTAGGTGATGCAGTGGTAAGTTTCGTCTTCCTGGACGGAATCGTCATAGTTGCAGACAGTTTGGAGCGGACCCGGAGTAGTGTTGTCCAGTGCTGCATGCGCCTTGATGGTGTCTTCCATCTTGGACACGGCCTGCTCATTGGTGAACGTCGGCGCGTCAAGGTCTACAGTAGATGCAACGTCCAGAAGGGTGGAACACGCAGTGGTAGAGAAAGCCAGAGCGCACACCAGAAGAATCTTATTGAGTTTCATTTCAATCACCTGTTTGTCAAAGGGTTAACAGGGGGAATTATATCCCCCTTTGGTTTATTGAATCAACCTTTCTTCTTTTGCATCATGGCAAGAAGGTTCACACGGCGCTTGTGTGACCAGCCGACCACGTCGAGGATAGACTGAATCGGATCAATGAAGGACTTCTCAAAGGCCGCCTGATAATCCACCCATTTGCCCAGACCAAGCTCCTCAGGGAAGAACTCAGGATATGCGAAGTAATTCTGGCCGAATGGGTTGCCTGGCTTCAACAACACCATCTGTACCTTATCACCCGACTCGATCATCGGTAGACCCAGATCTTCGTTCTTCTCAACCAGACGGTTGTAGCCCACACACGCCTTGGCAGCAAAATGAGCACCAGAGATGAACGATCCGTCAGCAGCCACACACTTCTCTATGTCGGACACGCCGGAAGCCTTGGCGATATCGTCTACAGAGAGTTTCATGTACTCCTCTTTGTACTGGGAGATGAGCGTCTGTACTTCCTCTTCGGTGCCGAGTAGGATCTTCTCATAACACTTGACAAGACGCTCACGACACCATTCCGGCGTGGTGGACTTGCGGGCTTCCAGACCTTTGAACTTAATCTTCGGCTTCTCGTACTTGATACCCTCACTGTCGTACACGGCCATGGCATACATCTTCTTGGCTCGCCAGACAGCGGCTGACGCAATGACCTCACGCTCCCATACCATGCGCTGTTCAAATCCGTTCATGGTGTTACACAGAAGCTGTGCCCACTCATTGGTCTTCGGCTGGTAGTTGTCTTTGATCCATTGGTCGATATTATCAACCATAGCATGATGGTCAGTAACATCAGGCCACAACTGCTTGACAAGACGCTCAATGCAGATGTAGTTGGAGTCGGTATCCCCTGCGATGACGAAGTCCTGGCCTGTTGTACCACACAGCTTGTTCAGATAGTCATCAGTGTAACGCTTGTTCCACTTGTTGATCAGCTGACCGGATGTGGTGATGGCTTCGGCAATGTTGAGGTTGAAGTACTCTTTGAACCAGACGTTTGAGATCGCGCCATAACCTGCGTTCATCAAGATCTTCAGACCTTGCTGTAGGGTGTCTTGAGCAACGCCCAGATCTTCCCACTTCTTCATCACTTCGGTCAGGGCATCAAGATCAATGTTCTTGTGCTCTTCATACCACTCTGGGTCATAGTAGCGAGACTTCATGGCAGACTCAAGATGGAAGTCGCCCTTCGACATCTCTTTACACCAGCCAGCCCACTGCTCATACTTCAGACCCTTGGCCTTCTCTACTTTACGGTCGCTGTAGATACCACGCATGATTTCAGACAGGAACGACATCTTCTCGTTGCTGAAGAATTGAACGTTCGGCGTGAACGACACGTTGTAGCGGCGCAGGGTTTCAAAGTGGAACTCACCCAGGGCAACCAACTCATCAACAACCTGCAGGCGTTCGTCAATCGCACGCAACAGCTTGTCGTGAAGGGCTTTCATCAACCGACGTTTGTGCATCGGCGTTGCCATGTTATTCATCTGAGCAGCCAGCTCTTCACACATAGCCTCAATAATCTCGCGGCGCTGGTGTTTGTCGCCAACGATAGTCTCTGGACCGAGGTTGTACTGCTGAATGATGTGAGGATACAGGGAGTTCAAATCTTCCGAGAAGACCCAGAAGTAGATTCCTGGTGTCACATCCATGACGTATGCACCCTCAAAGTCGGTCGGACCATCGTATACACGCTGGATCTTAGGCACTATCCCCTTCTCATACAGACGATAGTAGCACATGGCCAGCCACGGAGACACAGTGCCCAGACCGTCTTCATAGTTGGACTTGGTGCGGTACGCAAGGACGAACATCAGCTGGAGCAGGCGCAGCTTCTGTTCAAGTCGCCATACCAGCTTAACGTCTTTGATACCATATCGGGTGTGTTTGCAGTAGTCGTTGAAGTACAGATCAAAGAGCGACTTGCTCTCACTGTAGTCCATCTTCTTCTCACCCAGCTCACAATACGCAATCCAGTCAAGAGAGTAGCGTTCACGGGTGGTGTACGTGTGTTTCTTGTAGATCTGCATATAATCGAGCATAGGACAGCCCACGAACTGATACGTCGTGATATCGCCCTTCTTATCGCGAATGATACGCTTCTTAATGATACCCCAAGGACTGAGGCGCGACGTTTCAGCCTCACCCAGAACCTGATTCATGCGCTCAACAAGATAAGGGCTATCAAACGTCTCAATGTTCCAGCCTGTCCAGCCATCAAACTGACGCTGCGACCAGAAGTCTAGGAAAGATCGCAGCAGATCCTGCTCGGTGACAAACTCCTTGTACTCCACCTCAAGTCCACCGATCTCCGCGTCTTCTGGATCGTATCTGAACTTCGCACGATCCTTCGCGCACGGCATACCCCACACCATGAACTTATTGGTCGCCATGTCCTGAAGCTGGATCAGGGTAATGGGGAACGCCGCATTCATGTCTTGGGTGATCTTGCCGTTGCTGTCAATGATAGGGAACTTATCAGTGACGTTGTTGCTGATAAAGGAACTGGGAAAGTGCTCACGGATGAAGTCATGGTTGGCCAGTACCTGCTGATGGAAGCGGCGAATGCGCGCCTCATTCCCTTTGAACGTCTGCTGCTCAATGGTTGGGTGAGGGAATGGACCTTTGGTCATCTTTCCATCTTTCCACCCGGCGGAGAACACTTCGATATCGAGGTTAGCAATATGGATGTTGGAATAATCCGG
>CYGL01000325.1_pt1 | contig 21158 bp, 14 predicted proteins | sample 485531 | NCBI WGS metagenome assembly CYGL01 (sample SAMEA3497897, study PRJEB9818) | human gut metagenome | reverse complement strand
CTTGAAGACCCAGAACATAGAGTAAGATTCAACATAGATGACATCAGAATATGTTAGGCAAGTATTGGGTTCCAAGTAGAGAAGTATTAGTAAGGACTTAGAAAGATTACTTTTCTATGTAGCTCTATGTACTATTGGTTTTGTATATTGTTATTGACAATATGAATCTTAATCCGTAGGGAATTAGAGTACTATAATAAAGTGCTTGATAATTGGAATAATCCTAAAGGAGCAATATCTGATATGGTTAGACGAAAGTATGACCTTGAATTTAAGAACTTCTTTATACCTCTTGAAGAGTGTATAGAAAGAGATTCAAAAAGACCTAATCCTATAGGAGAAGAGGTTATAAGAAAGACTTATGAAAAGTATAAAGATGTTCTGAAAGTATAGTATGAGACAGTATACATCAAGAGAGTTCATAAAGATAGTGGAATTTAATAGTTTCTATTATAGCAGACATAATGGAGACCATGCTATCTATGTGAATGATAAGGGAAAGCATATCAGCATACCTAAGAATCTTGAATGTGTAATTGCTCGAAGACTGATTAAAGAGAATAACTTGATAACAGACATTAAAAGAAAGAAAAAATGACTGAAAGTGGATATTACCCCCCAGGGGCAGAACATGACCCTAATGCACCCTGGAATCAGGTTGATAATCCTGAAAGGGAAATTGAGGTCACAGTAAGTATCACCCTTAGTAAAACTGTAAAGATTAAGGTATCTGACTATGAGATTACTGACTCTGGAAAGGATGAAGATGGTGAGTATTTTGAGGATATAGATTACTCAAACTGCGACCTTAAAGATGCAGTTGAAGAGCAGATTGTATTGCCTCAGAAAGCTTGGGATTATATAGCTCCTAAAACAAAGAAGGATGCTAAAGCCATCTTTGATTTGAAGGACTGGAATGTTGATGACTTTGAAGTGATTAAGGAATAATGATAGACAACAATGAGTAAAATTATCAGAATGGAAATGGTTACTCTTTGGAAGAGAGCATTAAATGCAGCAAGGAGAACCATAGGTAAAGCACCTTTAGATAAAGAACCCTCTAAATCTTGGGAAGCTAAGATGCTTTTAGCTGAGCATAGTCCTATCAGACTGCTTGAGTATGAGTGGACTTGGACTGATATTATGCAGTGGGTTACTACACACTTGGTAAGGCACCATGAAGGCTGTGAGAAGTTTGTCCATACTCAAAGGGGAGATAGAAGAGCTATCTTAGATGAGTATAATGTGTCTTCAAGGAATGAGTTACCACAAGGTGCAACAAATGATATGGATATGACAGCTAATGCTCAGGCTTTGATAAGTATATCAAGAAAGAGACTGTGTAATTGTGCATCTAAGGAAACAAGAGAGGCTTGGAAACAGGTACAAGATGCTGTTAGGAAAGTAGACCCTGTAATGGCAGATAAGATGGTTCCAGAATGTATCTATAGGGGATTCTGTCCTGAATTTATGAATCCTTGTGGTTATGCAAATACAGAGAAGTATCAGCAGGACTTGAAGAGATACAGAAGTATTGACTACGATGAAAGTGGGCATTTGATAAATAATAACTAATTTGATATGATTGAGCAAATAAATCAGTTAAAGCAAGGTTCCATTATTAGTGAGAGTTCTCACTATATTGTGAACAGAGTGTCAGGTTCTAATGCTTGGCTTACTCACTTTGAAAGTGGTGAAGAGGTCCAGATTGGTATGAGCTATCTAAAGAACTATACTAATTCTGCTGACCTTTATGATACTACAGTGGAAGTGACTAAGGAGGATAAGAAAGATGGTACTCTTGGCATTAGAAGTATATGGGAGAACATCCATTCTGGCCAAGTATTTACTGTATGCTTCAAGAAGCAGGATAAACCTAAGAGTAAGAGAAAGTTACAGGAAGAGATTGATGCTATTGTAGAGCAGTTCTCAAATAGCATTGATACAGTTAAGAACAATAAGAAAGGTGTTGCAAATGCAGCAAAGAATCTTGTTACTGAGCTGGTTAATAATCCTGTACTCCCTTATGAGGAAGGTGAAGATAGAGTCCTTAGAGGCTACAAGATTCAATTTGAATCTAGGGATGGCAGATATGATTGTGTGGACATGGATATTGTCAGGACTGATAAAGAATCTGGCATTAGACCTGTTAATATAAACACAATCAAATGGCTTATATTTAATGGCGTGAAATACGTTGTTAAATAAGTCAATTGATAAGGGAGGATAAGTTAAGTGCTTATCCTCCCTTTAGCTTTTTGAATAAAAGCTTGTGTATTACAATTAAATTCCTTACCTTTGCACAAATAATATTTTAATTATATGAGTACAAATCCAACTTGTTTAGTAGTAACTCCTAAAATAAGAGAGTTAGCAGCAAAATTTCCAAATGAGACAGTAGAATCTGTAAAGAATCTTGTATCATTATGGCAAGCTAAAAATAATAAGTCTACTGAGGATATTCCAATGGGGTATGAACTCAATGCTTTTATTCAGGAGCTGAGAAGTCCAAAAGGAAAAGGAGCAGAAACTGTATTTTCTACTTCTGGCAATAATTCTTATCCAAGTAGAACAAGAGAAAATGCTAATTGGTCAGATATAACCATAGCTTTGGCTCAAGACTTTAATACTGCTGGAGAGAAATTAACTAAGAGGGCTGCTGGAAATAAGTATGTCTCTTCTGTATTGGCTGCTGAGTCTAATGATGCTTCAGAGATAGTAGAAAATCTTTATAATCAGATTAAAACTAAAGGAAAGACAGATAATCTAAAGATTAACATTGCTGGAAATGGAATTTACAGCATGAAACAAAGTCAATCCTATTATAATGATTTGATGACTCAAATACTTATGGAGTTGCAAGATAAAGGAGTTACCATATCTGAGATTAGAAGTGGAGGGCAAACTGGTATAGATGAAGCTGGTATAATAGCTGCTCAGAGATTAGGAATACCTAATGAAGTTCACTCTACTGCTAATTTTATGTTTAGAGATAAGTCTGGGAAAGATATATCTGATGAACAAGCCTTCAAGAATAGATTCTTATCTTCTATTTCTTCAAGGCCAGAAGAGGGGGCTACAGAAGAAAGGCTAAGTAATGCCTTTGATACTCCAAGAGTTACTTCTGTTGAGGAGCAGCAAAAGGTGGACCTACTCTTTGACCCAAAAACAAGAAGAGATAGAGTAACTCTTATTGCAAGATTCTTCAGCAATGAAGTTGACAGTGCCTTGCAGGAAATGGCTGATTCTTTGAAGAGAAGAATTGATGATGCCAGTGGTGTAGAGAGAGAAGAATTACAGACTGAACTTAATAGCTTGGATAGATTCTCTGTTATAAAGAAGTACACTCCTGCTGGTATATTTAAGAGAGTAGCTAACATCTTCAATTCTTATGTACAGGATACAGAAGAAGGAAGAATACAGCAAGAACTTAATGCAATCAACTCTATGAGAGGTGCAGAGAAGTTCTCTGATGAGCAGAAATTAGAAGCAGCCAAGAAGAAAGCTGCTTATAAGAATCAGGAATATAAGAAGATAGTTGATGACCCCAGTGTTTATAAAGCTCTTGCTGGGGAAGCAAGTACTTTGCTTGTAATGACTGAGGGTATTAGGATAGACCCTAACTACATTGCACCTGCTGATGCAAACCTCAATGATGATGACCCTGAGGGTAACAGTGAGGTAGATGATGAAGCAGAGGATTGGAGACAAGAAGAGGCTTATAAGGATGGGTGGATGACTAATTTCAGACAAGTAAGTTCACATGAGTCTCTATCACAAGCTGTAAGAAAAGTAATCAGACAAGTACCCAAACTTGACTATAGAGGTAAGTATGAAAAGGATGATTTAGGTTTTACAAGATACCTTGATGCTGACTATGTTCATGCTACTTTCATTGACAAGTTAAGGAACATGATTAACTCTGATGATATGCTTCCTTTGATGCAGGATTTGCAAAGAATCAAACCTTGGGTTAAGCAAGTAACCAAGTTACTTCAAGGTGATGAGACTTTATTCTCTCAGTTCTATCAAGACTTCAGAAAGGACTTTATACCTTACTGGATTCAAAAGAAGAAGATGATGCCTGATGGTACTTTTAAGATGGAAACTATTGCCATCAATAAGCCTGAGGGTGTATATTATCTCCTTGATGCTTGGAGAGACAACTATGAGAATGGAGTACAACTTGATGATGATAGTGTATATGAGAAGAATGGAGAAATAAATAAGGATAATGCAGTTAAGGGTTTAGAGTGGACTGAATCCTTGAATAATATGTTTCAAAACCTTGATACTGAGTCCAGACTTCAACTCTTGGAGAGAGAAGATGTATGGAATACCATAATGAAGTTGCTTCATATGTTAGGTATTGATGCCAATCCTTCTGTATTAAAGACTGCATTAACTGATATAAAGACAGCTCCAGGTATCACATTTACTGACCCAATTATGCTTCTTTTACCACAATTGAATATTATATTTAGTGGTATTAAGAAGGGAGAAATCAAGTCTGAGACAAGAGAGGATGGTACTGAGAAGAGAGGAGACCTTATCAATACTTTTGGCTCTGCTTACAACATGATTGCAAGTATGATGGCAGAAGTAACTGAAGATGCTATTGAAAGTAGTGTTAGAGAAAATGATAAGTCTTACTATTCTCATGTTACTCCTAACTACTTAGGTAAACTTATTAAGAATCTCAAGAATGTTATGAATGACAATGGAGAGATTTGAACAGTTTATGCAGACTGAGTTCAAAGACTATGAATGGTTCTTTAAGGATGGTCATTGGAGAAATGACTGGCTAAGACAGCTTGCAGAGTCTGATGAATTAAGAAAGGGTCTTAATCATAAGGTAGTACTAAATTCTGACAAAGTAGACTACGCTAATTGGGATGATTTGGACTATACTTTAGTTCTTCTTACAGAATATTGGGGAGACCCTGACTCTGCAAAGTCAAGTATAAAGTATGCTTGGTATCATGTTCCTATTCTTTCAGATAGCCCTTCTGCTGAATTTATCAGATTCAGAAAGTACACAACAGGTGATGTGCTTGATGAGAATGGTAAGAAGAGAACCTATGATGATGTTATCCTTGACAAGTTAGTAGACTTGGTTAATCAAGAGTATGACAGAATCATGCTGGTTAGAGAAAGGGATGAGGCTTATCAGAGTGGAGATAAGAGTGTAGAACCTATTGCAAACTATGATATTGTCAGAAAGAAAGATGGTAGTATAAAGAGTATGGGAGGTGCAGAATTTAAGTTCCTTCCTGCACTTAACAACCTCAGATATGACAATGGAGAGACATTCATTGATAGGCTAAGCAGACTTAAATCCAAAGGTACTGGTGCTGAACTTAGGAACTTCCTAAGAACTACTCTTAATGACATAATGGAAGATGGTTTTGAACAAACCTACAAAGATTGGGTAAGGGTAGGGCTTTTAGATGAACTTCCTAATGGCAAGTACAAGTATCTTCCTTTTGAAGGTCAGTCCAAGCAGAATGCAATAACTGCAAAGGCACTCATTAAGGCTAAGGATGCTTTAGGCTCATTGTGGAATACCAATATGGAACTGATGCTTAGAGCCTATAACAATAATAGTGCTTTTGATAGCAGAGAAGCTAATATCCTAATGGAGCAAATCAAGGCATTACTTACAGATAAGGCAACAAGAGGTGAGATGGAGTTGAAGATGCTCAGTCAATCTCAAGAAGTCTGTTTGTTAAGATAATGCTAAGGATGCACTTAGGGAATACTATTGGAACAGCAAGTTAGCTACTTCACAAATTATCCAGCTTACTACTACTGACCTTGCTTTCTATAAGAACCTTGAGGACTTTCAGAAAAGATATAAGGAGGTTCATGCTCCTGCTCTTAGACTGAACACTAAGGCTACTTATAAAGGTGAGAGAATTGGTAGAGATTGGGAAAGAACTATCTACTTGAAGGATGATGAGATAGTATCTTCTGTGCTTGAAGACATCAAGACTGTACTTGATGAAAAAGTCAAGAAAGGTGAGATGACAAAGATGGACAGAGACAACATCATTTATAAGTTTAAGAAGGTGAATGTGGCAGATGCTCAGGCATATAGAAGTTTGAGTTCCTATAGGGCAATACTTGGTATGTCAGGTCAGTGGACAGATGATATGGAGCAAGCATATAACAACTTCAAGAATGGAGATTGGAATATCAAAGACTTCAATATCATTTGGCAGACTAAGAAGCCTTATGTTTATACACAAGTCAATAATAACAGTGGCATTGAAGGCCATACTGGAATTAAGACTCCTGTACAGCATAAGAACTCAGAGTTCCTATTACTTGCTATGCACGAGCTAATTGCTGGTCCTTTAGGAAAGTCAAGTAAATTGAGAGCCATAAATAAGTTTATGGAGGATAATCAGATTGATGTAGTTCAGTTTGAGTCTACCACTAAGGTTGGTAAACAAGGTGTGATAAACTTGAATGATAAGCTCAATATGACTTCTGAAGAAAAAGCAGAGTTAGATACTAAGTTAAATAATGGAGAAATCAGTAAAGATGAATATGATAAAATTATAGAAGAAAATACTGTTCCTGTTACTTCTTATAAAGATACTATGGAGATACTCAAGGAAGCTACAGGTATTGGATTTGGTAATGAGAATCCTAATGTAGTACATAAGGTATCTTATGAAGATTATGGTATTCAGACTGCAACTCCTGAACATGCTATTGATGCAGTTCAGTTGGTAGGTACTCAGATTAGAAAGCTAATTACTGCTGACATCTCTGATGATGCAATCATTGAGGTTAATGGTAAGAAGATGACTAAGAAAGAGTGGCTTGACCTGTATAATGCTATTAATACTGAGAATATTCTTCAAGCATTTGTTGATGTAGATAAGATATTCAAAGACCCAAAGAAGGTAGAAGAAATCTTACTTGAAGAGATAAGAGGTAATCAGAGATATGGTATGGATATGATGAGGGCTTGTACTCTTGATGAGAACAATAACTTTAATATTCCTCTCTTTGACCCTGTACAATCTCAAAGAGTACAGACACTTCTTAATAGTGTAATCAAGAGTAGAATTACTAAACAGAAGATTAGAGGTGGAGCTTTAATTCAGGTATCTGATTATGGCTTGACTAATGAACTTCATATAGTATTCAAAGATAAAAATGGCAATCTGATGTCTTGGGAGTCATATTCTAAGGAGAATAAAAATGCTACAAGAGAAAATTATGAAGAGTATGTAAAGAAAGCAAGAGAAGAAGGTAGTTTAGCTATAGCATATTTAGAGTGTTATATGCCTGCATATAGTAGAGAGTTCTATGAGCCTCTTATGGACCCAAATACTCACCAGCTTGATATAACTAAACTTCCTGAGGATTTGAGAAAGTTGATTGGATATAGAGTTCCAACAGAGGATAAATATTCAATGGCTCCTCTGTATATTAAGGGATTCCTTCCTCAACAGAATGGTTCTGCAATCATGCTTCCTGCTGAGATTACTACTCTATCAGGTTCTGACTTTGATGTTGATAAACTCTATATTATGTTGCCTGAATTTAGGATTCAGAAGTATAATATGAGACAGGCAAGAGAAGACTATGCAAGAATGAATAGTATATTCAATCAAGTATTATCACAATTTACTCATAGCCAATTAGCAGAAGATATTCTCAATGCAGATACTGATGACTTCAAGGAATGGTTTAAGGAGAATAAAGAGAAGTACAGACTTGCCAAGCCTATTATAAGCAAGGTAAAGTATGACTTCAATAAGTCTCCACAGGAGAATAGTCTTGAAGCAAGAAATAACTTGCTGATAGATATGATGTATGGAGTTCTGACTAATGCAGATACAACTTCTAAGATTCTTAACCCAGGTGGTTTTGATTATCAGAAGAAGGCTGCAAGAATTATGACCATTCTCAATGATTCTTATGAGAGTGACTTGGCTCAAGCATTAAAGGATGTAGGTGTAGAACTTAATAAGACTGTACAGAAAGGTGAAAAGTTTTATCCCAAGTCTATTGCTTCATACCTATTTGACTTAGACCTTGATACTCTTGATAAGTTAGCTGAGAAAATAAAGGTCAAAATGGACCCATTATCACCAAGAACTCAAGTAATATTACATCAACAAAACATGACTGGCGGTAAGTTGATTGGTGTTTATGCCAACCATAATGCAAACCATGCTTTGATGCAACATACTCAGTTAGCTTTGGATGAAGAAAATGGCTCATTTGTATTGAATGGAAAGAGACTTACATCTTTACATGATATTATGAATGGTGACAAGGAATTTATCTCAAAGAACAATGCTGGATTCTTGGCTTCTTCTGTGGATAATGTTAAAGACCGTGTACTTGCAGCACTTAATCAAAATACTTTCACTGCTGATGCTTCTATGCTTCTTTCAAGATTAGGTTATAATCCTATTGAGATAGGTCTGTTGATGATGCAGCCTATAGTCCAAGAGATTACTCAGACCTATTTTAGAGAGAGTAGAGAGGGTAAAGATAAAAACACTATCATTGATGAAGTACTGAGTAAGTATAAGGAGAAGGCTGCTATTAATAATGACTTGACTTATGATAACTACAAGAATAATAGCTTCTACATTGAAGAGCTTGCAGACAATATAATGCTTGCTAAGGAAGCTGTTACTGACAGTTCTCAGACTTCTGATTTCAGGAAGATTGAGTTCTACCAGAAACAAGTTGCAGTTGGGTATTTGTTCAAGAGAGTTATGAACTCTGCTGATGCTTTAGGACAATTAGTACAGGCTACAAGGTCTGATACCCAAGGAGGTGCTGCTGGTCCTACTATTGCAGATACAGAATTGAAGATGCAGAAAGTGAAAGACCTGTTAGACCAAATAGAGACTAATGACAAGTTCCCATTGAAGAATGCCAATGTAATACTTGATGGTCTGTTATCAGACAATCCTAACACTGACACTCTAAGAGAAAGACTATTGTCAGCTCCTCTTCCCTTCTTACAGGCTTTCTACACTCTTGGCTTACAGAAAACAGAAGAAATGTTAGGGCCTTATTTCCCTCAATATACTGAATCATTCAGAGCTGTAATTGATGGCCTTAGGGACATGACAAAGACTGGTAAGTTGAATGTAAAGACTATGAATAGTATTTATAATGATTTGCTTGCCTACATCATGTCAAAGAATGGATTCTTTGGTTCTGAATTAATTGTAAACCCTGACTCAGAAGTAGGTGATATTATTGTGACTTCCTCTGATAAGAGAAAAGATTTCATCAATAACTTCCCTGAATACTTCAAGAGAGTGGTTACAGATAATGAGGATATAGCTGACTTTGAATTTATTAAGAGACTCAAGGCAATTAGGGCAAATGATAATAATCCTGTAGACACAGCAGTGTTTAAGAATGTAGGTCAGTTAAGTTCTACTTTGAGAGAAAGATATATGAGAGATTGGGCATCTCTATTATATATGAGTAACCCAGAAGCTCAGAAAACTTGCTCTTAATCTATTCAGATATAGCTATTATAGGAATGGCTTTGCATTTGGACCTTCAACCTTTATCCATTTGGCACCTGTGGCAGTGAGAAATGCTATCCCAGAGTACATAAGTACATTGAGAACTCTCTTGTCATCAAGTGATGACTATAGTCAATTTGTAGACCAGTATGTCTATAACCACTTGGATAATAGAAAATTGGTTCCTGAAATCCCTGATACAGCCTCTGTCCAGTTCATAGGAGAGGATAATGAAGTTAAGGATAAAGTTACATTTGTGATTGATGGTAATGCTACCTTTGGAGATAAGAAAGTTATCAAGAAAAGGACAGATACTCCTGATGGCCCTGTTTATGATTTCTTTAAGTATATAGGTAGAAGAATCAGAGGAAGTTATGTCTATTACAAACTGTCTTCATTAGACACTGAACAAACTAATGTTGCAACCTATGAAAGGATTGAACCATTAGGTTTCAGAAACAGCTTCATTGAATATGAATATGGCAAGGATGTAGAGGAGATAGAAACTGTAATTGATAAGAATAAGAAAGATTATGATCCTAATGCTGATACTTTAGCAAGATTTGATTTAGGAGATGCAGATATAGATTATGACTCTATGCCTAATGATTATCAAGATATGCCTGATAGTTATTGGGATTCTATTCCTCAAATAGATGAAGCTGCTTTTCAACAAGTATATGGTACTCCTCTTGATACTTCTGCCCCAAAGGCTGATGATGTAACAGCTATCCAGCCTAATACAGAGTATAAGGATGAGAATGGTGATAGTATTTGTGGTGCTCCAACATTATATACTTTATAACAATTTATATAATAAACATGGCAAGAAGTTGTGCAATTATTCCAAAGGTAAAGAATAGAAATGGTCAAGTAGTGGATAGCAAGTTATTTAAGGACTTGCTGTCCTTCACTTCAAATAACAGAAGTGAAGCTATAAGACTATATCTTATCACAAAAAGCAATCAGTTCATAAAGGACTGGCAACCAAGATTAACATTAGATGAAAACAATGAACCTACATTGAGAAGTCTACTAAAGCAGACTAACATCAGTGAAGTTATTCCAGAAACTAAAGTACTTGAGAGACTTAATAGAGAAATAGGGTACTATAAGAAAGGAATGGACAGACCAGCCTTGTGGGAAAACAATGATGAAAATTATCAAAAGTTGAAACAAAGGGCTATAGCCTTTAATCAGAACTCAGAGTATAGGGATGATTATGTGGCTAATATAATCAAGATACAAGATTCTGAATCTCCAAGAGTATTCATTGGGGTAAAGGTTGAGAAAAGAAATAGGCTTAATTCTGTCAATGCAGATAAGATGGAATACAATGAAAACCTTAATAATAGGTTGAGAGGTATTCTTGAATCTCATGGTATAGGGATAGGTGCTTTGACTGACCTTGAAAAGAGAATGGGTATTCATGGTGTAACTGATTTTGATGTTGCAAGAAATGCAGCAAATGGTCTTGTTGAAATGATTAGGCTTGCTAATGGTATTCAAGGTGAGAGAGCACTTCCTGAGGAATTTGCACACTTTGCCATTGAAGCTATGGGAGATAATCCACTTATCAATAGACTTATCAATAACATATCTTCCAATGGACTGTCAAGAGAAATTATAGGTGAGGACTATGATACCTATGATACTCTATATCATAGTGATGAGGCTAAGTTAGCAAAAGAAGCTGCGGGTAAACTACTTGCAAAGCATCTTCTTCAAGGTGAGAATATTCCATCTGCTCCTTATAAGAATCTGCTGCAAAGGGTGATTCAAGCAGTTAAGAATTTCTTTAAGAATATTAATGCAAGTCCTATACAAAGAGCTATGAGAGAGGCTGACAAGAACTTTGGTTCTTTGGCACAGCAAATCCTTGATGGTAGTATGGATGAGGTTATTGACATTAGCAATATTACCTCAAGTGGGGTGTTTTATAATACCTCAGAGAGAGTGGCAAGAGATAAGAAGTTACTTCAAGGAATCATTGAGAATGAGTTGAAGAGATTGAAGATTTATGAAAAGAGAAATCCTAATAGCCAGTTTAGTGCTAATCAAAGATTACTTATTGATAGATTGGATATTGAATTAGCTGACAACAATGAGATTGAAGGTATCTATACTTTTATTGAGAATGCTCTTGAAGAATTAACCAAGGTAAGTAACAGACTTACTATGTTGCAGAATACTCCTGCTACTAATGTCAATGAGAGAGCTGGTGTTCTAAGAGATGTCAGAAACTACTTGTACAGTTACAAGCATATTACTGATGATATTAGGAAGGCTCTTATTGATGAGGAGAGGTATGCAGACAATAGATATGGTCAGAGAGTAAGAGTTGTATTAGACAACACAACTACACTACTTGGAGACTTGTTTGTCAGATACAACAATGTAGCAATGCCTCTCTTTGTTGATTTCATTAAGCCTTTTGCGGGAGAGAGTATAACTGTTCCCTTTGGCAAGTTCAAGGGTAAGACTATGACTGCTGAAAGCTTGGTGAAGGTAGCTGATAAGGACATATCTTTCTTTGACAGATGGCTTGATTCTATGGCAGACTCTTCAGATTATATGCTGAAAGTTATGGACCAAGCTGTCAAGAAGAGTAAAGAAAATGCAAGGTTAGAGACTATCAATGTTATGAAGGAGCTTCAAGCTGCTACCATTAAGTTAGAGCAAGCTGGAGTTAAGAACACTGATTGGATGTTTGAAAGAGACAGTAAAGGTAATCTTACAGGTAATTATATCTCAGAGATTAACCAGGGTCTATTCAAGGAGAAAGTCAGGGAAATGTTCAAGTCTCTCAATGAAAAATATGGTAAGAATCCTGTAGGAAATAATGCAGAGAAGTACAGAAAAGAGAGACAAGCTTGGTTTGATGCTAATATGGAAGTGGTCAATGGAAAGAAGCAACCTAAAGTATCAATCTATGGCAATAAGGCTTATCAGAACTTGAGTCCTGTTCAGAAAGAATACTACAATAGGATTATGGAGATAAAAGCCAAGCTGGATTCATACCTTCCTGACAAGTATACTACCTTAACTAATGCAGTTAAAATCAGAAAGGATTTACTTGAGAGAGTAAAGGCATCTGATGGTGTAAAGTCAGGTAGTCAGCAAATATGGGAAGCAGTTAAAGACCAATTCATTAGGAGAACTGATGACACTGAGTTTGGAGACAGAGCTACAGTAAAGGACTTTGAAGGTAAAGAGGTACAAGTACTTCCTATCTACTATACCAAGATGAAAGAGGGTGAAAGTCCTAATGACCTATCTACTGACATAGTATCTAACTCTCACAGCTTATGCAGCTATGGCTAATGACTTCAATGAAATGAATAAAGTAAATTGAATGTTCTTGAGCTTGGTAGGGATATGCTAAAGGAGAGGGAGATTATACAGACAAGAGGTGGTAAACCACTGATTGAAAAGTTCAAGTCTGTAGGTAGGAAAGTTGAATCTACTCTCACTAAATCTGGTGATGAAACAAGGTTCATGCAGAGACTGAATGACTTCTTTGAAATGCAAGTCTATGGTAGGTATATGGCTGATGAGGGCACATTTGGTAATACCAAGATTGATAAAGGAAAGGTAGCTAACTTTGTTAATAGAATTACTTCTCTTAATATGTTAGGTCTAAACCTGTTAAGTGGTATATCAAATGTTACTACTGGTAAAATTATGATGAGAATTGAGTCCTTTGCAGGTGAGTTCTATAATGAATCTAATACCTTAATAGCTGACAGGAATTATGGTAAAGCATTGCCAGAGTACTTAGCTGAGATAGGTAACAGAGTTAAGACAAGTAAACTTGCTCTGTGGGATGAATTGTTCAATGTGTTGCAGGAGTATGAGACTGATGTTAGAGAAGTAAACTTTGACAGGAAGACTTGGTTCAGTAGAATGTTTGGTACCTCTGCTTTATTCCTTATGAATAATGCTGGTGAGCATTGGATGCAGAATAGAACTTCATTAGCACTTGCTGATGCTTATAAGATGAAAGCTCCTGATGGTAAAATAGTTTCCTTGTGGGATGCTATGGAGGTGGTTCCTATAGATAAGAACAACAAGAAGTTAGGTGCTAAATTGCAGTTAAAACAAGGTTATACTAAGGAAGATGGTTCTGCATTTACAAGGGATGATATTATAGCATTCAGTAGGAAATCTGCTGCTATAAATCAGAGAATGCACGGTATTTATAATAAGGCTGATAGAAGTGCAGTGCAAAGATTAGCTATAGGTAGAATGGGTGTTATGTTTAGAAAGTGGATTAAACCATCTCTTAACAGAAGATTCAAGTCTGCCACATATAACTATGATTTGCAAGCATGGACAGAGGGTTATTATAATACTACAGGAAGATTTATGTGGCAATTAGCTAAAGAGTTGAAGGAAGGTCAGTTTGCAATAGCTGCTAATTGGAATAATCTTACAAAGACAGAAAAAGCCAATATTAAAAGAGCTGCTACTGAAGTAGGTCACTTCTTAATTATTGCTGCATTCTTAGGTCTCATGGATTGGGATGATAATAAGGATAGACCTTGGTTACAGAAGATGATTGAGTATCAAGCAAGAAGACTTTATACTGAAATTGGTACTCAGGTTCCAGGCCCTCAAATGGTAGGAGAGGCTCTTAAAATCTTAAAGTCTCCTGCTGCTGGTATTAATACTGTGGAAAATGTTTTGGATATGGTTGGATTGTTGAATCCTATGAACTATGAAACTTTTGCAGGTGAAGATGCCATCATTCAGTCAGGTAGATTTAAGGGAGATTCAAGAGCCACAAAACTATGGTTTGAGTCACCACTAATTCCTATGAATAAAACTATATATAGAGGATTACATCCAGAAGAAAGTATTCCATTCTTCAAACAATAAGATTATGGGTTTATATTTGATAATATTGATTGTTGGCATACCTTTATGTATACTGGCATTAGGATTTCTAAATAAAGAAGATTAATTTGTTAATTGTTAATAAGAAGGGGGAGTGAGTAGATTAAGTTCTACTCCTCCCCTTATTTTTTTTATTTCCTACAAAATAAAAGGGAAGTAACATTTCTGTTACCTCCCTAATAAAAAATTTCATCCTACTGACTAAAAGGCTATACATTTAACAGCTTGGTCTCTCTCTTCTTGGGAGATTGAATCAAACTTCTCTGCTGTCCAACCTTTCTTCAATAAATTCTCTTGCATAGAATCACTTAAAGTATTGAATGATGTAGTAGTTGAAGTAGTACCTCTCAATTCACTGATAGTAGGAACTTTGAATGTGCTATCTGCATATTTACCCTCATTAATTCTTCTGTAGTAGTCTATCAAGGAAGGTCTAAAGTTATTCCAGTTAGTAACCTTAGTAAAGAGTTCCTTGAAGAAATCAAGTATTCTCTTGCCTAAGCTTCTATCCTGTCTTGTCATTACATACTCTCTGAATCCCTCTGCCATGTCTTCCTCTAATGAGAGGTTATCTTTTTCACCATATAACTTCTTTGCTTCATCATATAGTGCTTGTCTTTCACCATTGTCAAGAAGGAGATTAAATACGGCATGGAAAGCTTCATGGTATGCAGTACCTTCAGCAGCTATGTCAGACAATGTGATTACACCTTTATCAAATTGACCCCAAGCTAAAGCACCTCTTTTACCTACTTTGATAAGACCTTTTACTACTTTTACTCTATCTTGTTCACTTAACTGAGGAAGTACTTTATTCAGCCATTTAAGTTCTTTCTCTTGATTCCATACAGGAGTTTCTGTAGTATCCTTTGCCTTTCTTAGAGTAAGCTCATCCTCAAATTCTTCATCATGGTCATTTATTGCCTGTTCCTTTTGAGCAGTATAGGCAGCACCTGTCTGGGTATTACCTTGATTAATAGTTGCAGGAGTCTCTGTTGTTTGAGTATTATTTTGTTTTTCAATAATATTTATTGGCTTAATTACAGTAGCTTTACCATCTTTGATTCTTACTCTACCAGGTTCTATTATATACTTGTCTGGATTTCTATAGTCTAACCATTTTTTATAAGTAGCAGTATAGTGAGTTATATCAGAATTTGCAAGAAACTTTGTAATTGTTTTAGGGTCATTTGCTACAGTAAAATCACCCTCAGTAGCAGATTCACTATCTAAAGTAATAGCAAATATAGAGTTATAAGGGTCAAGTGTTTTTGCAAATGAATGTAATTCTCCACTTTTAGCATCTACATTAGCATATACTGTAGGCCCAGAACTCTTTTTAGGTTTTTCTATACTAGTAGCAGGAGTTTCTACAGTAGTGATAGCATCATAATCTGACATAGAAAGTTGAGTAAATTTAATATCAAACCCTGCAAGAGCCTCATCTAACTTAGTAGTATTATTTCTCACATCCTCACTATGAAGTTTTTCTGCTTCTCCTGACTCAAACAAATCTGTAAATTTCTTATTCAAGTTCTCATGTACAAACTCCCTTATAGTGTCAGGTGTCATGTTGAAATCCATAATAGTATCCTTGACTCCTTCAGGAGTTAATATAAGCATTCCCCATCTCTTTCTATCATTGTCCCACTCTATTTGAGCAGTATTATTATTGGGGGTTTTTACATATATAACAGGAATAAGATTTTCCGTATTATATAAATAACCAGTAACATTTTTACCCACCTTTGGTAAAGGCATTTTCTTAGTATTAACAGAGGCAGTACTTACAGTAGGTACTGCGTCAGGGTTAAACAATATAGTTTTTTCATTGGCCATGTCTTTAACCCTTTGTGGATTACCCCTAAGCATTTTGCTAATAGTTTGTTCAATCTGTACTTGAGAATATCCTCCTTGTACAGGGTTATTTCTTATTGCTAAGAATGTTTTACCATTAGGAAATACTGCATAGTAATTATTTGAAGCCACATGGGCTGCTTCTCCCTGTCTGCCAAATCCCTCTGTAATATTAGGAACTTTAGTAAGATATACTTCTACTCCATTAATTGTAGTAAGTGGTGTAACATATCCCTTATGTAATTTACCATCTATTTCAAAGTAACCTACTTTATCTTTTATCAGTAGATTTGTGTTCAGGTGTTAAGTCCTCAATAGGTATTCTGTATCTCTAATGAAGTTTCAAAGATAGGTAATACTGTTTGAGCTTGTGCTGGAGTAGCAGGAGCTTCTACAGGTTTATCTACTTTAACATTACCCACTAAAGGCACATTAACAGCAGGATTATATGTAATAGGAATACCCTTTTCACTTTGTACTGCTGATACCTTCTCCTTATCATAACTCAATACAAACGGCATTACAGCTAACTTAGTAACTGGTACACCATACTGAGATTCAAATAGGTTCTTGTAAGCAGAAAGTTGTAAAGTATAGTAATCCTTTGTACTCATTCTTTGAGTAGCAGATGGGTTATTAAAGTAGTTAACCTTATGACCATATCTGTCTATAAAGTCATAGAAGCTGTATCTACTTGTCTTTACATCATAAATCTTAAAGTTACCTTCCTTATCAACAGAGAGAATATCAACTTCACCTGCAACTCTTGTACCATCAGAATATTTCTGAAATAATACAATATTATCAGCAAGGAATCTTTCTCCCAAAAACTCCATGTTTGACTTAACATTATTAAGAGTAGTAATCAAATCTATGAAAGCATTCTCTGACATATTGGATGGCTTCACTATCTTAGACACGTCTCTTATAGTAAAATACTGTCTGATGATACTATCTACTGCTGAACCAGCATCAAGTGCCCTTTGTGAATTAGTACCAGACATCTTGTCTCTTACTATATTCACAATAGTATCTCTACTCTTGGCATCAGTCTTACCTCTGTAAGCAGTCAAGTCTACCTTAAACTTGTTCTCCAAGTATTTCAGATAGTTCTCATACTGAGTAGGATTATCTACAAACTTGCTAAGATTAAATCTTGCTGATTTAAGAGCACTTGTCTGCTTGTCAGATATTATCCAATTAGAGCCTAATCTGCTATGTACTCTACTGTACTGATGATATTCACCATCATCTTCAAGTACATAATAGAACTCACCATCAGTTCTTGTCTTGTCTACTCTCTTTTGGTTCTCATATATTTCACTGATAACCTCCTTAGACTTGGCAACTCTATCCTCTCTTTCCTTCTTTCTACCTGCAATAGTATCCTTTACATCTTGTGCCTCCTGGCCACTGAGATATACTTGTTTACTTCTGTCAAGTACCTTACCATCAGGAGTAAGAACTTTGTTATCTACCATCATTGAAGAGTTAGTAGCATCTCCAAAGTTATCTTGTGCCCAAGCTAAGTCAAATAATATTCTATTATCATTAGTAATTGTTACACTTTTACCTTGGTCATCCCTAATAATATTTGTCTTCAAGTCCACATAGTATGGCTTATTAGAGAATACAGATGTTATTCTTGTACCACTTATAGCACCTTCAGTGCCACCCACAGGTGTCTCTATCTTCCTCTTAGGCTGAGGGGCTACAGAAGCTGGGCTTATAGCCTGATGCAGATTACCCTCATTATCAAAGTAGTCAGTTGTAAACCAAGTACTTCTTACTGAAGCCTCAGTAATATTTGAAGTAAGGATATTAGAGTTTATCAATCTGTTGTTGTATGCACCTTCATTTATTCTTCTTGTGCTGACCTGTAAAGGAAGATTAAACTTAATAAGGTGTCCAAGTATCTCATTGTATATATCCTCAGGATTTTTAGGAGTACCTAATGCACTTGTGTCTCCTAAGTCTTCAAGAGCAGCTGCATCAAAGTTTATACCTCCAATTTCTGCACTCTTACTACTTGCAGAGAAATATACATCATACTTATCCTCCTTGATTTGTTCCTTCCCGTTAATGGTTACTTTCTCATAAGTACCATCTGGCTTTCTTACTTTCTTACTAATAACAACACCATTACCTGCTTTACTATTAAACCAAGTAACCATAACATCTTGCATATACAAGTCTTGAGCTAAGTCTTGCATAGCAGCAGATACATCATCTTGTGATGTAGCAGTTGATAACTTAGTAATGGCATTCTTTATATCTTCACCAATAGGAGAAGAGCTTACATTGCTGTCACTTAGATTAAACTCTTTACTATTAAAGTGTTTAACTCTTACAGCAGCAGGAGAATATTTACCAGCTCCATTAGGTATAAGCAGATATAACCTACCTTCTTTTTGGCTCATATCCACTGGTTTAATAATAAGGCTGTCATCAATCTTATTATTAGTAGTAAGAACACCATTTTTTATAATACCAAAGACAGGTTTTCTATCAGTTGAAGATACATTAGGAATATCTTTAAGACTTCTTTCAGTATTACCATAGGGAACTCTACCTACCATTATCTTAGAAGCTCTCGTAGTAGGAGAAGCTATAAATTTGCCTTGTTTAGACTCGCCTCTATTTGACTCACCTCTTACAACAACTCTTTTTACATATTTAGATGGTATGTTAGTGTAAGCATCTGGATAACCATGTTCCATCAAATATGTAGGAAAATCATCAAGATTAGGTCTATTACCTTTTATCCAGGATTTAGGAAATTCTAGTATTACTAATGTGTCAGAATGCTGATGAGAACCTCCTTTTTCAGATAATACTTGGTTTAATGTCTCTTTTATATTATCTTTATTTGCTAGTACTGAGGTACCTACTAAACCTCCAGCACTTCTAAATCCAGTATTAGCAATACTTTCAGCATGTTCTGACTGTGTTTGATGTATAACATAGTAATTATTATTGAAGTCTAAATCATCTATAATTGAAGATATATCAGAAATTGATGCCCTAATTACCTTAGACTCTTGCTGTGGTTGAGCACTTGACTTACCACTGTGCATTACATTGTCTACAAAGTGAGCTAAGTCAGTAGGTGTAGTATATTTGCCTTCCCATAAATAGTCTAGAATTTGCTTTGATTCACTAGGAGTTAGCTTTCTCCAAATATTGATACCTAGTCCATCATTTCTATCAAATACTTTATTGTTTTTATCACTAAAGTAGGTTATAGTAGAAGTTCCATCAGGATGCTCTATATAGGAATTTTTTCTTCCAAGAGTTCTTGGGTCAGCAGGACTTGTTCTCCAAAAATTAGAGGCTCTATCATTCTTAGTTCCTTGTTTATTTGGATTATACCCAAATACTTGGCCCACTCCTTTGCCTCCTAAAGAACTATGAATAATAATTCTCTCTTCTATTGTAGAAGGCTCATTTTTATTAATATTGGAAGTAGATGCTTGAGTAGTAGTTCTGTTGGCATACTCTCTTCTTATCTTCTCTTCAAGACTCTTCAGACCCTCATACCTTGAAACACTATAGTCAGATTCATCCAAACTACCTACTACTTGACCATTCCTTTTATCTATAATAAATATAGTGTGGTCATTAAATGAAGGGTCAATCATAAAGCCAAGTTCATCACCTACCTTTAAGTTGCCTTCATTTAAGTATCTAAATGCTCCACTATCTCTTAGATAACCATAAATGCCAGAGAAGTCTACACCCTTTTCTCTCTCACCTACTACAATATCAAATGGTCTGAAGTCTCCTTCCTTGCTTGCTTCTATATGCAATTCAGGTATAGCAGGTCTATAGAATTGATTAGAGGTATCTCTACTTGGTCTTTGTGGAGTTTCTACTCTTTCATTAGCTTTCTTATTCTCCTCACTGACCATCTCAGCAGTTATATTACCTACAGGTAATTCTACTGTAGGCAAAGCGCCACTACTTGTTACAGTAGGAGTAGTAGATGTACCACTATCTCCTGTAATAGTTCTATCATCACCTCTTACAGTTCCCTCTCTTTTTTCTATAGGCTTCTTATATTCAGGTGAGAATCTGTCCTTGAATCTATTGTCATTGTTTACTTTTGACATTGCATTCTGCAAGGCATATTGAGCTTCCTGGAATCTTGTTGCAAGACAGCTCAACATCACCCTCAGAATCTTCATCAAAAGGCATTCTCATTATTAATATAGTATTGAGTTAGGATTAGCTAGGTAACTCCAAACTATCAGAGTTATTGAACTGGTCTTGAAAGAGCTTCATAGCATCTTGTTTAACCTGTGGTTCTGCATCTGACTCATTAAGGACTCTTCTCACTTCATTATTATATTGTGAAGTTTCTCTGTAGTTTTTAGCCATTTCACTACCTCCATCCTCAAGTTCTTTTAGAACTTTATCTCTATTCTCTGTATCATCTTGGGTCATCTATTATACCTCTAAACTCTTGCAAGTTCTGTGCAGCATTCAAAGATGCTTTCAAGTCATCAGACTTCTTCTTAATCTCTTGTTGTACAGCTTGCTCATCAGCTCTTGTCATGGTCTTCTGCTTGCTTTTGAGGGTTCTCAAGGTACTCTTTTAACTTTGCATTATATGTCTTTGAAGCATTGCCTAACTTAACAATATCATTCAGCTTAGTTGTAATATCTGCTTTCTCATCTGCACTAAGTACAGTTTCATCTACCTCATTAATTTCCTTAATAAGACCATCTACAAACTTAGGATTAGTTGTCTAATGTATGAGCCAGTACCTTATCATCTTGACCTCTAACCATATTAAGGGTGTTGATAGCACCTTCAATGGCTTTATTATTCTTACCTTCGCTTGTTTATTATCTATTCAGTTAATTACAGCATGA
>CYGL01000324.1_pt1 | contig 21234 bp, 22 predicted proteins | sample 485531 | NCBI WGS metagenome assembly CYGL01 (sample SAMEA3497897, study PRJEB9818) | human gut metagenome | reverse complement strand
TCGACCCTAATGCCGTGGCTAGGCGTTTCCGAGCGTTCTGCAAGCGATTCAGCCTGCCGCATGTGCCGATGACCTGCCTGCGCCACTCGTGGGCTACGATCTCGCTGGAGCATGGAGCCGCCATCGAGGACATTGCCGTGGCGCTGGGGCATTCGACCGTCAATACCGCCATGAGCCACTACTTGCAGAGCTTCAGGACGGTCGTTGCCAGGGCGAGCGATACGTATACGGCGGCGATGGAGATGTGATTCCGTATCCCAAAAGGTGCTTATGGGCGCAGGAATCAAGTCTGCGAACATTTTGCAAAACGTCACGTCAGGCGGCAAGGAGCCGATCGTGATTCGCGTTCAAGCGAATAACGGAGCCGACTACGCGCTATGCATCCATCTCGATATGACTATCGAGCTATATGACTATGTGAGCAAGCGCTCGGTATGGTCTGCCAATATATCGAGCCTTTGCCGGTCGTAGTTACAGACACATATACGTGACGTACATGAAGCAACGGTGGGTGTTCGGAGAGGCGATTTTCAGCTCTCCATCGGATGTGACATAGATGCGCATATGACCCCCCGCCTCAGTGGCAAGGGTGCACCATATCTGGCCGCCAGCAACGCCGGGCAATTTGCTAAGCACGACAACCGGGTCAAACGATCCGGTCGCTTTTTTGCAAGTAACATCTGCGCACGCGGACACGATATTGCCCGAGCGAAGTACCGTTACAGCGTTCATCTCGAAATTATCTTGTGCGCTCTTTACCACCGATTCGATTCTTGTCGGGGATACGGAAAACTATCGCGCCTGCCAGAGGGTATCTGCCTTATTGGTTTTAAGGTCGATACTGACTGTCGAAGGCTTATTGTCATTGCCAGAATCACTGAGACGGAATGACACTTGCTGAGAGTTGTCTTTATTTATTACGGCAAGGTATGGGCCACCTTTGTCCCAGCCGATATAAAACGTTCCAGCATCGCCGAGATAAATGCGGGATACGGAAAGCTAGGCGAGCTTGTGCCACTCATACCATACGCCCCAGAACATGCGAATATATACGCCGCGACCATTAGACACTGAATGTATCTGGATGCACCGGTTGTCTCGCGCGCTAAACACAATCAATAGTCCGGAGTATTCATCGGCGGCAGGAACGTTCGCGGCTTTCTCCGCATTTCCTTCCAGCAGGTAAACGCCGGGTTCCACCACATCGTTTAAGTCTTTAATTTTGAGGTACAGCTTCGGGGATACGGAAAACTATCTTAACGAGACGGTGAACGACCTAGCCGAGACGATCACAAAGCTGGTGCTACCAGCGTTAATCGTTATGTCGACTAGCGTTATTCTCCGAACCTTTTTACTAGACTAAGTTAACGGAAAAGTACCAGACACAGCGGTAACAGTGGGCTTGCCATCACCTTTAACGTCGACTATGGCAAGTGTGCCTGATTGGCCTAAAACCAGATACGCCTGCCATGCGGCGCCTTTGACACGGATGGTGGACAATTCGGATGAGATATAGCCAGTTCTGATGCAAACGCCCTCGTCGAGCAGGGATACGGAAAGCTAGGCGAGCTTGTGCCACTCATACCATACGCCCCAGAACATGCGAATATATACGCCGCGACCATTAGACACTGAATGTATCTGGATGCACCGGTTGTCTCGCGCGCTAAACACAATCAATAGTCCGGAGTATTCATCGGCGGCAGGAACGTTCGCGGCTTTCTCCGCATTTCCTTCCAGCAGGTAAACGCCGGGTTCCACCACATCGTTTAAGTCTTTAATTTTGAGGTACAGCTTCGGGGATACGGAAAACTATCCCGGGATACCTGCCCTCGGTAGCCCTCATCGTGATAACGAACTTCTTATTTCTCGACCTGTACTCGATATAGAAAGTTTGACCATCTGCATCGAGATATACGTTTGAAATTGTTGAACCAAGCGATATTCCTCCGTTGTGGTATACGGAAAACTATCTTAACGAGACGGTGAACGACCTAGCCGAGACGATCACAAAGCTGGTGCTACCAGCGTTAATCGTTATGTCGACAGCGTTATTCTCCGAACCTTTTTCTGCTGTTACGGAAAGTCCAGACACAGCGGTAACAGTGGGCTTGCCATCACCTTTAACGTCGACTATGGCAAGTGTGCCTGATTGGCCTAAAACCAGATACGCCTGCCATGCGGCGCCTTTGACACGGATGGTGGACAATTCGGATGAGATATAGCCAGTTCTGATGCAAACGCCCTCGTCGAGCAGGGATACGGAATGCTACTGCGGTGTCAGATACTTCCAGTCACTCCAATTCATTGAGCCGTATCGTGCGCGCAGCGCGATTATTCCACCGAACGAGAAGGCGAACTGCGCTGCGTAATTCGATCCGGGGTTCTGTTGTATAACTAGCGCCGAATTGCTGTTAAAGTTGTTGGGGAGCCCCTTTGGGCTGGCAGCAGTACTGAATATCAAGCAATTCGGTGGGTTGTCTATGTCATGAACGTTTTTGGCATATTGCAGGGATACGGAATGCTACGCGACCGAGATTGAGCATTCAGCGCCCTACAGCTTTACCCATTCTCTCCATGAGCCGTTTGCACAGATGCGCCTGTAAACGCCAAGTTGGTCGTTGTTGCTCCATATAAGCTGCGACCGGTAGTTGATATTGCCGGCAAAAATAATATTGATAACGGTCACCCATACGCCTGAGTAACCTGATGGGGCGTTGTCTGGTGTGAACGACACATACAATCCAGTCTTGGTCAAGTCGTTCAGCGAAATCTTCTTTTCGGTCGCGTTAGAGAACACGGGCAACTGTTGGGATACGGAAAACTATCGCGCCTGCCAGAGGGTATCTGCCTTATTGGTTTTAAGGTCGATACTGACTGTCGAAGGCTTATTGTCATTGCCAGAATCACTGAGACGGAATGACACTTGCTGAGAGTTGTCTTTATTTATTACGGCAAGGTATGGGCCACCTTTGTCCCAGCCGATATAAAACGTTCCAGCATCGCCGAGATAAATGCGGGATACGGAAAGCTAGGCGAGCTTGTGCCACTCATACCATACGCCCCAGAACATGCGAATATATACGCCGCGACCATTAGACACTGAATGTATCTGGATGCACCGGTTGTCTCGCGCGCTAAACACAATCAATAGTCCGGAGTATTCATCGGCGGCAGGAACGTTCGCGGCTTTCTCCGCATTTCCTTCCAGCAGGTAAACGCCGGGTTCCACCACATCGTTTAAGTCTTTAATTTTGAGGTACAGCTTCGGGGATACGGAATCCCCGAGCTTGTTAATCTGGGTGGCGCAGTCGGAGATGCCCTGCTCCATGTTGTTCATTCGGGCGGCGTTGAGAGCGGTCTTGCCGTTCTCCCATACGGTCTTTACATACTCAACGAGATTTGCCATTTTGGTTATCCTTTCTAGGCGATACGGGGCAGGCTGAACGTAGTCCACTCGCCCTCAATGTCGATTACGGACGTATCTCCGCAGATGGTGGTATTGCTTGGGTAGATTGCATTTCCGGTCTTGCCAGCGTCCCATCGCTTGAGCGTGCTCACCATACGGTTTGCTTCGTTGGTGGGAATCCACAGCATTCCGTCTACTCGCTGCGAGCGTGCAGGCTCATACTGCTGCATGAAATACGGCTTGGCATACTTCGTAGTGGCGTTCGCGGCGTTGGCGGCAGACGTGGCGGACTGAGCCGCCTTGCTTGCTGCTGTCGCGGCTGCATTGGCTGCATCAGTGGCTTCGCTGCGCTTAATGTCGTTGGCAACTCGCGCAGCTTCGGCAGCGTTGAAGTTCGTTGCTATTTTCGCCGCTTCGCTCGCGTTGTCGCTAGCAACCTTGGCGGCACTGTTCGCGCTCTCGGCACCAGCGTTGGCGCTCGCTGCCGCCGCGTTCGCCGCTTCAACCGCCTCGTGGTACGTCTGCGGCTCGATGTAGATAACATTGCCAGACGAGTCAATGAATCGGTCAACGTATCCGTTGGCGTTCGTTGCCGCCGTAATGTTTCCAGCCATACGCACCTCCCTTTCTATCGGTTACGGCGTGGATTGTCGGCGCACGTTCCCCCGCTATGCGAGTATTGCCGTCACGATTGATATGTGGTCAACGGTATCCACCACAACGCTATCGTCAGCCTTGATGCTCGAGCACGATTTGACAATGCGTAGGCCAGCAACTGGCATTGGGGTGGAGGTGCTGCCGAAATCAACAGTAACCGTGTTGCCAGACACTGACTTAACCTTGCCGATACGCCGTTTAACAAAGCCGTTCGTATCCGGCGCTGTCATCGTTCGCTTGACCTTGCGCCCTAGGTATCGCATGTATGCGGTGTCTGAATCCATTGTCTACCTCACAAACTGGCGTAGCTCGGTCTCGGTCGGGCAACCGCCCGTGAGTGTGAGCTTCTGCACGCGAATCTCGAACTTGCCGCTGATTGAGCCTGATGGATAGTCGATATCAAGTGAATCGTTGACGGTGGCGGGATATCCGGCACTCGTCATGGTGACGCGCCTGATAGCGGACTGATTAGTTTTAAGCAGTGTCTTGGCACGTTTATCAGCGTATGCCTGCTTTTCCTCTGCAGTAGACCCAACTGGCGCGTCCGAATACTCATAGCTCTTGGTGATGGTGTACCCGCGCGAGACGGTGGAAAATTGGCTATCTGGGTCGTTGTCCCACGCTTCGCCGACATACGTTATCTGGTTGCCGCCCTCGTCCTCGCACTTATAGACAACCACGGCATGGTTTGCGATCTCGGTAATATCCTGCTCGTCCGTCATGTCCGGCTCAAACTTGCAGTCCGGCCCCTCCGACATGGAGTAAGCAGCTGGACGGTTTACTGGGTCAACGTACTTTGAATACAGGATGTTGCCCATCGCATCGTCCTTGGCGGCGCGGAAACCAGCCAGCGATAGCAGGTCATTCACCATACCGAGCTTGGTATCGTCTGTCTCGCTGTTGTTCTGGTTTGCACCGATACCGTAGACGCGCGTGCGCGAAACCGTATAGTCGCTCGGGTCTGCGATGACGGTAAGCCCGATATCGGCGGCAACCTTCTTTGCTACCTCCACCGCGTTATCACCCTTGTTGACGGTATACGGGTGAGCAAACTTGTCCTGTAGCAGCTCCTGCAAGCGCCCGTACAGCTTCACGGTGGCGGTGGAGAAACGGTTATGGACGTTGCGGCTGGGAATTACGGGGATGAACGTACCGAGTACGACCGTCTCACTATGCCCACCCCTCCATTCTGCCGTTCTGTAGACGCGCACGAGGTCAGCGCCGATATCGAACTTGCCTACGCGCGTGACCTCGGCGGTGTCAAGGATACGCACATCGTTGTTTCGGCTGATACTGCCGCCGCGTAGCATCGGCAGCATCTCAAGCTCTTCGCCAGTCGCACGTGACACGCGGACGAACTTGTACACATCGCGCACGGTGCGCTGCTTCCACCAGTCGTTCATCGCAGCGGTTCCTCCCATACGCACTCGGTCATGTTTGTCGCCCCACTGTTCCACTAGCATGTAGTTCTCGGCTGCGTATCCCGAAGTTCCACGAGGACACATAGACACGCGCGATATGCCCGAACGCGCTGCGGAACCAACAGACGGCATTCTCGGGCTTGTCGGTGATTTTCTCGGCGCGATCGTAGAGTTCGCGCGAATGGAGCTTGTAGCTATGCGTGCCGTCAATATCGATATCGTCATTCGAGTAGAACGTAGGCAGCGGGGACGCCCCCTTGCCAAGCGCAAAGTGAAACGTGTTGCCAGATACCTTCTTGCTCCTGCTCGCGTTCGCATCGAAACCGACTCGCAAGCAGGTTTCCGCTGCATCGCCGAAGTTGAACGCTTCGTCACCGCTGGACGAACACATCGCCTTGACGTTGAACGTGATAAAGGTGCCAGATTCTGCGTGGGCAGTTATAACGTATTTGTACTCGGTGTTTAGCGGCGGCAGGCGGTCGATTACTGACGTTCCCAAGCCGGCGCCAGTTCTAAGCACCGTGAGCGTTCCATCAGGGTTCTTACGCGCGATATCGTAAGTCGTGGTCGGCGCGGTACTCGACAGCTTGATAGCGCCGTCCTCGATGGTCAGATTGCCAGAAAGCAGAAGCCCATCGTCAGATTGCGTGATGGGGCCAGTGAGCGCGGTATCCTGCACGGAATAATCGGTCTTGGGCTGATACACATGGATGACCGCGCAAAGGTTGTCCGTATATTCGACATTCACGGTGGGGGCGGCAGGAGACAGCCAGCTTGTCGTGAACGTTCGCGTGAACTCGGTCGTAAGGCCAGCGCCGTTTCGCACGTAGCCCTTCAACGTATACGAGCTGTTGTTAGTCAGCATCGAATAGCCGCTTAGGTTCCACGAACGTGTGGAGGTGGACGGCTCGATACTAGCGATAACGCCGTCCGAGGAATCGCGCAGTTCGATTTTCTGATAGGAGATGCCCGTTGAATCGCTCGCGCTCCACGTCACCGTATACGGCAGGACACCAACCTCAGTGCTGTTGGTAGCGGGTGCCGTGAACCACGCGCTCGCTCTGTATGCGATACGGGTGGCTTTCCATTCGCTCCATTCACCCCAGTTTGCGTCAATGCCCTTTGTGCGTACGCGAACGGACAGGGTTCCGACTCCATGATTGATGGAAAATGAGGTAGTTGAATCGGTGATATCTACTGTCGGCAAAACGCCAACGGAGGACTTTAACTCAATTTGAGCCGCGCTTTGCGGTGAGCCGTCTGGATGGTTTGGCGTCCACGTGAACGCGATATTCACACCCTCGTTCATATTGGCGGCATAGACGGTATTAAGTCCGTTGATAGTCGGCGCGTTCGGGGGGCAGATCGTCGTGATGGAGTTGGATTCAGTCCACGGCGAGTAGATCGTATCGCCGGCGCCGTTCCACGGTTTGTTTTTGTACGCGCGGACGCGGTAGCGAATGGTGCCAGCAGGAGCATCGGAATCAAGCCATGCCTCATCGACCGTGGCGTTTTCCCACGTCTTGCCGTTGTCGCTCGTTACTTGAAACTCGTATCCGTCTTTTCCAAAGCGGGGCATCATAGCCTTTGAGCTGCGCCTTGTTGTCGGCAGTCTTGGTGAGTTCCAGCCTGCCAAGCGCGTTCGGGCTGGTGAACACCGTGACCACGTTCGACATATCGGAAAGCAGGCTTTCGTTATCACCGTTTTGCACGCGGCAGTCATAAGTGTACTTATGGCCTGCGGTCGTGGTCGGGTCAGTATAGTTCGAAATAACTTTATCGTGATAAAGCTGCTCCGTAGCTCCATCGTCTGTATGGCGGTAGAAGTTGATTTTGCTATATACCTTGCGGCCTGAGTTTTCCGGCAACGTCACGCTTAGGCGCTGCTGCGTATCGGTAGAGCTGTCAAGCGTGAGATTGCTTGGCGCATTTGGCGCTTCATATGGAAATGCCGAAATATCGACGCTCTCACCGCATGAAGTTGTTGCGCCGCAACCTCCGTAGCCGCGCACCGTGACGGACTCGGTGTAAGCCTCAACCCAAACGCCGTAATCACCGGCATTGCGGGCGGCATCGGTATATCCACTGACGGTGACGGCGCGCTGATATCCGGAGGTCGTGTAGCCGTCACCACTCGCCCTCCAGACACCTCCGACCTTGACGTGGAGGCGAACGCCGTAGTAGTACCAGTTACCAAAATCGACCGTAGCTGTCCAATAGATACGTGCAGTCGTGTCGTTAATATTCGATACGGAAGTCGATAAGCTCACGCCGTAAAACTTAACGTTGTTTCTTCTTGTCTCCGCGTACGCCATGTACTACCTCCCTGATTCATCAAGGAGGTAGATACGGCATCAATCCCCCGCTACTAGACCAGCTCGCTAACGAGGGCTTCGATAAGCTCGCGTGCGCGGTCGTTGCCGCGAATGGAGGAGCCGTCGATGTTCAGGGTGTAGTTGTTGACGACCTGCGAGGATACGCCGCCGCTCACCTGCTTCATCTGTTCGGCGATGGTGCGAGCGAACGGGCGCGAGTACTTGCGGTTGGTCAACGGGACGATAGCTTCTGCGCCAGCTTCGCCGACGATATCCAGTGGCACGCCAGCCCCAGGGCGATTTGCGATGGCGCCGTTGGCGTGGTATCGCATCATCACGCCGCCCGCCGCGTGGGGTCGGATACCGCCTGCGGCGTTGCCGTGCTTCGAGATAATCTGACTCACAAACGTAGTGACGGTTCTTGGGATTCTGCTTAGTGCGCTCGCGAATGTGTTGATAGCGCTTGTATCAGCCGACGCGGAAATATGCGTGCTGTGGTTTTTCGGAATCCTATTGACTGATTGCGTAAACCTGTCCGATTCGCGCGTGCCTCTACCGTCAACGACGTTACCGTTAGCACTGTGGTTAGTTGTTTTGCCACTACGCTTGTTTTCTGTTTCTTGGTATTTCCTAGATTGCTTCTCGGCAGAACCATCGGAAACGTTGCCGTCCGAAGTGGCAGTGGTGTGTTTCGGAATAAGGGTGGAGCCGTTCCATGTCCACACGTTGCCCTGTGCGTCAGTTAGAGAAGTATCATCGGCAATTGCATTGCCCTTTAGATCAACGAGCGTGGAGCCATTCCAGACAGCTACGTTTCCCTGAGCATCCTTCAGCTGCAGGTCATTGATGCTGATATTTGCGTCCTTGTCCACAATGGGCGCATTGTTGTACCCGTTGATAAGACCAACAAGAGTATCGATATCTCCACCGCAAGAATTGACCATCGCCTTAAAGCTGCTCTTGCTGATGCTACTCATTTGCTCCGAGGTAATACCGGCCTGCTGCATCTTAACAGCAAGGTCGGAGATGTTGATACCGGCGGAATCAAGCGAATTTCTTACACCCGTGCCCATTGTGGAAATGGAGGATGCGATCTTACCAGCCATGTCAGCGGACGATTCGTCAAGACCAGCCGCAAGCGCCGCTGCGCGGGTGCTAAAATAATCCGCCTTTTCTGCCGCCGACGTAAAGTCGCCGCCAATCTCGTCAAGCTCGCCCTGGGCATCTTTGAGAGCTTGACCCGTCTTTGTGACTTCGCCGTTGAGCTGACCCCACTTCTTAGCGTACTCATTGGGGGTCTTGCTCGTCATGGCCTTGTCGATTTGCTCTTTATGCTTCTTGTAGTACTCGGTGGACTCGTTGATAGCGGCAGTATTTGCTTTCTGGGCTTCGGTCACTTTCGCCTGAGCGATTTCCAACTTGCCCTCGGCTTCGATTTCCTGCTGGAGATACTTAGATGCTGCATTGGAGAGCGCTTTCATCTCGGCGTTACGTTTCCATGCAGCTGCGTTCCTATCGATCTCATCGGTGCTCTTGGACAGCTCACCAGTGGCGGCATTGGTGATGCTTACGGAATCGCCCGTGATTTCGTTATAGCCCTTTACCGCTTCGCCAAGACGGTACTGTTCGGTTGCGCTAAGGCTCGACTTCTTGGTCAAGTCATCAATAGCGTTAACGTAGGTATCGAGCGTGGCGCTGTCGGTGCTCACCTTGGTAAACGTATCGCCGATAGATTCATTCAGCTCAATAAGGCTTTGCGTTGTTTCGTCGGCGTTAACGGCAACATCGCCGATAGAACCTCCTAGACCCTCGGCGTTGCGGGCGGCATTGTCCATGATGGAACTGCCCGTTTGCATGGCCTTACTCATTTTTTCCGCGTGCTCTTTTGCTTTTTGAGCCTGAGCGATAAAGTCACCGACAACGGCACCGATTGCGGTTGCTGCCGCCGCAAACGCGAGCTGCGGGGCCAATAGAGGTCGCAAGACCGACGGCAAAGTCTTTAAAGCCAGTGGCTGCGGTTTTCACACCGTTGCCAAGCGTCTTCAAGGCGCCACTATTCTGCTTCGCCGCGTCTGCCTGCTTCTTTAGGGCATTGGCAGAATCGAGAACGCTCGAATTGGTCTTTTTGTTCGCGTCTGCTATTTCCTTGGCAACCTTGGCGGTCTCCTTGGTGCTGCCGCTCCACTCGTCAACCATCTTGCCGTAGGTATCACGGGCCTTGGTGGTAACGTCAATTTCATCCTTGATTGACTTGACGTTATCGGCAGATGCCTTGGCTGCTCTGTTCGCCGCATCAGCTTTCGCTTTCAGCGCGGAAGCGTTCTCGGTTGCAGCCGCCTTGCCATCTTCGTCTGCCGATGCCGCGAGCTTGGCCGCTTCTTTATATTTGTCAACGGCGATCTTGGCCTTATCAGCCGCCGTCGAGCTTTTGGTTACAGCCGTGGCGTACTTTCCCTCTAGATCAACTACGCGCTGCGAGGTCTGGTAGTAGCCCTGCCATGCGGCAACATAGTTGTCGGCTCCACCAGCGGCCTTTGCAGCGGCGTTGCCAGCAATGCCCATTTTAGTGGAGAGCATATCGGCAGACGCATATGCACGCATCTGAGCGCCGTCGGTGGTAACGAGCGCGTCTTTCCAAACGCCAAAGTCCTGAGCGCCCTTGCCGACTGCCGCTACAGCGGTTCCAACGCCCTGCCCCAGCTTGCCGAGCACGGTAAGCACGGGGCCAGCCGCCGCAGCGATACCGACCATAGCCAGGACGAACTGCTGCTGTCCCGTATCCATCTTGGAGAAAGCGTCGGCAAGGTCGACAACGCCCTGAATGAGCGGGTCGCACGCTTCGAGCGCGGAGATAACGGCGTTAACGAGCGGTCTGCCAATAGAGATCGCGATGGAGTCAACCTTGTTCTTCAACACCTGCAAACGCGATGCAAGGCTTTCGTTTCGCTGATTAACCTCATCTTGGAGCGCGGTGTTCTGCTCCCATGCGTTGTTGGCGCGGTCTACCGAATTACGCAACAAATCGCCAGCGTTGGCAAGGCGGCGCATGGTATCGGAGTTACGGATGTTCTTGATGCCGAGCTTTTCCAGCGTGACGTTCATATCCTCGCCGGAATCGCTCGTGCGCTTCAAGCCCTCCACCAATGCTTCAATGGCCTCCATGGGGCGGTTCTTCCATGCATCGGAGAACTGGTCGGCACTCATGCCAGCGACACGGGCGTATTCCTCCACCACATCCGAGCCATTGGCTACGTTCTTGGAAATATCCTGAATGATACGGGTCATAGCGGAGCCGCCTGCTTCGGCCTTGATGCCGAGCGAGGACATAGCGCCGGACATGCCCAAGATATCAGCCTGCGAGAACTTAGCCGCCGTGCCAGCGCCAGCCAGACGCAACGCCATGTTCGAGATATCGGCTTCGGTCGTAGCAAGATGGTTGCCCAAATCAACGATAGTGGAGCCGTAGTTCTTGAACTTGTCTTGACTCATTTGCGTGATGTTGGCGAACTGTGCCATCTGCTTGCCAGCAGTCTCGAAGTCCATGTTCGTTGCGATATCAAGGCCGCTCGTAACCTCGGCGAACGATTCGAGCCTGTCGTGGGCAACGCCCAGCTGTGCGCCGAGGGCTTCGATGTTCAACAGCGTTTCAGCCGTCACGGGCTGTTTGGTTGATAGCTCCTGAGCGGATCGCGCCAGCTTCTCGATTTCCCCGTTCGACATGTTCGTGGTCTTGCGAACGTTCGCCATGGCGGTATCGAACTGAATGGCGGTCTTTCCAGCGTATGCGCCGATAGCGATCAGCGGGACGGTGACGCTTTGCGTGAGCATCTTTCCGACCTTCTCGGTCTTAACGCCAGCGTTGTAAATCTTGCCGCCGAGTTCCGCCCACGCCCCGCCCTGCTTCGCCAAATCAGCAGTGGTGGACTTCGAGCTAGCAGCCGACAGCGTGGTTAGCCGCCGAAGAGTCTTTTCCGCATTGTCTAGTTGCTTGCCGTTCCACTTGGCGTTTACGGCGATTGTGATTGACGCTTTGCCCATTATTCGGCTCCCACCAAATCAGCGACCTGCGCCACCTCGTCATCAACCTGCTCGATGATGTTTTCCTCGTCTTCGAGGATTGCTTTGAGCAGGGCGCGGGGCGTATCGCCCGTGTGGGGAACGCCGGCACGCCTGCCAGCACGCTTTCCCGTGAGGATGATTGCGCCGGGGTTTGCGAACTCGATAACGCCGCCGCCCGGGTCGCTTGAGATGAACACAACGCCGTTCTGACGCTGCCTGAGCGATAGCGAGTTGGCGAAAGAGCCCGTGGGGTTGGAACCCACGTGCGCGTATCCCTTCGCCTTGCTGAGCGTCGGCTTGGTTATCTCGACGATGCGCTGCTTTAGGCGCTTCGCCATTTTCTTGTCCACTAGGTTGAGCGCGGAAATTGTCTCGTCTAGGTTTTGAATCTCGATGGTGTACAAGGGTCACTCCCTGTATTGCTCCATCTCCCTTTTCGCCTTTTCGCGCTGCGCCTTTAGACGATCTCGCGCGTCCCCTATCGACTCCCCCGGCTTTCTCCACGGCTTGCCGTTTCTCGCTTCTTCGAGCGCCTGCACCAGCTCCATGTCGAATAGCATCTGGTCAAAGACGCTTGGGAAGTCGTACGCGAGGTCGATAAGCTCGCGTACGCCAGACCCCGAGAAGCGCCCTAGCGCAATTAGGACTCGTCCGAGGGTGCCGTAGGGTTTTCGGTGCCGTCCTCGGTCACGCCGTCCTCGTCCATCTCGAAGTCGTAATAGACGGTAACCTCGTCCATAAGGTCAAGAACATAGTCTTGGGTAATCTGGCGCGGGGCGGGAAGTTCCACCACGGGGTGCCCAGCTGCCTTGGCGCTCAGAAAGCCCCAGAGGGAAATCCAGATGTTCGCCTGCATGTTGCCAACAGGGTCAGCGCCTTTGAACAGGTAGAGCTTGGCGCGGTTCAGTGCGCCCTGACGGGTCTTGCACCTAAAGATTTCCTCGCCAGTCTCGGGGTTCTCAAATCGGAAGATTTCGTTTGCCATTGCGGTTCTCCTTTCAAAACGGCTTGGCGTGGATAATCGCGCCGCGTTCCCCCGCTGAATCGGCATGAAAAAGGCGCGACCGTAGCCGCGCCAAATTGGGCTCAATTGCCAAACGTTCGTTACTTATAAGAAGCAACCTTGTTGGTGAGTGTGATGGTCATCGGGGACTCACTCGCGCCGGATACGATGGCGTTATCGGTGCTGAACTGAATAGATGCCTCGTTGCCGGAGGGGTCAAGCTCGGGGAAGTCAGCCGTGAAGGGCAGGTGGTTAGCGGAGAACTCAAGCGTCTGCTTGGGGTCGTCAGTGTGATAGAACTTGGCGTACACGCTGCCGAACACGACCTTGCCGGAAATCTTGGTGGAGGTCGCAGAGCCGGTGATGAGCTTCTGGTACTCCTTAAGGTTCTCGGGGATGGTAGTGACGTTCACGCCGAACTGGCACTTGCCCTCAGCGATCTCGCGGGAAGTGGCGCGACCGAGGGAGCGCAGGCCGGAAATGTTGTTCTTGATGGTGAACGTAGCTTCGGAGACGAGCGCTGCGGCAGGAGTGGAGCCAGAAGCGTCAATCTTGAAATCGCAGTCCGTGGTGGTGTACTTGCCGCCAAAGCAGGAAGCCTGAACGCTGCCGGGGATGGAAGTAAGACCGACCTCACCGTCGATGCCCTGCCAAGATGCGGACATGGCGAGGTGCTCGTTACCAGTGGCAGTAAAGGTCAGCTCGTCACACTTGCAGCCGTCGGCGCGGGTGAAGCCGTCCATGCCAATCTGAGACCAAATAGTGAAGTAGTCGAGAGCAGAACCCATCGTGAACACGTGGGTATAGTAGCCAGACGCGGTATCGCCCTTGCCAGTGACGGCGGTAGTATTGACATTGCCGCACGCCGCGAGCAGGTACATACCGAGAACGTCGGGATAGCACAGGGACTCAATCTTGGGCGTGACCTCGATGGAGTCCACTCGGGCATCGGACGGGGCGCGGGAGCCGCACGTAACGTCCGTGGTGGCGATGGAACGGGAAACGCCGAACGGGGAGCCGCCAGTAAGGCCGTGCATGAAGGTGGGCTGGGTTGCGGGGGTATCGCGGTTTGCCTGCTTGGCGATAGCGGCAAGACCAATAGAGGGGTTGAGTGCCATAGTTGCTCTCCTAGTCGATTACGGGGTCGATAGCCGCCTTGATGCGGACACCGCCCTCGATGAATGCCATGTACGAATTGCCCGATGGAGCGGTGCCAACGGACGAAATAAAGGGCTGGGCGTGGTCGCACTGACCGCCCAACGTCTTGTCTGATGCGATGGAGGACATGATTCGCGCCATCCACTCCTGCGCGGTGGCAGTTGACTTCACGAGGTCTGCGGTCTTAGCCCACAGCTCCACTCCCACCGAAAAGGTGATGGAGTAGCCGCCGCGCGATGCGCCCATGTATGTGTTGGTCACAACGTCCTCGATTGAGTAGTCCGTTGCGATCTCGCGCACCAGAACCTCGAACGGCTGCTGGGTCTTAGCGCCGCCGATGGAAATGTATGGGTGCGGCTCCATGTCGGCTAGAGCCGCCTTAACGTCCTGCTCCACCCGCTCGATGCACTTTGAAAACAGGTTCGCGTCCATCTATCGCACCTTGTAGTCTCGAAGTCCGTAGCGCTCGATTACGGCATTTACCTCGGGAATTGAGGTTGCAGCGCCATCAACGCCGCCCACGACAAAGCGCATAAAGCCCAGGTCGGTACTAGCGGACGTGGCGTTGTCGGGCATTGCGTGGTCAGTGAGGTACCACGCGGCAAGCGAAATGACCGCGTTCTTGACCTCGGGCGGGGTGGGCTTCATGCCGCACTCAACCACCACCTCGGCGAACTTACTAACGCCCAAATCGCGCACGTCCAAAAGCGACGGGTTGCAAACGCGCAGGTTCACGGGGTTGCCGTCTTGGTCTTTCGCGGAAACGACCGAGCGCATATCGGATGCCGTGAACTCACCCAAAAAGACGAGCGAGGACGTGCGGCAGTTCGGGCGGTCGGTAACTCCACGCATGAGGACGGGCTGGAACACTCGGTGTGCTTCTGCTTCGATTACGTGTTCGGCACGGTCGATAGCCGCCTGAATGGTTGCATCGTTCACCGTTTCAAGCAGGTTCTCGTCAGCGCGGTAGGCGCGAACGTCCTCCACCGTGCAATAGCGAGCCGCCACGACCTCGATTTGGGCTGAGACGGTAACGCCCTGCATGAGCCAAGAAACGTCTAGTAGCTCGGGCATGGTGGAGAGGGGAAGGGTGAACTTGCCGCCCTCCCCCGTCACTTCCACCTGCTCGGCACCAGACGCATAGCGAACGGTCACGGTATCGGGGTTGCCCTCGAACTCCACGTCCGTGCATTGGGCGATTGAAAACCGCTTACGGCTGTCTGGTGCCAAAGTCATTTGCAACACCCCTTAGCGACCAGCAACGCCGGTGTTGGTGAGGTAGGAGAAGGCCTTGGGGAAGGTGACCTTAAGGCCGTACTGACCGTTGATGCGGATGGTCTTCTCGTTGCGCAGGAACTGGTCGTTGACCAGACCGATCTCAAGCTTCTCGCCCATCTTGGTGTAGAAGGTGGCGGCGTTGGGCAGATAGACCATCATGCCGTAGGTGGTCTTCTTACCGCTGGTCTCACCCGTGGTCTCGGTGAGGTTCAAGTCCTCAACCACGTTCAGCGCCCACAGCTTGCCGTTGACCATCTGGTTGATGTAGCGACCGTTCTTGTCCTTCTCAAGATTGACGGACTCGGCGACATACGGGTGCATACCGACGGTGGTCGGAATAAAGCCAGTGGTGAGGAACACGTCAGTAGCCATCTTGTAGGCACAATCGGAAATGGTGTCGGTCGCGCCCTTGGTGAACTTCTGGATGCCGTCATGGTTGAGGATGCCGACAATGCCGGTCTCGGCGTTGTCCTTAGCACCGTTGAGAACCTTAGCGCCCTTGGCGAGCTCCTGCATGTAGAGCAGGGTGCCGTTAACGAGCGTCATAAGCTCGTTGTAGTCGTTAAGGTTATTCTCAAGCAGGGGCATACCGTTTGCGATCTGCTCCATGTGGAAGGAGCGCTGAGTCCACGCCATGCCGGACATGGGGATGGCGGTATTGGGCTTCCAAGTGGCGGCGGCATTGGTGAGCTTGGTCGGGTCAGCCTCATAAAAGCTCACGGAATCCTTGTCGGTGACGGCACGCGGAAGGGTGTTGTAGATGCCCAGCTTCGGCAGGTTCTGGGCGTACTGCTCGGGCAGGGAATAATCGGCCTCGGTGTGCTCAAGCAGCTTGAAGTCCTGATAGGCATCGAGGGCAATGAAAGTGCCCATCTGCAAACCCTTGAACTCGTCACGGGCACCCAAAACGAACTCGCCGAAGTTCTTCGGCTTGAACTTGGTCTTGTTGCCAGCGTTGGGGTCAGCCAGCGGGATACCGCCGCCCTGACGAATCTTGTCCTCGTAGTCGAGGGCCTCGGCAAGCTGCTCGTCAAGAGACTTGTTCTCGCCCTTAATCTGGTTGATGGTGTCGCGGTAGATATCCTTTGCATCACCCTCAGCAGCGTTAAAGGACTTCTCGGCTGCATCGAGCTTTGCGCGGTTCTCCACGATCTTGTTGTGAATCTGGATGGAAGAAAGCATTCTCTACTCCCTAGTACGTCAAAAACTTTCCGTTCACGCACACGGTTTTCGAGACGGCTCCCGTCTCCACCTTGTCGGCTCCCGACACGGCTTTACCACCGTTGTTGCTGCCGGGAATTGTGGGTTTGGTTTCCCCCGCGCCGTTTCCATCCACCACGGCGGGTGCATCTAGCAGGTCTTTTGGCGCGTTCTTAAATCGCTTGGCCTGCTCTGGGTCGATGCACGCGGCAACGGGCTCCATATCCACGATAGAATCGCAAAAGCCGTTCTCCACCGCTTCTTTCGCGGTGAACCACGTCTCGGCATCCATGAGGTCGGAGACAGCGCCCTCGTCCTTGCCCGTCTTGCGCACGTACTGGTTGACGATGGTGGACTTAAGCTTGTCGAGAAAATCGGCGGTTTTGCGCAAGTCCTCGGCGGTGCCGCCAGAGAAGGAATAGGGGTTATGAATCATCATCAGCGCGGAATCGCCGATAACCACCTTGTCGGCAGTGAGGGCGAAATAGGATGCTGCGCTGGCGGCAAGGCCCTCGATGATGCAGGTGGACTCGCCCTGATAGGCACGCAGAAGCTCAGCCATGGTGTTTGCGTCGAACACGTCTCCACCGCCAGAGTTGACGTGGATGGTGACTGCTTCGCCGTTGGCTTCTTTCAGCTCGTTGGCGAACTTGGTGGCGGTCATATCGGTTTCGTCCCAGCCGTCACCGATGAACCCGTAAACGTTAATGTCCCTCATGCTCGAATATCTCCTTAATGTCGGCTTCAATGTCGTACTCACGCCGCGCCAACAGGCAGGCGTTGGCATATGGCCTAAGAACCTTGGTTGCGAAAGCGCGGGTCTTCTCGGTGTCTCCCGCTTCGGAGATGCGCTGCTTGATGCGCTCCACCATGTCCTCGTGGATTGAGTTCATAGCGTTGCCGTTGCCGTCCCCGCTGTAGGGCGCTCCACCCTCGCCAGAAGAGCCTGGGTCTTTCCCGTGCGTGGCGGTGATGGTCAGCTCGCCCGTTTCGGCGTTGAGCAAGTTGTAGGAAGAGGGGATGAAGAGAACATCCAGACCCTCCACGGGCGGCAAGTCCTCCTTGGCGCGTACCTCGGAAGGCATCATCCAGCCCGAGAAAACAGCCGCCTTGTAGCCCTCCATGCGGTCGCGGTAGCCGCCGCGCAGAAGGCCGTTCATATCGAATTGCACGTAGCAGTCTTTAAGGCCGATGCTCCAAAGGACGTTGCTGAAAGCTTTTTCAAGCTCGGTGCATTCTGGCATCAAGGTCTTGTTGGCGAAATTAAGTGCGCCCTGCTCGATATTTGAATAGGTGGCGTTGGAAAGGTCGAATACCTCCTGCGGGGGCACTGAAAGCGTTCGGCAGACCTGCTGTAGAATCCACTGCTCCTGCTGCACAAGCGACATATCCACCATGGTCTGGGGCGTGGACTTGTATTGCAGGCCGTGGTCGAAGATACGAATCTTGCCGGAGTTGACCAGACCGCCGCCGTCCTCCAACTGCTTCTTAAGATTCTCAAAGTCGGGTTTCTTGAGTGTTTGGTCAGTCTCAAGCCAGCCGGGGAAATTGCCCTCGCCATTCAGGATGTGCGAGTAGAACCGTTCTAGGTCAACGGACAAACCAACCTCATTGGCGGCAAGCTCGGCAAGCGAGCGACCGTGGAGACAATCGGAATCGAGGATGGGAGACTTAACCCACACGATCTCGTTCTCTAGGTATCGTCCAGGTGCGGTGAACTTATCGCCGCCGTAGCTGAACACGTGCGAGCCGCCACGGATGATTTCGATACCGGGCGTTCCAGACATAGGCCACAGAGCAACGATACGGGCATTACGCCACTCCACGCGCACGAACGCTTCGCCCTTTAGGTCTTTGGTCATATCGAGCCAGCGGATGCACTCCTGAGCGGACATGAGCGGGTTCCATTTGGTACGCAACAGGTGTTCGAGGTCTTGCGCAGCACGCTTGGTGGCTGGTTTTCTAACGCCACTATTACGCTCGTAGACGTGGACGGGCAATGCTGCCAGCGGTCGAGCCTTAGCCAGCACGCACGCTCGGTACGCATTGGAGTAATAGGCTTCGAGCTTCGCGCCATCGCGGCTGTAAACGTCCTTGCCCTCATAGTTCACAAAGTCGTATTGGATTGGCGGTATCTGCACGCCAGCGAAATTGAAAGCGCTGTACAGAGCGCGTGACGCGGCTGCGGTGATTCTGTTCTTTAGAGACATGCACGCTCCTTCTATCCGTTGCGTGCATGGTGCTATCGCTGTCCCCCGCGCGAGAAAATGGAGGGGGAAGGGGGCGGGGTTGGCGAAAGGAAGATGAAACTCCAACCCCGTTGCCCGTATGTTCGCGCCAGCGTCCCCCGCTATATGTCGATAGTCCAGACGTTGGGCGATTCTTCCTCGTTGTTGTCGTAGGCCCACATAGCCATTGCCGCCGCTACCGCTGCGTCGATACGCTTCGAGCCTTGCCCGTGCTTCACGGACGCGAGCCTGCGCCCATATGCCTTGGATTCGCTCGATACGGCGTTGATACAGTGCGCCGCCAAGATTGGCGTATCGCCGAGCGATGCAATATGGGTGGACACGGCACGCGCCAGAAGCTCGGACGCGGGGCACATAATGGATGGTGTCTGCGGCACTTGCGATAGGTCGAAGTCATACGTTCGCTCTAGCCAGTTGGATAGGAACTGCATACGCGCGGGGTCGGCACAGATGAATGGAGCGCCGGGCTTTCGCGCGAGCTCTAGCAACACGTCGGCAACGGCGGTGAGATCGTAAACGGAACTCCCCTTCTCGGGCTTCTCCCAACACCACTCGGCATATGCCCACCGTTCGTTTTGGCGTTGGGCCGCCACGATTGCCAGAGTATCGCCGCGAACGGCACCGTCCAGACCCACGCAAAACCATTGGTTCCAGTCGATTTCCATTCGTTCGGTCTTTTGGCACGCCGTCACGTCCCTGCGCTTCATGAACGGTTCTTCCACCTCGTCCATGGGCGTTCGGTTGAGGTAGTAGCGAACAAAGCCGGGGCCGGGCGTTCCGTCCTCCAACTTATCGGATTCGTACTGCTCTTCCAGTTCCTCCATCGTGATACGGCCTGCTGCGGTAATCTTCTTCCAAACCCTGCGGTCGGCGGGGTTGTCTTGGTCTGTGATACCGAGCCAGCACACATAGGCATGCTTATCACGCTTCAACTTCTGGTAGAGCTTGAACAGGAAACCGTCACGGTTGCTGCCAGCGGTCGTGATGCCGATGGTGAGGGCGTTCCAAACCTTCGCCTGACCGGACGTACCGGCTTTCCAAACGGCATCATCGCGCCAGACGTGAATCTCATCGCCGATGAGGACGTGGAAGTGCTTGCCCTGCAACGCCGCTTCCTTGTAGGGATAGACATGTATCTCCTGCCCAGTCTGCTCGTTGCGGATAACGTCCTTGTAGACCTTCCACTGTGCGCTGAGGGTTGGGTTCGCCTTGATGATGGTGGCGATATAGCCCTTGACCATGGCGGTGTTCTCTTTGGAATCTGCCACGATGCCGTATTGACCGTTCGGGATAGCGTCCATGGTTGCGATAGTTAGAACCAAGCACGCCGCCAGCTGCGATTTGCCGAACGCGCGGTGGACTCCGATAAGGGCGCGGCGGTACTGCCTGCGGAACTTGCCAACCGTCTCATCAAAAAAACCAGTGCCGAACAAAGGCCGCCAGATATATTTCATGAGCCATTCGGTAACCTTGTACGGGCAACCGCACAGATCTGATTCGCCAGCATACGTAAGGAACGTCTCGGCGAAAACGCGCGTGCGCTCCACCTGAAACTCGCCAGCCTTGTTCAGCTTTTTAAACGGGGTGTGGTAGCTCACGACCTACCACGGATAGCTCTATCTATCTGCTCCGCAACAGAGATTTGCGCCGCCTGACCACAAGCCTGCGTCAAACCGAGTCTCGCACGAGCGAACCTAGTAAGACCAAGCTCCTGCGACATTTTCATGACCAGCTTCTCGGCATCGTTCATGATTTTGATATACGGGTTCGCCCTAGCTACGACATTGCCGTACTCGTCCTCGTCCTGACTGATGACGCGCATGGTGCCGTCCTCGTCATAGATGTGCTTTCGGCAGTCCTCCACTATCGCTATGTTGAACACGAGGGATTGCAGCATCGGTGAATCTGCTTCTTTAAAAGCAGCGCCCGTTCCAACAAGCGTGTCCCAAATCTCGCTTTGATATGGGTCGAGCGAGACGCTTTCGGGCTTTACAAGCGCCCCTTCCTCCATTGTCACGGCGGTAGTGGTGGAAATATCGGCAGTGCTAGCCCCGCGCCTTACCGCGAGTGCATCGGGCTTACGTCCCCTCATAAGCCCCACTCCGCTAGCTTCTCAATTACCGTTTCGCTGATATCGCGGCACGCCTTGCGGTACTTCACGGGGCCACGTTGCGCCGCAGCATCGAAAAACGCCGCGTCACCGCGCATAATCACGGCGCTCTTGGCTATGGTGTCCACGGTTATGGTGTTCGGCGCTTTAGAGACGACGATCATTTCCCTATTCGCGTTAACACGGCACCTATCGGAACAAAACCTGCTTCTTTTCGTTTTAGCGAGGTACTTTTTCCCGCAATATAGGCATCTTTTTTCAATCAAAATGCGCTCCCTCCACTATCTCGGTGGAGGGTATTTCGGCGTTCCCCCGTTCCGTAACAGTTGCGTAACAGGCTCCAATTTCGTGCGCGTAAAAAAATCAGGAGGCCGA
>CYGL01000323.1_pt1 | contig 21246 bp, 25 predicted proteins | sample 485531 | NCBI WGS metagenome assembly CYGL01 (sample SAMEA3497897, study PRJEB9818) | human gut metagenome | reverse complement strand
TTATACTTGCAGGGCATACAAGATTTAAAGCACTTAAAAAATTAGGATATAAAGAAGTTGAATGTATTATTAAAATAGGTTTAACAGAAAAACAAAAAAAGAAATATAGAATTCTTGACAATAAAACCAGTGAAATTGCTAAATGGGATTATGAAATTTTAAAAGATGAATTAAAAGATTTAGATTTTGAGGATTTAGATTTAGATTTAGATTGGGGGTTAAATAATTTATATGATTTTGAAGAAAATTCTAAAGAAAGTATAGAAGATGATTATGAAGAAAATTTACCTTTAGAAGCTAAATCAAAATATGGGGATATATATCAGTTAGGGAATCATAGATTAATGTGTGGGGATAGTACTAATGAAAATGATATATCTAAATTAATGAATGGTAAAATAGCAGATATGATATTAACAGATCCGCCTTATAATATCAATTATGAAGGGAAAACTTATAAAAAATTGAAAATTCAAAATGATAATATGAATAAATCTCAATTTAAAGAATTTTTAATAAATGTTTTTTCCAAAATAAATAATTTTTAAAACCAGGAGGTATATTTTATATTTGGCATGCAGATTCAGACGGGTATACTTTTAGGGAAGCTTGCATTGATATAGGATGGCAAATACGTCAAAATCTTATTTGGAATAAGAGTTGTTTTACATTAGGAAGACAGGATTATCAATGGAAACATGAATCTTGTTTATATGGTTGGAAAGATGGAGGAAGTCATTTTTGGGGGAATGACAGAAAACAAACTACTATATTAGAATTTGAACGTCCCCAAAGAAATGATATTCATCCAACAATGAAACCTGTAAACTTTTCGATTATCAAATAAAAAATAGTTCTCGTGCAGGAGAGAAATGTGTTAGATGTATTTGGCGGGAGTGGAACTACAATAATAGCATGCGAACAAAATGGAAGAAATGCTTTTTGTATGGAATTAGATCCTAAATATTGTGATGCAATAATAGATAGATGGGAAAAATTCACAGGTGAAAATGCTAAATTAATTATATAGAAAAGCATTTTTACTTGATGCAAAATAATATATTAAATGAATTTTTTCAAAATATATTAAAAATAAGGTAGGCGATTAAATGGGCAAAGCTAAAATGGGAAGACCTTTAGCAAAAATTGATAAAGAAACTTTTGAAAAGTTATGTGCAATGCAATGTACTAGAGAAGAAGTGTGCGATTTTTTTGAAATTAGCGAGAAAACACTTAATAGTTGGTGTATGCGAACATATTCAGAAACTTTTTCCCCTGTTTTCAAGAAAAAGAGGAGTAAAGGCAAGATTTCTCTAAGAAGAACGCAGTTTAAACTAGCTGAAACGAACGTAACTATGGCTATTTGGTTAGGCAAACAATATTTAGGACAAAGCGATAATCCTAATCAACAAAGTGAAGAGAAGATAAACAAAGAAGTGGATGGTTTATCAGAAAGTATTAAAGAATTAGTTAAGGAAGAAAAAAATGTTAAGCCAGAAACAGATTGAGATATTAAAGTTCCCTTTTGAAGATTATGATGCTCTTATATGTAGTGGAGCAGTTAGGACGGGTAAAACATCAATAGTTATGTTATCTTTCGTAGATTTTGCTATGGAGAACTATAATAATAAGTTATTTGGTATTTGTGGAAAGACGGTAGATAGTACGGTTAAGAATATAATAATGCCATATTTAGATTTATATTATGCTACAGAGAAGTATAATCTAAAATGGAGGAAGAGTGAAAAGCTATTAATAGTAGAAAAAGGGAATGTTAAAAATACATTTGAGATATTTGGTGGAAAAGATGAAAGTAGTTTCCAATTAATACAAGGTAGAACGCTCGCAAGTGTATTCTTAGATGAAGTAGTATTAATGCCTGAAAGCTTTGTTAATCAAGCATTATCTAGATGCTCTGTGGAGGGAGCGAGATATTGGTTCTCGTGCAACCCTGGCAGTCCTAATCATTGGTTTTATAAAAATTGGATTTTGAAAGCTGATGAAAGGAAAGCAAAGTACTTACATTTTACTCTAGAAGATAATCCTAGTCTGAGTGAAAAAACGCTGGAACGTTATAGAAATCAGTATGTTGGCGTGTTTTTCCAACGTTATATCCGAGGAGAATGGATATTGGCAGAGGGTCTGGTTTACGAGTTTGATCCTGATAAGCATATAGATGATACTATACCTGAAAGAGGAGAATATTATCTATCAATAGACTATGGAATTGTTAATCCTTTTGTATGTCATTTATGGTGCGTGAAGAATAAAGTTGCGTATTGTTTAGATGAGTATTATTATGACCATAAAGAGCATAGCGAGAGGAAGAGGACAGATGAGGAACATTACGAGTCGGTAGAAGCTCTTGCAAGAGAGTATAATATAGAGAGTATTATAATAGATCCTAGTGCTACTTCATTTAAAGAAACAATAAATAGACATGGAAGATTTAATGTTGTAAATGCTAAGAATGAAGTTATAAGCGGTATAGGTAATTGTATGAGCTTATTAGATACAGAGTATATTAAATTTAATAGTAAATGTAAAAACTTATTTAGAGAATTTGGGTTATATTCTTGGGATGATAAGTCGCTTGAGGATAGAGTAATTAAGGAATTTGACCATTGTCAGGATTCTTGGAGGTATTTTGTAAATACCATATTAGTAAACGAATTTGACCACCTTGATTGGGGAATTAAAGCTGAAAGGAGTTGATAAGTCTTGAATTTTTTGCAACAAATATTTTTAAAATTAGCTAATCTTTTTGGATTAGAACTTCAACCAAAAAATATTGGTAAAGATGATTATTCTATACCAGAAATTCTTCCAATAACTGGAGCAATAGCTAATAAATTATCAACTCTTGCATTAATGGATAGTTCTATAAAAATAATTGGTGATAGTGAAAATGCAACATATCTAGATGAATTATTGAGAGATTACTTAATGGAAAGGATAAATGTTGCATGTGAAGTGGCTCTTGGGACTGGAGATTGTCTTTTAAAGCCTTATACTGATGGATATAGAATTGGCATTGATATAATAAAGAATGAAGATTTTGTTGTTTGTGAAAGCATAGGGAATTTTATTAAATCAATTATAATAAAAACAGATGAAATTAAGCAAAATATGGATGTATATCAAAAATTTGAAACACAGATACTTAAAAAAGTTAAAGATGAAACTGGTAAAGATAGAAGTGTTTTAATTATAAGACAGAATGCTTTTAAAAATGGAGATGAAATCCCTCTAAGTATGTTTAAGCCATGGGAGAATATCCAAAAAGAGATAATTATAAAAGATATGGATTATTTACTTCTAGGGAGGATTAAAAGTCCAACTGTTAATAGGGATAATGTTAATGGGATAAATGGAGTTAAAGTAACTTATGGACTTGATAATATTATAGCACAAGTTATAGAAAGTTATAATAGATTTAATCAAGAATTTGCAGATAAAGAAACAATGATTTTTGCCAATAAAACCATTTTTAAAAAAGATGAAAACGGAGATATGGTATTACCTAAAGGTAAAAAAAGATTATTTATGAAATTAAAATCTACTGGAGATAATTTCAATATAGATACTTTTAGCCCACAAATAAGAAATGAAAGTTTAGAGCAAGCAGTAGATTTCAACTTAAAAATAATTGAGATTATGGCAGGTTTATCAGCAGGGGTATTAACCGCTCCTAATACTAACTTTGCAACAGCAACAGAAATGAAAGCAAGCTTACAAAGTACTTTTGCATATATAACCAAATTTAGAAATTTTATAGAAGCGGGTATTAATCAATTAATATATTCTATTACAATTTTAGCTAATATAAATAATATTATAAAGCTTGGTGAATATGAAATTGCTTTTGATTGGAGTAGTAGTTATATTGAACAGTTAAATGAACAATTTAATAGGCTCATGCAGGCTCATTCAATAGGTGCAGTTGATGAAGCAGAGGTAAGATCATTTGTATTAGATGAAGATTATCAAATGGCTAAAGAAAAAGTTGAAGAAATAGCTAATTCTCAACCAGATCTAATGGAATAATATTATGAAGAATTTATTTGATGAAGATTATTTAAATGAACTCCCACAGAATATAGTCGATAATCTGAATTATGCTAATAATTATGTAATAGAAATTATATGTAAAAGATTGAAAAAATTAAATTCTGTAGATTTAGCTAAATTAAAAAATGCAATTGAATATGCTAGATTAGACCTAAAAGATATTCAAAAAAAATTAGCTAAAATAAATAAAACTAATATTAAAGAAATAGATAAATTGTTTGAAAAAGTAGCTGGAGATAATATAGACTTTGCCAATATATTTTATAAATATAGAGGTATGGATGCTTTAAAGAATTATAAACAAAATGCAAATTTAAAAAAATTAGTTGAAGCTATAAAAAATCAAACAATTAAAGAATATAAGAATATTAGTAATACTATGGGATTTAAAACGGATAATACATTTAAAACATTGAGGCAGCAATATATAAATATTATAGATAAAGGTATAACCGCTCTTAATACAGGAGTTATGGATTATAATACTGCTATAAGAGGTGCTGTTAAAGAAATGGCTAGAAGTGGGGTTGTAACAGTAGATTTTAAAAGTGGATATGCAAGAAGATTAGATAGTCAAGTAAAAATGAATATTCTAGAAGGTTCTACAAGATTAAGTATGGAAATGCTAGATATTACATCTAAAGAATATGGAGCAGATGGTTATGAAATAACTGCTCATGCATTATGTGCACCAGATCATCAGCCAATACAAGGGAAGCAATATAATAATAAAGAATATGAAGAACTTAATGCAGGACTTAAAAGGCCAGTAGGTACTTTAAATTGTAAACATATTGCAATACCTATTGTGCTTGGAGTATCAACACCTACTTATTCTAAAAAAGAATTAAAAGAAATAACAGAATTATCAAATAAAAAAGTAACATATAATGGAGAAACTTATACCAGATATGAAGCAAGTCAACAACAAAGGAAATTAGAAACTAAAATAAGAAAGCAAAAAGAAATTGTTAATGCTTTTTAAATATACTGGAGATACAATAGGAGAACGGGAAAGCAATAAAAAATTAAAAGAACTTGTTTCTCTATATAAAGATTTTAGTAAAACCGTTGGTTTGACTATATATAATGAAAAATTAAGAATTTAGGAGGTAAATAATGAAAAATTTAGAAAATTTAAATTTATCAGAAGAACAATTAAAAGCTGTTTCAGAAATTATTAAAAAAGCTGAAGAAAAGCATAATAAAATAATTGAAGAAAATAATAGCTTAAAATCACAAATTGCCGAAAGAGATACTTTAATTGGTGAATTTGAAAAAAATAAAACAAATGTTGATGAATTAACGAAACAAATAGAAACATTCAAACAAATGGAAGAAAAATATAAAGCAGAAATTGAAGATAATAAGTTAAATGATTTAGTAAGAGGGGTTATTGATAAACATAATTATGTTAATGATATAACTAAAAATGGTTTATTCAATAACCTAAAAGAAGCGGTAAAAAATTCAGAAAATTTAGGAAAATCAGCAGATGAATTATTTAATGATATTACAAAAGATATGAAGGATATATTTAAAGAAATATCAGAGGATAATTCACCTAAATTAATAATACCACCAGTTGGTAATTCTGATAATAATGATAATAGCCAATTTGAATTAATTTCTAAAGCCATGGGATTATAAGAGGAGGAATAAAAAATGGCAAATAATTTTCAAACAGTAACAAATTATATAATAAATCAATTGGATTTGATTTATCAAGCAGAGAGTAAATCACAAACATTAACAACAAATAGTCCATTAGTTACTATTAGTAAAGATGGAAAAGAATTTAAAATTCCTAAATATTCAATGCAAGGTCTTGCTAATTATGATAGATCAGCAGGATATAATACAGGAGATGTAACAGTAGCATTTGAAACAAAACAAGCCAATTATGAAAGAGCAAGGCGATTTGTAATTGATATTGTAGATAATATGGATACTGCAGGAATAGCATTAGCAGGTCTTATGAGTGAATTTACAAGAACTCAAGTTATACCAGAGCAAGATGCATTTACTTTTGCTAAATTAGCAGAAAAAGCAACTACTAATAATGTTGAAGTTACTTTTACAGAAGGGGCAAAAGTTTTAGAAGCTTTAAATACTGCTTATGCTAAAATGTCTGACGATCAAGTGCCAGAAGGTGATAGAGTTTTATTTATAACACCAACATTATTAAAACTTGCCCAATCTCTTGACTTAATACAAAATAAACAAATTTTAAATAATTTCTCTAGTGTTGTAGAAGTGCCACAAGCTAGATTTTATAGCAAAATTGATTTAAAAAATGATAATGCAGGTGGATATTCAAAAGCAACTGATGGAGTAGATTTAAACTTTATTATTGCACATAAGCCAGCAGTTATTAAATTTGATAAACATATTACAAGTAATATGATTGATTATACAGCTAATCAAACTCATGATGGATATATTTATAAATATAGAAGAGTTGGTATTGTTGATATTTATGATAATAAAGAAAAAGGATTATATGTATCAAAAAAGGCGTAACCCCCTTACCTAATGCTAATGCTGTAGTTGGTAGTGCGGTAGCGGGACAGGCAGTAGTTGGTAATGTAAAAAAAGGGCAAAAAAAGCAAAGGAAAGGGGAGGTATAAATGGCAAATAAAAACTTTATAGACGGACAAACCATTATTGAAGCGACAGATGCAAATAGCTGGGAAGCATTAAAAGATAAGTATACCACTTTACAGGGTGAGATAAATAAAAAATTAACAGCTCCTACCAATCAATCAAATGCAGGCAATGTATTACTTGCAAAGGCTGATAATGGAGTAGAATGGAGTAATCTACCTAAAGCAAATAAAATTGATGAGATAACTCTAGCTAATATAACTAATGCGGGAGATGCTTATTCTAAAGAAGAATTACAGAAAATGGTAGAGTTAGTAAACAAAAACAAAGAAACTTTAAACTCTGTAATTCAAGCATTAAAAACAGCTGATCTTATGGCTAATAGTTAATTATGCGTTATATTACTTATTCTGAATTCAAAAGTTTAGGCGGGGAATTAGACGAAATACTTTTCCCCTCTCTTGAAAGATTAGCTAGAGTTAAATTAGATTACTGGACTTTAAATAGAATATCTAAATTATCAGAAATTTCTGACGATATAAGACTATGTATGAAATTAATTATAGAACATATAAAAGAAGTTGAAGATAAAGAGATGGATAGAGAGCGTGCGATAACATCATTTAGTAATGATGGTGTGACAGTAAATTATGCGAACTCTGTCATAAAAACAACATCTGAGAAAGAGAATGATTTATATCAACAGATAGTTGAAATACTACCAGTGGAGCTGATTTCAATATGTCTAAATTAACACCTGTATTTAAAGATACAATAACCGTTTTAAATAGATTAAATGGTGTAGATAATAAAGATAAGATAGATATATGGTATAAATCTGTGATAAAGGATTGCTTCTTCTCTAATAAGGAAGTATCTAGTGGAGTAAAAGGACTTGTTACCGCAGGGACTAGATATATATGTAGAGTACCTGAAAGTAAAAGCTATACTCCTTATGATAAATGGATTAAAACTCAGAAAGGCTTTACATTTTCTCTAGGAGATTATATAATATTAGGAGAAGTAAAAGAAGCGGATATCAATACTAAGAATATAGTACAAATTATTAATAAGTATAAACCTAATTCTTTCGAAATAAAATATTTTAAAAATAATACTAGAGTAGGATTTTTAAAACATTATCATTTAGAGGGGGTGTAATTTAAGGTTGAGTTATCAGATTAAATTTAAACCCCCACAAAAGATATATAATAGACTTATTACTAAAAAGATAAAGTTATTTGCGAATACTACCTTATATAAATTAGTAGATCCTTATGTGCCTTTTAGAGAAGGGAATCTTGCTCATAATGTAGATATAACCGCTGATTATGTATTATATAAAGCCCCTTATGCTAGAAGGATGTATTATGGTAAAGGATTTAAATTCTCTAAGGATAAACATCCTTTGGCTACTTCTCACTGGGACGAAGTGGCTATGAGAACTAAAAAAGGGCAATTAATTCAAAGTATTGAGAATTATATTGAAAGGGGCGGTGTTTAATGGAGAATAAGCATAAAATAGTATTAGAATGGCTTTCTACATATCCTGAATTAGAACAATATTTATTCTTTAATACTACAAGAGAAGAGTTAAATAATACTTCTATGAATACTGTTGTTTCTGACACTTGGGAGACCCGCTATATAAGAGATAAAGGTATAAAGAATTATAATTTTGCGGTAACTATGATGAAATATTATGATGAAGGTACAAATGAGAATAATGCGGAAGAGTTATTTGACGTACAAAAATTTATGATATGGATAGAAGAGCAAAATAAGATAAAGAATTTCCCTATATTTGAAGAGGGAGAAGTGATAAGTGTTGAGAATTTACAGAATATTCCAGATTTAGCGGGTATATCAGAAGATGAGATATTAGTAAAGTATATGTTTCAAATAAGATTAAAATATATAATAATATAGAAGGAGTGATTTTTTTATGGCTGTAAATATGAAAGCTAAGGATATTATGGCTGGCAAAACACCTAGTGCAGACTTTACAGGATTTTCTACGGCAGATGATTATGTATTTGCCATAGATGTTGCCGACGGTGGTACTAGCAATGTAGAAGATTATATTGTAGGTCAATTAGGGGTTAAAGGGTTTGAGAGAAGTTTAAATCCAGAGACTCAAACAGATACATATTTAAGAGCTGGTTCTTCAACTGTTAAAACAGGAACACAAGCTACTTTTAGTGTTACATCAGATAGATATATTGGCGATCCATTCCAAGATTTCTGTTTATCTGAAAAGATTAAATATGGGACAGGTCAAGTTGTAATAGTGCCGTATGTATATTTCAATTTATTAACAGGTCTTGGCGAGATAGGTCAAGTATCAATAATGGTAGATAATGACGGCTCTGGTGATGCAGGAGAGAAAGCAGAAGTATCTATTAACTTTGAAAAAGTAGGTGAATTGCCTAAAGCATTTAACTGGGCTACTGATAAAGCTAAAGACTATGCTACAATAATTAAACCAGCTGGAGCAGGTATAGGTGGATGATAGAAAGTTAGGTGAATAAATGTATTCTTTAAGTTTTAATAATTATAAAATAGATTTACCGAAATGTTCTTTAAAAGTGCAAGAACAAATAGAGAATTTAGTGTCTTTAGATAAAGAAGTAAGAAAAGGTAGAACGAAATATAGGGTATTTGCAGAGAATATGTACTCTTTTGTATGTGAATTATTAGGAGAAGATAAGGTAAGAGAGATTTTTTCTAATGAAAGTCTAGAGGATATAGATGTTAAGGAGTTAGAGATATTAATTATTAATATAATAACTGCGTACAATCAGAAATTAGATGATATAACATATAAAAAGGAATTTGAACCTGTAAATAAGATTATAAAAGACCCTAAAGTTAATAAATTAATAGATTTAGCTACATCAAATAAAACATCATAATGTTTTTTGAAGAATTACCTTCTGCTATAAGAATTAATGATATGGATTATCTTATAAATACTGATTTTAGGATATGGCTTAAATTTAATAAAATAGTAAAATGTGATAAAAAATATGAAGAGAAGTTGGCAGACTTATTACAATTCTTTAATGAATTAAATTTGCCAACTTCTTTTGACTTATTTGAAGAAATCATAGATAATCTAGTTAAATTTTATGCAGGGGGAGAGACTAGAACTAATAAAAGCCTAGATGTAGATGATGATAAAGAAAGCTTTGACTTTGAATTAGACTCCGCCTATATATATGCATCATTTTTAAATGAGTATAATATAAATTTAACGGTAGCTAAACTGCATTGGTGGGAGTTTAAGGCTCTTTTTCAAAGTTTATCAACTGAATGTATCTTTTCTAAGATAGTACAATATAGGACTATAAATATAAAAGATGTTCCAAAAGAGCAAAAAGAATTTTATAGGAAGATGAAGAAGATATATAGTTTAGGAGATGAAGAAGAGCCATTAACGGCAGAGGATTATCATAAGCAGATAATGGCTAAAGTAGATAGGATATTTGCTAGATTAGAGAATAAGGAAGAGAGGAGGGAATCAAATGGCTGACGGAAGTATTAAGATTGGTGTAGATATTGATGAAAAAGGATTTGGCAAGGAATTAAAAGGATTAGAGACGCAAGCCAAAGGGATGGCGAGTAATATATCTAATGCATTGTCAAAGGCTTTTAAAGGCTTTTCAGTAGCTATAGCAAGTGTTGGGACAGCATTAGGTGGATTAGGGCTTGCAGTAGCAAAAGTGGGTAAAGACTTTGAAGCTCAAATGAGTAAAGTGGAAGCGATTAGTGGATCAACTGCCGAAGAAATGGAGCGTTTAGAAGCAAAAGCCAAAGAATTAGGAGCAACAACACAATTTTCAGCTACAGAAGCAGGACAAGCACTTGAATATATGGCTCTTGCTGGGTTTAAAACTGAAGATATGTTAGATAGTTTACCTGGTGTTATGGATTTAGCGGCTGCTTCAGGGGAAGATTTAGCACTTGTTAGTAGTATCTTGACTGGTGGGCTATCTGCTTTTGGACTTTCTGCTAAAGAAGCTGGAAGATTTGCAGATGTATTAGCGAGTGCTTCATCTAATTCTAATACTAATGTTGCTATGCTTGGGGAATCATTTAAATATGTCGCTCCGTTAGCTGGTGCATTAGGATTTAGTATTGAAGATACTGCTACTGCATTAGGATTAATGGCAAATGCAAATATACAAGCAAGTCAAGCAGGTACATCTTTAAGAGCGATTTTATCAAATTTAACATCTACTTCTAAACCAGTTGTAGCTGTTTTAAACGAATTAGGAGTAACTACAACAACTGTAAGTGGAGAGGTACTACCATTAAATAATATACTACAACAATTAAGAGAATCTTTTTCAGGGTTATCTGAAGCTCAGCAAGCGCAATATGCTAAGACATTAGCAGGAGCAGATGGTATGAGTGGATTATTAGCTATTGTAAATGCTAGTGAAGCTGATTTTAATAAATTAAGTGGAGCTATAAATAATAGTGCTGGTACAGCTGGGGAAATGGCTAAAATAATGAATGATAATTTAGCAGGAGCAATTAAAAATTTAGAATCAGCATTAGAAGGAATTGCATTATCTATATATGAAGGATTGCAAACACCATTAAAAGATATAACAAATTATTTAACAGAAATGGTTCAGCAATTACAAGAAGCATTTAATCAAGGCGGATTAACAGGATTAGTTAATTCTTTAGGAGATGTTCTTTCTGATATGCTTTTAAAATTAGCTGAAAAAGCACCACAAATTCTCCAAATAGGGATTGATTTAATTTCAAGTTTTTTAAAAGGGATAAATAGTAATGCTGGAGCATTAGGAGAGAGCGTTTCAGAAATTATAACTATATTAATTCAAGGATTCTTTGATTTATTTCCTCAAATTATTGAAACAGGAGCAAAATTATTGCTATCATTTCTACAAGGAATAAGTGAAAATTTACCAAGTTTAATTGATAATGCTATAGAAATGATAGAAACTTTTGTTAATATTATTATTGATAATTTCCCTTTAATTATAGATGTGGGTAAAAGAATTTTAGATCAATTAGTTACATCATTAAGTAATAAAGAAAACTTGGATAAATTAATTAATAGTGCAATTCTACTCATACAAACATTAGTAATTGGATTAATTGATTTCTTACCAGAGCTAATATTTGCCGTGGGACGAATATTAATAGCAATTACAAGTACTCTTTTAAGTCCAGAAAATTTAAAAAAGATGAAAGATGCAGGTAAAGAAATTATCAAAGGGCTAATAAATGGTATAAAAAGTATGTTTAGTAATACAATAAAAGTATTAAAAGATTTTTGTAGAGGTATTGTTGATAATGTTAAAGCATTTTTTAAAATAAAATCTCCATCAAGACTTTTTAGGGATGAAATTGGAAGTATGCTTGTTAAAGGTATGATTGTAGGAGTAGAAAAAGAAGAGAATAATCTTGTAAATGCATTAACTAATCCTTATGATGTTGCTAGCAAAGAATTAAATGCAAAAAACAATACTTTTTCTCAATCAATTATTTCCAGTATTCATGAAAGTGTAAATGAATCTAAAAAAATATCAAATAATTTTGAAGAAGTCGGCAAAAATATTGTAAATTCATTATCAGAAGGAATTAATAAAAATAAAAAAAATATAATTGATACTGCTTCAGGAGAAATTGATAATTTATTAAAACAAAATATTAACCAAATTGAAAAAAATGGCAAAAAATTAATTGAAGCTGAAAAGAAAAAAGCTGAATTAGAATATCAAAATTTGAAAAAAATATCAAAAGAAAAAGCAACAGCATATAAGGCTACTGCTCAAGAACAAATAAAAGCTTATACTGAAAGTATTAACGAAGAAGTAGCAACTAAAAAAGAAGACCTTAAAAATACTGCTGATGGATTAATGGAAGTATTTAAAACTTCTATTGAAGAAAATGCTAATGCAATGGACAATCTTATAAGTGGTAGAATTGGTGATTTGACTAAAGAATATGAAAGCAAATTTGATGAAATAATATCTCAACAAGAAAAATTAGCCAGTACTTTAGCAGGTGGGAATTTATTTGGATTTGAAAAAGATGATGAAGATAAAACTAAAGTTATAATTGAAGATATTGATGAGACTATTAATAAATTAGAAGAATATGATAAAGCTATAGCTAAACTTAAAGATAAAGGTATAAGTGACTCAATCTTAGGACAACTTGCTCAATATGACACTGATGAAGCTTTACAGATTACTCAGAAGCTACTTAGTATGTCAGATCAAGAGTTCAATAAGCTTAATGAAAAATGGCAACAAAAACAAGATTTAGCTAAACAGGTTGCTACCAACTTCTATAAAGAACAATTAGATACTCTTCAAACCGAATTTAATCAAAAACTTACAGATACGGTTAATAAATTGCCAGAAGAATTAGAAAATATAGGAGTTATGACAATACAAGGCTTTGCAGAAGGGATTAATTCTAAGAAAGATAAAATACTTGAAGAAACAGAGCAATTTGCAAGTCAAATAATAACAACTATGCAAAAAGCTTTAGATATTCATTCTCCGTCTAAAAAGACTAAATGGCTTGGGGAAATGTTAGATAAAGGGTTATCCGCTGGTATTAGGAAAGGTGAAAAAGATATTGTTAAAACAATAGATAAAATGAGTTTCTTAGATGCCTTTAATAAGAAAATGCCTCAATTACAAGCAAGTATTAGTGCCGTAAATAGAGGTATGATACCAACAGCTAGTGCTAGAACAATAAGTAATAATAGCACTAAGAATATAACCAATAATCAAGGCGATTTTGTTCTTAGAATAGATAACTTTAATGCTAAAAATAAAGTAGATATTGAAACACTCTTAACAGAAGCTAGTTTCTATCAAAAACAAAGAGATAATGCGATAGGAGTGGTAACTTAATGAAAGATTATTATTTTATTTTTAATGGAATAGACTCACGAGATATGGGAATAGATGTTGTAGCTTTCCCTGAAATAACTAAACCAGAACGTAATATAGAAACTGTAAATATTCAAGGTAGAAATAATAATTTATATATAGATTATAAAACATACAACAGTTATAATATATCTATTGAATGTACCATTAATAAATTATCTAAGAATAAACAGAGCATAGATAAAATAATATCTTGGTTAGATGGTTTTGGGGAATTAATAACTTCACAAGAGCGGGATAAAATCTATTCCGCCTGTATTAAAGAGAGTATAGGCATTTCTAATGTTATATGGGTATTCCCAAAGTTTATAGTGACGTTTGAAGTGCAACCATTTAAGAAGTCTGTTAATCATGTAAATGAAGAATTAGAGATAACAGAACAAACTATCATTAATAATATAGGTACAGTAGAAAGTTCTCCAATTATTACTGTATATGGTAGTGGTGATATAACCTTAAATATTAATGAAAACTCTTTTACAATTAATAATGTTGAGGATTATATTACCATTAATAGTGAGTATCTGGAAGTATATAAAGATAATGAAAATCAAAACAATAAATATCAGAACTTTGATTTCCCTAGATTTAAATTAGGTAAGAATACAATTTCTTTTACAGGGGATGTACATAAAATAAAAATATATCCGAATTGGAGGTGGCTCTAGGGGATGGCAATTACTTTAAATAGACTGAATATTGAGATAAATAAAGATGTACAGGATATAATAACAGCGGTACAAGGGGATACAAATAGTAGATTTTTAGATGTAAGTTTATTTAGCAATGGAACTCCTATTAATTTAACAGACCACGTAGCAAGAATATATATGGTAAAGCCTGATGATACAGAGATATTCAATGTAGGAGATATAAAAGATGCTCCTAATGGGAGAATACAGTTTGAATTAACATCACAAGCATTAGCTGTAGCAGGAGTTCTAGAGACTCAAATAATAGTTTTTGATGACGCGGAGACTGAAATATTAAGTACTAATAAATTTAATATATTTATAACTAAAAGTTTAATAAGTGATAATAGCATTGAAAGTAGTAATGAATATGGAGCATTGGTACTTTTATTCCAAAAATTATATGAAGCAATACAAGGGATAAAAGATATAAATGATAAAATAGGAATACCTGGTACAAAGGGTGAAGAATTATCTACTGACACATTGTTTAAAGAGCTAGAATATCTTATTGATTTTAGTGAAAAAAATAGTGTAGGTAGTTTAGGTACTAAAGTTGATAAGTTAATAGAGGATACTAAAGTACTTAAAGATAATGTTCCAATAAATTGGACTAGCTTAAATAATGTAATAACAAAGAGCATAACTATATCTCAATTAACAGCAGAAAAAGTTATGACAAATATAAGTGGAACTGGAAGTTTAATATTAGCAGTTATAGAACCTACTATGATTTCTGGCGGGAGTATCCAGATAAAAATAGAATTAGATAATGCTTTAATATTTAATGTTAAATTTGAGAGGCCTACTACTGCGGAGAAAAAAAGATTCTTTATGGGAATAATAAATGATAGTCATATAACTAGATATACTTTAAATAATAAAAATAATATTATGAAATGGATTGATGCTTATTCATTAGATACCGCATCAAATATTTCAGTTCAAATCGTATATGGCAAACTAATACCTTTATCAAATAGTTTAGTAACTATAAGAAATGAAATAGAGGGAGGTGGAACTGTATATCCTATAGCAACAGCAGTAGTTAAAAATCCTATTAAATTTAACAATATGTTAAAAATAACAGCTATAGGTTCATCTGCAGTAGAAAGCTGTCAATTAAAATTAATTTATAGTTCGGGGAGTTGATTTTTTTGAATATAATAAAATCTTATGAAAAAAATGGGTATTTAATTGAAGAATATGATAATGGCATGATTGTAAATACTTTGATTTCTGATATAATAGAGGAAGAAGTAATTGAAGAATTATCAAAACAAGAATCATTTAATTTAGAGATATTAACTAAGTTAGAATATCTTACTTGCTTACAAGAAGGTAGTAATGGACTAATATAAAGGAGAGATAAAAATGAGTATATATGTGATGGTAACAAAAAATTAATAAAAAGTGGTAATTATGAAAGAAAAAGATATAGAAAAAGAAATTAGATGTATTTTTATTATATAATCGTATTACGCAAGAACAATATGAAGAACTTATTAAATTAATTGAAGAAGATAAAAAGAATAAAGAAAATAGATAATGAGTGCAATAATTATATATGATAAAAATACAATAGACTTTAATACTTTAGGACTTACTACATTAATACCTACATCTTGTATTATAAAAGAGGAATTAAATGGTATTTATGAATTAGAATTAACACATCCTTATGATCAATTAAAAAAATTTGAATATTTAGAAAAAGAAAATATAATCTTTGCGAATACTCCTAATGGTAGACAAGCATTTAGAATTTATAGAGTAATTCCAACAATGTCGGATATAACTATAAATGCTAGACATATATTTTATGATTTATTAGATAATTTTATAATAAAATTAGATACCAGAGGAGAAGCAAGTAAAGTATTAAATGATATAGTAAATAATTTTGTTCTACCTACAAATTTTACATTTCAAACTAATATTATTTCTCAAAGTAAGAGAATAATTATAGATAATGAAAATCCTATATCAGCTTTATTAAATTCAGAACAAAAGAAACCTAAATTTATACAACAATATGGGGGAGAATTATTAAGAAATAATTTCAATGTTAAAATATTAAATAATATTGGAGAAGATAAAGGATTTACAATAAGATATGGTAAAAATTTACTTGGATTATCAGTAGATGAAGATTATTCAGAAGTTATAACAAGATTATATGCTTATAATGATAAAGAGCAATATATAATTGTTGATAGCGAAAATATAAATAATTATTATCAAATTAAAATAGGAACAGCTAATTTTGGTGATGTAGAAGGATTAGCAGAACAAGCTAAAAACTATTTAAAAACTGTAGATAAGCCTGTTGTCAATATAAGTGTTAATTTCTTATTACTTTCACAAACTAAAGAATATGAAAATTTTAAGTTCTTAGAAAATGTAAAAATAGGGGATATTGTAACAATTTATAATCAAAAAATGAATTTTAGTAAAAAATCTAGAGTTATTTCTTATACTTATAATTCTATTGCAGATAGTTATAATAATATAGAATTAGGAGATTTTTTAAATGTATTAACTAATAATATTAGTAATAATAATTCTAAAATCAGAGATGTTGCAAATGAAAGTTCTACAGCATTATCTAATTCAAATAAAGGATTAGCAGAAATTACAAATATAAAAGATAATTACGCTACAAAATCTGACTTGGATAAGAAGCTAGATAAAGCAATATATAACCAAGAGAAACAGAACTTTGTAACTAAACAAGAATTTAATAGTTTAGTGAGTAGAGTAGAAGCATTAGAACAAAGATCTCAATAGGAGGTGAAATTTTTGGAAATTTTAAAAAATGATAAAGAAGCATTTTTAGTTTTTGCTATGCAAGGAGAAGCTAATATTAGTAATATTAAATTTAAAATTAAATTAAGTGATTTAAATATTGATGATTCTTTTGAAACACAAAATTTATTAACTATTATCCAATTTGAAGATGATTATTTAACTAATATACCTGATACAAATATAAATTTGGAAATAAAAGATGATGATTTAATTATAAATTGGCTTATAGGTAAAGCTATGACTTTAGAAGCTAAAGAAAGAGAATTCCAAGTTATTATTAAAAATAAAAAACAGGAGAAATATTTAAATCATATAAAAGTATTTTTAAAGTTCAAAAAAGCATAGATAATGAGAATGAAGATGCAGATTGCAATACTACTTGTATAGCTGGTATGCTTGAACAATGGAACTTAAAAATGCAACAAATAGTAGATACAGGTGGTAATGTAGATTTAAGTGAATATGCTAAATTATCAGAAATTGCTGAAAAATATTATAATAAAACTGAAATTGATGAAAAAATAGATCCTTTAATAACGAAACAAGAAGTAACTACAACATTAGAACCATATTCTTTAAAATCAGAGGTAGACACAAAATTAAATATAAGTACTTATAATTCAGATAAGAGTACTTTTCAATTAAAGCAAGATAATAATCTTTCAACAACAGATAAAACTATAGTGGGAGCTATTAATGAAATTAAACGAAGTATCCCTGAAGGAGCAGATTTATCTAATTATTATCAGAAAACAGAAGTAGATAATAAATTAGCAGAAAAGTTAAATACAAATATATATAATGCCGATAAAGATACATTTCAACTTAAAAATGACACTACTTTCAATACAACTGCAAAAACTGTTTCAGGAGCTATTAATGAGCTTAAAAACTCTTATGATAATATAAATAATGAGTTAGCTAATAAAGCCAATATATCTTCTTTAAATAATAAACAAGATAAAAATGATGAATCACTAGAAACAGAGGATAAGACAATAGTGGGTGCTATTAATGAAGTAAATACTCTTGCTAAAAATGCTTCTGCACCTGATCTATCAGATTATTATCAAAAAAGTGAAACATACACTCAAACTGAAGTTAATAATAAACTGGATACTAAGCTAGATAAAAGCACTTATAATTCCGATAAATCTACTTTTCAATTAAAAGAAGATAATAATTTAAATACTACTAATAAAACAATAGTAGGGGCTATAAATGAAATAAATACTGATAAAATAACATTATCTAATTTAAGCGCATCAAATGGGATAAATTATAATAATATTAATGGAGAAATATCTGCTAACATAGATAATAAAACTATTAAATTAAATACTAATGGAGCATTAGAAGCTATATTAGAAGGAGGAGAAAGTAGTAATTTTTTTGGGACTAATAATACATCTCCTTCTATAGAAGGTGAAGCATTAACTATAAATTATTTTACAAAATCTAATACTTATTGGACAGGAAATAATTTCCCATATACACATAATGGGAATATAAGTGCAAAAGATGTAGGATATCTTATATTAAAAGTAGATAAAACTAATTTGGATAATTCTTGTAATGTATTAAAAATAAAATGTAGAATAAATGGATTATCAATAGTTGGGACGACTAGTAGATATGCTTCTGTAAGCATATATGTAAGAACAGGAGGTAATTTTACTGCACCAACTACATTCACAGATTATCTTTCTCAAGAACCAACAGCTAGATTCAGTGTAGAAAGATCTACGAGCCCAGATTTAAGTGATAATAATAAAGAATTTTATGTTTTCATTCCTGAAATAGATAAAAATGATATTTTTATAGATATATATGCATCGGAAGATTCAAATACTATTCTTGAAAATATAGAAGTTATTCAAATGTTGAATACTAATATTAATTTATTATTATATAATAATAAATATTCAATACCTTTTAAAATCGGAATAAATTCTAGTATATATATAGGTGATGGAGGTATAGTTGAAAGATCTAATGGGGGTTTAAATATATCTTATGGTATAAAAGCTTTAAAATTAGCAAATTCAATTGAAAGTAAATATGTTTCAAGAACTTTAGGGGTTGGACATTATGCAAGTGAAAACTTAAGAGATGCTTCGAATAATACTTTTTTAGGGATAGAAAATTGTAGATATTTAGAAAAAGGTAGTTATAATGTTATTGTAGGAGACAATGCTTGTTCATATACTCATGTTAGTGCATCTTCTAGTAATTATGATTATATAACTGAAATGAACCAATGCACAATTATTGGAAGTTATGCTAAACCTAAAATTAACTCATCAACAAATGAAAATATTATAGGTTATAATGCGAAAGGAAATGGGAACAATACATTTACATTAGGGAATTCAAATATAACTGCATTATATGCTCAAGTAGCATCAATAACACAATTTTCAGATCTGAGAATAAAAAAAGATATAAAAGATATAAATATAGATGAAATTATATCTAATATAAAAGGATTAAGAATTATTCATGCTAGTTATATGGATTTAGAAGAATTTATAGGTAATAGTGAGAATGATAAACATAAATTAATGTTTGATGGAGCAAGTTATCGTAATAGTTTTAAAAATGACACTAAATTAGTAGACAGAATATTTCATCCTATAGATCCAATTACTAAAAAAAGGAAAACAAATTTAATAGAAACATTAAATGAAGATGGAGAAAATATATCTAAAGAAGAAGAAGTAATTTTAGAAATAAATGATTGTATTGAAATTACTCATAATCAGTTATTGCCTGCTTTAGTAGCAACTAATCAATATTTATTAAATGAAGTAGAATCTTTAAAAAATACTATAAAAGGACAAACTGATTTAATAAATAGGATACTTTCAAGATTAGAAGCTTTAGAAACTAATAAATAATCTTTAAAAGGAGGATATTCATGAAAATAGATTGGAAAGCAAGAATGAAAAATCATATATTTATTATTAATATGATTATATCTATTGTAGTACCTTTATTAACTTATTATGGCGTAAGTCCTGAAGAACTTGATTCATGGAGCGAAATTTGGACATTAATATTACACGCAATTAAAAATCCATATATATTATTTACTTCTATTGCTCTAATATGGAATAATATTATAGACCCTACAACAAAAGGAATTAATGATTGTAAAATAAAAAGTAATATTGGGAATAAATAATAATATGAGTAGAGATATAACATTATTACATCCAGAAGTACAAGTTATAATACCTAAATTTTTAGAAGAATGTAAAAAGCAAGGGCTTATTGTAAAAATAACTGATACTTTGAGGACTAAACAAGAGCAAGATGATTTATATGCTCAAGGAAGAACAAAACCAGGCCAAATAGTCACAAAAGTCAAATATCCATATAGCAATCACAATTGGGGGATGGCTTTTGATATTTGTAGAAATGATGGCAAAGGGGCTTATTATGATACTGATGGATGGTTTAAAAAGGTAGGTCAAGTAGGGAATAAATTTGGATTAGAATGGGGTGGGAATTGGAAAGATTTCCCAGATAACCCTCATTTTGAATTTACAAAATATGGTAATACAAATCAATTAATTAATAAATATGGAACTCCAGAAAAATTTAAAGAAACTTGGCAATCTTTAGAGGTAAAAAAATATATGTTTGTAAGTAGAAATTATAAATATAACAATAAGATTAAAAGCTTTAATGTTATTAATGAAAATGGTGAAAATTATATAAAAGTTAGAGATATAGCAGAATTGTTAAATAAATCTATAAATTATGATAATACTACTCAAATAACTAATATTAATGATATTATAAAAAATGTTAATGTAGAAATTGGAGATAAGAAATCAACTATAAAAGCTATAAATAGTGGTGGGTTCAATTTCGTACAAGTTAGAGATATAGCAGATTTTTTAGGATTTGAAACTGGATTTAATGAAACTAATCGAAGTATTTTTTTTAAATTAAAAAAATCTATTATTGATAAATTAAAATTATTTAAAAAATAATATAAAGGTGGCGAGATGATTTAACAGTTTATTTGATTTCGATGAAGAGGGAGAAATTATCGATTACTCTCCTTACTATGTTGAACCAGCACAGGTTTGTGCAATCCTCAA
>CYGL01000322.1_pt1 | contig 21286 bp, 31 predicted proteins | sample 485531 | NCBI WGS metagenome assembly CYGL01 (sample SAMEA3497897, study PRJEB9818) | human gut metagenome | reverse complement strand
TTTTATCTACCTATGGAGCTAGTAAAAGTTAGAAATGATGGAGGAGTAGAAAAGCTTACTGTTGAACTTAATGCTCAAAACTATAAGGATATTATAAAAATATTCAAAGATGCATTAATAGAAAATGGTAGAGGATTTAATGCTAAAGATGATAGACTAGGAAATAATCCAAATGAAATGAATATTCAATCTATGTATGCTGATATAGATTTAGATGCCACTGGAATGGAAGTGGAATTTAGGAGTGGATTAGAGAAACTACTATATTTTGTTAATGCATATTTTAGTCATATGGGATTTGAAGATTTTGAGAATGAGAAAGTAGATATCATATTCAATAAAGATATCCTGGTAAATGAATCTCAAACTATAGCTAACTGTAAAGCTTCAGTTGGAATAATTTCTGATGAAACTATTATAGCTCAACATCCATGGAATAAAAAATCCTGTAGAAGAGTTAGAAAAAATTAAAAAGCAAAAAGAAAAAGAACTAGATACTTATGGAGGAGCATTTGGGAATAGTAAGAATCCAGATGATGTAGATGAGTAGTTATTGGGCTGATAGATTTATCTCAGAAGAGGAGAGAAGAGATAGAGATAATAGAAGATATTATTCAACTATTGAGAAAGAATATAATAGGGCTTTGGCTAGTTTAGAGAAAGATATTGAGTATTGGTTAGGGAGAATAGCTAAGAATAACGATATCAGCCTCTCAGGAGCTAAGGAACTCTTATCTAAAAAAGAATTACAAGAGTTTAAATGGACAGTAGAAGAGTATATCAAAAAAGGAGAAGAGAATGGAGTATCTGGCCAATGGTTAAAGCAATTAGAAAATGCTTCAGCTAGGGTACATATTCAAAGATTAGAAGCTCTTAAAATTCAAATACAAGATAGAATTGAAAATATGTACACTACTAGAGATAGAAGTATGGAAGATTACTTATGCAGAGTATATAAAGATACATACTATCATACAGTATTTGAAATTGATAAGGGAATAGGGAATATTCAATCTAGCTTTAATAAATTAGATGATAGAAAAGTATCTCAAATAATACATAAACCATGGGCAACAGATGGGAAAGACTTTTCTACAAGAATATGGGAAGATAAAGCTAATCTAGTAAATACTCTTCATACAGGACTTACTCAATCACTTATAAGAGGTGGAAATCTTGATGATGTAGTTAATGATATATCTCAATTTGTAAGTTCTAAGATAAAAAATAAGAAGTATGTAGCAAGCAGATTAGTTACAACTGAGAGTGCTGCTTATGCATCTAAAGCACAAGAGCAAGCTTATAAAGATTTATCTGTAGATAAATATGAAATACTTGCTACTTTAGACCTACATACTTCTGATATATGTCAAGATTTAGATGGAAAGATATTTGATAGGAAAGATTATCAAGTAGGAGTAACAGCACCACCTTTTCATCCTAATTGTAGGACAGTTACAGTTCCTTGGTTTCCAGATGACGTAGATACTGGAGAAAGAGCAGCAAGAGGAAAAGATGGAAAAGTGGGATATGTTCCTCAAAATATGACTTATAAAGAGTGGTATAACAAATATATTGAAACTAATCTAACTTGGAATGAGGAAAAAGCTATTATAGATTATAAAAGTCCTAAAATGTATATCCTTAATGATAAATTAAGACAAGACTTAGAATTAGATGAGGTTGAAAAAGAGTGGGTTAAAAACTTAGATAGTGCCTTAGAGAAAATGCCAAAATATAATGGAGAAGTAACTAGATGTATAGAGATATTAAATAATAAAGAAATAATTAAGTTTTTAAATGCACACGAACCAAATAAAATAGTATCATATCCTGCATATACTTCCACTTCAAAAGGGGAGTTATATAATCCTAATGCAAATATAATTTTAAAAATAAAATCAAAAAATGGAAGAGATATTAGTAATTTTGGATTGAAGGAAAGCGAAGTCATTTGCAAAAGAAATTGTCAATTTAAAGTTTTAGATATATACTTAGATAAAGATGAGAAAATATATTTAGAACTGGAGGAAATTGAATGAAAAAAGAAGATAAAGAAAAATTTGAAGCAGAATTTCAAAGATTAAAAAATTACATCCTGATAAAAATATTGAATATGCAAATGGAGAGTTTTTTATAAGAGCAGAAAATGGTGCAAAATGTTTTTTTTATTATCCAGGATCAATGGAATTTCATTATTCAAAAGATTATAATCCAACTCCAGAAAACTTTCAACCAGTTAAAAATTGGCTAGATATAAGATTACGTTTTGGAGCTATAACTAAAGAAGAGTATGATAAGGAATTGAAAGAGTTAAAAGAAAAACACGGTATAAAGGAGTAAAATTCTCTTGACTTTTTTTTATTCATGTACTAACTTAGTAATAAGTACATGACTTTCTTTAAAGAAAAAGGGGGATTTATTTATGAAAAAAATACTATTAATTGGACTTATTGTTTTGAGTTCTTTATGCTTTGGAGAAGATATAATTATGTATTCTAATGATGTGGCAACAGGAGAAACCATAGATAATGGAAGTAAAGAAGCTCAAATTAATTCAATGAAAACACTTTTGAAAAAGATAGAGAGATATAAGGAATTGAAAGCTAAAGAAAATTTGACTGGTGCTGAAGTAGAAGAAATGATGGAATTGAAAGATTATATAATTGTAACTTATGAAAAAATGCAAATAGAAGAAGAACTAGAAAGAAAAAGGCAAGCTGCTTTGGCAGAACAAGAAGTATTAAATAATATATCTAGACAGCCTACTGAAGAAGAATTAAGAGCTATCCAAGAAGAAAATGAAAGAAAAAGACAAGAGCAGTCAGAAACTGTTATGGGTAGCCTTTTCAAAAAGATTTTAAAATAATAACTCATATATACCTCAGATTAATTTCTGAGGTTTTTTATTGGGAGAAATTAAAATATCTCTTGACTTTTTTGCAATTGCAATATATAATTTTTGCATGGGCAATAAAGTGAGGTGATGAAATGAATGCCAAATTAGGCAGACCTAAATCAGATAATGCTAGAAATAAAAATTTAAGTTTAAGATTAAGACAAGATGAGCTTGAATTAATTCAAGAGTGTTCAGAAAAATTAGGCTTAACAAGAACTGATACAATTATGGAAGGTATTAGAAGATTAAAGGTTGAACTAGATAATAAAAAATAGGATATTGGCTGTCTTGGCGGGTAGACAATATCCTATAACCACACCCATAAGAGTGATAAATCTATTATATCATTTCTTAATGGGTATTTCAAATATTTTTAAGGAGATGATATAATGGAGATAACAATTCAACAAAATAGTAAATATGGTTTAGTAGTAAGTAGTAGGGTAATAGCTAAAGAATTAGGAAAAAGACATGACCATGTTATAAGAGATTTGGAAAAAATTTTAGAAACCCCAAATGTGGGTTCTCTAAATTTAGAAACCTCAAATTTGAGTTCTCTGATTATTCCTAGCTTTTATAGAACTCAAGGACAAAAAAGAGAGTATAAAGAATATTTACTTACAAAAGATGGTTTTACACTTTATATGTTTAATATCCAAGGGTATCAAGATTTTAAATTAGCCTATATTAATAAATTTAATGAGATGGAAAAAAGCATTGAGAGAACCAAAAGCAATACAAGTTCCTGTATCTTATGAACATACTAGAAAAATTATGGCTTATGGTGTACCCGTAATGAATGTAAAATTACTTGGAAATATTACAGGATTATCACATTATGAGATAATATCTACAGGTAAGAAAGTAGGAGCCGTTGTCTTGAGAAGTGAAAAATTAAAAGAGTTTAAAGTTGAGAATGGACTTAATTCTCAAATAGCAATGCTGATGATACTGTATAAAGAACAAGTAATAGCAATTTGTAAAGCATATGGTGTATATGAAAAGGTAAAAAATATCATTGAAAGCTATTTTAAAACAGATAATAGAATAGAACATAAAGTAGATGAAACATTAAAAAAAGTAAAACCTTTTAAAGATGTGTATCTCAATAAGATATTTGAGACAATGCAGGAGATACATAAATTAGAAAGTAAAGTAGAAAAAATAATTACTGAAGAAATAAATCCTTTATATGATAAGGTAATTGAATTAGCTAAAAGCAAAAGTAGATTTAACTTTGGTAGCTTTTAATTGTATGAAATATGATAGAATGACAAAATAAATAATCAATCCTCAGTATTAATTTGCTGGGGATTTTTTAATACAAAAAATAAAGAGGTGTAAAAATGGGAGAAAGTTTTGCTTTTATAAATCACGAAAGATGGTACAAAATAGGGCAAGGAGCTTATGCTAGTGGTATTCCTTGCTCTTTTTTTATATAGAACTAAAAGGAGATGAGAGAAATGACACCTGTAGGATATTTTGCTGTAGGAATAGTTATAGGAACAGTAGGAGGATTAATATGGGGAGTGATTAGAGAAAGAAAAGGTAAAAATAAAAAATATATTTTCTGGGGACCAGATATCAAAAAGGAGGAAAAATAAATGACTAAAGAGCAATTAATAGCATTAGGACTTGGAGAGGAACTAGCTCTAAAAGTAGCTGGAGAATCTAAAAAAGAGTTAGAAGGATATGTAGAAAGAGCTAAATATTTAGAGCTAGAAACTGAAAAAAATCAGCTAGCTGAGAGTAATAAGTCATTAACTAAGAATTTAGAGGAGGTGAAGAAAAATGTAGGAGATAATGAGGAACTTAAAAAGCAAATATCAGATATACAAGAAGCTCAAAAAGCTAAAGACAAAGAGTATGCTGATAATATAGCAAAAATTAAATTAGATAATGCTTTAGATATAGCACTAATAAGTGCAGGAGCTAAAAACAATAAAGCAGTGAAAGCATTATTAAACTTAGATGGAGCAAAAATAGGAGAAGATGGGAAAGTTGTAGGACTAGATGAGCAATTAAAAGCTTTAAAATCAGCAGCTGACTCATCTTTTTTATTTGAAGTAACACAAACACCTAAAGGTGGAAATCCAGCGGGAAATCCTGAAAAGAAAGTAAATTTCAATGAGATGACTTATTCTCAAATGGAAAAATATTTAGCAGAAAATCCAGGAGCAAAAATAGATTAATTAAGGAGTGATGAAAAATGTCAAAATTTAATGAAAAAACATTTAATGGAGAAGCATTTGGTAAGTATGTAGATAGAATACCAAACCTAAAAAGAAATGAACTTTTAAAATCAAGAGCATTAAAAAGAAATGCTCAAATAGCTGAAGCTTTTAGTTCTCAAACAGGTACAGGATATGCTATTATCCCATTCTTTGGAAATTTAGGTGGAGTACCTGTAAACTATGATGGTAAGACTAATATTGATTCTGAAACTACAGATACATATGAGAGAGGAGTAGTTGTTACTGGAAGAGCTAAAGCTTGGACAGAAGATGACTTTTCTTATGACATTACTGGTGGAGTAGATTTTATGGACAATGTAGCAGCACAAGTAGCTGAATATTGGGCTGGAATAGACCAAGAAACTCTATTAGCGGTTTTACAAGGAATATTCTCAATGACTGGAGCTGACAACTTAAAATTTGTAAATGGGCATACTTTAGATATAAGTAAAGAAGCCTTTAGCAAAGGATATGTATCAGCTACTACTTTAAATTCGGCAGCTCAAAAAGCTTGTGGAGATAATAAATCAAAATTTTCTCTAATAGTAATGCACTCAAGTGTAGCTACTAATCTTGAAAACTTAAAATTATTATCTTATTTAAAATTTACAGATAAAGAAGGAATAGAAAGAGAGTTAAACTTAGCAACTTGGAATGGAAGATTAGTATTAGTTGATGACTCTATGCCTGTATCATTAATTGATTCTTTATATGTAAGATGTAATTCTACAGATATAGGGGCTTTAAAAGTAACTACAGCTGGAGAAGGAGCTGGAGAGGTAGCATTAACAACAGTTCAAGAAGATATTTCAGATATTAAAGAGAATGAGTATGTACAACATATTCAAAATGAAGCTATATACACTTCATACTTATTAGGAGAAGGAGCAATAGACTATGAAAATATAGGAGCTAAAGTACCATCTGAGATGTCTAGAGATCCTAAAACAAATGGTGGGCAAACTACTCTTTACTCAAGACAAAGAAAAGTATTTGCACCATATGGAATCTCTTATACTAAATCATCTCAAGCTTCATTATCTCCAACTGATGATGAACTAAAAGCAGGAGCTAACTGGGAGTTAGTAAATAATAAATCTACATCTAAGAAAAAATATATAGAACATAAGGCTATCCCTATTGCTAGAATCATCTCAAGAGGATAGTGATTATTATGGCACTATATGATGATATTGTTAATAGACTAGGTATGTTTAATTGTGAAGTAGCTGAAGAGCAAGAGAAAACTATACAATACCTCATTAAAAAGACTTTGAGTAGTATTAATAATTACACTAATCAAAATTACGATGGGGAAAATATGCCTTATGGAATTTATTATATAGTTGTGGATAAAGTTGCAGGGGAGTATCTTTCATCCAAAAGAATTATTGGAGATTTAGAGGGGTATGATTTTACTCCTCTAATTAAAGATATTCAAGAAGGAGATACTAAAATAGGTTATTCTGCTTCTCTTTCTCAAGCTGATTTAATAGATAAAGCTATTGATTTTTTAATTAATGGTAAAGATGAGGAACTTATTAAGTATAGGAGATTAGCATGGTAAGAAAAAATCCTTTAGAAATACTTTATACTGATAGATGTGATATTTACAGCTGGGAGTCAGTAAAAGACCCTATAACCAAAGTTACAGAACCTAAAAAAGTTCCAAAGTATGAAGGTATACCTTGTAGAATATCATTTAAGACTATATCTGCTGTAAATCAAAGTACCTATGAGCCTATTCTTACTCAAATAGTAAAACTCTTTCTTTCAAAAGATATAGAAGTTAGTGCTGGTTCTGAAATAACTGTGTATAGAGGTGAGAAAAGTTTTCTATATAAATGTTCTGGAATGCCTGCCAAATACTCAAGTCATCAAGAAATTATATTACTTAATGCAGAGGAATATGCTTAATGGGAAGAGCGGTAAGAGTTAATATAAAGGGTTTGATAGAGTTAAAACAGAACTTGGTAGAACAACAGAAACAGATAGATGACTACATAAGATTATTAGCAAGTGATATAGCAGCTTTATTACTTAGAAAAGTTATTAAGAGAACTCCAGTAGGAGTTTATTCCCACAAAACAGGTGGAAACTTGAGAAGAGGTTGGACTATTGGAGAAGTTGTTAAAACTAATAATGGGTATAAAGTAGAAGTGATTAACTCTGTAGAATATGCATCTTATGTTGAGTATGGGCATAGAACTAGAAATCATAAAGGTTGGATTCCAGGTAAATTTATGCTAACTATATCAGAGAATGAAATAAGAGATAATTTAGAAAGTATTATCCAGAAAAGATTAAAAGTAATTTTGGAGAAGATGAAAAATGCTTAAAAAATTAATAATAGCTATAAATACAGCCTTAGAGAAAGTAAACTCTGAGGCTGAAATTTATATAGAGGAAATTCCACAAGGCTTTAAAGAGCCGTGTTTTTGTGTACAAGTATTAAACCCTAATGAGAAACAATTATTAGGAGAAAGATATTTAAGAACCTATAATTTTTGTATTCAATACTTCCCTAAAAAAGGATTATGGGAAAATGCAGAAATAGCAGAGTTATTACACAGAGCTTTAAATCAAATAGATTTAGGAAATGAAGACTATGTAAGAGGAGTAAATCGTAGATATGAGATAGTAGAAAAGAATTTATACTATTTTGTTACTTATAGATTACATGTTAGAGATGCAGATATAGATGATAACTACATGGAAGAAATGTTGTATAGAGGAGGGGTAAAAAAATGGCTAAGGAGAAAGTAGAAAAAGTAAAAACTACTGAATCAAAGTATTCAAAAGAGCAGCTACTAAAAAGTAAAAAATATGCTAATAGAAAAGATTTACTAGGAGTTTTACTAGATGATGAGAAAGAATATTCTTTTACTGAAGTAGATGCAGAAATAGAGAAATTTATGAAAAGAGGTGTTAAATAATGGCTAATGGTGGAGGTAACTTTTTTAAGTTATAATAAGGTTATTCCTGGGGCGTATATTAACTTTGTTAGTGCTTCAAAAGCAACAGTTAATGTTTCAGATAGAGGTTTTGCAGCTATTGCTATGGAGCTAGATTGGGGAGTAGAGGGGGATATATTCAAGGTAGAAAATGGAGATTTTCAAACAGATACACTAAAATTATTTGGATATGACTATACTCATGAGAAAATGAAACCTTTAAGAGATTTATTTATGAAAGCTCAAACAGTGTATATGTATAGATTAAATGGTGGTGGAGTAAAAGCTAGTAATGATTATGCAACAGCTAAATATTCTGGAACTAGAGGAAATGACATCACTATAATAGTTAAAGCAAATGTTGATGAAGAGGATAAAAAAGATGTTACTACAATGATTGGGGAAATTAAGGTAGATATTCAAACAGTAACTAATTCATCTGAACTTGTAAGTAATGATTATGTAGAATTTAAAGAATCTGAATTAACAGAAACAGCAGGAGCTAAATTAACAGGTGGAACAAACCTTGCAAGTGTAACAGGAACACAACATCAAACATTTTTAGACTTACTTGAATCATATAGTTTTAATGTACTTGGATGTACTTCTACAGATGACATTATTAAAAAATTATATGTTCAATGGACTAAGAGAATGAGAGATGAAATAGGGGTAAAACTTCAATGTGTTGTCCATAGAGTAGCTGCTGACTATGAAGGAGCTATTAATCTACAGAATAAAGTTTTAGATAGTGGAGCTCCTGAAAATGCTCTAGTATATTGGCTAACTGGAGCAGAAGCAAGTTGTGCTGTTAATGCTACACTTACTAATACTAAATATGATGGAGAATATACTATTGATACTAAATTTACTCAATCAGAATTAGCTGCTGGAATAAAAGCAGGGCAGCTATTATTTCACAATAATGCAGGAGAACCTTATGTGTTGACGGATATCAACTCTTTAACTACTATTACAGTAGAAAAAGGAGAAGATTTTACATCTAATCAAGTTATAAGAGTATTGGACCAAATAGGAAATGATATAGCTTTACTATTTATAAAAAACATCTTGGACACACTAGAAATATTGAAAGTGGAAGAGAGGCATTATGGAAAGATATAGTAGCTCATCATCAAGAATTAGAAAGAATACAAGCATTGGAAAACTTTGACCCTAAAGCAGTAACAGTGGAAAAAGGACCAACTAAAAAATCAGTAATAGTTAATGACCCTGTTACTCCAGTAGTTTGTATGGAAATACTTTATATGACAGTAGTAGTAATGTAGAAAGGAGAGAATGTAAATGGCAGATGGGAAATTAACTATGGTTAGTAAAGATGCAATAGCTGGAGTCTGGGGAGAGTGTTATGCAACTATTGATGGAACTAGATACAATATTATGACAGCTATTAAGTTTGAAGCTAAGTATACTAAAAATAAGTCTAAATTACCTATTTTAGGTAGAGTTAATAAAGGGAATAAAGCAACCTCAGCAGAGGGAACAGGAACTATGACAATGTACTATAATTCAAGTGTTATGAGAGAATTATTAGAGAAATATCAAAATACTGGAGAAGATATATATTTTGATATTGAAGTAGCTAATGAGGACCCTAACTCAGCAGCTGGAAGACAATCAGTACTAATTCAAGGTTGTAATCTTGATGGTGGAGTTATAGGGCAGTTTGATGCTAATGGAGAATACTTGGAAGAGGAAGTATCTTTTACTTTTGAAAAATGGATACTTAATAAAAAATTTAATATTTTAGATGGAATGATGTAGGAGGATTAATAATGGGTATAGAATATTTTTTAAAAAACTAAGAAGCAGTTACAAAAGAAGTAGTAGTGAGTGATAGATTTGTAGATGGAGAGGGGAAACCCGTAGCATTTAAAATAAAATCAATTACAGCTAAAGATGACCAAATATTAAAAAATGCTTGTGTAACAATAGATATGAAAACTAAATTACCAAAGACAGATACAGGAAAGTATCAAGCTATGTTATGTGCTGCTTGTGTAGTTTATCCAGATTTAAGTAGTGCAGAATTACAGGATAGTTATGGTGTAAGAAATAAGCCAGATTTATTATCTGAGATGTTATTACCTGGAGAATTAGCTACACTGATGGAAGAAGTAGCACAACTAAATGGTTTTAAACCCATGAGAGAGTTAATTGATGAAGCAAAAAACTAATAAAGGCAAACGATTATGAGGCTAACATACTTCATATTTGTTTGCAGAGATTAAAGATTAAGCCATCTGAATATTTAAATATGTCTATAGAGGAACAAGCTTTTATTTGTGCATCTATAGAAGTTTATAGTGAAAATAGAAAAAAAGATAGCACTTAGTTTAGGCTAGGTGCTTTTCTTTTTTTAGAAAGGAGTGGATAGAGTGGCAACAATAGAAAGTTCAATAATGTTAATGGATGGAATGAGTAGACCCCTTAATAATATTGTTGGAGCAATAGAAACTACTATCAATGCTCTTAATAGTGTTAATAATACAGATGTTAATATTGATACAAGCAGGTTGTCTAGTGCTAGTCAAATGATAGCTAGTGCAGGAGCAGACCTATTAGCTTATCAAGAAAGATTACAAGCTCAAATAAATAGAAACACATCAGCACAACAAAGGTTTAATGAAACTTTAAGAATGGGAAATGCGGGACAAGTAGGACCTCAAATTTTTAGTTGGAATAACTCTCCTAATATGCAAGTTTTTACATCACAAGGAACTCAAAGATATAGACAAGAGCTAAATGATTTGAACTCTATGTTGAATAGAATTAATGGTATAAATATTAATCCAACTTTTAGGATTAATAGTAGTGCTACATCAGACATAGAAAATATCAATCAAAGAATAGAAGCTTTAAAAGAGAATATGAAAGCTTTATCTACTAACAACTTAGGACTTTCTACAGAACAAAGTAATGCAAGACTTGAAAGAATGAGAGCTCAACTATCAACTATATTACAAGTTCAAAATAGTCTAAATGGAGCTATGGGTAGAATGGATATAGCTGATATCAATGCACAATATCAAAGATTAAATGATATTTTAGGAAATACAGAGGCTGATATAAGAGATAATACAGCAGCACAAGATGAATTTAATAGAAGTATCTTACAGGGAAGTAGGCATAGTGATGGCTTATTATCTAAAATTGGGAGAATAGCTTTAGCTTATGCAGGATTTCAAACTTTGAAAAGTGGGATAAACTTATCTGATACTCTAACGCAAAATGTTGCTAGACTTAATTTGATGAATGATGGAAATCAAACTACAGATGAGTTACAAGCTATGATATACCAAGCTGCTAGAAATAGTAGAGGAGATGCTTTAGCAAATATAGAGAGCATATCTAAAATGGGGCTTATGGCTGGGGATGCTTTTTCATCCAATACTGAGTTGATAGGTTTTATGGAACTTATCAATAAACAGTTCAAAATCTCAGGTACAAGTGCCGAAGGAATTAGTGCCGCTATGCTACAACTAACTCAAGCTATGGGAGCTGGAGCATTGAGAGGAGAAGAGCTTAACTCTATATTAGAACAAGCACCACTCATAGTAAAAAATATAGCTAACTATTTAAAAGTTCCTGTTGGACAAATAAAAGACTTAGCATCTCAAGGAAAAATTACATCTGAAGTTGTAAAAAAAGCTATGTTCAATGCTGCTGATACTATTAATCAACAATTTAATAGTATACCTCTTACTTTTGCAGATATTACAACCTCTATGAGAAATGAGGCTGTGAAAAAATTTCAAAATATAAGTTCTCAATTTTCATCAGCACTAAATTCAGAAAGGTTTAGGGGATTTACTAATTCTCTTGTTAATTCCATAGGTGTAGTACTTGATATAGCAAGTAGAGGAATGACAACTCTAATAACTTTAGGAGCAACCATATATGATAACTGGGCTATAATATCTCCAGTTATAAAATCTGTAGCTGGAATAATGGCAGTTTATGCTGGAGCAATGGCTGTAAGCACAATAGCTAACGGTGCTATGGCAGTAGCTCAATTAGCAAGTGCTGTGGCTATGACTATATACAATGTTGCAACAGGACAAGCAATAGCATTAACTCATGCACAAACTATGGCTCAGTGGGGATTGAATGCAGCAATATTAGCTAACCCTATTACATTAGTGATAGGAGCAGCAGTAGCAGCTCTATATTTAGGGGTTGCAGCTTTTAATAAGTTTGCAGGTACTTCAGTATCAGCTACAGGGATAATAGCTGGAAGTTTGGCGTATATATGGACAACTGCTAAGAATACCTTATCTGCTATGTATAACAACGCTTTGGGTACTATTCAATTATTGAGTAATGCTGTATTAAGTGGAGTAGAGTTTATAGTTAATATGCTTTTTGGAAATCCTTTTAAAGCTATAGGTAATCTTATTTTGGATGGAGTTAATATGGCTTTAGATGGATTAAGATTGTTAACAAAGATGACTGATACCATATTAGGTACTAACTATTCAGCTACAATAGATAGTATGAAATCAAAGATTGATGATTTTAGGGCTAATATAGTTGGAGAAAATGATATCAAATTACCTAGATTAGAATTAGAAGGATATATGATAAATAATACAGAAAATCCCTTTGAGGCAGCTAAAAATACATATGACTACTGGGCTAATTTTAACCTTAAAGAAGAGGGAAAAGAAGTAACAGAAAAATTGTTAGGAGATATTGCTAAAAACACTGAAGTTAGTGCTAATAACTCTGACTTAACTACTGAAGAGATTAAATATATGAGAGATTTAGCAGAAATGGAAGTTATTAATAGATTTACTACTGCTGAAATAAAAGTTGAAGTTGGCGGAATTACTAATCAAGTTAATAACTCTATGGATGTTGAGAGCATTTATTCAAATATTAGTGAGAAGTTAAGAGAAACTGTTTCAGTGGTAGCTGAGGGGGTGTATGATTAATAATGCTATTCAAAGATGGATATACTTTTTATATAAATGGGGTATTATTTCCTATTACACCTCAAAGAGTAAATATTAAATTCAAAAATAGAAATAGAGTAGTAACTCTAGTAAATGAAGGAGAGTTTAATATTTTAAAAGAATCTGGATTACAGGAGATATCCTTTGATGCTTGTATTCCAGCTGTTAAATATCCCTTTGCTCAATATATTGGCGGAGTATTTTTACCTGTTGTTTATTATATTGAGTTAATAAAAAGATTAAAAAATTCTAGGAAACCATTTAATTTAGTGATAGTGAGAGAGGGAACTGTTGGAGTTTTAGGCTACTCTCACTGTCTAAAGGTATCTCTTGAAGATTGGCAAATTAAAGAAGATGCAGGAGAGGGGAAAGATTTAATTGTATCTTTAAATTTTAAGGAGTATAGAGAAAGAAATAATTTAATAATTAGTACAGTAGAAAGAGACTTAGTTACAGCTACAAAGGTAAGAGATAGTTCATCAAAAGTTATTGCTAAATCATATAAAGTTAAAGCTGGAGACACTCTTTACAATATAGCCAAAAAAGAATTAGGAGATGGTTCTAAGTATACATACCTAAAATCTTTAAATAAGCTTGCAAACTCTAATGATATAAAAATAGGGCAGGTGTTAAGACTTGAATAATTTAGATTTAGAATTAGGAATATTAACTACAAAAGGAGCTATTTCTCCTACTACTCTTGAGGGAGTAACTTGGGAAACAGAAAGAAGAGGAAGTCCTGGAAAATTAACTTTTAAATGTCTATTTGATGAGAATAATCTATTTGAAGAGGGGGATTTAGTAACTGTAAAATACAAAGGACAAAAAGTATTTTATGGATTTATTTTTACAATAAGTAGAGACAGAGACAAAATATTATCAGTTACAGCTTATGACCAGCTTAGATATTTAAAAAACAGAGATGTTTATGAGTATAGAAATAAAAAAGCTAGTGAAGTAATAATCATGTTAGCTAATGATTTCAAGTTAAATCTTGGTTATATTGAAGATACAAAATTTATTATTCCTAAAAGGTTAGAAGATGGAGTATCATTATTTGATATTATTTTAACAGCTTTAGGAATAACACTTCAAAATACTAAGAAGATGTATATTTTGTATGATGACTTTGGAGAATTAACTTTGAGAGATGTTGAAAATATGAAAATAGACTTTACAGTTGATGCTACTGTATCAGAAAACTTTTCATATAAGTCTAGTATTGAGAATAGTGCAAATACTGTGAAGATAGTTAAATCAGATAGTAAAGCTGGGAAAAGAGAGATTTATATAGCTAAAGATACTTCAAATATTAATAGATGGGGAGTTTTACAGCATTATGATACTCTTGGAGAAAAAGAGAATGGAAAAATGAAAGCTGATGCACTTTTAAAACTTTATAACAGAAAGTTTAAAACTCTAACTATCAAAAATGTATTTGGAGATGTAAGAGTGAGAGCTGGTGTAAGTATAGTGGTTACTTTAGATTTAGGAGATATAAAGGTAAGCAATTATATGCTAGTTGAAAAAGTAAAACATACATTTAATAATCAAGAGCATTTAATGAATTTAACAGTGAGGGGGGCAGATATTCAATGATAGATGTTATCAAAGAAGTAATAGAAAAATTATTGGAAAGAAAAAAAATGACAAAATTAGAATTTGGAACAGTTGAATCTGTAAAACCTCTAACTGTGAGAATAGATGCTAAAAAACTTTTACAGGAAGAGGACTTAATTCTTTCTCATCTTGTAAAAGATTATTATGTAGATATTACTGTTCAGCACTCAACAGATAGTATTTATGGTAGTTGGGATACTTCACATTCACATCCAGATGCAGGAAATAATACTATTCCTACAGGCCATGAACATGAGTATATAGGTAGAAAAAAGATACTTATACATAATGGTTTATTAAAAGGAGAAAAGGTAGTTATGGTAAGGCAAGAGGGAGGACAACTTTATTATATTTTAGATAGAACTAATGACCCTACAGTCCAAGGGGAGTGGATATGATGTTACCTGTTAGAGAAACTAAAATTGAAATAATTGAAGAAAATAGAAGTATTCCTACTAAAACTCATAAAATTCAGATGTTTGGAGATAGGATATATGGAAAAATAGATGAATTAAAAGCTATGGAGCAAGCTTGTTTTAAAATATTAAATACTGAAAGATATGATTATATAATTTATTCCTGGAACTATGGAATTGAATTAAAAGATTTATTTGGAAAGCCTAAAAGTTATTGTAAGGTTGTATTAGTGGAAAGAATAAAAGAAGCTTTAAAACAAGATGATAGGATTTTAGATGTATACAACTTTTCTTTTACAGATTTAGCAAGAAGTGTATTAGCTGTAACATTTACAGTAAGTACAATTTATGGCGAGGTAGAGATGAGAAAGGAGGTACAAATCTGATGTTTGAGGATAAAACTTATGAAAAATTAATGGAAGAAAAACTTAAAAGTATTCCTAGTGATATAGATAAAAGAGAAGGTTCTATAGTTTATGATGCTTTAGCTGGAAATAGTATTGAAACAGTAGAAATGTACATAGCTTTAGAAGATTTTTATAAAGAGACTTTTGGAAGTACAGCAAGTAGAGAATACCTTATAGAAAGAGCAAAAGAAAGAGGAGTTTTTCCAAAGCCAGCTAGTGCAGGAATATATAAAGGCGTATTTAATATTGAAATATCTATAGGGAGTAGATTTAGTTTGAATGAATATAACTATGTAGTTATAGAAAAACTTGAAGATGGTTTTGAATATAAATTAGAATGTGAAATTGTTGGAGAAGGACCAAATGGAAACTTAGGAGACTTAATTCCTATTGAGTATATCGAAGGATTAACAGAAGCAAAACTTACAGAGATTCTTATTCCTGGAGAGGATGAAGAGGAAACGGAAAAATTTAGAAAAAGATATCTTGAAAGTTTTGAACCACAAGCTTTTGGTGGAAATATTAAAGATTATGAGGAAAAGACTTTATCTATAAGTGGTGTAGGAGCTGTTAAAGTTACTCCAGTATGGAAAGGTGGAGGAACTGTAAGACTTACTATATTGGATAGTATTTTTAGCCCTGCTAGTTCAGAACTTATTAGAACAGTTCAAGAAAAGATAGACCCTACACAAGATGGGAATGGACTTGGATTAGCACCTATAGACCACAGAGTTACTGTCGATACTCCTACTAAAGTTACTATTAATATTACAACAACTGTAGAATTAAATGATGTAGAATGGGGAACTATTGAAACAGAAGTTGGAGAAATTATTTCAAATTATTTATTAGAACTTAGAAAAACTTGGGCTGAAGAAAGTAATTTAATAGTTAGAATAGCTCAAATAGAATCTAGGATTTTAAATGTAGATGGAGTAGTAGACATATCTAATACTAAAATTAATGGTAAAACTGAAAATCTTACTTTAGATAAATATGAAGTACCTATTTTTGGAGGAGTTACAAATGAATCTATTAGATAGAAAAAAAGAAGTGATATTAGCAAGGTATTTACCTGATTTTATGCAAATTTATAAAGAAATAAAAGCTATTCATATGAGTGAAGAGGAAGTTTTAAAAACTTTATGGAATGAATTAACTAGAGCTTTTAGGAATAACTTTATAAACTATGCTGATAAAGATGGAATTGAACTATTTGAAAAGATGATGAGTATTAAACCTAATATAAATGATAGTTTGGAAGTAAGAAGAGATAATATTCTTTTGAAGTGGAATTCTCAACCACCATATACCTGGATATTTTTAAAAAATTTCCTAAATAGTATTTTAGGAGAAGGAACACACGAACCTCAAAGAAATTTGGATATTCAAGAATTAAGAATAATATCTCATATAACTACTATTGGAACTATAAGTAATGTTTATAATACTTTGAGATATTTAATTCCTGCTAATATGACTTTGATATTTGATAATAAATTAAACCAGGATACAAAAGGAAATAATTACTTAGGAACTAGTGTTATGACATCAATTATAAGAGAGGTGAGATAATGGCTCAGTATAAAGAAACAGTGAATACAGAAAAAGCTCTAAATTTAATAGCTAAGATGCTTGCTGGAAAAATAGAGCAAATTGATTTTACTAAAATAAAAGTATCAGATAAAGATTATAGCCTATTAAGTATAGAAGAATTACAGAAACTTGAAGAACTAGAAGAAATAAGGCAAGAAACCTTAGTAAGTGAAAAAGTTTTATTAGATGATAATACAATAAATGTTCATGGAATTATCTATAATACAGATTTAGAAAATTCGTATTACTTGAGAACAATAGGACTTTATGCTAATGACCCAGATGAAGGAGAAATATTATATTCTATTACTCCAGCAAGTCATGCTGATTATGTTTCCACCCCAAATGGAAATAATATAACTACAATAATACTTGATTTAAAAACAGTAATAAGTGGAGCTACAGTTAATTTGCAAGGTAATCCATCAGCTTTAGTGGATGTATCTATGCTCAATAAAAAACTAGATAGAGGAGAAGGACTTGAGGAAGAGTTTGATACTGGAGTAAAGATAGTTAATGAGTTAAAGAAAAAGCAAAATAAAGAAGATAGTACTCTAAAAACTGCGGTAAAAACAATAGTTGGAGCCATTAATGAACTTTATAATGAGCTAGTAAAAAAAGCAACTAAAACACAATTAGGAAGAATAAAGGTAGGGAATAATTTAACAGTTGATGAAGATGGAACATTACATGGAACTCCTGAATATACTCATCCTACTGGGAATGGAAATAATCATATACCTGCAAATGGGGTTAGTGGAAATTTTCTAAAATGGTTATCATCTGGAGCTGCTCAATGGACAAATATTACTTGGAGTGATATTACAGGAAAACCTAATTCTTTTACTCCAAGCAGTCACAATCATACAAAAGCAAATATTACAGACTTTCCTACTAGTATGAAAAATCCTTATGCCTTATCTATTCAATTAAATAGTGGAACTGCTAATACATATGATGGAGCTGCTGCTAAAAGTATAAATATTACTCCAGCTAGCATAGGAGCTGCTGCTTCTAGTCACAATCATACAAAAGCAAATATTACAGACTTTCCTGCTAGTATGAAAAATCCTTATGCCTTATCTATTCAATTAAATAGTGGAACTGCTTATACATATGATGGAGCAGCTACTAAAAATATTAATATTACTCCAGCTAGCATAGGAGCTGCTGATTCTAGTCATACTCATACAAAAGCAAATATTACAGATTTTCCAACAAGTATGAAAAATCCTAATGCTCTTGAAATAAAGATGAATGGACAAAATCCAGTGAGCTATGATGGAGCAGCAGCTAAAAGTATTAATATTACAGCTAGTGGAATAGGAGCAGAACCAGCCTTCAAAAAAAATGGAGCTTTTAATAAAAATTTTGGAACTACTTCAAACACAGTATTAGAAGGAGCTAAATTAGCCGAGATATTAGGACTTACATACGGAGGAAGTCTTAATACTTCTAGTGCAAAGACAGTAAACTATGCCTATTATGATAGTACCACAAAAAAAGTTTACAAATGTATAAAAGCTACAAGTATAAACTATGCAGACGCAAATTACTTTGAAGCAATATCTAATAATGATTTATTGGGTAAATTACAGAATTTACCTCAGATACTTGATATGAAGTTTAATAGTGATGGAACATATTATATAAAATATTCTAATGGAATAATTGAACAAGGTGGTATTGTATCATATCCTAATGGTGGAACTCGTGCAACTTTAATTACTCTTCCTATAAAATATACTAATATTAATTATAATATTAGTGCTACAAACAGAGGAAATACAGAATTTTGGACTGAATCAGCAGAATTTCTAATACATAGTATTACATTAAATAATTTTAAAGTTCAAGCTGAAAGAGGGAATAAAATTTATTGGAGAACTTTAGGTACTTAATATCCACATACATACCAGTAAACATCTGTAGTTTCTGAATGAGCTTTTTTAAAAGTTATTGTTGTAGTTGTTTTAGCTGTAGGATTAACAATACCCCAAGCGGCTGAGTTTCGCTCTAAAGCAAAATTAGGATTACATACTACAATATAATTTGTAGTTTTCATACTTATAGGTAAAGTTCTTTTAATAGTAAGCATTAGTTCCACCACTAAAATTAAAAGTACCAAATTGTTCTATAAATCCATCTGAATATTTTCTATAATATCCATTAGTGTTAGAACCACTAGATATAATGAAATTCTGTAATTTAAAATTTGATACAATATAGTGTCAAAATTAAATTACAGGAGGATTTTAACAAAATGGAAAAATTTAACAAAGCTAATATGGAAGTTTATCAAATGTATTTAGAGAGTAACACCTTTTCAGTATTATCAAGAAAAATTACATCAACTATCTTATTACCTTTTTCTTTTACATCTTTAAAATACCCCTCTTTTAAGTTTAATTGTGAAATCTTTAGATTTTGTATTGCTGAAATTCTATTAGCACTTTCTAGGAATAATTCCCAAAGTAATCTAGATTGAATATCAAATTTCTTTGAATTATGTTGCATAAGTATTCTAGCTTTGATTATGTCCTCTATTGTAAGATAATAGCTTTCTCTTCTTTTGTCAAAACTACCTTTTTTTAATCTATCAAGTTTATGTTGGAATGGGTGATGAGATATTAAATCTCTTTTTACACACCATATATAAAAACTTGAGATAGCTGTAAGCTTATTATTTATTGTCTGATTATTATTTCCATTCTCCCTACAATGATTTATGTATCTCTCTAAGATAGATACTACTAATTTTTTATTGTACTATCACTCAATAAGAGTCTATTGCCCTCATTACTTTTGAAGATACTTCATATACTGCTTCATGTTACTTTCGTACACTCTATAAGTGGTATTTAAAGTTTCATAGTTCCTTGCCTTGTTACTCTCTAAATACATTTGATAAACTTCCATATTAGCTTTGTTAAATTTTTCCATTTTGTTAAAATCCTCCTGTAATTTAATTTTGACACTATATTGTATCAAATTTTAAATTACAGAATTTCAATAGAACTCCTGACTATTCAAAAGGACAAAAATTAAATTGGAGTAAAAATAACACAATACTTCAAGATGGAATTATTCAGATACACTTCTATGGTTCAAATGATATAACTACTACAATAAGGATAAATGGTACTAATCTAGATTATAGAACAAGAGATAGTTCTGCTACTAGATTAATATATCCCGTAAAGAAAGAAGACGTAATCTATTGTGCAGGAGGGTATGACTCTCAATCTATAACCTTTTTCCCATATATATAAAAATTACAGAATTTCATTAATGTTGGAACAAGTTATTGTTATATAGGAGGTATCTTAATCCAATGGGGAACATTAAGCGGATTGAAAGCTAATACTACTATTTACCAAACTTTTCCTAAAGCATTTAAAAATACTAATTATTCTGTTGTATATCAAAAAATTAGTGCTGACCACAGCAATAATACTCCTATGAAAACTTCTGTAAAAGAAACAACTAGATTTGGAGTATATTCTTATGGAGTTTCTAGTGTAGACTGGTTAGCAATAGGGGTTTAATATCCGATTGCTAACCAAGGAATAGATCTTGGCTTCGAACTAGTTCCAAAGTTCATATCATTAAAATAAAAGTATTCATTAGTCCAACTTATAGTAGGATTAGCACCAGCAGTAACAATTGTAAAACAGGTATTAAATTTCACTGGAAAAGTTACTTTACTAGAACCAGATTTACCCCACTGTAATAACAGTTTTCCAATATAACAATAATTACTGTTCATTGTAGTTAAATTCTGTAATTTTTATATATATGGGAAAAAGGTTATAGATTGAGAGTCATACCCTCCTGCACAATAGATTACGTCTTCTTTCTTTACGGGATATATTAATCTAGTAGCAGAACTATCTCTTGTTCTATAATCTAGATTAGTACCATTTATCCTTATTGTAGTAGTTATATCATTTGAACCATAGAAGTGTATCTGAATAATTCCATCTTGAAGTATTGTGTTATTTTTACTCCAATTTAATTTTTGTCCTTTTGAATAGTCAGGAGTTCTATTGAAATTCTGTAATTTACCCAATAAATCATTATTAGATATTGCTTCAAAGTAATTTGCGTCTGCATAGTTTATACTTGTAGCTTTTATACATTTGTAAACTTTTTTTGTGGTACTATCATAATAGGCATAG
>CYGL01000320.1_pt1 | contig 21345 bp, 23 predicted proteins | sample 485531 | NCBI WGS metagenome assembly CYGL01 (sample SAMEA3497897, study PRJEB9818) | human gut metagenome | reverse complement strand
GTATTCGGAGGTCAGAGCGTGAACGCTACCGGTGGCGAGTTCTCATTCCAGAGCTTTGCTCCTGGCACAGAGACAGGCTTCCTCCATACTCACAAGAACCACGAGGAACTGTATTTCTTCCTCAGCGGCAAGGGCGAGTTCCAGGTGGATGGCAAGGTATTCCCTATTCAGGAGGGAAGCGTGGTGAGAGTAGCACCAGCCGGCAAGCGCTCTGTTCGCAACAACGGTACAGAACCACTCGTGATGCTCTGCGTGCAGTATAAGGCCGAAACCTTTACAGCCGAAGATGCAACCGACGGCGTGATTCTCAACGATAAGGTGGAGTGGTAGAAACTACTCCACCACCTCCATGATTTCAGGATGCTCAAGCTTTTCCTGTTTCTTGAGCTTCTTCACTACTTCGGAATAACTGTGGCGAATCAGGGCCTGGATGAAATCATCTTCCAGCGTGCCATAAAGGTTTACCTGATTCCAGTATTTCTTATTCCAATGCCATGCGCCTTCTATTTCGGGATGCACTTCCCGGAGTTCGAGGGCGTAATCGGCATTACATTTCATCGTAACCCATTCCGGGCACTCCAGGTCAACACAGGCAAAGATCTTGCCCAAAATGCGAAACACCAAGGTCCGCTCATCAAAAGGAAAAGCCTCGGTTACGAGGGGAAGCGAGAGGCAATACTCTCTAACAGATTCTATATTCATAATTTCTTCACACTAAATTAATTCTACATTTCTACTCATTATATTTTAATTCTACTTGCTGAGATCCAGCTTATCCTATAAAACTTGCTGAGATCCACCTTTTCCAATAAATAGTGCAAATTTAGATAAAATTTCTGAATTATAAGCCAGTATAATAAAAAACTTCAATGATTTCCCTCGAATTGTGCGAAATTAGCCTTGTTTTTCGAGAAATCAAGACCACAACTGCAAAAAATCCTACTAACGTGCTCTGAGTCACAAGTAATATTTATTATCTTTGAAGCAGTGTTCGTTAACTGATTTTTTAAACTTCAAAAATGTAGGCTTATGAAAGCAGTATGTGGTCTTGACGTGCACAAAGATAGTATTTTTCTTTGTATTTTGCACAGTGATGGTGAATTATTTGAGCAAGTTTTCGGTGTTTTAACATTTCAGCTGGAAGAAATGCGGAAATTGCTCCAAAAGCATCATGTTTTTGAGGTTTGTATGGAGAGTACCAGTATCTATTGGATACCAATATGGCGTGTGCTTTCTCCTCATTTTACTCTGCGTCTGGTAAATCCTTATTTCATCAAGCAACTTCCAGGTCATAAGAGTGATGTCAAGGATGCCCAGTGGATAGCAGAATGTACATTGAAGGAATTGGTTAGGGGAAGTTTCGTTCCTCCAGAGATTATTCAACAGCTTCGCCAGTACGATCGCCGAATCTTTGACCTCAATGCGGAGATTGTCCGTAAGGTTTCCAAGGTGGACGGCGTCCTCCAACGTTGCAATATCCGCTTGAGCAATTATGTATCCAACATCGAGTGTAAGAGTTACCGCGATGTCGTGCGCAGGCTCTCGGAAGGTGTCACAAATCCAAACGAGCTGATGAAGCTTGTTCATGGTCGCATTGTCAATCGTCATGGTGCGGAGACGATATTAGCCTCATTGACAGGCGTTGTCTCCCAGGCAGAAATAGATGTACTGCGCCAACTCCATGAGGAGATTGGCATCGCCGAGAGCCACAGAAACGAATGTCAGCAGAGAATGTTGGAGATATGCGAGAAGCATTTTCCAGAGGAACTCGAACGCTTGCAGAAAATTCCAGGAATCAAGGAACGTGCCGCAACATCATTGATCGCAGAGATCGGAACGGATATGAGTAAGTTCGAAACGGCAAACCACCTTGCTTCCTGGAGTGGACTGAGACCAAGAAATGACGAGTCCAACAAGAAAATCAAGTCTCGTAAAATTACCCATGGCAATGTCTACCTCCGCAACACCATCATTCAATGTGCCTGGGCTGCCAGTCGTCAGAAAGACTGTTTCTTCAGTAGATTCTCGTATCACCAAACAATTGTGAGAAGAAAGAACAAAATGAAGGTGATTGTTGCTGTGGCGAGAAAGTTACTTGTCGCCGTATGGCATGTCTTACATGACAAGACAGACTATGTCGACTTCAAACCAGATCGTGAAGAATCCGCCAACAACGGATGACCATGATATACCTTCCATGATAAAGCTATTATCTTTGTGATGGGTTTAGACCTCGTTTGCAAATTAACTTAATGTCATGGGAGGCTATGGAAGTCAGTATGAGTAAAACTCGAAGAGGAAAGTATACTGATAATCGCATTTGCTATATAAGCAAGTGCAAGGGAGACATGCGCCTTTATTTACGAAGAAAAGGCAAACTCCCTTGTTTTAGTTACCTTGTGCGAGGGAAATCATTTTCGTTTTATAGAGGAAAGATAACGAATTATGATGAAACTGCAAGCCTTATTCCATAAAAAACAAATCTTATCCGAAAAAATTCCGTTATATTAAAATCCTTCTCTTTCCTTATCCGTAATTTTGCAACATCATCCGCAAGATTTCTGCGCAGTAACATTCGCAAGAACTTTACGGCATTTTTACATTAAAATAAGAAAGAAGATTATGAAACATGAATTAATCATGAGCGGCTTGCTCGTCCTGGGAAATCCGATGATGGCAAACGCTCAACAGACAAAGACCACTACAGCAGAGAGCATTTCTACTGCAAAGAATATTTCTACTGATAGCATCCAGGCGATAAAGGAAAAGCTGCACCAGGACAGCATCCAATTGGAGAAACAGCTCGCAGCCGTAACCATCAAGGGAACCCGCTCGCAAGTCCGTTAGGCGTTAGGGTCCTTTAGGTGTTCCTGCGGACTTGCAAACTAGTATTACGGACTTATACCATAGCACCTTCTGCCCTGTTAGGGCGTGTGGAGCTTACTTGCGAAAGTTCAGTTAAAAAGAAAAACTTTAAAATAACTCCCTTATGGGATACCCAAAAATAACCTTTTTGTAACTTTTTCAAGAAAATATTTGGTAGTTACATAATTTTATTGTAGATTTGCAGCAGATTTTTAAAAGAAGGAGTAAGTATGAAGAAGGAAAAGAATGAAAATCTGATGAAAATGGATGGGAAACCGATGGCAACAGATGTAAAGCCAATGAAGCAAGGACTTCTATCCCAAATATTCCATCTCTATTATGATGGCTTCAGGACGATGACCCTGGGCAAGACGCTCTGGACCATCATCCTCATCAAGCTTGCCATCATCTTCCTGGTGCTCAAGCTCTTTTTCTTTCCTGATTTTATCAATACGAATTCCAAGAACGGAGACAAGGCTGGCTTCGTTTCCAAGGAAATTTTGAACAGATAAAACTCTGGATTTCAATCCTACACCATCAAACAAAATAAACACAAAAACATTATACAATAACAATTTTAAAACCATCCAACTATGATGACAAATCTTTTATTAGACATTACATCAGCCACCATCGACTGGTCAAGGGCACAATTCGCACTCACGGCCATCTACCATTGGCTATTCGTGCCCCTCACCCTGGGACTGGCAGTAATCATGGGCATCGCCGAAACATGTTACTACCGCACCAACAAACCGTTCTGGAAGCACGTAACCCGTTTCTGGCAAAAACTCTTTGGCGTGAACTTCGCCATGGGTGTTGCCACAGGAATCATCCTGGAGTTTGAATTCGGAACCAACTGGAGCAACTACTCCTGGTTCGTGGGCGACGTGTTCGGCGCTCCCCTAGCCATAGAAGGCATCCTGGCATTCTTCATGGAGAGCACCTTCGTAGCCGTAATGTTCTTCGGCTGGGATAAGGTGAGCCGGGGCTTCCACCTAGCCTCCACCTGGCTTACCGGACTTGGCGCCACCATTTCTGCCTGGTGGATTCTCGTAGCCAACGCCTGGATGCAATATCCGGTGGGGCAGGAATTCAATCCCGACACCATGCGCTTCGAGATGACCTCGTTCCTGGATGTGGCACTCTCGCCATTCGCCATCAACAAGTTCACCCACACCGTCACCTCATCCTGGATCATCGGCGCCACCTTCGTGGTAGCCGTAAGCTGCTGGTATCTCCTGAAAAAGAGAGAAACCCAGCTGGCGAAGGCGAGCATCAAGATGGGTGCCTGCGTAGGACTCATCGCCACCCTGCTGGCTGCGATGACCGGCGATAACTCGCCTATCAGGTGGCACAGGTGCAGCCGATGAAACTGGCAGCAATGGAAGCCTTATATAATGGTGGAAAGGGCGAGAGCCTTACGGCGATAGCAGCCGTTCACCCCTTCAAGCAGCCCGATTACGAAAGCGAGCAGGAGCCAGCCATGCGCATCGCCATCCCCCACATGCTCTCGTTCTTAGCCACCCGCACAGCCGATGGCTACGTGCCAGGCGTAAACGATATTCTCAAGGGTTACACCCACGAGGATGGCACCCGGGAACCATCTGTAGAGGAAAAGATAGCCCGGGGAAAGAAGGCGATAGTTGCCCTGAAAACCTATCGCGAAACCAAGGCTCAAGACCAGCTCCCTATCCTCAGGGAGAACATGAAATACTTCGGATATGGTTACATCAAGGACGCCAAGGAACTGGTGCCGAGCATCCCTATCTGCTTCTACGCCTTCCGCCTGATGGTGGGAGTAGGCTGCCTGCTCATCCTCTTCTTCGCCCTCAGCCTATTCTTGGTCTATAAGAAGGAAATCGCCCAATACCGATGGTTCCTCATTTCCGCCATCATCATGATTCCGCTGGCTTACATCGCCTCAGAATCGGGCTGGATAGTAGCAGAAATCGGTCGCCAGCCTTGGACCATCCAAGACCTGCTGCCAGTTAGCGCCGCCATCTCCGACATCGAGGCAGGCAGCGTGGCCACCACCTTCTTCATCTTCCTGGCACTCTTCACCACCATGCTCGCCGTGGAAATCAGCATCCTGGTAAAGCAGATCAAGAAAGGACCGGAATACGAATAATCTCTCTGATAATCAATGTTTTTCAGAAAGATTTCGAAAAGAATCATAGGATAGTTTTTCAGTAAACAACAAAACCCGAAAGTATTATGACATACGAATTTTTGCAATCATACTGGTGGTTCCTCGTATCATTATTAGGAGCCATGCTGGTGTTTCTCATGTTTGTACAGGGAGCCAACACCTTGATTTTCTGTTTGGGAAAAACAGAAGAAGAGCGTCGCCTCATCATCAACTCCACGGGCAGGAAGTGGGAGTTCACCTTCACCACGCTCGTCACCTTCGGCGGAGCCTTCTTCGCCTCTTTCCCATTGTTCTACAGCACCAGTTTCGGCGGAGCCTACTGGCTGTGGATGATCATCCTATTCTCGTTTGTGATTCAAGCCGTGAGCTATGAATTCCAGAACAAGATAGGTAATTTTCTTGGACAGAAGACCTTCCAAATCTGCCTCATCATCAACGGCATCGTTGGTCCGCTGCTTCTTGGCGGCGCCGTAGCCACCTTCTTCAACGGCAGCAATTTCCAGATAGACAAGGGCAATATAACCAACAGTCTGCAACCCGTTATCAGCCGATGGGCAAACGCCTGTCATGGTCTTGATGCCCTGCTCGACCCATGGAACGTAGTGCTGGGCCTTGCCGTACTGATGCTAGCCCGCATCCTGGGCATGCTCTACATCAAGAACAACATCGATCACCAGCAGATTCAGGAGCGCTGCACCCGCCAGTTGCCATGGAATGCCCTGATTTTCCTATTGTTCTTCCTGCCATTCCTCATCAGACTAATGATAAAGGATGGATTCAGCACGGCAGCAGGAGCAGGAATGAGAGCTGTATCTTCAGGCAGTATTACGCTGGAGAGCATGAAGTATCTTCACAATCTTCTGGAGATGCCAATCCTGCTTGTAATATTATTAATAGGTGTAGTACTCGTACTCTTCGGCATTTTCAAGTCATCGAGAAGCGTGGAGTATCGCAAGGGAATCTGGTTTACGGGCATCGGAACCGTGCTCACCGTGCTGGTTCTTCTGCTGATAGCCGGCTGGAACAATACCGCCTACTATCCGTCGAACATCGACCTCCAGAGTTCGCTCACCATCGCCAACAGTTGCAGCAGCGAGTTCACGCTCCGCACCATGGCGATAGTTTCCCTCCTCATCCCGTTCGTCCTCGCCTACATCGTCTTCGCCTGGCGCGCCATCGACCGCAAGCGCATCACGCAGGAAGAGATAGAGCAGGGAGAAGCTTATTAACTGAAGTTTCGAGAGTTAGCCCCCGGAAGCCCAGTACCATTGACTACTCTTCTTTTCGGCACTTTCTGTTTTTACAGAATATTATTCTGCCGCAGTCATTGTTTTCCGCATATTTCAGAATGTTTTTCTGAAAACGAAAGAATATTTGGCGGATAAGATTCTTCTTCTACCTTTGCAGCCGAAAACGAATAACAACATAAAAAACAAGAGATATGAGTAATATCAAAAACATCAAGACAAATGTGCTGGGCTATCCTCGCATTGGTAAGAAGCGTGAACTCAAGAAGGCTTGCGAAGCCTATTGGGCTGGTAAGATCAACCGTAACGAACTGGAGAATACCGCCAGAAATCTCCGCAGAGAAAACTGGAACTTGCTGCAGAAGGCAGGCATCGACCTCATCCCTTCCAACGATTTCTCCTACTACGACACAACCCTCGACCTCACCCTCACTCTCGGAGCCATCCCTTCGCGCTACAATAGTCTGAAGGAAGATAAGCTCCGCCTCTATTTCGCCATGGCCCACGGCGAGCAGAACGAGCAGGAAGATGTGATTGCGATGGAGATGACCAAATGGTTTGATACGAATTATCATTACATCGTTCCGGAATTTGTGAAGGATCAGGAATTCTCACTCTTCGATACGAAAGTGGTGGATGAATTCTGCGAAGCCCTGGAATTGGGCATCAAGACCAAGCCCGTGATTCTGAGTCCTGTATCGTTCCTTCTTTTAGGAAAGGAGAAGGAGGATATCACGGGAATGCAGGATGGTTTCCATCGCCTTGATCTGCTCGATAAGGTTCTCCCGGTTTACGTAGAACTTCTCAAAGCCCTGGAAGAGAAGGGAGCAGAATGGATTCAGATAGACGAGCCTTATCTCGCCCTCGACCTAGACGATGAGCAACGCAACGCCATCCAGAAGGCGTTCGGTTACATCAGAGAGAACACCCGCCTCAAGATTATCGTAGCCACCTATTTCGATGGCTTGAAAGATAACGCAGATTTGGCGGTAAACCTGCCTGTGGAAGCCCTCCACATCGACCTGGCAAGATGCCCGGAACAGTTGGATTCCATCCTCAACATCCTGCCTGCAGACAAGATTCTCTCGCTCGGCGTAGTGGACGGCCGCAACATCTGGAAGAACGATTTGGAGAAGTCGATCGAGCTAGTAAACAAGGCGACAGGCAAGCTCGGAGCCGATAGAGTCTTCGTGGCAGGTTCCTGCTCGTTCCTCCACGTGCCATACGATCTGGCGCTCGAAACCAAGGAGCAGAATCTCCCTGCCGGCATCAAGCGATGGATGGCATTTGCGGCACAGAAGATAGAGGAACTGGCTGCCATCAAGGCGCTTGCCGGGGGTGAGACTAAAGAGGGATTCTCTCATCAGAAAAAGACTGCAGAACAAGACTACACAGCAGGAATCCAGGCTTACTTCGCTGAAAATCAGAAGGATATTGCCGACCGAAAGTTTTCTTTCCTGATTCACAACCCAGAGGTGAAAGCCCGGGTTGCCGCCTTAACCGATATGGATTCGCAGCGCCATTCAGCATTCGAGGTGCGCCAGAAGATTCAGCATTCAGAGCTCCATCTTCCGCTCTATCCTACCACCACCATCGGCTCGTTTCCTCAGACCAAAGAGGTGCGCTCATGGCGTTCCAAGTTTAGGAAGGGCGAAATTTCGGTTGCCGAATACAATCAACTGCTGAAGGAAGAAACCCGAAAATGCATAGAATGGCAGGAGGAGATTGGACTGGATGTGCTGGTGCACGACGAGTTTGAGCGCAACGACATGGTGGAGTATTTCGGCGAGCAGTTGGCAGGCTTTGCCTTCACCCAGAACGGATGGGTTCAGAGCTACGGTTCCCGCTGCGTGAAACCACCAGTAATCTATGGCGACGTGGAGCGCAAGCAGGCGATGACCGTGGATTGGAGCACCTTCGCACAGTCGTGCACCCAGTTGCCGATGAAGGGAATGCTCACCGGTCCGGTAACCATCCTCGAATGGTCGTTTGTAAGAAATGACCAACCCCGTTCTCTCACCTGCAAGCAGATAGCCCTCGCCATCCGTGATGAGGTTTGCGACCTGGAGCGCCACAACATCAGGATTATCCAGATAGACGAGCCAGCCATCCGCGAAGGTTTGCCTTTGCGCAAGTCAGGATGGGATGAGTATCTGAAATGGGCGGTAGAAAGCTTCCGGATTTCAGCCAGTGGCGTGGAAGACAAGACTCAGATTCACACCCACATGTGCTATTCTGAGTTTAATGATATTATCGAACATATTGCTGCGATGGATGCTGACGTGATCACCATCGAGTGTTCCCGTTCGCAGATGGAATTGCTGAATGTCTTTGCCGATTTCCACTATCCTAACGAGATTGGTCCGGGCATCTACGACATCCATTCAGCCCGAGTACCAGAGACTCAGGAGATGGTAGATTTGCTGAAAAAAGCGGAAAGATTCATCGACAAGAGTAAGCTCTGGGTGAATCCGGATTGCGGTTTGAAGACCCGTGGCTGGGCAGAAACCAAGGCCTCGCTCATTAGAATGGTAGAGGCTGCTAAGGAATTGAGAAACGAATAACAAAGTTTGCAAAAGTATTGAGAATACGAATAACAATTTGCATAGTTTTTATCAACGGAATCCCGGGGCATTTCTCTATGTCTCGGGATTTTTTGTGTTCCAGCAACTCAAAGCCTTGAAATATTTTATCACAAATCTTTTGCCCATCCAAAGAAAAGTAGTATCTTTGCAGACATGAAACAGGAAATCATAGATAAAATCAACCGATTGGCAAGCCAGGACGAGCCTTTTCTCTTTGTCATCAACTATCAGGGCGACAAGGCGTTCATCCGCCAGCTATCAGATATAAATCCCGAAGAATGCCTCTTCGATTTCGAAGGAAGAGGGAATTTTTCTGATGAGATGAAAAATAATTCGGAAAAGATTGCGGAGATTTCTTGGCAGATAGCCCCACCCCTTTATGAGGATTACGAGCGAAGTTTCGACATCGTGAAGAACAACATCATGGCGGGCAACAGCTATCTCACGAATCTCACCTGCAAGGTTCCCGTAAGCTGCAATCTTTCTTTAGAGGATATTTTCAACCAGGCAAAAGGAAAGTATAAACTGCTGCTCAGAAGAAAGAGAAATCAAGCGGAAGATAAAGTTCAGCAGAAAGAAGAAGAATCGCAGAATAAAGCTGATAAGATTGAAGAAGAATTTCAGAACAAAACTTATCCGAAAGAAGAGAACATCGAAGAGATTTCAAATCCTTTCGTCTGCTTTTCTCCCGAAACCTTCGTCAGAATCAAGAACGGAAGAATCTACTCCTATCCGATGAAGGGAACCCTGGATGCATCCCTCCCCGATGCCGAAAAACAGTTGATGGAAGACCGGAAAGAGGCGGCAGAACACGCCACCATCGTAGACCTGATAAGAAACGACCTGAGCAGGGTGGCAGAGAATGTAAGGGTAGATAAATATCGTTACATCGACGTGTTGCACACCAACAAGGGCGACATCCTGCAAACCAGTTCAGAAATCAGCGGTCGTCTTCCCGAAGATTACCGGCAGCATCTGGGCGAAATCCTCGATGCCCAGCTCCCAGCCGGTTCCATCACGGGCGCCCCGAAGGATAAAACCATGCAGATCATCCACGAAGCAGAAGGCTACGACCGTGGCTTCTACACGGGCATCATGGGAATCTACGACCAGGGCGAACTCAATTCCGCCGTCATGATAAGATTCATAGAAGAAGAAAATTCGCCGGTTGATTTTGAAGCAGATGGAGAAAAGAATTTCAAGGCAAACGAAGGAAAGGAGCCGAAGGAAAGCCGAGAATTGTATTTCAAGGCAGGCGGCGGCATCACCTCGAAGAGCGATTGCCGGAGGGAATACGAGGAAGTGATTCAGAAAATCTATCTTCCGTTTTAATTTCACATTTCATCTTGGGAAAAAATTATATAAGAGATTATGAAACAGCAATTTGTAGAAACAATAAAGATCAAGAACGGCAAGGCTCTGGCCCTGCCCTATCATCAGGCAAGAATGGAGAGAACCATCAGCAAATTCTTTCCATCCCTCGCATCTGAAGAAATAAAACTCTCATCCCTCATTTCCCCAAAAGAGGAAATGAACCTTTACAAGGTACGAGTGGTCTATGGCATCCAGGGCGTGGAAGCCATCGAGTATGCCCCCTACAAGATGAAGGAGATTCATTCCCTCAAGGTGGTAGAGGATAATAATATCGACTACACTTACAAGAGCACAAACCGAAGTGCGCTCAACGCCCTGGTAGCCCAGAAGGGCGATTGCGATGAAATTATCATCGTAAAAAACGGCCGCATAACAGACACCTCCTTCACCAACCTCGCCCTTTTTGATGGCAAGAAATGGCTCACCCCCAAGCATCCCCTGCTCCAGGGAACCAAGCGTGCCCAGCTTCTGGAAGCCGGCATCATCGAGGAAGCCGACCTCACACCAGAAGACCTCAAGAAGGCAGAAAAAGTGAGCCTCTTCAACGCCATGATAGATTTCGGAGAGCGGGAAGTGGAAATCCAGAGAATCCTATAGCTCAATTACTTCCAAATCATCCGGAACGAAGATTCTACCCTTGAAGTTCTCTGCAGCTTCACGAGTATAATTTTCTTTACGGGTAGCAAGAGTCTTCTCCTCCGTATGATAAAGAATGAGATTCTTCACCCCCAGTTCCTCCGCCAGTTTTCCGGCATCAAGCGCCGTGCTATGGCATTTCTCGTAAGGCTTGAACGTATCCCGGTCGGCATAAAGGCAGAACGCCTCACACATCATCCAGTCCGCCCCCTCAATGTAGCGACGATTCTGCTCATTATAAGGTTCATCGCCCAGACACGCCAAAACCAAAGGTTTAGCATGATTTTCAGATGCAGCCTTATCTTCTGAAACATTATCTTCTGAAGTTCCTGGCAACTCAGCACGGAATCCGAACTGTTTCTCCTTAGTAGATTGAATATCAAAGCATTCCAGCTTCATATTCCCCACCTCGAAACAATCCCCATCTTCCAGCTGATGGAACACCACCCTTTCAGCCACCTTCGCTAGTTGCTTCTTGGCAAGAATCATGTCGATAATGGTCTTGATCACCTTCATCACCTTGTCGTTTCCATACACATGCAGCAATCCCTCGTACCCCTTGCATTGAGCCACCATACGGATTACCCAGATCACGCCCAGCACGTGGTCGGTATGCGCATGGGTAACGAAGAGGTGATGAATATCAGAAATCTGAACATTCACCTTCTTCAGCTGCGAGAGGATTCCATTTCCTCCGCCCGCATCTACCAGCATCAGGGCACTGGGAGTCTGGAGCAGAAAACAAGTATTATAAATCTGGGAAACCGTAGCATTTCCCGTTCCGAGCATCGTAATTTGATTCATCTTTTCGCTATTTTCGTTATGATTCATATTTATTTTATCTCAATCTCCCCCATCAGGAATAGATACCCTCAGCATCAGGAATAGTTCTCCTCATCAGCAGGAATAGTTCTCCTCATCATCAGGAAGATTTGATTTACTTATTACAGAGAAGATTCACGTCCGCAAAACTACTCATTTTTTGATAAACCACCAAGAAAAAGCCCCAAAAACTTTGCTTATTCCAAATAATAATCTTAACTTTGCGGCATAAAAACAAAAAGTTGGTTTCGATTATGGCAAAAATAGAAAGACAAAAGCGAATCTATCGCAAGCGCATCCCTTACGGAATGCAGAATTTCGAGGATGTAATAAAGGGCGATTGCTACTATGTAGATAAGACTCCCTTCATCGAGGATATCGAAGATGCCAATAAGTATTTCTTCTTCATTCGCCCTCGCCGTTTCGGCAAGAGCCTTACCCTCTCCATGCTCGAAAACTATTACGACATCAACAAGAAGGATAAGTTTGAAAGCCTCTTCGGCAAACTTTACATCGGAGAAAATCCTACCCCCGAACGCAACAGCTATCTCATCCTTCACCTGAATTTTGCCATGATTTCTGCAGGATTGGATAATTATAAAAAAGGACTTGACGCCCATTGCAACAACAAGTTCAATTCCTTCTGCAGCAGCTACGCCCACCTTTTGCCACCGGACATAAAAGAAGAGATGAACCAAAAGGAAGATGCCGTTACCCAATTGGGATTTCTATGCGACAAATGTGCTGAAGCAGGCTTGAAGATTTATCTCTTCATCGACGAATACGACCATTTTACCAATCAGATTCTTGCCCACAAGGAATATGAAGGACAACACCAAGAACAGACTCTTGGCGAAGAACACTTGCGCCATTTTTTCAATAATATCAAGGGTGCCGCAGCAATTTCTATAGCAAGAGTTTTCATTACAGGAGTAACCCCTGTAACCATGTACAATTTAGCCAATGTTTTCAACATCAGTACCAACTATTCCCTATCTCCGGAGTTCAAACGAGATGGTGGGATTCACCGAGGATGAAGTGCGTGAAATGCTGGGCTTATTACGCCAGCGTGCTGCCATTCCGCCATAGCGTGGACGAGCTGATAGAAGTGATGAAGCCATGGTATGATAATTATTGCTTCGCCACCTCTGAATGCGGAAAAACTACCATCTGCAACCCAGCAATGGTCCTTGACTTTATGAACAATTACATTCAAAACAATTACGAGATTCCAAAGAAGCCATGTGAAGTTATCCCAAGTATAGACCATGAGATTGTTCGCCAACTCATTCGCTACGACAAGGAGTTTGCCCGTGATTCCTGTATCATAAAAGCCTTGACGGTTAAGGGATTCGCTTTAGGAAATCTATTGGATATTTTCCCAGTTAACCACATTAACACCCCCGATGCTATTCTGAGTCAGCTCTTCTATTTCGGCATGGTTACGATTGACGGAACTTACCAGGGCAACACCCGATTTGCGATTTCCAACGAGGCAGCGCGTAACCAGATGAATACTTTAATTAATTATGGAGAAGAAATTATACAAGGAGGCAAAGAATTAATTTAAACAAAAAAGCAACGATTATGGCAGAAGAAACATACAACACCAACAAGGGGATGAACTATTCGTTCACCCCCACTCTAATGGAAATCGAGAAGACTATCAGCCTTCCCATGCAGTCCAGAAGATTTCAGACGCATCCAGTTCCTGTTCTGTCATTTTTGCCAGATTATCCAAATCAAGGTCTGGATTATCAGCAAGCAAGCACTTATCTGAACAATAAGGAGAATCTACACACGTCCATCCCTCATTCATCAACTTCCCGCAATGCGTGCAAACCCGTAGATTACCAATGTCATTTGCTAGAATTACGTCTTCCAATGCATCCCGCTTGCGAAGCTCCCCAACAAGAAGCAACGCCATGGTTACGGGATGATTCATTGCTCAATCTTCCATTTGCCCTCCCCGTACCATTTTACCACTTGACTTGCGGTATAAGGCTCAAAATCCCAATCGCGGGAGTGCATGAACATGTTTGTCTCGGGGTCCCAATACCAATAATGGGTGGAACCTAGGCCATAGCCCAAATTGAGTCTGCATTCTTTCTCCTTATTAGGATGTTCCTTCAGATAGTTAAGCAGCTCAATAGTTGAAATCCATTGTTTTTCCATAAATTTCGTTGTTAAATTCTACAATATAATTATCAAACACGTTGCAAAGATAGAAGATCCTATCGAAATGAGCAAATCAATTAGATCTTCTTAGATCAATACCCATGGGATTTAGATCTTCTTAGATCCGACTTAAAAATAAGATTATAAAACAACATATAAATCAGACTTTTATTATGGTAGATAAAAATATTTTTAAATTAGAAGGGAAAAGCCAGGAACAGGTGAAGGAGGCCTTTCTGGAGTTTCTGAAAATAGACAAAACCAAGCCCGGTGGCTATGCCAGCGTAGGCTCAAACAAGGTTATCTGCAAGGTCGCTAAAGAGGCCTGCGGAGTAAACTCGGTATTGGAAATCAAAAAAGCAGAGGATGCCACAGAAGTGAGCAAACTCCTAACAGGCAGAATAGACGAAGAACTGGACTACGGCAAGAGACACCAAATGACAAGCCTGAGATGCCACGTAAGAAAATACATCGAATTTCTGAACTATTGCGAAGGTCTGAAAGGCAAACCTGTTTACGAGTTTGACAAAGACACAGATCAGCCATTCATCGGCGATAGCCAATTCAAGAAGCTTGTTTCCCTGTTGAAGGCAAAGAAAACATCATCCTAGAGGGAGCACCTGGCGTGGGCAAGACCTTCCTCGCCAGAAAGATAGCCTATCAGCTGATTGGCTATGTGAAGGATGAGAACATCGAGATGGTGCAGTTTCATCAATCCTACAGTTATGAGGATTTCGTGCAGGGCATCCGCCCTTCTGAGGAGGGTGGCTTTGAACGGAAAAATGGCATTTTCTTTGACTTCTGCAGCAAGGCTAGGCGTTCGCCCGACCAGCAGTTTGTCTTCATCATCGACGAGATAAATCGCGGAAACATCAGCAAGATTCTGGGCGAACTGATGATGCTGATAGAGGCCGACAAGCGCAAGAAGCAGTATGCCATCAAGCTTACCTACAGCAACGAAGATGATGAACGTTTCTTTGTGCCCGAGAATGTTTATCTGATAGGCTGCATGAACACCGCCGACCGCTCGCTCGCCATCGTGGATTACGCTCTGCGCCGCCGATTCAGATTCATCTCTATCAAACCAGAGTTCAACGAAGCTTTCATCAATTTTCTGGAAGGAAAAGGCATCAGCAAGGAGAATGCGGAGCTGGTGGTGAGCAAGGTGAAAGCGGCCAACGAGGTGATTTCAAGTATGGATAGAGGGCTTGAAATCGGGCACAGTTATTTCTGCCAGACAGAGGGATGTGAAGATTTTTCTGTTTGGTGGAGAGACATCTGTGAGTATGAACTGTTCCCGTATCTTCGTGAAATCTGCTTCGATGATGAGGATAAGTATGAATTGATTTGCAACAAACTGAAGTTCTGAGATGCAACAGAAAATTCCTATAGAGAATCTGTATTACCTGCTCTGTTATGCCTGGGGCGTAAGCGACCAGCTCGACAAGGTGAAGGTGGATGGCGAGAAATGCCATTCGCTGGAGAACCTATTGTCAATGGTTTTGATTCATGTTTGCGATAGGTTACTGCGCCAAGGGCTTGTAAGAGAGTATCGGTTTGAGGAACAGGAAGTGGAGGGCGTTCGAGGCAAGCTGAATCTTGCTGAGACCTTGAAGAGCTGTAAGCATCTGAATGGCAGAACTATCTGTCAGGTGGATGAATTGACTCAGGATGTGGTCATCAACTGGGTTATCTTTTCTACCTTGAAGAGGCTGATGAGGATAGTGGGCATTGATGAGGACATCAGAGTGAGGTTGCGAAAGACTTTGGTAAGATTTCCTCATATTGAGGAGATTCGCGTTACTGAGGGATTGCTGGAGCGGCTTCTAGGGAATCATCCTGGGCATCTTACGGGGCATTTTACGGGGCATCGCCATCATGGGGTTTATTTGCTGGCGCTGAATGTCTGCAAGTTGATTTGGGATTCTACGCTTCCTGTCAAGGATAAAGACGGACGACTGGAGTTTGTGGATTTCACGGAGGATGAGTTCCGGATGAACTGCATCTTTGAGCGCTTTCTGATGAATTTCTGCAAGCAGCATTGCCGGGAGGAATATCCGGAGGTGCATAGGGAACACATTGATTTCCAGCTTTCTCCGTTCGGAATGATGTTTAAGGAGGCGGGCGATGCGCTGCCAATGATGGAGACTGACGTGACGCTTTTCAATCCGGCTACGCAGGAGAAGCTTATTCTGGACGCCAAGTTTTATAGGGAAGCGCTGGTTTCGAAGTATGGCGTCAGGGAGAAGGTACGAAGGGAGCATCTCTCGCAGATTCTTTCTTATGTGATGAACCAGGAAGACCGGAGCAAGCCGCATACTCTGAATGCTTGCGGCACCCTGGTTTACCCCACCGTGGATGAGGATTTCGACTTTTCTTATAGGTATAAGGATGGCGGGCATCGCATCTTTGTGAGGACTGTAAACCTGGGACAGCCGTGGCGGAAGATTGAGGAACGAGTGAAGGAGATTGTGACAAAACGCTGCTTTTAATATTAAACAACGTGATTTTTTCACGAAAACAGAATTTTAATTTTGCACTTCTGCTTTTTTATCGTATATTTGCACCACTATAAAAAAGAACAGCTATGATACAGGAATTTCAAATACAAAACTTCTTCAGCATCAGGGAAAGGCAAACGCTAAGTTTCCTTCCTACTAATGATGACAAGATGAGAAGCCAATACCTATACGAAGTGGCAGAAGGTGTTGAACTCCTCAAGATTGGTATCGTGTATGGTAGCAACGCCAGTGGCAAAACCACCCTGCTCGATGCCCTGTCATTCTTCCGCCGCACCATGCTCGACAAGCCGGAAAACAAGAATATGGGAATGGGGGTACGTTCCTTTTCTTCTGGATAATCACAGCCGCAAGAAGCACTTCCTGTTACAGATGCTGAAAGCGAGCGACTTCATTTACCATTCCTTGGAAGTATTTATCTAGATAAGGAGGATTAGACCGAGTTGTATGGAGAGTATAAAAACATTATATAGAAAACTTAATAATATAGATAAAAATGAATTTTGAGATTACAGCAATCAGATACCAAATGCCTGGAAAGGATTTCGAGGAAAAGACCAAAAATGCAAAAGATTTTGTAGCACAGCTACCTATTCCATCTATGGTCTATTTGAAAAGAGAACCAGATAATGTTTATAGTTCAAACGCTATCGCCGTGTACTATCAGAACTACAACAAGATTGGTTATATATCAGAAAACTATACAAAAGAAATACAACGTGTATTTCCCCCAGAGCTGTCCTCTACAACAATAGTAAAGGCTAAGGTGATAGGCAAGATTGGCAACAATCACTTTAACGGCAGATGTTGACACCCCCAAGGAATGTCTATTGGCCCCCGAACCATACAAAAGACGAATCGCTCCATCCCCATTTGATATTTCCATGCCATTCATGGAGGAAGAGAATAAGATTGAATTGGTTACTAACTTACTGCTACCAAGAGATTTTAATGATAAGGATGCCGAAGAACTCATTAATCTAAGTGAGTACTACTACAGCCAAATTCCCCTAACACTCTGCGATGTTGATTGCAAAAACACAAGTCGCATTCTCAACAAGTTGAAAGATTTCACAAACAATCACCCTGCAATATCAAGTTCAACTAAAAAGAAATTAGAAGATCTCTGCCATAAAATCCAGAACCTTGTGGCAAATATACATAGAGAAGAGGATAGAAACAAGATTTACGAGAATCATCTGGCTAGAATGAAAGAGTTTTTCTCAAATGAAAAGGATGGATTTTTTAAAAGATACGACGACAACTATCTAAAAGCACCACTGGGTCTGGCTAAAACGGATATTCTAAAATCTGAACTCAACAGACTGACAGATTGGCTAGACAAAGTGCCAAGAGGTATATTCCACTCCCACAACTTGCAAAAGAAAGATATCGTACCACAAATGCGTTATCTGCACCTTTCAAGAAGAGAAATGTATGATATCATGGGTACCGAACTTGTGGTTTTAAGACTCAAAGAGCAACTCTATCAAAACGAGTCAATGTCTAATCAGGAATCCAATACAGACCAACAAAACGTAGTTCCTGATGAAGTAATCATCCCACACGACTGTAGAGAAGCTATTATTAAAGTAATGAAGCCTACATTTACTTTACCCAATGGAGTTGTGATGAATTCAAGAAATCAAATTATAAAAGCAGCTTCTGTGATTGACTTGACAACCAATGTACAGGTAGCTATGATGATGGCTGTTGTCATGGAAATAAAAGCTATTCGTCCAGGAACAAAGTGTATTGATTTTATCCGTGCCTTGATTGGAATTGGAGTGCTAAAGTATAGCGATGAAAAAGCCATAAAAAATATGGCAGATGGAATGAACAGAAAATTGCACGGAAGCCAGAAGAAGGACAAAAAAGTACCTTCACTCCCACCAAAACATTTACAATGGTCGGGAACTGATAGAAATATCGGAGATGACATCTATAAAGCTATGACAACTGCAGAACCATAATCTTTTGTTTCTTGAAAACAAAATACGCTATAGAAAGCGGCAACGATTATCCTACAAAAGGATAGTGGTTGCCGCTTTTTGTGTTTATGGGGTTCTGATTGACTCCTTGATTTTATTCCGATTGATTCCGAATGATTCCGAACGATTCCGAAAATACTGAATTTCAACGATTTAAAACGATTTTCTTTGCACTTACACGGATTTTTCGCCTTAACTTTGCATCAGCTTTCAGCAAGATTGGAGCCACAAACAAAAGAGCCTTAAAGGAAGGTTAGGTCTTGCTTTATTAAGATTATGAATGCAAAATTGATGCGTGTGGTGCAGCAGGGAGAGGCCTTCGCTATGCAGAGTCAGAAGAGTGAGAACGGACAGCTCATGAAATGCAACATCGTGCTGCAGGAAATGGGCGGAAAGTTTGAGAACCAATACGTGGCTACGATGCTCGGAAACATGGCTATGTTCAAACTGGCACCAGGTGATGTTGTGGCTGTAACGCTCAGATTTTCTACACGTGAATATAATGGACAGGTGTTCCAGGATATTCTCCTCACTGACATGTATAAATTGAATTGATTCACAGTCAGTTTTATTAGTTTTTAATTATTAACCGAGTGGAGTGAGTGAAGGAATCTCCGGAGGTAAGGTAGCGCTACGTTTCTCGCTTTCTTTGCTCTTAAATTCACTAAGGTTATGAAAAAGGATTTTAATGACATCCACAAGTTGATGAACAGCCAGCACACTCAGAAGAGCGGCATGGCTTACTACGATGATACTCATTATTTTCTGTTTGCACCCGATAATCCCGTGGTGGGCAGCATGCCCCGCTTCCATCGTCTCGGCGTTGCACAGCAGTTGAACGACGGCTCCTTCGAATTCGTTCCGAAGCCGCAGCTCAAGACGCAGTCGCTGCTGATCAAGAAGCTGGCGCACGGTCGTGTGTCGAAGACCAAGGATGGTGCCATTCAGCTCACCCTGAAGGTGTATTGCGATGAGGGCGTGAACATCGGTGATGCCATCGCCTCTGAGGCTATCATAGCTAAAGATGCCATCGTGGAGTATCAGTTGAAGAGATAAACCAAAGGATCTAGGGCTTTTTAGAGGAAGAAGCCGAATCTTCCAATATTCCAGTTCTTCCAATATTCCAAAAAAGGGTGTTTCAAGACAAAACCCCTTTTTTATAGATTCTATAACTAATTAATATATAGATAGTTATATAAAGAAAGAAGAGGAAGGAAACCCTTAAAAAAAATAACTGGAAGAACTGGAATTGGAAGATTTTCCAAATCCCCACTTCCTCTAGAAAGCTCATTATCAACACATTATCGAAAAATGAACAAGACAAAATTGAAATACGACATCACAAAAAGCACCGCTCCGAAGATGCCAAAACTGGGAAAAGGTACCGAATGTGTGCAACTTTTGCTCTCTCAGGTATCAAAAGACATGCACGAACCGCTAGTTCCGATGCTCTTCCCTATTCTTGGAGCGCAGGTCAGCGGCACGGAATTTCAGTATCCCGACCTCAGTTGGAAGGAATTATGTGGCATGATGGTCAATCTCGTTGCCGATTCGGGCTGCAATAAAGGTCAATTGGGAAACTTAGTGGAAGCCATCTGCCGAAACTTCCGAGAACACGACGAAAAGGAATTGGAGAAGCTAGTGGAGTGGCAAAAACAGATTAAATCCAAGTCGGCCAACAAGGAAAAGCCTGTTAGACCCGACGTGAGTTTCTGGTTTCCACCTGCCGACGTAACGAATGCCGCCTTTATTCTGAACGCTATGGGGTGTGAGAACCTGGGCGAGAGAACACAATACCTCAATCTGCCTGAGGTGGAGATGGCTGACCGGATGTGCGGCGGGCACAAGCAGATTTCGCAGATGCTGCGCAATATCTACGACCGCCAGCGCTCAGGAGCATTAAGAGCTACTGCCGATGGCGTGACCGGCAATCCAGTGCTCCGTGCCAACCTCACCATCTCCTCCACTCCGTATGCTGCCCGAAAATTCTATAAGAACGAACTCTTCAATGGTACCTTCGGGCGAATGGTGTTCTCGTATAAGGCGCGAATGGGGCGTGATGGAAGAATCCCGAGACAAGGCAGATATGACGAGGTAATTCTATAAAAAACTCGACGAATATCTGGTGAAGCTCAGCATCTGCAAGGGCAGATTCATCATCAAACCGCTGAACAAACTCACAGACCAACTGGCTCAAGATATGGCTACGCTTGCCGACCTGACAGACGACGATGTGTTTTGGGACATTTCGAAGCGTTCCATCGTGTCGGCGTGGAAGGCGGGGTGCCTGCTCTGGGTGCTGAACAACCAGACGTGGACGAAGTCGATGGGCGAACTGGTGGAGTGGCTGGTGTATCACGACATGTGGAGTAAGGCGAAACTCTTTGCCGATTTATTGAATCAGGATGCCGACTCAGTGAGCGAGGCACAGCGAAGAGGTCCGAAGAACTTACTTGACGACCTGCCTAATTCATTTAACGAGGCACAACTGGAAGCGCTCCGCATCTCTCTAGGCAAAACGAAAGAGGGTACGAAAAACCAACTCTACAAATGGGTGTACCGCAAATTCATCACCTACAGCAACCAGACGGGGCTCTACACCAAGACGCAGGAGTATCTTACGGGTACGCCGGAAGCGAAGGAGAAGAAATAAACATAATTCTATAAAGAGAAAAGATGAATGGAAAAATATGAGATTCAGAAGCTGCGCGACCTTCCGATAGAGAAGGTCGCGAAAGAGATGGGGATGAAGGTGGAGCACCACAAGGCGCTCTGCCCCTTTCATGACGACCACCACGCCAGTCTCTCGTTTAATACGAGGAGGAACAGCTGCAGATGCTATGTTTGCATGGGGGATTCCGTGGGCACCGATCGACCTGGTCGATGAAATATCTGGGGAAGGATTTTCCTGTCGGCTTGCCGATGGCTCGCAGAGGACAGTCAGGTTCAACTGGAGGAGGATAGGAAGAGAGAAGC
>CYGL01000317.1_pt1 | contig 21392 bp, 28 predicted proteins | sample 485531 | NCBI WGS metagenome assembly CYGL01 (sample SAMEA3497897, study PRJEB9818) | human gut metagenome | reverse complement strand
TAATGATGTTAAAGTCATGAGGAGTAGCAGGAAAACCATCCTCGACCTTGAATGGGTTTGTAATTGATTTAAAATCCTTCTCGTCGAAGATGCTGTTATATAAGTTATAATAGGTCTACAGCTCTCCGTAATATGATGTACTATTTCCTCCAGATGTTACGTTACCTTCACCTATAATATAGTTAACGCAATCCTACTGCCACTTCTTTCCTTTCTTTGAAAGAGGAAGCTTTTGTCTGGGGAAAGCTGAATTGTATAAGTTATCTTCCATGTATTAAAATGTGAATATCGGCATACCGTCTTCACTTGTGCTGCTATCTTCTTCAAACCATTGTTTGCTAAATAACGGCATCTCGAAGAGTTCAACCTTATTTGTTTTGTTCTTTTGCAGACGACACCTTTACCTAATAGAGCTCCTCTCTGTATATCATTACCATACACAAAGCTATCACACGGTCTACATTTCGTACACCATCGTTCTCTATAAGCTCTTCTATTAGAGGTTCGCTGTATACTCTTTCTACATTAGGGTGGCCTTCTTCGAATTCATCTAATAGCCACTCTAATATTAATCCTTCGCCATATGCCCTAATCTATTTGGTCATGTGGCATCCTTTTCTTCTTTGTACTTTACTATCTTTGAAGACTTCAGATATGATTTTATCTGGCTAATCAGCCAAGAGGTAATCGCAGTGTTTATTCGTAAAGTAAGGGTAGATTCCTTTTCTTTCATTCTCAAACAATAATCTAGCATTATAAAACGTAAGCAGTTTGCGTACATTCTCATAGTACTCTTCTGCTGTATCTGGTCTTCCAGAGTATTCTGCTACTATTACATCGGTCCAAGCTTCTCCAGCTCTTACACGCTTAAATATAAATGTAGAACCAAGAGAGTTTGTAAAGCTATCATCGTGGTCGTATGGATCACATCCTCCTATATATAGTCCAAGAGGAGGATCCTTTACTGGGTATTCCCATATAACTACAGAACCGTGCGGTTTGTCACCTTTCTTAAGAGGGTAGTTAGTTATATCTCCACTAGGCTTTTCTGTAGCCTTTACCTGGCCATTTCCGTCCCATTCTAGATCAACTATATGTTTCATGCTTTGAAGCTTCTTGTTGGTCCTTATTCTGGTTAACTGGTCCATCAATAGCTTTCTAGGGAATATGTTCTTACCGAGCTCCAATACTGCTTCTGCTGGCTTCATAGGACGCTCAGATATAAAACGGTCTATAGATTGCTAGCTAGCACCTCCGTCTTTTATTTTATTTCTTTGCTCTATTAAATTTTGTATAGCTAACTCTTTTAGGCTATTACCATCTTTGTCCATGAACTTTTGATTTCCATCATCGTCGAATGATTCTAGATTTGAATAAGCTGGAACAAAGAATCCGCATTCTGTATTCTCTCTACCATCATCCCATATGTTAGGGAATGCTAGCACATTATTAGCATTAGGCTTATAAAATAATTCTTTTAGTCCTTCGAAACTTGCACCTATCGTACCTCCAGTTCCAAATGCTATCATCAATCCAAATGCTACACCATCATCAGTTTCTACAGAAGGCTGTTCAATACGCCATGCATCAAGAAGATCAGGAAATTTACCTCCCTCCTCCCATAGTAGAAGTTTGCCACGAGTACCACGGATACGTTCAGGGTCATTCTTAAGTGTTATTCCAACTATACTAGAAAGGTATCCCTGTTCTGTCTGTTTTCCAAATTCGTCTGTAACTTTATAACCAGAAACTCTTTCCATACGAGTTGATACAAGCCTTTGTTTTGCCCATTCTGTATGTTTGTCAAGGAAGTCCATTATCTACCAAGCTTTTGTAAGCAATCCATCTCCTACAAGAAACTTCTACTCTGAAGCTACGGCAAAGTTCTTTGAGCCAGGAATAAGCATATAGTTTCTTTACGAGCATAGAAGCCCCTTTAAATGAGTTGTGCGTAGGAATATAATCCCTTGTAAGATATAAATGATTTTCGTTACTTACGAATATACATCTCTGCTTCTCTTGTTCTCCAAGGTATTCTATATTTGTAATTGCCACCTTATTACTAAACTTGCGATTCTTTTTAATTCTATTTCTCTTTCTAGACAAATGGAATATATCAGGATTACCTTTTATATAAACCACATAAGAGAATTTTGTGCCAAATATAGCGCGCCCATTACGCACGCCTCCTTTTCCAGGCGCTCTCTTAGATACTGAACATAGTATGCCAAGACTTCTTAATACTTCTACAAAATCATCTATAAGATATTTAGATGTATTTACAAATGACATACCACCATCCTTTGATATATATCCATCAGTATCCATTAGACCTCGTATAAGCTCATATCTCTATTCTATTGATCCATATTTATACTAATCTGGTATAAACTTATATGCACAAGAAACACATAATCCAAGCTAATCTATCCATCTATGAAGCCTATTAACTCCATACTATCCATTATTGAACTCATCTTTATGCATGAATCTTTCTTTGTCAAACGATCCTGTATTCGCAAAGTTGTAGTAGGACTCGTATTTAAATTCAAATCCATCGCCAAGCAAGTATTGAATTCTATCTAAGATTTCTTGATCTATAGACGAAATCTTTGGAGTTCGTTTTGTTAAAGCTCCATCTCCAAGTAATGCTCCTAATACATAAGCCGGAACATTTTGCTATTTCTCGCTATATTGTAAAGGCTCTATGGCTGGTAAATAATATTTATAAGCATTGTATCTTTTACCTTGTACAGTACACTAGTTATATAACCCATTATTTAATAAATCATGAGTTGTAAAAACATTATGTTTAAAATGATTGTTAGCACATATTACCTCCCACAAATGATCAGCGCCACATCTAACAGATCTACCATCAGCTAATGTTAATTTGTACACATCTTTGAATCCTTGTTCATAGATCTCAAGTACCTTTGTGGTTTTACCGTCTGGATTCCATATTTCGTCACCTACTTTGAGAGAACCCATCTAAACGAATCCGTTTGGTGTTGCTACTAATTCGCTGTAAGGTTGTTCATATCCTCTTTGTCTTGATTTTAGAACAGCCATATGTTTGCCTTGTTGCTCGGCTTCTTCTATAGCACAAAAATAATAATAATCGTAATCCCAAAAACTAGGGAACTAAAGCACACGCTCTCTTCTTTTTCTTACATCTCCGTTTCTGTCAGTATACTCTGTTTCTACAAGCTTAAAGATAGGACTATAATTCAGATAAAAATAGTTATAACCTGTTATACCTTCTCCATCTGGAGCCGTATAACCATTTAGGCACCTTTCTGTTTCCTAGTCCCAATATTTCTTATAATCAGTAGTACCTCTTGGAGCTAAAGTGTAGCACCCATGCTTTTCAAAAAAAAATAGCTGCCTATCTGAATTTATCAGTATTATGGAGCTTCTAATTAAAGTCTATCATAATTATTCGTACATACCAATAACGCCACCACCCTTGACTCTACCGGTTTCTGCTTGTTCTGCTTTTGCCTACTTCGTAGCCATGTCTAATGACTTGATAATGCCGCTAACATCTTTCAATATAGCAGAAAGCTTCTTAGCTGTATCTATATCAAGTTCTTCTTCGGCATAGCTATCCATCGTGTTCATAATGCCCTCTGCTGCGCTCTTAGAAGATTTAAGCAGGCGGGTAGCAGGAGTCTCTTGGAACTCCTGGAACCTTTTTGCTAATTCTTTTACAACGTCATCAGGTTTGTAATTCTCATCATTAAGTACATCTTTAGCTACTCTCCATGTGCGTTCTTTCTCTGGATAAGCCTCATATGGACTATTCCATTTGTATCTCCACACTATGAATTCGATCTTCTTTAATGCGTCTTGCTTATCTTTAGCACTGTTATAGAAGTCTTTAAATGGTGGTATAGCTAGATCTTCTGTACTTAACTATATCTTATTCTATACTATGTCAAACATTATAATGATTTTGTTATTATTTCTGGGTGAAGTTTTCCGTCTTCACTAAACTAGTCTATCCACGATGATATCTTTCTAGTTGAACTAACTGATTCTGAAGATGTCGGCTTTAATATATATATACCGTCGTCAGTACCACTTCCATACGTAATATTATTACTATCAACAGTAGTATAATTTAACTATCCAAATTTATCAGTAGCACCATATCCCTGTACATAATACATATTAAAAATATCATCTTTATTTTCCTTCTCTATAGAACACCATTGTCTTCTATCAGTATTAACTGTAATTTTTCCAGGTTTGTCATTTGTTGGGATACTGCTTACTGAAGCAAATCCGCTTATTGCAACAATTCCATTAATAGTTTTTACTCCATTACTAAATGTCGCCTTTGTATAAATTTCAATGCCAAGATTATTATCGAATGCTAGGAATAATTGTGAACCAATGTAGTACAAACATCCGGCAGAGAATACTTTTCTGTAATATGTTCCAGACACAGTGTCCTTCATTGTTCCGTTTGTGTAATACACGTTATCTTTTACGCTGAACGAATTAGTAGCAGAGAATGTTATATTTGTACCTGTTTCAGTTTTGCGATACCACGTTTCTACAGAATCAGCTCCAGCGCTATTAATCCAATCTGGTTTTCCGTTTGTTATACCTAACTTATATTCTACTCCACCAACAACAAAATAGATCGTACCATCTTTTAATATAATGTTTCCATCATCTCCTCTACATGTTAGTACACCTTTATCAGTAACAGTAAATGGAGCCTCAGCTATATTGCTAGCATTCTTATCATTAGTGCCAGCCCATATTCTCACATTACCCTGAGATGAAACTTTGTCAGAATTACCAGAAGTCATACCAGCTACGATGTTCTCGTTATCTGTGATTATAACTTCTTCCGCTGTAAGCTCTTTTATGTATGCTTTCATAGCTACAAGGACGTCGGTGTATATTGGACCCATATCACTAAGCTTATCCCAATAATCAGTATTTGTAGGGACAATACTTGTACACTGTCTTTTACAAACGTAGAAATCAGTAATATTCTTAGATATTCCATCAGCTACTACAGAATGAGTGTATGATACAAAGTCCTAATAAAACAATCCCCCATCCGACTAAGTTGTACCATCAAAATATTGCACACCAGTCTACCATGCACCTCTATTTCTTAAAGGAGATCCTTTTAATGTCTATGATGAACTCTATCCATCTTTAGCCATATATGTCCACAGGCTAGGCTCGCTATACGCCAGCCACTTTCCGTCATTATCTTCGGCACTTCCTGTAGATCCTCTATATCTTCTTATGCTTACATACTAGCTTGATCCCTAACCATAGCCAACTGCTGTTTTAATATCTATTGGATTATCTGTCCATCTAGATCCTGGCTTAATATATTCTCCAGCTTTTCCGTTCTGGAATCCAGAATCATTTGTCCATGATGTAGGATCATTTACGCCTGTAAATACAGATGTAGTTTCACCAGGTTTTAATGCACAGAATATATATTGTACACCATCACCGTCTGTTCCATCTTTACCCCAATGAGCCCAAATTACAGGGCCCTTAGCTGGGAGCCAATCACTTATAACTCCATCAGGATCCTATGTTCTGTACATCATCCATTCTGTCCGATGAGTAGAATCAACTCCTGTAGGATTATCAGTCCATCCAGCAGGAACATCACCCCACGCTGGTTTTGTTGTTGGTTTTGTAGGCTAATTATTATTTAACTAATATATATATTCTTTTCCTGTAGCATCTGAGCCATTATCTCCATCTTTTCCTGAAATACAAACTGGACCTATGATATCACCAAAACCACCACCAGTTTTAATATACACCCATATCTCCCATGTAAAATATCCTTGTTCAGGATTTACGTTAACAGAGCTCCAACCAGCATTTGCAGGATCCTATCCAACTACCGGTAATTGCGATGTAGGTAAATTATTATCTGATGGGTAATTCTTAAAGTATGGCTTATAATATCCTCCACTCTAAGAATCTGATCCACTTCCTCCAGAAAGTTCTACTGTGGCATTTTCTGCAGCAGGATTCCATGTTGTAACTATTCTTCCTCCTCTAGTAAATGTAATATTTCCTATTGCAGATATCTTCAAATAGTCCTATAGCTTTCTGTCCAAATTATCACTGGTTATTGCTCCACCAGATACATCAGACAGCTTTACCTATGTAGATATACCATTGTTCTATGTAAGGTTAAGATAATTATTAGCCAAACTAAATTCTGTTATCTGATAGTTATCTACATTTGCTCCTGCAATTTTATTATCGATTTCATCTTTTGTATAATACTTTGTAGAATCAAATCTTTGATAATTTGTAGAGTTTACAAAGTTATTTGACACCCATGTTTTTGTAGCAATGTCATCACTTATATTAAGTGCGGCAATCTAGGCATTTACATAAACCTTTGTGGCATAGTCAGATAAATTAATGTCTTTACTATTATCTATCATAGTCTCGACTTCCTTAATTATATCTGGCTTAACTTTATCTAAAGACTACTTTAAACTATCAGCATATTCTTTAACAGATTCTAAATCAGACTAATTGGCTTTATTATTCCAGATCTTTTTATCATCTGAAGTTACGTGTATATCAGTATTACTCTCGTGACTATAAATCTTTGAGTGTAATACAGAATAATACTAAGCCATCGTTGTATTAAGTTCTTCGATTGGATTTGGTTTCTTCTCGATAACCTAATCATTCTATGATAGTAATTCAGTCATGTTAATTCGTTTAAATTATTATTAATTATAGTACTGTGGTGTCATTGAAGACTACGTCTAAAACGCCACAGTTAAAGATTACTTAAATTTCTCCCAATCTATATTTTCCTTCTTTGCCATTACATCAGCAATCCATCTACACAACTATATTCCTTCATATCCATCTTCGTCGTTTGCAACTGCAATTGCATACTTAACACACTCGTGCTCAGTAAGCAACTCTGGATAGAAATCAGCGTAAGCCATGTTTGCTGTATATGTAACATCATATATTGTCGATGTGCTTGGTATCTTTAGATTGAGAACATTGCATACATTCTGAACCTGTTCTGGAGTCCATGTATGTTCTAATCCATTTGAATTAACCATCTGTTTGCTAGCGTATTCTTGTAACGACTTTGTAAAATGTAATCCATTCTTATTTACATAGTCTTTATAATCGCTCTACTTCTAGATATCTAAGCTAGCTGTATAGCTGCCATCTTCGTTCTTTTTCACATTAGCAGTATACTTTGTATTTGGTAATTCTTCATCACTGTGCCGTATTACTATTACCTTGTCCATTGTGAAACGAATTAATAAAGTTAGTTACAGTTGATTCCATTCTATTAATGGTTTCCTCTATCTTAGCAAATCTCTGCTCAGTCTCCTTCTTCTCCTTGTATATAGGATTAAGATCAGACAGTAAAGACGTTGCCTTTTCAACAACCTCTTTCTATTTTGGAACAGACTCGAGAATCTTTTCAGCAGTATTCTTCATAGACTCAACTTCTGCTATAAGACCCTGCTTATCAGTAGAGAGTACAATATCTCCAGCATATGTAACAGAAAGATTTTCAGGAATTGTATATGTTGCGGTCTTGCCATTAGATTCTATAGTTACATCTATAACCATCTATGACTAACCAATAGCTGGCTTATTGTTTAAATCCATATGCGGAAAACCAACTGATATAACCTTACCATCAGTAATAGATATATCCTACTTATTCAATATGTAGATTGAATAATTTTGTTTTACGTCTTTAAATGCCATATTATGTCATATTTATTATGCAAAGGCTCCCGAAGGAGCCCTTACATATAATTTAAAACTTAATTAAGCTGTAGCTGTTGCAGTAGTCTTAAGTGCAGCGAATCAAAGTAGCATTCTGTTTCTACTGTGATAATTCAAGGCGTGCGTCATTGTATCTCTACTGAAGATCTGACTGCCAATGATTATTCAATACATCTACAATTCTCTGAGTATTTGCATTTGCGTTCGTCTTAAGATCGCAAGCCATCTAACTCATCTGGAAACCAAGGTTACTTGCAGCTCTTTCCAAACCTGCGTTTGTATAGCTGAAACCTGTCTGCATCTGGTTAACGATGTCCTTCTGCCCAAGTTGATTCTCGTAGCCCATCTTGATAATGTTCTATTGCGTCTGGCAGCAGCAGTTCTGCAATGCAGATGTAAGGTTAGCATCTCCGAGATTAATAGCGTTAATAACGCGTTCTGCAGAGAAGTTTACATTACCTGCTACTTCCTGAATTCCTGACTTAACGCAGCAAATAGCATTATTCAATGCATTGAAATCACAATTCAGATTAGAGGCTAACTGGTTAATTGCGTTACCGTTTCCTCTTATGGCATCCATTACTAATGAACTATTCTGATTGTCAGCAATCTGTGAACGCATTGCGTCGAGCTGACTCTGAATTGCATTTCCCTAGTTATTACCATCCTGGTTGTTCCACATACGCATAGCGAAGATCATCCAGATAAGGTAAGCAAATGGGTTATTCATATAATCATTCTGATTCATCATAGCTGCCATAGCCATTGGATCACAGTTATTCTTAGAAGCCAAAGCGGCTACTAAAGCGTCGTTATTGTCCGTGTCCTGTAACAATAAACTTTCTCGATTGTATCCATAGTCTTTAAGTTTTAAAAGTAAAACAATATGGAAACTAGGACTGGATTAATCCTAGTCCCCGTTAAATATAAGCGTATTGCTACGCGTGTCCTAGTATATTCCATCTAGGGGATAATAAAGTTACGCTGGTCACATTTGAAAAGAGGTGTCGTAACTATGCGTATCAAAGAAACTGATACGGATTGTGCTAGGCGGGGCAGTGAACCCCGTCATGCTTTCATTAAGACCTAGCTTAAACGTTAAAATCTTTCTTAACGTTAGTTTTTTATTTCATTTAAGCAGTTTCTGCCTACTGGATTTACGCTTTCAAGTGACCCGCAATACGTGCTTTCAAGTGCCGCAATCTTTTCATCGTATACAGACTTGATAATAAACTCACTATCATTCTATAGCTGACTAACCTTTGTAGGAACGGTAGGAAGTGTTGCAATTCCTCCATCTGTAGTATAAACGTGATTGGCATTATTATCAGAGCTAGAAATACCTGTACTTGTAACTGTTATAACTTTTCTGTTTTCTTTTATAGACAAAGACTAACCGGTTAAATTTGTTCCAGATGACACATCTCTAGGATTTCGTATCTCTAATTTTTCGTTAGTCAAAATGGCCATAATTAAGTCATTACTATCATGAAGATATAACTTATTATATAAATCTAATTCAGATTTAATAGACTGATCATCAGTAGCAGTTTTACTTATAAAATCACTTGTGTCAACTTCTGGAATATCTGATTTCTTAGCATATTGAGTTATATCTATAGTAGACCCATTGGATGTTAATACTTCGTCACCTCTGCCGCCTTCTAGTTCTAATCCGTTACTACTTAACCTAAACTGTAACGAATGACTGGAGCTATTACTACGCGAACTAATACTACTAGGGCTTAACTATAAATTATGTTCGTTAGAAGCGTTGCCTCCTTCATTTATATTTATTCCTTCCATATCAATAGTAGTGCTACTACCACCAGCGTTGTGCAATGATATTTCCTAACTACTAATATGCGAGTAATTATATTTACCGTTATCAAAATTTATTTAGTTCTACATTCAAATGTAATAAGATGGCGCAATAATATAGCAACGATCATCATTAAGGCCCCTTTTCTCAAAAGGGAATATAATTACCGGCATCCTACTTTACCACTAATAGCTGCAGTATTAGCAGTAACCTTTTTCTAAAGTGCTGTAAGGGCGGTGGTGTCAACGCTTATAATACCAAATGGGTTAACATTAAGACCATCGCCAACTTGTACGACTCCGACTTTGTGTTTGGTAGAAAAATCAATACTAGCCACATTGTTTTCTACAATACTTTCGCCGCTAATCACTATATCTTTAACATTGCCGCCTGCAGTAATCTCGTTTTTCTTAGCGTACTGTGTCAAATCGGCTATAGAACCGTCTGTTGCAAAAACTTTGTTTGGACTGCTATTTTCAGTCAGTGTGCTATTTACCAATATGCCGCTATCCGTTATTTTTATACCATTAGTTCCATCTGCAGTATTACGAAAAACAGAAAGGCCTTCATTACTTATACTTGTATCAATACCTTCTATAAAATTCCTGTGTATATTTATATCTAGAGTATTGTAAATATCTTTTATTTCGCCATTAGCAGCAAAAAAATATCCATCATTTTGTGTATGGTTATTACAAGTGATACCTTTATTGGTTATTGATAAAGTTTGCCCATTATCATGATTATCATTTGTACCATCAGACAATATAATATACGGATTTTCGCAATTAGTTTTTATTTCGATAGCACTTCCATTCTATCCATCTACATCGATACCTAGTAATTGTATAGAAGATCTATTATTTGCATGACTGAATTCTACTCTAGTAGGAGTTAAACTCACGCCTTCGGTATTTTCGATATTCTCTGCAGCTATTCCTATTCCACCAATGATCATTAGGTCAGAATTGATAGTTTGGTCGTCATCAGAAGTTTTTCTTACAAACTCATTAAGACTATTAGTAATGCTATTCTCTTTAGCTACGGCTCTATTTCTTTCTACTTCAACCTGATTGTGGGCATTTTCTTTAATCTTTGCCCACAACATATCAAGACCGTTCTTGTCAAGATATTCGGTTCTCTGTACATTTTTTACTTCAATATTCTATCCCATACCTTATTAGCTTAAACCGTTAATATAATCTGTACTAATTGCTGTAATATTTGATACAGTTTCTCTAATATTATTTACAGTAGTTGTAAGGTTTGTAAGATTTGCACTAACCTAATTAATACTATTATTCAGAGTTGTTGTAGTATTAGAAATTGCGGCAGTTCTATCTGTTATCTCTTTATTGATTGCACTATTAAGAGTTGCATCAGCGTTCTTTCTATCTTGAATTTCTGTATTAATCTTTTCTGTGTTTGCTCTTTCTGCAGCTTTAGCTCTATCTGCTTCTGCTGTAATAGAATTAGACAGCTCTGTCTCCTTGGTAGTGGCTCTAGTCACTTCACCTGCAATAGCTGCAGCATTAGCCTATTCTGCTTTCTTAGCCCTATCTGTCTCTTTATTGAGCTTAGATATAATATCATTTTCTGCCTATGTAGCTCTATTCTTCTCTGTTGTTATTGCATTGGCATTAGCGGCTTCAGCAGACTTTGCTCTAGTTGATTCTGTAGTAATGGAATTAGATAATTCTGTTTCTTTAGCAGTAGCTCTAGTTACTTCGTTTGTAATAGCTTCTGTGTTGGCCTACTCTGCCTTCTTTGCTCTATCTATCTCTTTGTTGAGATTTGAAGTAATATTATTTTCAGCCTATCCGGCTCTAGCCTTCTCTGCCTAGATTGCAGCGGAGTTATCAGCTTCAGCTCTTTTAGCTCTGTCAGACTCTGCTTTTAACTCTTCCTTAGAGGCCTTTTTGGCAATAGCTTCATTAATCGCTTGATTAAGATCATCATTTTCTTCAAGCTTGTCAGCAATTTCTTTAAGGGTGTCATATGCTTCTGGAGCACCGTTAATAAGATCTTTAATAGCTTTTCTATAAGATCCTTCTGTGTTAGAGTCTCCATCAAGTACATCAATTCTGTTTTTGTTGTCTTTTTCGGCAGCTTTAGCTCTTGCTATTTCATTATTCAGATTAGTTGTAATAGCGTTATCACTACTCTTTCTTTCTGCAGCCTCTCTGTCTATATTGCCCTAAAGGGTTGTTTCTGCGGCAGTAGCTCTAGTTACCTCATTATGAAGCGAATTCTTAATAGCATCATCCTCAGATTTTCTTGTAGCGGCTTCTGTTACAATTGAGTTATTATTATCTCTTTCTGCAGCTTTTGCCCTTTCTATTTCATTGTTAAGGTTGGTTGTTATGGTGCTATCGCTTGCCTTTCTTTCTTCAGCTTCTCTATCTATATTACTCTGAAGTGTTGCTTCTGCAGTAGTAGCTCTAGTAACTTCGTTCTGGAGAAGATTCTTAATAGCGTCATCTTCTGACTTTCTTGTAGCAGCCTCAGCTGTTATTGAGTTACTATTATCTTTTTCAGCAGCCTTTGCACGGGCAATCTCCGCATTTAATGCGCTTGTGATGGTGTCATCGTTAAGCTTTCTAGTGTTAGCTTCAGCTTTAATTGCTGCATCGAGTCTAGTCTCTTCCTGTGTTGCTCTAGATAGCTCTGCTGCATCTGCTGCCTTACGAGCAGCTGCCTCCTAATCAATTCTACGACCAAGAGCATTATCAGCCTCAGTTCTATCGTTTTTCTCCTTTTCGTCTCTAGCCTTTGATGCGGCATCTAACTTTTTGTATCTATGTGCTATTATTGCTAATATTATTAGCTATTTTTATGGATCTCATTAACAAGCTCTTCAAGAGTATCGTGATCTGTATCAACATTACCCTTAAGCTCATCAAATGCCTGCAATACTGCATTAGCATCCATAATATCACCACGGACAAATTCGTTTGCGTGTTCGCCCATTAAGATATTTACTGTACGCGTACCAACTTGTGGAGCGCCATGTATCTCTACACCTTTTAATGGTTGTTTCTTAAAATTCATATTATTTAATACTATATTGTTTATATATAAACAGTAAAAGGGAACTACCTTTCGGTAATCCCCTTTATGTAGGATCGTCAAGCTTGTCACTCACCTACCTCAGCACCATCTTGTGCCGCCGCTTGCTCTGGTACGGACTGTGGCTGTTCGCTAGCCTGTGCCTCAGTTCCCGCAGCTGCGCTAACTTCCTTATTATCGGTACCAGTTGAACCAAAACCATTCTCGCCTCGTTTTGTATCAGAAAGCTCAGACACTTCTGTAACCTCGTATTCTGGCACCGGAACTATGACCAACTGACAGAAGCGCTCGCCCTGCTTATAAATAGCAGGAACCGCATCTGTTGTGGCTTTCATTACAGCTATAATCTCTCCTCTATAATCAGCGTCAATCACTCCAACATTATCAGTAAGCCATAATGATTTCTTCCAAATACTAGAGCGTGGTATAAGTAAACCAACATATCCGGCAGGAATCTCAACTGCCAATCCTGTATGGTAAACCAACATTAGCTGATTTGCTTCATTAAGAGCTGTATCAATCTTAATGCATGTCAAATCAATTCCTGCAGCACCTTCTGTGCTACGAATAGGGAGGACCGCTTCGTCCTCAAGTCTCTTAAATTTTAACTCCATAGTATTTATAATATTGTTTAATTATTGTTACCCCACTAGGATTCGAACCCAGACTAAAAGGGTTCTTCCAACATCATGTCGCCATGACCATTACTGTTGTTGGCTGGACTTTGTCTTTACCATGCTTTCGTTTAGGTATCCCGTATAAAGTCTCTACACTCGGTATTTAAACCTAGCTCGGCGTTATCTACGTGAGACGTTCACCGAATTAGCGGGATGTTCATCTGAATGTTTCCAAACAGAGCTCCACCAAAGAGCCTTCTGTGCTAGCCGTTACACCATAGGGCAATATTGTAGAAGCTCACTTATGCTACAGAGCTTTTTATCTGCATAAAACTACATTGCTACACTTCAAACCATTGTAGCCGACATATTTTTCTGATATCAATTTCGCTTCTGGTGGCCAAATATGTAGAACACCACACAATCGAAGCTCAGTGTTGTACGTAATGGATTCGAACCATTGACCTTCCACTCTGTTGTGGACGAGCTAACCTCTGCTCCAACGTACGAATTCCTAGGAGTAGCGGAGGACGGATTCGAACCGCCGACTTTAGGCTATTAGCCTAACAAGCTACCAACTGCTCCACTCCGCGATAAACACGTAACCTTTAGCTGGAGTTACGTAGAACCAGTATTGGCGCCATTTGGATCCTGCAGCTCCGAGCGCTGCTAGGGCAGAAAGTTTCTTTCACCCGGATGTCCCAGTTTATAGAGATTTGAGAAATGGCAATAACCTCTCAGCGTTCGTTGATAACTAAATGATTTCGCATTCTTTCTATATCCCGCCCGTTTTCTTTGACTCTTATAATTTATAAATTCTAAGTATGAAAATAAAAATGAATGGAGTCTATGCAGGAGTCGAACCTGCTAACTATTCCCTTTATATCGGGTCGTCTTTACCGTTTGACTAATAGACTCTAAAGGTGATTACTTAGTACGAGTAATCCAATTCCATACTCTCTTATACCAAGGCTTCTTAACCTTGTTCTTAACTCTAATAGCAGTGCACTTTCTGTATGTGCCATTATCGCTTACAATTGCTGTACAATCCTCTGGCATAAGATCCTCAAGTACAACGTCTGTAACAATTGATACGATTGTGCTAATATCTGAATCAGTGAGCTTCATGCCATTTAAAATCTTCTGGCCAATAAAGTATGCTGTGATATCGCTTACATTAGCTGCATCGATCATAGAAATTGTGTACTTTGGTTTTACTACCTTAACTGTCTTTTTAACAACTTTCTTCATAACTTAAATATTAACATGATTAGCAACAAGCGTCTCCACAATCAATAGCTTCATACTTGTTCTCTTTCTGTTTAGCCGCCCACTCTTCCTTTCTCTTCTGATCAGCGTCTGCTGCATTATTAAGAGCGTTTAACCAATCTGTAGACTTGATTATTACAAAATCTGCACCGAGATCCTTATCATAGAATGTAACAAGAATATCATCTTTCTTTACATCTGCCTCAACTGTTTTGTCTGGGAACATTCTTGATCTCCATTCGATATGAGCATCTTCCGGAATAACATATACGTCATCAATTCCCCGTGTAGATCTATTGATCGCCTTAACTTCAGCTGTATCTGTGTCAACCATAATCGGCTTACGATCAATGTTTATTATCTTCTTCATATGGACTTAATGGTTTATTCTTATTATCTTTAAATCTATTCTTAAGCTTGAATCTAAATAGTTTGTTTAATAACACGTCTCTAGTGTCATCTGGATCTTTCATAACATCAACTACAAACTAGAACTAATGCATTACTATTTGTTTTACTAGTTCTGGGTCTTCATTTAATTGACGCCCGATCTATTTACAAACTTTATCTATATTCATCACTTATCTACTGTCTCTGTTGCTACAATATCGTAAAGAGATACAAGTTGAGAATCTTTAAGTAAGTCGAAATACATAGCTCCTCTAGCAGATCTATATATAACAATATCACCAACCTTGATAGGCATCTGCTGAATCTTTTCATCAACATATGGGTGTGTATACTCATATGGTAACTTAAGTACAACAGCTCTAGAGAAATCTGAATCAACTTCCTTAATCTCCGTCTTTACGTCATCATAATCAACTGCCTCGATCCCATCCTTATCCTTCTTTGGCTTAGTATCCTTAGCCACAGGTTCGGAGATCTTCTTTTTAACTTTAACAGGCTCAAGCGGCTTTACCAAGAACATCTGTCTAAACTCATACTTTATCTTTGAGCTTAAGTCCTCTGCCAACTGTGTCTGATCTATCATCTTCTCTTCTTCCATATTACTTTTTCAACGACTTAAGGTGTTTAAGCAATTTAATCATATTGCGAAGAACTGTCTCTTTCTCGACCTTCAAACACTGAGGTGTATCATCATCAGAGTTTAAGAGAATATTCAAATCAGTATTATACTGAATAAGCAAGTGTTCAATCTCATCAAATATGTTAACAAACTGCTTGTCATTGTTTGTGTTTTGCATAACCTCTTCAAGATAACCGTTTTCAACCAGCATCTTTGCGTAGTCTTCAGAAATAGTATAAACTGAATTGTATGAGGAAACAACTGTAGAATTCTCTTCGTTCGAACTATTATGCTCTTCGTTATATACACTCTTGTACTCCTTTGTTTTGTCGTTGTACTCAAATGTATCGCCAACCTCCATTACGAAGAAAGGCTTAATAACCTTTAAAATCTTTGTCATATCCATTAAATTTAATTGTTTTACGCCGCCATAACGTAAACTTTTGTAAGAATGGTTGCAAACTGCATAAAAATTTTATATAAATTGCACTTTTCTACCCAATATGCAACTTTTTTAGCTTTTTTACGTTAGGGGGATAGTAGGGGGTTAGTCAGACTAAGAACCCTTTCTCTTATATATTCTCTTTAGGAGATCTACTTTAGTAGTACAGCTATTACAGTATGTAAGACTATACAACTATAGTAGAGCTATATATAAGCTTAATAATAATTGTAAGACTAATAATGATAATATGGATAAGAAGAAGTGTATAATAGACAAATATAATACAGTATACAGCTATGATGTATTTGTTGTTGTTAACCCAGATAGAGATACTTTAAATAAGCGGTTCGCTTGGAGCGAGGATGATAAAGAGTTCTATAATTCTGATTACGACGATAGAGTTGCTATTACATGCTCTAATGTTACAGATATAGAAAACAACAAATACTGTTTTGTAATTATAGTCAACTCATTTAGAGACGACATTGATCTTGTTAATACGTCAGCTCACGAAGCAACACATGCAGCTCATGACATACTTTCGGGATGCCATATAAAGCTTTCTGAAGATACAGAGGAAGCGTACGCTTATCTAGTAGGCTATATCTCTGAATGTGTATTTAAAACAGTTAAGAAAGCATGAATTAGGTAGAAATGAGCGCTGTACTATATTACGCTGACTTCTTATCTCTACAGTATCAAAGCAAACCTTGTACATAGTAGTGCAAATACTTCTTTGTACACGGTGTGCCAATAAATATAGCATATATTGTTGAGCAAGATCCAGTATACGATATAGACAATTAGTGGTTCTAGAAGAGCCTTAAAGAGTATAGTATGCTAAAGCATAAGTTTGGAGAAGACGGGGCTATGAGTTTTATTAAAAACCTATGTAATCTTGGTGTAGCAGGATCTGTTAATGCTACACAAATGATGAAATACATCCATAGATATGATGATAAATAGGAGCGGGATAAGGCATTTAGAGCGTTTAAATTCAACAGATCAAAGATTAAATACACGCATTTAACACGTAAATAGATGATGGTGAAATTATAGAGGAAGAGTGCACAAAATACATAGCCCATGCTGAGCAAAATAGCAAAAGATAAAGACTATTTAAGAGCTGCAGAAATAATACAAAGAGCAGAGAAAAACGGAAGAAGATTAGGATTTTATGAACCAGATAACGATGAATCCATTTGATATAATAACTATATTTTTAATTATCCCAATAATGGCTATTACAGTTGGTTGGGTAATACTTAAAGGAGCAAGTAATAATGGGAAAAATTAGCAAAAATAGTAATCTGTACGATAAAGATGGAAAGTTCTTACACAAGCCAGGAAAGTATACAATTGAAGAACTTGAGGAGCTTGTAGATACACTTGACAAAAACTCTAGAGAGTTTGCAAATGCAACAGCAATCCTTATGCACATGTATGAACAAAAAGGTAATCCTCATAAGGACGAACTTATACAAAAGCTTATTGAGCAGTCTAAAACAAAGACTACTAAAGCTGAAGTTGTAAACGCTTTAAACGAAGCAAATGAAACGATCGTAGCTTAACCTAAAACCAATTATACTCACGCCTATCGAAGTGTGTGCCTTTATAGGGAAAGCCATAAAAGAATACAGACAAAATAATCCAAAAAAGAAAGCAAGAAAGATTATAGACCCTTTAAATGATACAGAAGATGAAGAGGCAGGAAAAAATGGATCCAGCACAGAGAGATGTGTATTAGATATTACTGAAGGAGCTGGAGAACCTAGGAGAAGAAGCAGATTCAACGAGACAGATACTACAATTAGCACTGCAGCTTGATGAAAAAGGAGAGTTCTATAAATTCAAGGAAGTATTTTGGTCAGAAGAACCTAGATACAAGTAATTTTGAAATACTGGAAATAAGCTTAGCTTAGCTAATATTAGAACAATTTACGGTAAATAAAGAAACGTACAAAATATTATTAGACATAATGTATGGAGACGAAGGAAAAGGAAACGGAATTGGTACAATTGATAAGACAGCTAAAAGATTACGTAATTCTAGATAAAAGAGACTATGAAAAGCTTGTGCAGAATAGTAAGCCAACAGAGTGTAGCGAAAGTGCTTTAGAAGCTAGAGATGACACAAATAACGCTGTTACAGAGACAGTTAGCACGACAAGAAGGATATACAGACTACTAGGAAGAATAAGTAACGAAAAGTGTCTAGAAGAATTAAAGGAAGGAGAACTAAAAGATGGTGGAGATTACTAAAGAAGGTATTAAAGTTTATATGGGCGTTCCTTACAGTCCCGTATCATGAAGGAAAATAAATAATAGGAGATTAAAATATGTTAGTAGATATATCTGATATGAAAAAAGATTTAAACGAAGAGGAGAAAGAGATATTTGATAAGGTAGTAAAGGCCATGAATGCTAAAAGCGTTACAGTAAGTATGCTAAACTTGGCATTCTGGGCAATGTTATTGTATGTTAGCTTTGCAATTCTTCCTCTATGGGCCGCTATTTCTCTTATTGGAATAAAGCTTGCAATCCCTGTCGCAAAGGTCGTTAAATTCATAACTATGGCAAAGAAGCTGATTAAGGATGATAAAAACATTAGTAAGAAGCTATTGTCAATTAGGTTAAAAATTGCTAATAAAGAGACAAGATAATGGAAGATTATATATATAGATACAAAGGCAATGACTACAAATACCTTGGAATTGGAAAATTTAAAAATGGTTTTGATGGCGCATGGATAGATGCAGTATTATATGAGAGAGAAGGCCACAAATACATGCGCGAAGTAAAAGATTTCTTTAAGAAATTTGAGGATGTAAGTTCTCCATTATATTCAGATTACGAATATATGTCATCTGATGAATCCTATGTAGTAGAGAAGGGCGAAGTAGACTCTACGCCTACTATGCAAAATGCTTCAAAGCCTAAGAAAAAGAGCATCTTAGACACCATTACAGATACTATTGGCACTGGTTATGAACCAGGAGAAGATAAAAATAAGAACCAGATACGTGTAGGACAAGTAGAAGAAGCTACTATTATAAAGAAACATAGATATGATAAATGACGTCTTCTTGATTTGTATGTGCACAACATTTGCAATACTATGGGCAAAATTGATACAAGGAATGTTTATAGAGCAGCAAGAGTCTGACGATAAAGTTATAAGAAAAGTAGTAAGAGAAGAAGTGTATAAAGCGATTGCGATATATGAAGATAGCCGGGGTTAACAGCCTCGGCTTTTTTATTGAGCTTGCAGAATATTTTATTTTTTTATTTTTTAAACTGTTATGTGTATATAAAGACGGGAAACAGCAACAAATCACACCCCGGTATATACTTTCGGATTGGGGTATCCCCCCAAGACAAAAACAAATTTATTCACAAACATTCAAAACTCAAAGATTATAGAAAAAGTAAATACAGATTAGCAACGATTAATGATGTTTCACTTAATGATAAACTAAAGGAGTGGAACGAAGATAACAGCGCTTTTCGTGTTCAATTACGCATCGCTTATTCCGCTGATGATTCAAAAGATGAAGATGATGATGATTTATTGTCTTTGGCTGATTTCGAAGAAGCTGGTGCATCCGTTGGTAAAACTTATACTTGTCTTATCAATTTTGATTCTCTATTAACAGAGAGCCACGGAGACAAGGCACAAGAAAAAGCTTTGGCAAAGTTAGTCGATAAGTTCAAAGGTAAGAAAGCCCGTTTCTCTACATTTGATTTCACGATTAGTGAGTTAACAGGTGGCAAAGAAAAAGCCATCAACGACGGCACGCACACTTATTCATCTTTGGCAAATACCTATTTAGGTAGTGTTGAGGATGAAGAAAGTTGTTAAAAAGACAGTTAAGGTAGTAAAACCAAAGTACACAATTTCTATGATCGATGCAGCTAATGTAAGCGATATCACAGCATACTTTATTGGCCAGAAGATTTTAAATGGCATGAAGCTCACTGATTCAGATATTAGCACAATCGTATCAATTGTTACAGACGTTGTACTTGAGGATCTTATGCCAGAGGATTGTACAGCAATTGTAAGCGATAATGGCACATACAGAAAGTGCACTGCTATTAGAGTTAAGAACAAGGTTAAGAAGCCTTGGTATAAGAGAGTATGGAATTGGATTACTCGTACTAAGTAATCACCTTTAGAGTCTATTAGTCAAACGGTAAAGACGACCCGATATAAAGGGAATAGTTAGCAGGTTCGACTCCTGCATAGACTCCATTCATTTTTATTTTCATACTTAGAATTTATAAATTATAAGAGTCAAAGAAAACGGGCGGGATATAGAAAGAATGCGAAATCATTTAGTTATCAACGAACGCTGAGAGGTTATTGCCATTTCTCAAATCTCTATAAACTGGGACATCCGGGTGAAAGAAACTTTCTGCCCTAGCAGCGCTCGGAGCTGCAGGATCCAAATGGCGCCAATACTGGTTCTACGTAACTCCAGCTAAAGGTTACGTGTTTATCGCGGAGTGGAGCAGTTGGTAGCTTGTTAGGCTAATAGCCTAAAGTCGGCGGTTCGAATCCGTCCTCCGGCTACTCCTAGGAATTCGTACGTTGGAGCAGAGGTTAGCTCGTCCACAACAGAGTGGAAGGTCAATGGTTCGAATCCATTACGTACAACACTGAGCTTCGATTGTGTGGTGTTCTACATATTTGGCCACCAGAAGCGAAATTGATATCAGAAAAATATGTCGGCTACAATGGTTTGAAGTGTAGCAATGTAGTTTTATGCAGATAAAAAGCTCTGTAGCATAAGTGAGCTTCTACAATATTGCCCTATGGTGTAACGGCTAGCACAGAAGGCTCTTTGGTGGAGCTCTGTTTGGAAACATTCAGATGAACATCCCGCTAATTCGGTGAACGTCTCACGTAGATAACGCCGAGCTAGGTTTAAATACCGAGTGTAGAGACTTTATACGGGATACCTAAACGAAAGCATGGTAAAGACAAAGTCCAGCCAACAACAGTAATGGTCATGGCGACATGATGTTGGAAGAACCCTTTTAGTCTGGGTTCGAATCCTAGTGGGGTAACAATAATTAAACAATATTATAAATACTATGGAGTTAAAATTTTAAGAGACTTGAGGACGAAGCGGTCCTCCCTATTCGTAGCACAGAAGGTGCTGCAGGAATTGATTTGACATGCATTAAGATTGATACAGCTCTTAATGAAGCAAATCAGCTAATGTTGGTTTACCATACAGGATTGGCAGTTGAGATTCCTGCCGGATATGTTGGTTTACTTATACCACGCTCTAGTATTTGGAAGAAATCATTATGGCTTACTGATAATGTTGGAGTGATTGACGC
>CYGL01000316.1_pt1 | contig 21423 bp, 31 predicted proteins | sample 485531 | NCBI WGS metagenome assembly CYGL01 (sample SAMEA3497897, study PRJEB9818) | human gut metagenome | reverse complement strand
AACAGCCAACAACTCACCACGGTCAAGCACAGTCACATCAACAAACTGACACGACTGCGGGCCATCCACCGCGAAATCACCGACACCAGCCACCATATCATCCGCCTGCTCAACACAATAATCAACATCATCCACCCAATAGGCATCATCCAAACCATCAACATCTTCCAAAAGTACCCACCTCAAAAAAATCATTAGACCAATCAGGCCCATAGTGCATACTCTCTTCATCCCACTCCCGAATAGTAACCTCAACAGCTTTTCTATCATCTCTGTTATCTTCTGTTTTATCTGTTTCTTTTTTGTGTTGATTCCGTGTGTTGTTTTATCTCATGATTTTAGTGCGTAGTTTTGTCCATAATTTAAGCGCGTAGATTTCTTTCTGTTTTTGTGTTGTTCGGCGTGTTGTGTTTGTGGTGTGCTATTATGTAATTATCAGCCAAGGATATGGAAAAGGATGGTGGTTGAGATGACTGGTATTTCTGTTCGTTTTGAGACTCGTGAACTGGACGGGAGAGAGGTTCTTGTCTTGCGTTATCGTCTAAAGAGGTTTGTGGTTGTAAGGTTTTTTACTGAAACGTATGACCCTTGTACTGGCGAGGTTTGTTCGGCAATGGATAATATGGTGGGCTTTATTTATCGCTTGATGAGGTTTGTTTCTGAGAATCCTGAGCGTTTCTATGGTAGGAATTGAGGTGATGTGAGATGCATACGAAACTTGTTCAGGTGTTCGCTGTGTTGCGTTATTACGGTGATGGCAAATGTGAATGCGTAGTTGAATGTAATAGCCATGACCGCGCAATCAAGGCCGTTGAGTATTATGGTGGTGCCGACTCGGTGGGCGTATATTATTGCATCGAATTGCGTTATAAGGTAGTGGAATTATGAGAATGAAGATGAATTATTTTAGTGACAACGATATTATAGATCTGTTTAATAGTCTTTTGCCTGATAACTATTTTATTTATATAACGGCCTGTGCTGATGTAGGGTGTAATTCATTCTCGAATGAGCTAGAGCGCTTTTATACCTGTGAGATTTTTGCAGGAAGCATAAGGGTGCTATGAAGTGTATTGATGGCGATGTTCATGTTTTAGTGCGCATTCATGGTGGGGTTATTGAACTCGAATGGATGAGACTGAATGTAGATTTATTGCAGTGGGAGGGTGAATCTGATACCGTATGTATTGACGTGAAATTTATCGAGTTCCGTGATTTTGATGCGCTCAAGCGTTCTGTGTCGTATGATGCAAAGTGTTTGTCAAGGGGTTGTCATGCTGTGACTATGAAGGTGAAGGATTTTTAAAAAATGAAGGGTAATGATGACCGCACGAATTGGTTTGATGACGGTATTTTGGATGATGACCGTGTGCGCCGTGTCATTCGTGGGCCGTCGGCGTAACCTGTATTTGCGTGAATATAATAAAGGTGATGGCGATTGGGAGACATTGTGTCGTAGTATAGCACTACTCAAGGACTTTTATAAACCCCAAGGCGGGTCAAGTGGCGTTTGCCGACAGTATCGAACACGCGGCGAATATTTGTCTAAGCATCTCGCTTCATTCATCAATGTATGCCGCAGTTATCACGAACGCAGGGACATTGAAATGTTGTCCGGGCTTATTTATTGTCCGGCAATGGTGGCGTGGTGCGCGGTCTGTCATGTCAAGGGCGCGACCTGTTATGAGATGTGCAAGACTTGGGAGGGTGATGAGTTTGCTCAGACCGTCATCAAAATTGCGTGTCTCTGTTTTGACAACCTGACCGAGGTTAGATATACTGATGAAGACATCGCAAGAATGTCACAGCAGCAGCGACACTAAGAAGAAAAGTGGTATGATTATGGCATACATTAAGCGAGCCAAGCACTATAGTATTGTGCGCGGTGTTACGCGCGGCGAAAACGGGGAACTCGTGGACGCCGAGGTGGTCGTGGACGGCGCGTGTCGCACGGCTGACGTGGCAATGAAAAAAAGCCCGCAAGATCAACAAGGACATGCTACCCATGTCCGCTGAATATCATGCGCAGGTAACGCGCATGGATGAGGCAATCTATTGGGCTAATTGTGAATTTGGAGATGATACCATCATCGAGTATCCGGGGTCGGTGAACGGCAACGTGGTTGAAGATGATATCATCTCCGAGGAAAAATAATTATTAACCCCTATAAGGAAGGCAACACTAATGGTTGACAACGAACTCACCGTGACGAACGGCAACAATTTTGCGGCGAACGGCGCTAACGCCGTGTCCCATTTCTTCGACACTACCACTATGGACGGTAAAATGGCGCTGTACAACGCCATGCAGACCGCCGATAAAGTGGACGAACATCTCAATGAACCACTGCATGTGACTAATGTACTGGCGCAGTCCATCGAGGTAGCCAATCAGGAAACGGGCGAAATCGACTCTTCTACTCGCGTTGTCATCCACGCGGAAGAGGGCGACTTCGCCGCCGCCTCCCCCACGTTGGCGCACGCTTTCGGCAATCTGTTCGCCATTTTCGGCACGCCGGACAAGTGGGCCGCGCCGCTCGTTCTCAAAATTGTGGAGAAGAAGAGCCGCCGTGGCTATAAGTTTTTTGACATCGAATTGATGTCGGAAAAGGGTCGCAAGTAGTCTACTTGTCCACATCATATGATAGCATGGTAATGTCCCTATAGGGATGTTGCCGCCAGACTCACCCCTCGCCGTTTTTTCCATCCTTGCGGCGGGGGGTGTTTCATACTCATAAAAAAAAGGGGAGGGCGTGGCAAAACGCAAAAACAACCGACGCGCCAACAATCTGAAACGTAACGCCGCCATCAGGTCGGCACAGGTACGCAGAGAGCAAGCGGTCAGAGATTACAGTACCGGACGCCTCCCCAAGCAAATCACCGAAACGTTTTTAGGAAAGCTCAGCGCCCAACAGCTCGAACAGGTCGCACGCCGCATTGGTCAGGAATTCGGGGAGCAGCAGCAAGCCTTAAGGTCTCGGGATGACGAGCCATATCAAGTCGTCCCCGACGTGCATATTACGAAATTTGACCGTGAGATGGCGGCGCGCCCGATAATCACCGACGCGGAAATCGCCGCCGCCCCGTCGAAACGTCGGAAAACATTACGACAGCAACAGCGCCGCCGGGTTGAGGCACGGCAGAAAATCAAACGCGCCCAACAATTCGAGGCATTGAGCATGGCCCGCTACACCGTAGCCGAAATACGTGAGATGGAACGCGCGGGAGAGTCGCCGTTTGACGTGTTGGGCACTCACACGGTCGGCGGTTCGGCGCGCGACGAACTCACACGCAACCGTGCGAACGTGTTCGGCACGGAGCGTGGCATAAGCCACGCGCGTATGATGATACGAGAAGGGAGCAGGCGGAAACTTGAACAGGAGATACTCGAATACGCTGGGCTTATAGGTCGAGCGCCATTACACGCAGGCACTAGAAAAATTCCCGAGAACGAGGGGGTTGCGGATTTTGACAGGGTTGCACAGCAACTCGAAGCATTCGACTTCAATATCGCACAAAAATTCGCGTCTTTATCGAACCGTCAAAAACGATGGCTGATAAACAACACGAATTTCAGCACCGTGGTACGAGAAGCCGCATGGTATAATGATAAGACACATAAATGGGAGACAAAAGCGGATGCGGGCGGTGTGGAGACACGACTTGATGAATGGATGACCAGCGCGGCACGACACTAAAAAAAGGATGGAATCATGAAAGAGCGTCGAATGGCGGCAACAGACGGCGCAACACTATTGACGGATGACGGCCCGGAATCATTGACGGCAACCGCCATCATCCGTCTCACCATGCTCGACGACTATCATACGCGCGTATGGTGCGCCCACGGATGGCAGGACATCAAACCCATAGCCGCCGAACTATTGACACGACTGCCGTTACAATCGAACCCAAGCAAGGACGGTGTATGGGGCACGTTCAACATTCGCGGACACTTCTACAGTTTCCGCGTGCGCATGGGCGGTATCACCGTGGATTTCACGGACGTGCGCAACATCACGCGCGATGACGGTCTGAATGTTTCACGTGAAACGTTCGGCGGCATGGATGACTTGGAAACCACGTGGAACATCGCGCAGGAATGCGCCGCCCTGAATCTCAAGGGCACTACAATAGCATCCATGGCGATGACCGACTATATCGACGGGGATTACGCCGGATTCAAACGCCATTTCCCACCATTGGACAAGGCGGATTACCACCGGATGCGTCCCGCCTACTATGGGGCGATAGTACACAGCAAGCCGGGCGAATACCGGGGTTGCCGGAGCTGGGATGTGAACAGCCTCTATCCGAGCATCATGCGCGATGCACCCATGCCGGTAGGCTCACCCATATGGTACGACGGCGAATATCGACATGACAATGACTATCCACTGCATATCGATATCATTGCGTTTGATGCAAGATTGAAAACGGGAAAAACGGCGACGCTCACCAACATCCTACCCGTATGGGGGTATGAGGGCGAACGCTTGGACAGTACGTTAGGCGTCGTCACGATGCCGGTCACGGATGTGGATTGGGAAACGCTGACCGAAAACTATGACATCCATGTGTGGGAGCATGTCGGCGGTTGGAAATTCCGTAAATCGCACGGACTTTATTACAACTATGTCGATAAATGGTTTCACGTGAAACAAACCGAAACCGGGGAGCGTAGGCAGATGGCGAAACTGCTGTTGAACTCGCTGGTGGGAAAATTCGGTGCCTCGCTGTACCGGCCAATGCTGCACCCGAAACCATCGGCGGACGGGGGTGTGGATTTTACCGTGGACAAGCCCGAGTCGGCCAATAGTCTGGCGTGGCTGCCGACCGCCGCCTATGTCAACGCCTACGGGCGTCAAACACTATCCCGTGCGATGAACGCAAACGCCGGGCGCGTACTCTACGCCGACACCGACGGCATGATATTGGAAGGGTTGGACGCGCCCGAAGGTATGGAAACGGATGACCGGAAGCTTGGGGCGTGGAAAAACGACCATACCTATGAGAGGCTCCGCATCCTCGGCAATCGTAAATATTGCGGCGTGGAAACGAATGGTGACACGGTAATGCGTTTGAGTGGCGTGCATCGTGCCGCCCCCATACCCTATGATGAGTTTCTTCCGGGGTCACGTCATCTCAACGATGACGGCCATAGTTTCGTGCTATAATAACTAACAGCGGGGTGTGCGTCCCAAGTCGATTCGATGGCCCGACCGTGAGGCAAGTCGGTAAGGCGATTCGGTCGGAAGTAGACGTGCGCAGCCAGCGCCCAGCGACGGCGAAGGAGCCCGCACAGCCTAGCAATTCGGCATGGCAGCGTGATTGCTGCCATGCCCCCTACTTTAAGAGGTGATTATGGACGATACCGAAAACAATGAGCCGGCCACCACGTCCGACGCCGAACCGGACACGGCCGCCGACGACAATACGCCGAACCCGGAACCCGGGACGCAGGACGACGGCGAACCGGAAGATGCTGGTGATGACAAGACCGCCGACATGGCCGACCGTCTCAGCGCTTTGGAAGCGACCGTGGCGGAACTATCCAAAACCATTGAGGCGATGCGCGACGCGGCAGCCGACCATGTGCTGAACGATGGCCCGGATGATAACGCGACGCCGGAATCGGCTGAAATGACCGACGACGACTACAACGGCACCTACAGTACATTCGATGACCTATTTGAAGACTAATAATCAGGAAGGAATGACCATCATGCCAACCACTCCAGTGGTGACGCCGAAGCAGCAGCTGCGACCGCTCACCGAATTCAACAACGCACAGATTCTCAATATGATTCGCAACGAGGCATCTCCCGAATATCAGCGGCGCATGCCCTCGGCCACCCAGATGAACATGGATAGGCAGATGGCCACCCTCATGTCGTCCACTCAGCTGAAGAACGAGTTTTACTCGGCGTTGGTGAACCGTATCGGCGGAACCTACGTGAACACGTGGCGTTGGAACAACCCGCTGAGCGTATTCCAGCGTGCATCTCAGGCGTATGGCGACACGTGGCAGGAAATCGCCGTGGGTATGCCGCTCGCTCAGGTATACGACCCGAACGCGGAATACTTGGGCGCGGATAATTTCCGCAAGTGGAAAATCGACGTGGATTCGCTCTACCACCGTCTTGACTTTGCCCATTTTTATCCGGCCACCACGGAAGACAAGACGCTCCAGCGTGCTTTCACGTCCGAAAACGGTTTGGCGTCACTTACTTCCCAGATTCTCACCTCCTGCTACAACGCGGCTGAGGTTGACTTGTTCGAGGCCATGTGCCACCAGTTCGTCGAGTACGCAAAGCTCGGCGGATATTGGCGCGTACACATGGATCATGATTTGAACAACATGGGAAGTTCGGAAACCGACGCACGCGACATGCTGCGCCAGATTCGCGCATGGGCCGACACCCTGAAGTTCGTCAGCACCCGATACAATGCGCGCCACATGCCGACGTTCGCCCGCCCGGACGAACTCGTACTGTTTTGTTCGCCCGAAGTCAAGTCTGCGCTTGACGTTCAGGGTCTGGCGACCGTATTTCAGCGTACGGACGCCGAGCCGACCATCGACCGGATTATCGTCATCCCACAGGACAAGTTCAACATAAATGGCGTGCAAGCCATCCTTACCACAAACAAATTCCTCATTGACATCCCCGTTATCATCGAGATGACCCAGCAGATCAATCCGGTCAATATCAATTCGATCAACCATTATCTGCATATCCAGCACATCATCTCGGTGTCCGGCTTCGCCCCCGCCATCATGTTCTGGACTGGGGCGGGCTCCACTGCCAAGGTGGTGGCACCTACCGGCACGGCGGCCAAGACGCCGGCCTTCCAGCTTAAGCTGGCGATGTACGGTGGTGGCGCGACCACGCCGGAGAACGTGGCGCGCGGTGGCGCGGTGCAGGTCACCGCCGATACGACCATCACCAACGATGGTACGGCCACATTCCGTTCGGACGCCGTCGAGTACGCCATCGGTGATACCGCCAAGCCGAAGAGCGATTACACGTACATTTCGCCCACCGGCGTGCTGGTGGTCGGCCTCGATGAGCCGAACACCACCATCCCGATTACCGCAACCGCCCTGTACACGAACCCGGCGACACCTGAGGTGCCGGGCACCGTGTCCGCAGCTTTGGACGTGCCGGTGGTCGGTGACGGTGTCATCGGATTCAACCCGTCTATCATCGCATCCATTGCCGTAACCGTTCCGGGCGTGACCGTTGATCATGCGGCGCAGGCGGCCGCCGTGGCGACCATGATTGACGGGCGAACCGCTGATGTGACCGCGCAAGCCGCTTGGACATCCGGCACCCCGGCCAACGCCACCGTGTCCGAGTCGGGCGTCGTTACCGGCGTCAAGGCGGGCTCGTCCGACATCACCGCCACGCTGTTCGGCGTATCCGGCAAGAAGAGCGTGACCGTGACCGCGTGATATAATGGGAAGGTAGCCGGTTGGCTACCCTCTCTCACAGCGAGATGCAATACAAGGCCCGGAGCGCAAGCCACGTGAGCGCTCCGGGCTTTGTCATACCGGAGGTTGGATGATGATTGATGACGCGAACCCCTAGTGGACAATACCGGCCTAGTCACTGGAGTGGCCGCCGGTTCTACCAAGCTGACGGCCGCGCTGTTCGGTGTCAGCTGTCAGGGCACTGTGACAGTCGCCTAATCTGCGATATAATAAAAGGGAGTGTTTCACGTGAAACACTCCCTTCTTTATGAAAGGGATAGTATGCTAAGAGATATCAACCCTAACGTTGAGGCGACGTTTAACTGGGCTCAATGGACGCCCAACACATCGCTGAAACTCTGTAACGTGCCGTGGGATAGCAGTTACCGTGACCTAGCCCGGTTCGAATCACCGCAGAAACAACAGGAATGGTTCGACCGACGGCCCGGCATTGACAGGGTGCATGGAGTCATGCACATGTTCGGCCAACCCGTGCGCGTCGAACTGCCATTTAACGAGGCGTCCAACTACAACTATGTCGTGGTGTATAACGATTACCCCGACTTGGAGACGCCACGGTATTGGTATTATTTCATCAACCACGTGGATTACATCAATGCGTACACTACTCAGCTCACTGTACAGTTGGACGTTTGGCAGTCGTTCCAGCATGTACTTAGGTTTGGTTCATGTTATGTGGTGCGAGGCCATATCGGCATTGCCAACGAAAACCAGATGACCGATTATGGTCGCAGTTATCTCGCACTACCCGAAGGACTGGACACCGGTAGCGAAATGGTGACGGTAAACCAACAGTACAAGTCTCTTATCAGCATGGACGGGAAAAATCTGAATTACGGCGTAATAGTCGTGAGTACGGTAGATTTGTCAGCGGACNCGGGGCAATCAGGAAAAACCGTCTCTCACTACTGCGGGACGGCTCTCTGTTTTGAGAACATGGCTAACGGTGCTGAAATACTGTACTTTAAGGACATCCAGTCTATCCAAGTGTTTATGGGAGTGGGCGTCTACTTTTTCATGGATAACACAGGGTATTGTAAACATGTACATGATACCCTCTTTAGATGATGACTTTCTTTAAGCTAATCCGGCTATGTCGTAGATAAGCTGTTTGGCAAAACACTCCCTTCGGAATTAAATAATCGTATCTACCGTTTTCCCCAGTCGGCCACAAATGCGCCCAGCAGATATGAAGACATTATTACCATTAATGATTTTCGTGATAATTTTAATATCCCTAAACGTTATAAAAACCTTAAAAAACTCAAATGCTACCCCTATTCTACTGTTGAATGCACTTGCTTGAATGGCACTAATATCACCTATAAGCCCGAAAATATCCAAAGCGATAATCTGGTTATTAGAGAGGTGCATAATTACGCGCCCAATGGCGCGCGCTTGAACTTTTACCCGGTTGGGTACAATAAGGCGGGTGCAAGCGAGATTGCTCCTCTTGATAAAAACAATGGGTTGCCCATTGATAGCGGGGAAATGTTGGACGCCGCGTTTGGCATCAGCAATTTCCCTCAATTTGTGATAGTCAACAATGGTGCCCAGTTGGCAATGGCAAACAGTGCCTACACTCGTTCCTACAGTCAACAGTCCGCTGACTGGGCGTACCAAAAAGCGCAGATGGGCGTCAGTCAGTCTCTTGCGGCCACGGCCATGCAAAACCAGTACAATACCCAAGCCAACAAACTCGCTATCGGCAACCGCAACGCCAATAACGCGATACAAGCAACCTCGCTTAACACCAGTCTGGACAACACGACGTATATCAACAATCAGCGAGCTGACCTCGCACAGCTGAATAACGTGGTTAACGGCGTGGTCGGGGTGGCGGGTAACGCCGCTTCGGGCAATGTCGGGGGCGCGGTATCGGCATTAGGCGGTGCTGTCATGAATGGTGTCAACACTGAAGCGAACCGCAGTATCAACAATACCGCCGCCCAACTTTCCACGGCGAACTCGCTGAGTGCCAACGCGGCCACAACAAGTCAGGCCAACACATACGGCTCTCAGACTACAGCGCTTTCAAACCAGTTGGCCCAAAATATGGCGGATATGAACGCGGATTACGCGCAACGTTCCGCGTTCGGAGACTATCAAAACACCATTGCGGGTATCAATGCACAGGTACAGCAGATGCAATTAACACCCCCGACCACATCCGGCGCCATCGGCGGAGACGGTTTTAACCTCGCGAACGGTATTGTCGGGGTGTTGGTTCGATTTAAGACGTGCGCACCCTCAGCTCTGCGGAGCGTCGGAGAGTACATGTTGCGTTACGGGTATTTTATCCAGCGTTTCATCACGCCGCCGCAATCGCTGGAATGTATGACAAAATTCACCTACTGGCAGATGCAAGAGTGTTACGTGCGAGGTGATTTGCCCGAGCAGTATCGGCAGACCATTAAAGGCGTGTTCGAGTCTGGGGCTACTATATGGACTAACCCGGATGATATCGGCGTGACCGATTGGGCGGATAACGACCCATTGCCGGGCGTCTCATTCTAGTACTATACTAGAGGCATGTCTAGGTCGAGGAAAAATCAGAATCGTAGGGGCGGCGCGTTGCATCCGCGTGGCAATTACGCCAAGGCGCGCGCTGCCGGCCTTGATGCAATGTACTATCACCTGTTGACTGAACTGGCGCTGAACCGGTTCAGTTGGCGGGGGCTGCCGCCAACCGTGGATGAACGATGGCTGGAAATGTGTCTGTGTGAATACGGGTGCGCGCTATTCTTCGAAGACAGACGCATAGGTCGGTTCCTTGTCACGCAAGCCGGCTATCAGGGACGGCTTAATGTGTATAATAATCCAACGTGCTTCGAGCCGGTGGGCGTCAACTACCATTACCGGCAACTCAAGGCGGGCCGTGAATGCATCCCGATTTGGGACAATCGCATGCGCATGTCATTCAAGGACATCCTATGGCAGTACGCGCGACGCCTTGCCGACATTGATAAAGCGTATGACGTGAATTTGGAAAGCCTGAAACTTCCCACCATCATCACCGCCGACCCGCGTACCAGACTCACCGTACAGAACATGCTACAACAGCGGCAGGACGGTCAGGACTATATTATCGGCTACGATTCGCTGGACCCCGGTAGCATGTTCCAGCCGTGGCCCAACACAACCCCGTATCTGCTGGACAAGTTCATACAGCAGAAAGCGCAGGTGACCAACGAGGTGCTGGGGTATTTGGGCATCCAGTCCAGCGGCAACAGAAAAAAAAGAAACGGCTCATCTCCGACGAGGTGGCGCAAGCCAATGAAAAGGTAGACGTGTTTCGTTTGAGTTTTCTCAAGGCGCGGCAGGCGGCGGCAACCGAAATCAACCGATTGTGGCCGCGACTGAACGTGTGGGTGGAGTATGCGGACGCGCAAAGTTCCGGCGTGCCCAACGCGCTCGATTCCAGCGCCAGCGGTACAACTGATATCGACATGCCCGCCTCGTATGACGCGGGTATCGGAGGTGTATTGTAATGACACAGGATTTCAGCGCCTACGCGATGGCAACGCCGGGGGAGTACACCGAAACCCTCGGTAATCTTATTTCATTCGGGTATGATACTGATGATAAGCTGCATCTTAGCGCCGACTATTACCCGATTTACAACGAATCTCACCGCGCGGAGTTGAATGAAAAAATCGTCCGCCATTACGCGCTTAGGGAGATTGGTCAGGAAACCGCCCAGCAGTTCATTTTTTACTTGGGGATGACGATGGCGGAAATCATGCCATATTTTAATGAGCGCTACAGAACGCTAACGTTGAAATATGACCCATTGAACACTGTGGAAATGGTCAGTGAAAGCCTGTCCAATACTGTAGCCCAGTCCAGCGGCAAAACCAGCGCCTCTCAGGATAGTGCGACCCGAAGCTCCTCGGACGGCACCAGCTCAAGTAGCACCAAGTCCCAGTCTTACGATTCGGAAGTGCCCGCAACCGGCGTGCAAGGTGATTTTGCTCGATACGCGACTCATGCCAATCAGGCGCAAGCGGATACGGACGGCAGTAGCCATAGCACGCAAGATACCTCTTCTCAGTCCCATAGTACATCCAGCACGGAATGGCAACACGACGCTACAGATGGGAGCACCAAATCCCACACGTCGGGCCGCTCCCAGTCCGCCATGAGCCTCATACAGGAATACCGAAACGCCATCATCAACGTGGACATGGAAGTCGTGCGGAGTCTCGAACCGTGTTTCATGCAGGTGTGGGGGTCGTATGATACAATTTTCAGTAACTGCCATAACTATGGAGAATGGGAGTAATCATGGTTGCCATTAACGCGCTGATTCCACGGCAACGCTTGCTTGACGGGATGCCCACGTCGGTTCCGTTCACGTATCGGGACGAACTGACCGCGTTGCAGTTGATTGAATGCCTACGACATAATCTCGATATCCTCCAATGCGATTTGAGCAAGCTGGAAGAGACCACCGCCGACCTCGCGGCATCCGTGGACAAGGCGCTTGCGGATACCGTGGCGCAAATCAACAAGGCTATGTCCGATTTACGCGCGGAACTGCTGGCTCTGATTCACGAGATGGAGCAGCAGGGCGTGGCAACCTCTCCGGTGTACGGTACCACGCAGCCGCTCGGGGACGTGCTTGGCGGCATGTATGACAATTCGCGCAACCACGGATTGTTCTGGGGCGACTATGATAACATGCAATTGACCGCGCAGGAGTACGACGGGCTGTCGCTTAAGGCACGCGAATATGACCTGAGGGCGACCGCCGTGGATAATTGCGTGCCCGGCGACTTTCCGGGCCGAACCCAATTTCCTTATGGGAAATCCATGCCCGAGAATCCGCCCGCCGACATGGCGTACATCACGCAATCCGAAGCCGATGCGCGCTATGTCGAACGCAACCCGACCGCCGACAATTTTGATAGGAAGGAATGACCATCATGAGCGCAACCAACCATACTGGAAACTATAGTCTCTCACAGTTCGTCGGCACCGACCGCCCCACATGGCTCGGTGACTATAACGGCGACATGACGAAAATCGACGCCCAGCTTAAGCGGAACGCGGACGACATCGCGTCGGCCGCAGCGGGCGGCCTCAAGACCGTGGCGCACACCGCAGACCTCACCGGTAACGGTACCAGTGATTCCCCTCTTGGCGTGGCGACCACCATCGCCAAGAAAACCGACATCCCGGACACGAGCGGTTTCGCCACCACCTCCGCCCTCACCTCTGGGCTTCAAGGCAAGGTCGATAAAACCGCCTCGCAGCCCGACACGCTCGGGTTGACGGCGACCGAGCTTGATTCTATGTACAAGGACGCGAACGGCATCGTCCGCGTCGGTTCCATTAATCAATAGTAAAGGAGCAGAGCAATGTCAACCACACAGCATACCGGGCACTATAATCTGCCGACGTTTGGCGACAACCCGAACGACCGACCGTCATGGCGCGGTGACTTCACCGACGCGATGACGAAAATCGACAATCAGATGTACACCAACGCCACCAACATCACCACGGCGACGGCGGCGGCGAACAACGCGAACACGGCGGCTCAGCAGGCAAAGGAATCCGCCGACAAAGCGGCGGAGCTTGCACAGACCAACAAGACCGACATTACTGAACAGGCATCGTACTTCAATGCGCTCGGCGTCACGTCGGTACCCACGGCGCAAAACCTGATGTCCACCATCAACGGCAAGGCGGAAAACACGGCGTTGACGGCATTGCAGGGCACGGTGTCCACGCTGTCTGGTACTGTGGACGGCAAGGCCGACGCCACGAATGTATATACCAAGGCGCAAGACCGACACGACGTTTACCAAACAGGGCGGATACTCCGGAACCGCGAAAACGCTTGACGACCGTATCTCGGCCTTGGAAACATTGCGTCAAGATGGAGTCAATCCCATTGACGTATATCACTCTATCGATGACGTCTACGGGGCAAAAATCGACTACCACGCCTACTACTCTCCCATCGCAAAGCTTGTCATACTGCGTGTTACCGTAACTGGCTCACCGACAAATTGGGCCGGCGGCCTAAATCCGGCAGAGCAGGCCATGCCATCGCAATACAGGCCAGCCGGAGCGTTAAGGCAACTGATGGATGTTTTCGTCGGGGCGGGTAATACCGTGCCGGCACATCTTCTTTTTGGTATCAACTCCGATGGATACCCGTACGTGGACCAGACGGGCCCGGACGCCACAACGCAATCAAATCTGAATCTTTCGGCAGTTTTGTCATATTTTGTCGCTGTCTGACAATACCCACCAACCCCACGCCCCACGGCTTACTGTCGTGGGGCATATTATTATTTATGGATAATAAGACCGTATGCGCCAACCCCTCCCAAGCGTCTGCGTCTCTCGAGATTCTGGCGGTTTATTTCAACGTCAACACCCCATGTTTCACGTGAAACATACCCCGTCAGGTACGCCGGACGGGGTATACTAATATCATGGTAGACGTACAGGCATGGTTGGAACGTACCCAAAACCAATATTGGGATATGGACGGGGCTTACGGTGCCCAGTGCTGGGACTTATGGGCGAAGTACTGCATGGATAATTACAATCTGTCGTTAGGTGACTGCGTCACCCCGACAGGCTACGCGGACGGTAATTACACCATGTTTCCCACCACATCCGCCGTGGGGCGCGTTTTCGAAAAAAAAGACGCAAATTATACGCCCGGCATGGGCGATGTCGTGTTTTGGAAGTTCGGCAGTCAAAACTACCCCGGCAGTCACGTAGCCATCGTGTGGGGCGGTATCCAAGGCGACGGCATCGATGTCCTGACACAAAACCCGACGCCCGCCGTACACCGAACCTTACCGCTTATGAAAGGCTCGCAGCTACTCGGCTATCTGCATCCCACGGCATTACCGGAACCGCCGGAATCCGGCGACAATCCGACGGGCGGCAATAATCCGGGCGTGAACGTGGACGGCGATATCTCCGCGTGGATTCAATTACAGGGCGACAATCTCGTATATCATAGCGGCTCAGGCACGACATCAGCGCAGGCCGTTTTCTATAAGGCAAGCGCTCAGACTTGGGTGTATCGCGGCGGCACGGGTCAGCCGGACGCCGACCAAGGTCAGGGCACGCCAAGTGTGGGCGACGGGAAAAGTTCATACGCGCTCTATGTAATCGGCGCCGTTGAGTCATCATTGCGCTGGGATGCGGTTGAATCAAATAATCAGGGTATCGGCATCGCGCAATGGAGTTTCGGACGCCGCTTGCAGGTCTTGAATGCGATGAGGGCGGCAGACGCTGTAGGGTATGAAGCGTTTGCCGCCGCCGCGCCGAGTATCGCCGCGCTTATGGAATCGGGCGGCACATTCGATAGAGCGATGACCGGTAGCGAGGTTGCGGCATTCCAGACGTGGGCGCGGCGCACGGAATCACGGCAGGGCCAGCGTAATCAGTTCGCGGCGGATTACGAGAGCTACCCGCAGACGTATGATGACGCGAAAATGCAGATACTGTGGACTTGCGCTTATCACCAAAGCCCGGCAGGCGCGTTGAAGGTGCCCCATTCTTCATCGCTTACACAACTGTATAACAATATCCTCAATACATCCCCGTTCGGGCCATACGGGACACGCTACAATACCGCCTATTCGCTGTTGAATGTGTGGGATGGCACCAGCGCGCCACCGAACTTCTAGCGCAACGACAGACCGGTAGATATCCACCGGTCTGTCACTATTGTATGGTATAATGGGTATTATGGAAAGGCTGCTAGGTGAGAGTGATTATTACGATTATGGGCGCGTATTATCCTACCACGCGCCTTGGGTGTTCGTCATCGGCGCTCGCGGCCTCGGCAAAACCTATGGTGCCAAAAAACTGGTCATCGGTGACTGGATTAAAAAACGCTGGCAATTCATCTATCTACGCCGGACGGCGGAGGAACAAAAAAACAAGGGCACTTGGTTCGCGGACATCGCGGAACAATACCCGGAATTGGAGTTTCGTGTATCCGGGAATCAAGCTGAATGTCACTGGCTGGATGATAGGGAACGCCACCAAGGACAAGCACGGCAAGACACGCCCGACATGGCATATCATGGGTTATTATATCGCCCTCAGTCAGGCCGGGCAAGTAAAATCAGTCGCATACCCAAAAGTACGGACTATAATTTTTGATGAAATCTTTCCCGATAACATGCGTTACCTTGGAGGCGAAGTTACGGCGCTTGAGGAATTTTATAATACCGTTGACCGCTGGAACGACCGCGTTCGTGTCATCATGTGCAGCAATGCCGTAACCCTCGCTAACCCGTATTTTTCGGCATTCAACATCAATCTAAAGCCACAGTTGGATAATCACACTCAATACCAACGCTATTGCGATGGCTTCGTTATGGTGGAACTGGCCGATTATGGCGGGTTCAGTGCCAAGGTGGCCACATCCAAATTCGGTACGTTCCTACGCAAGTACGATGAAAATTATGCGAATTATGCGATCAACAATGATTTTAGGGATAACGCTAATACTCTCATCAGTGATTTCAATAACGCCGGTTATGCATTCACGCTAAGAACCACCGAATACGGTATTTTCAACGTATATCAACAATTGAGTAATACCGATGAAGTATTGTATATCATCTCCAAAAAACAGCCGAAAATCACTAGGGATTTTACGTTTGATTACCGACTGGTCGATAATGATTGCATCATGCTCAAACGTTCCGACGATATGACGCAGAAAATATTGAACGCGTATCGCGTCGGACGGTTACGTTTTGAAACACCGCAAATCAAAGCGGAATTCAGTATGATACTTGGCGGCTTGCTACAACAGTCGGGCATAAGGAAATGAGGAATATTCATGACAATGCATGAGCTAATCATCATCGGCATCGTGTTTCTGCTGTCGGTCATCGATTACGTGACCGGCGTAGTAAACGCAATCATGCACAGCGAATTGTCTAGCGAAAGAATGAGGCAAGGTCTTGGCCATAAATTCGCTTATCTAACAGTGATTTGCGTTGCATTAATCGTAGAATACGGTTCAGACTACATCAATCTTGGAATCGAATTACCCGTATTCATTCCAGTATGCGCGGGTATTTGCCTAATTGAAATCACTTCAATTATGGAAAACTGCGCGAAAATCAACCCCGAACTATCCAAATCAAATATTCTCAACATTTTCAAAATCGACAAGAAGGAAAACAATGACAAAGAAGATTAGGGAGTAACCATGAATGGCATCACATGGATAGGGTCACCCAATCACTACAACGGGCGCAACGGCTACTCCATAAGCCACATCACACTGCACATCATGGTCGGATATCTGAACGGCACCGATAGCGTTTTCCAACGCCCGGGCGGTGCTTCGGCCCACTACGGCATCGGCGGCGACGGCGAGATACACCAGTACGTGAGCGAGAGCGACGGCAGTTGGAGCGACGCGAACTATGCGAGCAACAACAGCACGGTGAGCATCGAGCATGAGGGCGGAATGGCCGGCGTGCCATGCACGCGCTCGTGCATGGACGCTTCGGCCCGCCTGTGCGCCGAGATCGCCCGCCGTCAAGGCTGGGGCCGTCTATGGCACGATGGCCTCAACGGAAACGTGTGGCTGCACCGTGAGATACCCGGCACCGACCATTACGGTTGCCCCGATCGGGCCGTCAACGGCCTTGACATCGACTATGTAATCAACAAAGCCAACGAGATATTAGGAGGATACGACATGACAAGCGCAGGAGACGTTTGGGACTATGGTCTGGGAGAAGACGCCACGGCCGGGAAGAACAATCTGCCCGCGTGGATGCGCCTGAGCTGGGTGCACCACGACACGGCCAGACTGTACAGCATCCTTACGCGCACCGATGACGGCGGCACCAAGGACGGCAGCAGCGGCGACCTGTACACGCGCGTGTGCTTCATCGACAAGCGTGTGCGTGAGATGAGCGCCACCGTGGCCGCACAGGCGGCCGCCATCGAGGCGCTAAGCAAGGCGTTGGGAACCAACCCTGCCGATATCGCGGCGACCGTGGAAAAGGCAGTCAAGGATAAGCTTGATGCTTTGGACATTACCGTGACCGCCACCAGTAGGATTGACGAGGACACCAAATGAGCACGCCTTCCACACCGCAGATCAGTGCCGCCACCATCGCCAGATTCATCATCCTGCTGCTGGGCCTGATCAACGCCGTGCTGGTCATGTTCGGCGTCGACACCATCCCCATCGCCGATGACACCATCAACCAACTGGTGGCGCTGCTGTGGAACATCGGAGCGTCACTATGGTCATGGTGGAAGGACAACCCCATCACGCCGTCTTCGCGCGCCAAACACGCGGAGTAACAATGAAGCCACCCGCATGGGTGGCTTCATTCTATCGGGTCAGACATGCCTTGGCGGCTTGTGCGTTGGCTTCGGTGCCGTTCAGTTCGGTGCCGTCGACTTTCGACGGCCAGCGTGTGAACTGTTTGGCGAACCCGTCGACGGACATGATCGGCCCGGCGCTGGCGGCGTCGAGACCCGAAACCAGCCAAATACCCGTCTCGGACTCGCCGTCGAACCCGTCGGCCGTGAACCTCATCGCCAACCAGTATGTCCCATCGGTGTCGCCCTTGACGGCCTTGCCGCTCTGCGCGGTGAAACCGGTGCTGTCACTGCCTGCCGCCACCGTGTCAAGCACTTCTCGAGGCACGTCCAGGCATTCATGCTGTTCTGCCATGCTTGCCTCGCTGCCGCACGCTCCGAGAGACAGGACAGCCGCTAGGCAGACAAATAGTGAAATAAAGCGTTTCATTGTGATTCCTTCCTATCGTTGGACAAAAGATCTATGTGTTTGGCTAGGCGAAGGGCAGTCCGAGGCATCTGCGCGCCCATTGTTCCACGGCCCTGTTCTCTTCTTCGTCGCCCAGCAGTAGTAAGTATCCTGCGGTTTTGCCGAGGCTGGCGGGCTGTATGCACTTGATAAGTCCTTGGTCTCGCAGGAACTTCCATGCTTGGGTGATTCGCGCCTTGGCGGTGCCTTCGCGCGCTTTAATCGCGGCTTCAACTTCTTCATCGGTCTTGCCGGCGACCTGTTCTTCGGAGAGTGTCATCATCCCGTGGTCTTCGGCCAGTGTCCTCCAGCCCAGCGTGTAGTAGCGGCATGGGAAGCCATTTTCCTCCGCTTTGTCGCCTGGCCTATCCCACTCGCTGTCCCAGTCATAGCTTGAAAGCGCCATGTCGATAAGCGCGAGCTCCGCCATCGTGTTCACGGTGATCTTTCCGCCTCGCGGCTTGAGCAGCTTTCCTGCGCGGCTGAGTTCGTAGACCTTGCCGGCGTTGCGGTATCCCATCTTTTCCATCGCTTTCCTCTCCGTGTAAAGGTGTAGAATATTACTCGGAGACATTGGTTCGTTTCCGGCCCTTGGCGTGTTCTTCGAATCTCGCGCCGAGGGCTTTTGCTTACATGGAAGACTATACCACGTGAGGTGCAATAGACACGCCCACAAGGACATGTTCGTTTAAAACTGACGAGGGTATTTAAATATCCTGTATACAAGTTATACAAGTTATAACAGGTTTAATACAAGTGGGGCTGCGAGCGTCGACTTGGAGGCATTGGAAGCATAATTTAAATTACCCATATACATATATAAGGTATTGCCGTCATATCGCAACTACAGGCCGCTGTTTTAATTCGTGCGACATTCTCGGTTTGCCATTTCGGCTTTCCTGTGTTTTCATTGAATCCATGAGCACAAAAGATCATTACCAAAGCAAAGTCCGCCGAGCTGGTCTTATTCTGGCTGCGCGCGAGGCAATAGGTGTTCCGCCGTCGATGGCAGATCGGAGGAAGTGATATGGGCGCTCATTTTGAAACCACCACGGAACCGGCCACGGTAGCCCAGGGTGATCTGGTGGTATTGAGTCTGGTGACGAAGAATGGCAGTACGAAGTGGCTGTGCGGCGTCGTGCGTTGCTTCACCGACGATGAAGACCGGCCAGCAATAGTGCTGACCACCGGCAAGGTGCCGGAATATGACGGCTACGAGCTTGTGTGCTGCATCAAGTCCGTCCCCGACGAAGTGCAAATGGAGATAACCGACGAAGGCGAGATAGTGGGATGAAACGTTTGGCGTTTATAGGATGCTGCAAAATAGCCGCCGTGGCCATGGGCCTGATCTCGGCGACGAACGGCCTGTGGTGGCTGGTCGCCGCCAACGTCGCTTTGTACGCATTGTGTGTAATCGAGGCCAAGCGATGACGGCCACGAAAGTGCAGTGCATTAATTGGAACCCTCGCATGAAGTTGTATGTGCTGGAAACCAGAACCGGCGACTTCGAGGGGCGGGTGCTGTTGTCACCAGCCCAGCTCGACATGCTGGCGGCGTCGATACGGGACGCGAAGGCAAGCATGGCGCTTGAGTGGCGTCGGCTGAACGACGTTGCAGACACGCCGTCATACGCCTGACTTTCAGATAATTTAAGAGCCTTCAACCAAGCCGAAGGTCGGTTGCTTGGTAGGCGTGATAAAGTACCCGGCCGCGCTTCGCCCAGCGCGTTACAAACACACCGATCGTGGGTCGGTGGTTACAACGGCCGACGGTAAGGCCATGCGGGTGTGTATCGAGGGACCCATGTCGCCTTTACAGGAAGACCGAGGGGCTTCACCGGCCACGGCCGGGGTGTGGGTTCCACCCGTCTTGCGCCTTCGGGCGCGCGCCTTCGGCTCCGGCCCGGCTCCGTTACGAAGTACGAAGCTTCCAGGTGTCCTTAAGAGAAAACTTTAAGCCCTCTGAGGCTTGCGTTTTCTTCTATAAGGGCACCACACCTAACCCTTCACCACCCGAAGGGCTGACTAACACGATCATCGATAACCTTGAAAGCGAGAACGATTATGGACATTGCTTACAAACGTGACTTGAGAAAGACAGCCAAGAACAGGAAGCCCAACGAGAAGCGGCAATTCGTGAATGACATCAAGAACGCCGTGAGATGGAACCTTCTAAGATTGATGCACGACACCACCGGGACGGAGAACATATCACGTGAAATGGTGGTGAGGTTGCTCAATCTGGACAAAGTGGCACCGAAGACAGACCCTGACGGCAAGCACGCCATACAGACGCTTATCTCGTTGGGCTATGTTCATAGACCACAACGCATTCTAGGGCGAGAATACTTCCGTCGTGACGATCTGGTGCAAGCACTCAAGATGTACATTGGGGCGTGACTATGCGGGCGAAACTGAAACTAGTGATCGAGGAAACAGACGATACGGGCACCATCACAACCACGTTGCCGCTGGCGTTCGCCATGTATGACGATACAGGAATCCCGGTTGCCGGCGTGTATGACAGGCTCAAGAGCGACCATAGGCGCTTGCGCTTCGCCACATGGCTGCTCCCTTCCGCTACGGAAGCGATTGTGCAAGCAAACTACGAAGCTGACCCTGATCCTGAGGAGATCGCATGAACCCACGAACGAAGCTCACGGCCAAACAGGCGGCGCGATATCTTGGCGTGAGCGAAAGCCTGTTGCGCAGGTGGCGGTGCGAACATTACGGCCCGGTGTTCTACAGGCCCACGGACGCGCCAAACTGCCCCGTGCTATATGAGGTGTCGGACTTGGACATGTTCGTAGCGCAGCGCAAACGCAAGGCGGCCCAGAGTGCCGCGTAGACAAGTAGTCGCCCCGTCCATTCGCGCCGCCGAGATAGCGGCGTGGGGTAACGACTGTTGGTTGGAATTGCCCGGCTGCACAACAGTCGGCACTGAAGACGATCACATAGTGCCCCACGCGCATGGCGGCAAGGACACCGTCCCGAACCTCCGCCGCGCGTGCAAGCACTGCAACGCTTCGCGCCAAGACCGCGTGCTGTACGGTTATGGCTGTCGCTTGCACATGATCGTGTGCCCGCCAGGTTCATGCGACCGGGAGGCCGTGGACTACATCGCCACGCACGCC
>CYGL01000315.1_pt1 | contig 21515 bp, 31 predicted proteins | sample 485531 | NCBI WGS metagenome assembly CYGL01 (sample SAMEA3497897, study PRJEB9818) | human gut metagenome | reverse complement strand
ACTACTGTATTAACAAAATAATCTAAAATCGTCCATGCAGTTATGAACTATCAAACCGCCATTTATAGAAAAGTTATGATATTTTTCAACTTCCATATTGTACACATCTTGAAAGCTATCAAAAGTTATACTATAGATATAAGAATATCCAATATTTATATCTAAGATAGTATCATCTGTTCTTAAATCTCTTACCATTACCCACCCTCTTTTAGTGTACACAGGGTGTTCAGCAGTTGCTTTTATTATTTTACCGCTATTAAGCTTCACCTCATAAACTCTAAATGTAAAGCCTTCATTAATGAAATTGAGGGGTATAGCTGGGACAAGGATAACACAAAAGAGGACAAGCCACTTAAAGAAAACGACCACTGTCTTACAGGTGATACAATAATAAATACAATAAATGGTGATATTCCTATTAAAGATTTAGTAGGTAAAAGTGGACTTGTTAAGGCTTATGACACATATAACAATAAAGTTGTAACTGCTAAATTTAAAGATGTTAGACTTACACAGAAAAACGCAAGAGTATTTGAGGTGAAGCTTAATAGCGGTAAAATAATAAAAGCAACTGCTGAACACCCTGTGTACACTAAAAGAGGGTGGGTAATGGTAAGAGATTTAAGAACAGATGATACTATCTTAGATATAAATATTGGATATTCTTATATCTATAGTATAACTTTTGATAGCTTTCAAGATGTGTACAATATGGAAGTTGAAAAATATCATAACTTTTCTATAAATGGCGGTTTGATAGTTCATAACTGCATGGACGATTTTAGATATTTTGTTAATACAGTAGTAGCACGTGGCAATACTTTTGAGGTTGCTTAAAGAGGTGATAAAGTGTTTAAAAATAATGATGTTACAGAAATAAATGAGAACATAAAGAATAATGCACCTATGGATATTGACACAATAGTTAATTTAGAAATTAGTGAGCATGTAAATTCTTTTGAATACAAAAAGATTATTAAATCTGAACAATACTATAAAAATAATACAGATATAAATATTAATTGTCGAATGGTATTGGGTGAACATGGATTAGAGAGAGCAGAAAACGTGTCTGATAATAGACTTGCACACGATTATTTCTCTCTTATCGTAGACCAGAAAATACAGTATCTATTAAGTAAAGAATGGACTGTAGAAAGTGATAATGATAATATTTTGGAAAAACTAAACAAAATATTTAATCAGGATTTCAAGAACAAATTCCAAAGAGTAGCTAAAGACGCGGTAGTTAAATATTATGGTTGGTTATTCGTGTATCCACAAGGCAATGACTTAAAATTTCAAAGATTAGAAGCTAAAAACGTGATACCATTTTGGAGCGACATTGATAAAACTGAATTAAATGCAGTAATATACTTTTATTCTAAGGTTCAGTATGAAGGCACACAAAAGAAAGAAAAAAGATACGCTCAATACTGGGATAATACAGGTGTAATATTCTATGAAGCAAACGACTCGGCACGATATGAAAGAACAAATAAAAGCGGTATGGTTAGCTTTGAAGGCAAGCCGTATAACTGGGAAAAGATACCATTTATTCCAATAAAATATAATGACGAAGATATATTTTTATTAGATAAGATTAAATCTTTAATTGACGACTACGACAGACAGACAAGCCGAAATAGTAACGGATTAGAAGATGATTTAAACAAAACATTAGTTGTAAAAAACTATGATGGAACAAATGCAGGACAGTTAAGAAGGGACGTAAAGACACATAAAATAATTAAAGTCAGTGATGATGGCGGAGTAGATGTGCTAGATTTAACTGTAGATGTTGATAACTCAAATAGCCATTTAGACAGACTAAAAAAAGATATATTCATGTTCGGTCGTGCAGTAGATATTACTAGCGAATTTGGAGCAAATGCAAGTGCAGAAGCTAGACAATATTTATACGCAAGTTTAGACATGGATTGTAATACACTAGAGAGAAATTGCAAAAATGCACTACATTCTTTATTATGGTTCATATCTAAATATTACAACTTGGGCGATATTCAAGATACAGTGGATTTTGTATTTAATCGTGATGTTATCACTAATGAAGCTAGTGCTATTGATATGTGTGTTAAATCTCAAGGTGTTCAAGGCTTGTCTACTCGTACGATTTTAAGCAATCACCCATTTGTCAAAAATGTTGATGATGAACTTAACACATGGAAGCAGGAACAAAAAGAAAATGCACAAATGCAAGATGATTTATACGACAATCCTTCTTTTGGCAATAATGACGATAATAGCAATGGTGGTATAGATGAATAATGCTGAATACTGGGCAAAAAGAGCTGAGCAAGATGTATTAAAAGTAGAAAAAGACATAGATAAAATTAATGATGATTTAAAAGTAGCTTTTACAACAGCTACACAAAAACTAATAAATGAAATATATAAGTTTTATTCTTTACACGATTTAGCAGATTATAGCAATATGTATAAAATATTGTCTGCTGATGAAGCAAAAGAATTAAGAGATAAAGCAAAAGAAATATATAAAAAAGCTTATAGTGGTGAACTTAAATCACTAGCTAAAAATTTAAAAAGTGCTTATAGAATACAAGCAATACAAGCTTTACTATTTAACTTAATATCCGACATTGAGGAACTTTACCAACTACAGCAAGAAGACTACGACAAAGACCTACCTTCTATTTATAAAGCTATGTATTATAAAAAGATTTATGATATGCAGATTGGTACAGGTTTTGGTTATGATGTAGACAGACTTGAAGATGGAAAAGTTAAACAAGCGGTATCTCAAAGTTGGTTAGGTGAGAACTATTCTGAACGTATATGGAGCAATAGAGATAAATTATCTAAAGTTATACAGCAAGAATTACCACAAGCAATAATACAAGGTCAAAATCCTAAACAGCTTGCTAAAACAATACAAAAAAGAATGAATACATCTTATTTTAATGCTGAACGATTAGCAAGAACAGAATATTTACACGTATTAAATGAAGCTAATTATAAAGCAATGAACGGCAGTGGATTATTTAAAAAATATCAATACATGGCAACGCTAGATTACAGAACATCTCAAATTTGTAGAGATATGGACGGAAAAGTTTTTGATATGAGTAAAAAGCAAACAGGGGTAAATTACCCACCATTACACCCTAATTGCAGAAGTACAACAGCACCATATTTTAAAGATTTACAAGGTACAAGAATTGCCAAAACAAAAGAAGGCACGTATTATGAAATAGATAGAAATATAACGTATAGAGAATGGGAAAAAATGCAAAAATTGGAGGAAAATAATAAATGATTATTAAAGCCAGAAAAAAGCCTGTAGTTATAGAAGCTGTACAATTAAAATAAAGTTATGATAGTATAAGAGAATGTCTTTCTTTTTTAGGCAGGATATACGAAGAATATACAGAAGCTTCTATAAACAACATGATAGCGGAAGTAAAACAAGATGAAGGTGTTAATATATTCACTTTAGAAGGTACACATCATGCAAGCTTTGGAGATTACATTATAAAAGGTGTGAAAGGCGAGTTCTACCCATGTAAACCAGATATTTTTGAAAAAACTTACGATAAAATATAAAATTTTGTAATAAAAGTAAAAATTTTTGTATAAACATATTGACAAATGTATAAAATTTTGTTATAATATAGTATCAAAAAATAATTCTCTAAGTGGCACTAACCACTATAAAAAAGTATACGGAGGTTTATATATAAATGGATATCATGGAAATGATTAAAAAATACAAGTTAGGACAAGATGGGGCTGATGTTGACGGATTTAATAAAGAGTTTCGCGAAACTTTTAAACACATTGAAGAAGTTAAGGGAATTAGACAAAAGGCTGAAACTATTGAGAAACAGAATAAAGAGCTTGTAGAAAAACTTAAAAGCTTTGATGGTGTAGATGTAGAAAAATACAAAAAAGAAATTGAGGATTTAAAAGCACAGCAAGCAAAAGAATTAGAAAAACAAAAAATTAATAATTTTGCACAACAGGAACTTTATAAAAATAATATTAAAAGTGTAAATGTTGGCATGAAGCTTTTAAATTTAGATGATATCAATTCAGACAATTTTGAAAAAGAAATTCCTAATAGAATTAAAGCTTTAATGGAAGATGAAGCAACTTCTTTTGCCTTCAAAGTTCAGAAAACCGAACCCGAAGATAAAAAATTTAAAGGATTTAACCCAGCAGGAGGACAAGGCGGAGACGATAACAACCATAAAACTTTATCTATTGGTGAAAAAATGGCAAACAAATATAATTCTAATTTTGCAAAAAATAAGGAGTAAAATATGTATATTCATAAGCAAGAAGCAAGAAAATTGCCAAACTTTTTAGATAGTGATGTAGGTTTGGTATTAAAAACATGGAAATTTGATACAATTACAGCGGTTAAAACCGAAGATGATGGAACTAAATACGTACCTGCGGGAACAGTATATCCTTCTAATGACACAAGTGCAAAAGGTATTGTTTTTGAAGATGTAGACGTTACTTACGGAGATAACGTAGGTGCTTTGATTATTGCTGGCAGACTTTATGAAAATAGATTACCTGCAACTATCGAAGAAGAAGCAAAAACACCACTAAAAGAACAAGGTTTATACTGGTCTGACGCTCCAGAAACAACTAGAGATTAATAAGAGAGGTTAACAGATGAAAAGTATTGATGAATTACTAAAGAAAGAGGACTTGTTAAGCTATTCTCAAAATTTTAACCCTAGAAGAAACTATTTAGGGGATAGAATTTTCCCAGATAAGAAAACAAGAAATTTAAAAGCAAGTTTTTATACATTATCAAACCAAATTCAATTACCAACAATGGCTTTAGTTCATGCGTTCGATACAGAAGCTAGAATTGGTGAACGTCCAACAATTCAAAAAATTGACTTTGAAAAATTATTCATTAAAGAAAAAATTGACTTATCTGAAAGATATAGACTTTATAAAGATAATGGTGTATCAGATGATGATAGCATGATTGACTATATCTTTAATGACGCAGGAAGATTAGCCGAAAGTATTAAAACACGTACAGAAGTAATTAAATGCGAATTATTACAAACTGGTAAAATTAAAATTAAAGAAAATAACGTTGATATTACTTTAGACTATGGCGTACCTAGTAGCAATTTAAATAACACTATTTCCGATATGAGTTCGGAAGCAGATATTTTAGCTGAAATTCAAAAAATAGTCGATAGAGCAACCGACAATGGTCAATATATTGACAGAGCTATTACATCTACAAAAGTAATGAATAAACTAAAAACTAACAGTGCAATTCAAATGGCTATTTTAGGCACTATTGGAAAAGGTGTAATGCTTTCTGATGAAAAAGTAAACGGCTTAATGCAGACTTTATTCGGATTTAGTTTTGAAGTATATGACGAAAAATATAAATATATTAAAGCTAATAATACAAGTGTTGTTAAACGTTATATTGACGAAACAAAAATCATCTTCTTAGCTAAAACATCTTTTATTAATACTTATGGTGATGGCTTATGGGGTGTTACACCAGAAGAAGAAGCATACGGACAATGGACTGAAAAATCTAGTCAGCAATATATTACTATTACAAAATGGGCTACTCAAGACCCTGTGGCTACATGGATTAAGGCAAGTGGTGTATTTATCCCAACATTGCCAAACCCTAGCGGTTTATTCGTTGCTACAGCTACATTAGGATAATATTATGGATAGCAAATATCTAACAAAAGAAGAAGTAATACAAGTTGTTAACGCACTCCTAGTGGGTGCGTTTGATAACCTAGAAAAGTATACTTCTATTATTGATTTAACAACCGAAGAAGCTTTGCAAAAGGTTGAAAATTATCTAAATAGAAAAGTTCCTAAACAGTTAAAATTTGTAGTAGCTAGAATGGTACAGACTTCTATACTTACAACTTATGCAAATGAAAGCAATTTGCAAAGTGGTGAAAGTATTAAACGTATCAAAGAGGATACCAAAGAAGTAGAGTTTGACACAGCTAGCGAAAGCCCTAATCTTAATATCTTATCTTTTAATACTGACATTCTAAAAGAATTGCATAGATATAGGGTAATGAGCAGATGATAAATATAAACTCATATCTTAGGTATTTTGATAACGATTTAATTGATATCAGCAGACGTTTCTATAATAAGGAAACAGGCAGAGAAGAATTAAAAGAACTGTACACTGATGTAAAATGCGATATACAATTAAAAGAAATAGATAATCCAGATACCAACGCACTAGCTACAGCACCAATTATAACAGTTTTAAAAATATACTGCAACAATGATGTAGATATACAAAATAATGATTATGTAACCGCTTATAAGAAAGATAACAAAAATAATATCATTGCTACTTATAAAGGAAACAGTGGGCAACCATACAAAGATTTAAGTCGTACGCAATTTATAATGACCATAAAGGAACGGTTATAATGGGTGGTATGGATTTAACACAGATAAGAAGATTTCAGCGGAATTATGAAAAAGCTAAGACTGAATTTAAGGATTGGCTGGCTGATTTCTTAATAAAAGAGGGGTACAAGGTTGTTAATTTAGCACAGGGTAGAACACCTGTTGATACAGGTGCGTTAAGGGCTAGTTGGGCTGTAGGTAACCAAAAGATAAAGAAAGTTGTTGGTGAAGATGGTAAAATTGTTGCAGAAATAGAACAGCAAGCAACAAGAGAAAGCTTAAAAATCGCAGGCAATATATATTATGTAACAATATCTAACGGTCAATTCTACGCTTCTTATGTTGAGTATGGAACTGTAAAAAGACGTGCTGAATACATGCTTACACGTTCGCTAGATGATATAAGGCGAGAAATGCCAATAAGATTTAGTAACGAATTTGAAGATTTTATAAAGCGTTTAGGTGGTGCTTAATATGGATATAAATTATGATACTGTATTAAATGCTATCTATAAACAATTACAAAAACTATATCCAGAATATACTGTATATAAAAATCTTATATCTAATCCTGAATACCCTGATTTTTTTATAAACCAGATATCAGTTATTCCTATACCAGATACTAAAAATTTTTGGTGGTTAGACTATTTGTTTGCTATAGAATATAGACATGCAGAAGATTTAACCATAGCAATGAATTTAGAGGAAAAGCTTGACGAAGTAGGATTTAATTTAAATGAAAACTTGTGGTATTTAGAGGATATAAAAACATGGATTAAAGACCCTAGTATAAACAAGGGCGAAGGTGTTCTTTCTTTTACTTTTAACGTTAGAATTAGAGTAAGAAAAGAAGAATTAGAAGAATTAATGAGAACTTTAACAATAAACGATAAAGAAAATCAAACGGAGGTCTAATTAATGGCAAGTGCGGGCGGAAGTTGGCAAACACAAAATAAAGTAAGACCAGGGGCTTACATCAACTTTAGTAACGTAGAAACACCGTTAATTAATGTAGGTGATAGAGGTATTGCCACTGTTGCTATGGAAATGAGCTGGGGTGCAGAAGGTGAATTGATTGACGTTTATTCTTCTGACCTTACAGATGGTACAAGCCGTAAAAAAATAGGCTACACAGCAACAGACAAAGAAGAAAGCTTAATTGCAAGGGCTATGCTTTCTAACTGCTACATGGTTAAATTCTATAACCTTAATTCTGGCGGTGCTAAAGCTACTAAAAAAGATGATACAAGCACACTTACTGCTACTGCTAAATACAATGGTACAGCAGGAAATAAAATAACAATTCAAGTAACAAAATCAAAAATTAATGAGTCTAAATATACAGTAACTACTTTATGGGACGGCTTGGAAGTTGATATTCAGACTGTAACAGCATTAGAAGAAATAAAAGATAATGATTATGTTACATTTACCCATGAAGAAGGTTATATTGCAGAGATTGCAGGAATGCCGCTCGAAGGCGGTTCTGATGGAACATACAGCAAGTCGAATTATGATAACTATTTTAATTTATTAAAAACCGCTAAATGGCAATGTATGGCTATTATTAAAGATGGCTCAAATATAAATGCTACTGCACAGCAAGTAATTCAAGACATGAGGGACGAGAACGGGCGTAAGGTTCAATGTTGTCTTTATGATACCACTGCTGGGAAATATGACTATGAAGGAATTATAAGAAGTGAGCAAGGATTAAAAAACGTTGCTGATGACGAAGAACTTACTGCTGAACAAGTTCCAGCTTTAGTATGTGGACTTACAGCAGGTGCAAGTATTACACAGAGCAACACACATAAAGCATTAACAGATTTCTATGTAGACACTATTGTACCAGAATATACTAATAATGAAATCATTGAAAAACTTGGCGAAGGTGCTTTCTTATTCTCTAGTAGAGATGATGGTACTGTACAAGTAGAAAAAGATATTAACACTTTTAGAACATATACACCTACAAAATCATACCCATTCTCTAAAAATAAAGTTATTCGTGTCATTGATGAAATGAACCAAAGTATCAAAGATGTTTGGGATGTTTCCTATTGTGGTAAAGTTGGCAATAGCGCTACAGGTAGAGATATATTCAAAGGCGATATTATTAGTTATATTAAAAAGCTTCAAAACATGGGTGCAGTAGATACAGTGTTGAAAGATGGCAGTAATTATGATTTAGTTTCTAACATCAAAGTAACACGTGGCGAAAATATTGACGCAGTAGTAACTAATATTTATAACTTGCCTGTTATTGACAATATGGATATTCTATACTGTGATGTAGTTATCCAGTCTTAAGGAGGTTAATCAATGAGTTATTTATTGGCTGGCGATACCGTAAATGGTAGAGAAGGCACAGTTTATGCTACAATAAAAGGTAAAGTATATAACCTTTTGGAAATTAAGACACTTGAAGCAAAAGTTGAAAAGCAAAAAAGTGATATACCTGTTCTTGGATTTAGAGGCATGCAAACAAAAGCAAAAGGGTATAAAGGTTCTGGAAGTATTGAAGCGTACTATGTTTCTTCTTTACCTAGACAAACACTTATAGATTATATGAATACTGGTGTTGATACCTATTTTACAATAGTGGTAACAAATGAAGATAAAACAACGTCTTTGGGCGCTCAACGCATTCAATTAAACAATGTTAATATTGATAGTGCTGTTATTGCAAAAGTTGATGTTGACGCAGATAACCTTACAGAAAGCTATGACTTTACTTTTGACAGCGCTGAAATATTACAAGCTTTTGACAGACCAGATTATTTTGATTAAGAGGTAAATAAATGACTTTAAAAGAATTTTTATTAGGTAGAAATATTACAGATATTGAAGAAGTAACAGTTATTGAAGGTCAAGAACCTTTTAAAATTAAACCTGTTACTAATAAACAACTTGACGATATTACCAAACAATGTACAAAAGTAAAAGATGGCGAAGTAATCTTTAATACAAGAAAACAAAATCTTTTATTCATTGTAGATAATTGCGTTGAGCCAGATTTTAGGGACGCTGAATTTTTAAAACAATTAAATTGCGTAGACCCTATGGAAGCAGTAGAAAAAGTTTTAAAAGCTGGCGAAATCGCTACACTCGTTAAGAAAATTTCTGAAATTAGTGGTTTTGATACAGGTATCAATAAAAAAATTAAACTCGCAAAAAACTAATAAAGAAAGATGGCGAGGCTGGATATTGTATGTATGCAGTTTTAAAACTCCGTTGGAAACCAGCGGAGTTCGTCAATCTTTCTGATGAAGAAAAAGCATTTGTAATAGCTTGTATAGATGAACAATTAGAAGCAGATAAAAAAGCTAGTAGAGAAGCCAAAAGGAGGTAAAAACAGTGGCTGAAATACGAAGTAGAATAAGCCTTGAGGACGCAATGAGCGGTCGATTGGGGCAAATATCCAACTCTTTAAATATAATGATTGGACATATGGAAACAGCCAACGCTACAACTAGACAATTAGAAAGTAGCTTAAATAGTGCTATCAGTTCCTCCATTACTAGCTCTATTAGCGGTTTATCTCAAGAAATGCAAAGAGTCGCTCAAAACACAGAGGTAATGTCTACCAATATTGAAAGAGCATTGACACGTATAAGCAGTGGTGCAAGCAGGGCAACTGAAAACATAGGAATATTCGGAAGAATGTTTAAAGGCGCTTTCGGTCAATATTTTTTAGCTGAATTGATGAGCGAAGCAGTATGGCGAGTAGCCGAAGCATTATTTCAAGTGCCTGGAGCTGTTATCGATTTAGCTGATGAATTTGCAAGTACGCAAGCCAGAATAGGATTGATAACAGATGACGTACAAGGTTTAAGCGACGCTATATATCAAGCTTCTTTGCGTTCTCGTGGTTCTTATGCAACAATGACCGATACTGTAGCAAAACTTGGTTTAACAGCAAGAAACGCTTTTAAATCTACAGAAGAAATAGTTCCATTCGTTGAAAATATTCAAAAATTATTTGCTATCGGTGGCACAGATACTGAACATCAAAAATTTGCATTAATGCAATTACAACAAGCTTTAGGTAGTGGCAAATTGCAAGGTGATGAGTTTAGGTCAATTGCGGAAAATGCCCCAATGTTAGAACAAATAATATCTAAATATATGGGTGTTACACAAGGTGAATTAAAAGACCTAGCGAAAGACGGAGAAATAACTGCTAGTGTTATGAGAAATGCAATATTAGGTGCTACAGATGAAATAGAAGCTAAGTTTAAAAACATGCCGAGAACTTTTGGGCAAAATATGCAACTATTAGGAACTATTGCATTTAATGCATTTACTCCATTTTGGCAACAGTTATCAGCTATAGCAGACTCACCAGCAATGAACCAAATATTTGACGGATTTTATATGGGTGTTACATTAGCGGGTAAAGCACTAGCAGGACTTGTTAATAATATTAGATGGTTTGTTGGTGTGATGGGTGAAGCTTATACAGCAACTAAAGATTTTATAAATCCATTTGTTGGCGGTCTTTTGACTACTATAGGGCTACTTGCTATATTTAAAACTTCTTTAATTGCTGTTAGTGCAATAAGTTTTCTTGCTGGTGGTATTAGAACACTAGTAACAATGATACAATTATTGCCTACCGCAATAGCGCTGATAAGAAGTTTAGGATTAGCACAGGCTTTGGCTTCTATGTCTGCTTTGGAAATGTGGGGCTCTTTAATATTGCCAATAGGATTGATATTGGGTGCTATATATATAATTGTTGACGCTTTTGGTGCTTGGCAAACTGTAGCAGAATATGCTCTATCTTTTCTTATAGGTGCATTGATGACTGCTTTTTATACTGTTACTGTATTAGCTGGTATTTGGCTAGTTTGGAACGGATTAAAATTTTTAGGTACTTTATATGAATTAGCTTATGCTGGTGCTGTTCTAGTTACAAATAGTTATTTAGCAGTTATGTATATTAGAACGTTAGCAGTAGCTGGTGCGCAGGCTCTTTTAAATGCTATAATAAGCATGAACCCTTTACCACTTCTTATAGGGCTAATATTTGTAGTAATAAGTGCTTTTGTTGGTTGGCAAGTAGCAAGTAATGGTTTAAGAAATACGTTGGTTAGTGTATTTTCAGAAATAGCAAGTGCAATAGCAAGTGCAATAAACTTTATAATAGATAAAATAAATGGTCTTATAAGTGCCTTTAATGCTGTTAAAAGTGCTTCAAATGAGATATTCGGAACAGGTTTTTCAACGACAGGTGAAATATCTTGGAGAGCTGATACTTACGCTTGGAAATCTGCTGGAGCTAGTTTTGGTAATAGTGTTGCTGATTTTATAGAAAATCCTATGGGTTCTATACAAGAAGCTATGGGAAATGTTATGCCTTCTAGTGTAATGAGTGGTGCTGGTGGTTATGATTTCGGAGCGATACCACCAATGGATAGTTTAGGCGGTGCAGGAAAAGAAGGAAAAGCGCCTAAACCTGTAAAAGTTAAAGGTGGCAAATTAGACAAAGACCAACAAATAACACTAGCAGAAGAAATTTAGCAACTTATAACAGACCTAGCAAGAAAAGAAAGTAATATTAAATTATCAGCAACTTACACCACAGGTTACAATTACAATGGGCGATATAAGAGAAACGGCAGATGTAGATACTGTAATAGATAGATTAGAAACTAGACTTACTGAACTTTACGACGGAAGTTTGCAAGGTGGTGTTTAAATGGGATTTATAGGGAATATAGGCAACATAGGAAACACTGTTGAAGGCTTAGGAAATAGTTTAAGCGGTTTAGGTAGCAATATTGGTAGTACAATATTAAGTGCTATTGGTGGAGCAGGCACTTCAATAGTAAATATGTATATCGGTTCAAAGTCGGAAATTGATATATATTTCGAAAGTGAGCTAGGTTCTATTAAAATACCTGTAAATCCTTCTGACTTAACAATACCTTATAAGTACGCTAACAAGACAGAGGAAATAGTGGCACTAGGTGAAGTTAATGTTTTAGGAAATCCAAAACTTGCAGACATAACAATAGAAAGCTATTTTCCTAAGCAAGGACTATTACAATTTATAAATGGTCAAGGTATTAATTATCCTCCAGAATACTTTTTCGGCTTCTTCAAAGATACAGCAGATAATAAAAAAATCATGAAGATGACAGTTACTAGGCTAGATATATCCATGCTAGTATCTATAGAAAGTATTGAGAGAAAGAACGAAGCAGGCGACCATGACGATATATATTATACTTTAAGAACAAAAGAGTTCAAGCCTTTCGGTGCTGTTAAGTTAGATTTTGAAAAAGACGAAAACGGAAATATTAAAACAGCAGATGATGGTTCGTGGGTTGTAAAAAGTCAAAACGTTGTTAAACAAAATGATGATATGCTTACTGGTGAAAAAGTTATTCCTAGCGAGGTAAAATCCACAGAGGATAATCTTGCAACAGCAAGCAGAAAATATACAGGCGGTTTTGATAACTGGAAAGACATCTATCAAGAAAACAAAGATATTTTAGGGGACGGACTTCAAGATATTATAGGCTATAAATTGAAAATACCTAGCGATTTAAGAACGGCAATTAAGAATAATACAGAATGGAGAATGTAAAATGCTACAGATGTTATTGCAAAACAGCGAAAATGGAGATGTATTTGATATAACGTCTGTAGTTTCAGACATTCAGATAACTACAGAGATTGAAGGTCAAGCAGGAAAATTAACCTTCTTCACATTAAAAGATGATGTTTTAAAAATATCTAGCGGTAGCAGATTACAAGTTAAATGGGGAGATAAAGGCATATTCTTCGGATATGTCTTTAATACCCAGACTGATAAAAAAGGTAATATTAAAGTAACAGCTTACGACCAATTAAGATATCTAAAAAACACAGATTTTTATATCAATAAAGGCGAAACATTAGCACAGACATTTGAAAAAGAATGTACTAAATTTAACCTACAATACAGTATAGAAGAAGATAGTCAATATGTTGTACCTCCTAAGTTATTTGATGGGAAAAGTATATATGATATACTTAAATATTCTGTAGAAGCTAATTTACGTGGAGTAAAGAAATACTATATCATATATGACGATTACGGAACTATAAAACTTAATAACGTAGAAAAATTAAGGACTGGTTACGTCATAGGTGATTACTCTATGGCTACAGATTACAGATATAGTAAGTCTATAGATAAAGATACTTACAATCAGATTTTGCTTTTTACAGAAAGCAAGGACGATAGCGGACGTATTATTTCTAATCAACAGATAGCAAAAGACAGCGATAATCAAAAACGTTGGGGCGTTCTTCAATTAGCTAAAAAAGTTAATGAAAAAGCTTCGCAACAAGAAATTACAGACTTTGCAAAAAACTTATTAAGTTTATACAACAGAGAAAGAGAAACATTGACTATAAATGCAATAGCAATACCAAATGACAATGATGTATGGGATATAAGAGCAGGAGCAGGTATATTTATTGATATATCTTCTGCACTAGGTGATATAGGTACAACGCAAACAACAGATAAAGAAGGAAAAACAGCAACCAAAAGAGAAATGTATATAATAAGTAGATGTACACACGCTCTTAAAAATGAAAACTATCATACACTAAGACTTGATATAATAAAAGAAACAATGACACCGCAAGAAAAGGCAGGTGGATAAGATGGCTACATTAATTGAGCTTATGGGTAAAATAGCAAGCGACAAAAATCCACAATCTGAAAAATCAAGTATAGTTTACGCTACAGTAACAAGCTCTAACCCAATAGAAATATTAATTGATGGGTATAGTGAAAATATCCCTCAAGACTTTATTATAATAGGTGCTTTATGTAGAAGATATGTATTGCCAAAACCACATAAACATAATGATATAGCGCCTGATACACCTCAAACAGATACCGAAACGGAAGAAATAGAAGTGTGGAGAGGGCTTCAAAGTGGCGATAGAGTAATTTGCTTTAAAATGAACGAAGGTCAATTATACTATATAATTCAACGTGTAGAAATGGAGGGCTTTAGGTGATACCGGAAATACAAAATATTACATTCCCTAGACAAACAGCACAGCCTTCTAAAACATACAAAATTGATACAGTTAGTGGAAGATTAGTAAGTAAAATAGACGGAAAAGAAGCCATAAGACAAGCAGTAGATAAAATATTAATAACCGAACGTTACGCATGGTTGATATATGATTGGAATTATGGTATTGGTCTTGATAAATATATTGGAAAAGATTTTGCTTACATAAAAGCAGATATAAAGAAAAACGCTGAAAATGCTATATTGTATGACGATAGGGTTTTGTCTATAAATAGTGTTGATGTTATTAAAATCGGTATAGATAGTATGTATATAAGATATAATATTAGTACGACAGACGGAGAAATAACAAGTACAGTAAAAATAGCAGGGGAGGAATAATTTTTGGCTTATGAATGGGAATACCTTGATAGTAGTCAGTATACGTTTGACGGCTTAATGCAACAATGCTTAGCACGTATTCCAGATGATTTTGACAAGCGTCAAGGCTCGGTTATTTACGACGCTATAGCACCTTGTATAGTTGAAATAGCTAAAAATTACCAACAATTACAGCTATTTTATATGAATACGTATCTAATGACAGCAAATGGTAACAGTCTTGATTATAGATGTTATGATTATGGAATAGATAGGTTACCTGCTTCTTACAGTGAAAGAATAGCTATATGTTTAGATAAAGAAGGAAATCCTTACAATATAACTGTAGGTACTAGGTACAGCACAATTTCAGATACTTCACCTATTTATTATACATGTACTTCTAAATTGGAAGAAGGGCAATTCGTTTTAACGTGTGAAACTCTTGGTACTATAGGTAATGAGTATATAGGAGAATTGTTACCAGTAGAATACAATAAAAATCTTGGTAGTATAAAAATAGGTACTATTTATAAACCTGCAAGAGACGTTGAAACAGATGATGAGCTAAGAGAAAGAACAGTAGAATGGATTAGAAAAAAACCTTTTGGCGGTAACGTTTATCAATATAAAGTATGGTGTACAGAATATGACGGAATTGGACAAGTTCAAGTTTATCCAACTTGGAACGGTGGTGGAACCGTTAAACTTTCAATTGTTGATGACGATAATAACCCATGTTCAGAAGAATTCATTGAACAAGTAAAAGAATACTTTGACCCAGAACCTTATGCAAATGGATTAGGACAAGCACCAATAGGGCATAATGTAACAGTAACAACAGCAACTGAAAAACAAATAAATATTGAATTAACTCTTATGGCGAGCGAAGGTTCTAGTTCGGAAACACTAAAAGAACCTGTAAAAGAAATACTAAATAAATATTTTGACGAAATAAAAGAATATTGGGGAAAATCAAACGACTTAAACGAATACTCACTTGCTATTTATAGAGCTAAAATAATAGTTTATTTGATAGATAGACAAAGTGGTATAGAAAATATATTAAATATCACAGAAGTAAAAATAAATGGTGTTGATGAAGATTTAACGTTACAAGAAGATAGTTTAAAACAGGAAATACCAAAATTAGGGGACGTGATTATAAATGTCTCAAATTAAAAAGTATTTTCCTACTATTTATCAAGACATAAAAGAGATTAACGAATTATGTAATGCAGAACAACATATAATAGATGATTTAACGTCAGAATTAAAATTATCTTATAATCGCGGATATGTTGCAACTGCTGACGAAACAGGCGTTAAACTTTATGAAAAACTGTTAAATATACAAGCAGACACTATTAACGAAGATGTAGATTTTAGAAAACAAAGAATTATATCAAAATTGTCTATTGCACCACCTTACACAATGCAATACTTAAGACAACAACTTGATTTTATTATAGGAAAAGGAAAATATAAAACTTATTGCGACTATAATAATTATACTTTATATATAGAAGCGATAACATCATCTAAGAACTGGTTTTTAGAACTAAAATACTTAATAGCTAGGATAAAACCTGCAAATATATTATATATCTATACATCATATGACACGTTATCTATAAATCTACAGCAAAAAATAGGATACAACTTTGCTAAATGGAGATACAAATTAGGTAACTGGAATTTAGGTCAATATCCGTTTTTAAGCCTAGATATTGAAGATGTAGATAATTATATTTTAGGTTCATGGGAATTAGGTAAAAAACCATTTACAACAATTTATACAAAGGATTTAGCTATGGGCGGAATAACACAAGACTTTTTAAGACTGTCAGCAAACAACGCAAAAGATATAATTTCCAAAGTGGTTATAAATAATTCTTTAGAAATAAACAAAGATGATTTTTACTCTTTTGGTGTAGATAATAACTTAGTAACAATATTATTTTTATTGCCACAACAAACTGACATAACTGAAATAAATAACATAAAAGTTGCAAGTCAAGATAACATAGCTCTTACAGATAGAGACGTGTATATACAGGTAGAGGAAAACTTAAGAATTAGAATAGATGTAGAATTTAAGGAGGAAACAAATGAGTAATATTTTACCTAAAATAGAGTATGATAGGGAGTATCTAAAAAACGACTGGCAACCTATGGAAACCGTTAAACCTGCTAATTTTAACGAGATTAGCAGGGTAACAAAAGAATTAGTAGATAACAATAATAACCTAGAATTAAATTTAGGTAATGTATCAGTAAGACAGTTTTCTAACGTAGAAACCATGAAACAAGCTAATAATCTAAAAGCAGGAGAATTGATAAAAACACAAGGCTTCTATCAACCAAATGATGGTGGCGGAGCTGATTATGTAATAGTAGATGATATCGGTGGAGATGAAGCTGATGAAGCGAGTATAATAACTTTACAAAAAGGATTATATGCAAAGTTATTAATACAAGATTATGTAAATGTAAAACAATTTGGTGCATATGGAGATGGAAAGCATGATGATACGTTAATATTAAATATATGTGCAGAAAAGTCTGTAAATAAAACTTTATATTTTCCTTCTGGTAGATATTTAAGCGGAACTATAAATATAACACAAGACGGAGATAACAAGGAAGGTAAATCACCAACTATTACAAAAGGTGATGGTACAGGAACGGTAATAATAGCAAAAGAAGATACTACGCTACTTATAAATGCTAAAAATTTAAGCAGTAAAAAATTTAGCGATTTTATATTAGATGGTGGAAATCAGAATTGTATATTAATGGATACAACTACAGATTATACAGATTATTCGCCATCAATAAGAAATATATATGAAAGGATAACGCTTAGAAATTATACTGAAACAGCCTGGATAGCAGACCAAAACAATGATAGCGAATTTAATATGATTAGCTGGTCAAGTTCTATAGAAAATGCAGTAGCTTTACACGCAGATTGTAATGGTGGATTAATAGCATTAAGTAGATGTTATGCTTTTTCTAATGCTCTAGAAATAGCAGGTCAAATAATTGACCTAAACGACTGTGGATTTGCAGGTATAAGAATAATTGCACCAGATTGGAACATATTAAATATAAATGGGGGATACTATTATGCGGATAGCGAATATCACAGTAATATATATATAAAAAATGAATATGAAGTTATTAATATATATTTAAATCACGCTCATATCGAGAATAAGTATGGAAACGAAGATGATGCAAGTATATTAAACGGCACAGGTAAAATATTCGGTGGGGTAAAAGCTATTGGTGGTCATATTTTTGGAACAGCATCAAATAAAATTGATTTTTTTGGCGATACATTGCAGATTTCTTCAGGAATAAACGGAAATACATTTGAAAATGTGTTTTTAGATAAAATAAACCTAAACGAAAGCCTTAAAATGAGAATATCTCAAATAAATTGCATTTATGATGGTAGCGTTCAAAGTGAAGCACTAAAATTACACAAGTCTTCTGATGGAGTACAAAGTGTATATGGTATAAATAATATTTCACTTGGAGAAGTTATAAGCTCTAATTATCCTGAAATGGATAATAATGAAAGTGCGTGTCTAAGTCTAAATTTTAAAAGAGTTAATAATTCTAGTGGAAATGGTACGTTTGAGCTTACTTATTATAATGGGGACATAATAAAAGTTGGAAGTTTTATGGTGTTTGTTACACCACTAACATATAATACAGGTATATCAGTTCCTGCCTTTTCCTTTGCTGTGAATAAATTTGACTTTGGTTCTAATAATTTTACTATGTCGAAATTAAGTAATACAGATGAAGGCATTTATAATGTATCTTGGGAGGGTAATGCAACTTTAAAATTACAAATAATACCTAAGGGATTTTATGCTATAGGAGTTGTTGGTTGTGGTGCGTAAAATACTAATTATTTTTATAATGTTAATATCTTTATGTACGTCATGTTTCGCGAGCTCTTTACATGATATACAAGACAGTATCGGTACAGATAAATTTGCTCATTTTGGTATGGGATATATAATATCTAATGAACTACAACATGCAGGTATGAGTAAATTTGAAGCTATGGCAACTGTGGCTTTTCTTGCTTATTCTAAAGAAAAGTGGATTGATGATGAATTTAGTAAATCTGATATAACAGCTACAGTCCTAGGTGGTGTAATACCTTTATATCATAAAGAATTTTAGTGGGTGATAAAATGGATATAAATATTTTATCCACAATTCTTGGTGTTGTTATTTCCGTTGCTACTCTAACCACAGTTATAATAGCAGTACTCAAAAAGGCTATAATAAAGCCTATGATAGAACCGCTTGTATGTAACATAGAAAAGCAAACAGTACTATTCAACGCCTTAATTAAAAAAGTAGAGGAAATAGAAAAAGAACAGCAAGAGATAATAAAAAAACAACAAGATGAAGAAATAAAACTTGCACGTATTGACGAACGAATGAAACATATGTTATAATATAATGAGGTGTATAAATGAATATAAATATATTTCATGTATACTTAGTTCTAGCTATAGGTTTAATCATTCTTGATGGTATAGCTCTTTGGCAAGGACAGACAGACGGCTTCATGCTTATTACTGGTGGTTTATTAGGTGCTTTAAAAGTAGAAATGCCTAATTCCGCTAAAGGAGGAAAAAGCGACGTTAAACAATAGTTTAGTTTTAAAATATGAAGCAGGTGGCAATCCTGCAACAGTTAGCACAGGCAGTGGGGACTTAGGCGGTATTAGCTACGGTTCTTATCAGTTCAGTTCCGAAAGTGGTATCGTTGAAGATTTTGTTAATTGGCTATGTAATTATAAAGAAGATTGCTACGCTAATTATGGGCGAGTTCTCAAAAATGCTTATCCTGTAAATTCTGATAACTTTATTAACGAGTGGAAATCTATCGGAACTATTGACAGACAAGGTTTTCAAAAACTTCAAGATGAATACGCAGGAGATAAGTATTATAATGCTGGATATTGGGCTTTAAAAAATCATGATTATGATATGGAAAAACACAGTGAAGCAATGAAAGCTGTTTTATTTAGTCGCTCAATTCAATATGGTGCTGGCAATATGTACGAACTTTACACGGAAGCAGTAAGGTTAATGGGATATCCTAATTTAAGTTATGTAGACCATAAAGCGTTTGATAAGCGAATGATTGAATGTATTTATGATTTCTTAATTCAAGAGTGTGATAACGCATATCAATTATCTAATGGTAATTACCATAGTCCTAAAGATTGGTGCAATGGTAGCTATACCGTTGTAAAAGTTGGCTTGCGAAATCGTTTCATCAATGAAAAGCAAGACGCATTAAATTTATTAGCTTCGGAGGTTAATTAATGAAATGTTGTGCAACTTGTATTCATAGAGAAAATGGATTAGGTCAATATCCTTGTAGTAAATGCAAAAAATCTATGTTTATGAAAACTTTAGAAAGCATGAAAACTGATAAAAACATGTATGAACCAGATGAAATTCAATTAAGACACTATAATAACATAAAAAGAGGTATATATACAGAAATGGAACTAAAACAAACAGTAGAATTAATGAATAGTGAAGATTTTAAAAAAAGATTTGTGGCTGAATATTATCAAGTACAAATAAGAGCTACAAAACTTGCTAAAATGTTAAAATATTACAAAGAAGGAACTTTAACATTTAAACCTGAATGTAGCTATGATTTGTTACACCAACAATTAATATATATGTATGGTTATCTAGACACATTAGAAAAACGTGCAGATATCGAAGGTATTAATTTGTCTGATACAAGCAAAGATTGATTTAGAGGTTAAACAATGGATAAACTTATTTTATATTCTAAAGAACCAATTTCAGACGCTGACAAAAATAAAATTAAACAAATTTTTGAGCAGTCCAACAATCCACATTCAAGCTTAATTTCATCTATTGAACGTTATTCATTTATGCAAGGACATCAATTATTCTTTGACAGATTAGAAGCAAGAGAACGCTCTCAAGCTCCTTGCGAAGATTATGTCTACTTTAACGCAAATGATAACTAATATCACAAATTTTATCAAAACGCACAAAAAGGCAGTCGTTATATCGGCTGTCTTAGCGTTTATTTTAATAGTCTTAATGTATTTGTATCTACAAAATAAAAAAGCTGTCAGTGAGCCTGTAAACGCTGTTAAAATCGAAAGTGCCAATATTAAAGACAATGATACACTACAAAAAGACTTAGACGTAAACAAACAAGAAGAAAACGACATAATTTACAAAATAGATGAAATTGAGCAAGGTAAAATTGAACCTGTAGCAACTACAACAAATAAAATCTAGAAAATTTAGAAAGTGCAACAAATGAAGTTGTAGATAAAATTAATAATCAAGACACTTCACTTCCAAAAGAAGCACTAAGAAAAAACAGATAAAACAATTGTTACAGATAACCCTAATCAAGATTATGATATTGGAGTTTATAAAATAGACTTAGAAAAAGATTATAAGCTTAAAGTTGGGCAAACAATTTATAAAAATGAAATAAATTGGGCTGTTGGATATGAGCATAAAAAATTAGAAGTAATAATACATGGTCAAGACAAAGTAAATGGTGTTACTGCTATGTATACTGTTAAGGAGTGGTAAAAATGGAAAACCAAAACGAAAT
>CYGL01000314.1_pt1 | contig 21544 bp, 46 predicted proteins | sample 485531 | NCBI WGS metagenome assembly CYGL01 (sample SAMEA3497897, study PRJEB9818) | human gut metagenome | reverse complement strand
GATAAAATCTACATTTTTTTTGTACTCACACTTACACAATGCACAATTTATTTTTCTTGTGTAACCATCTTTATCGATATCTATCAATCTACTATATCTAAATATATCGATATCCCAAGATTTTATCATTTACACGGATAGGTATTTGATAAACAAAGTGTGGTACTAAGTGAACATTTTTAATTTGTCAAGTCAAATACCACACTTTATAAATATTAATAAATCCTAAAAATCTAACTCATTTAGTTTACATATATTTTTAAGACATTTTCCTTGTGTATCAATGTCATTCGGTATAAAGACTCTAACCCTTTTGCCATCAGCATTTGTAACTTGTGACACCTTAACTTTACAAATATCTGAAATATTGTCTTGAAATTTCCCCTTACCTACTTTTTTACTATTGGTATTCTCGGATACATACCATTTATATTTGCCGTATAACTCTTCTACAGTATGATAAAAAACAGTGTCATCATAGTCATTTAGCCATTGTCTAACAGTATCTAACTCGGTAACATATTTTTCAGTCGCTTGTCTACTACGCTCGGATATGTTAAAGTTACCACGTTCTTTTAGGCGTTTAAGTCCCTACAATAGCAAGAAACAGCAATCTTTCGGCATTCTCTTCCGTCAGCCATTTCCTATGAAAGTTTAAATCTAGTTTTTCTGTATTCAAATCATACTCGAATTGGATAGGTAACAAACGTCTATTAACTGCTTTAATACATGATGTGTCCATTTTAGTTAGACCATTATTGCAATAAATGAATTTACAGTTATAGTCTGATATTTCATGCTGTTTTACATATTTATCTTCTACAATCGTCGGGTTATTAGATAATACCTCCTTAAATATCGTGGCGTCCTTAATATAATCGCTCGTCATTTCATGAGCATATACAAACATATTAGATGCAATTACCTGTAAGCCATTTTTTGCGAACAGCTTTTTAAATGGTAACGCTGTACAACAACCATTAAATGTATATGTAACTAAATCTAAAATACTAGACTTACCATTATTCCCATCCCCATTAAACGTCAAGGCTTTTTCTAGTTTCATATCGCGGTGTAAAATATATCCGATGTATTCATAAAATGTACTCACATCATCATTATTATTACACAATAGCTTATTCACAATCTCATCAACCATGTTTGCCTTATTTGCATTTACTGGATAGTCAAATTGCAATTTCTGTAACAACACTACACTACTTCTAAATGGCTCAATCTCAAACGTATCACAATTAAATAAGCAGTTTTTAAACGCTACATATGAACCGACGTTTACTCGTCCATCATACTCATCTAAGTTATCCATAATATTCAACAACACGTCTTTTTTAAATCTATCTGTCATGTTTTCAGTAACATAACCACGTGCTATATCTTGACGCAACCTTTTTGTAAATGGCTTATATATACCTTCATTAAAGTAATATAACTCATTGTTATGTTTAATGAGTTTATATGTACTCATAAAGTACTGGCAAGCGTCCTGTAATTCATTTTTACTCATGCTACACCTCAAGCCATACAATATTGTCAGTGTTAGTACAAAACAATTTTGTCATATTATAGTAAAACTCAATCATCGCGTTTCTATGTCGTGAGCACAATGCGAATACATTTGTACGAGATATATATTCGTCATCTGTTACTCTATCATAAAACTTGCCTACGCCGTATTTTGTGCTTGCAATTCTAATTGTATGTACATCGGATAATGTTATAATTTGCCCAGATTTTAAACATAATTTCATTTTCTAAATACACCTTTCTCAATAAACAAACCATATTCATTACAAATTTCATTCGCTATATTGTCAACTTCTTCAACCTCGAATAGTCTACAATAAACCTTATATAATCGCTCGACTAATTTTACAGAATGACCGACTACATCACCATATAGCGAATATTTTACAAAATCTTCAACCATTTTATACCTCCTTCTCGAAAAAGCTAGCGTCAATTAAATTATTTTGTACTAACAATTTAATTAACTTATTTTTATCTACGTTCTTGATTATATCACACATTTCAATGTCTGTATATTGCTTATTCATATATCGAATACTATCTAATACGAATGGTATATTTATATTAACGCTATCCCGTGGCTCAGCGAACACATTTTCATTTACCCAGTTAATCATATCGATAATTTTATGAGGGTCTCTTTCATACATTGCATATACATTCGATAAATCTCTAAATGTGTTGTGTCTACACATTCCATGTTTCATTGATTGTAAGTCACGCGGTTTACTAAACGGAAACAGCAACCAAGGCAATTCATCGGGTTTATCACAATTATAAATTACTGGCAATGGTTCGCCATTAACGATAATTCTTTCATAACCCTTATTATTAGAACATTTATAATCCGCCCATATACCTGTTAACGTTTCTTTTCTATTCCCATACGCTAGTTGCTCAGTAGGCTTTTTAAAAATCGCATGAATACCATGCTCCGATTCTGTGATGTGGCAGTGCAAATTGTGAGTACTCACAATGTCAAAAAATAAATTTGCGTTTGTATCCTTATCATCAATATCAAACAATACATAATCATCAGCCAAATACGCCCCTACTTCTTGCCAATTAGGATTGATAACACGGCTTTTTCTCTTTGACACTGGTACTTTATTATTTAATTCTGTATATGCTTTATAAAACTTGTACACGTGCATAACCCTCCATAGCGTCAACCATATCACGATATAATACGTCGTAACGTTGCTCGTCTTCATCTGTTAGTACATTAATACTAGTTAAAATATTATAAGCTGTGTTAACAAAATTAATATCATTTCTATCACCATTGAACCATACATAAGCCAATTCTTTTAAGTTCATTATAAATTCACCCCTACACTTGTTGCTACTGAGTCATCTGTACCTTTAATACTAAAAATTATATCATAGTTCGGTCTATAAGCAACGCCATAAGCTATTGATGTTTTACCTTTATACGTACCTGTACCAATCGCCACGCTTAACTTTTTATCTTTGTTATAAGCCGGATATTCTAGGCTAGCTATTGCCATTGCTGTTGAAGTTGATTTACTTAATTGTGTACTCACATTATTAATCTGTTCATTTAATCGTTTAATTTCATTTTTATTTGCTGTATTCTGCTTACTCAAATATACAATAGACTGCTTATTATTTTCAATCTGAACAGTGTTATTATACACTTGCTCGTGAATAGGTGACTGAGCATTTACACCAATAGAACATAATACTAACATTGTACTCACAAATAATTTTTTCATTGTATCTTACCTCCTATGCTAAGAACACATCACGCATTTTACGAATATCTTCAACTTCTAAATCAGCTTTTACAGCTTCATCCCAAACTTTACTAGCAACCATGTTGGCAACTCCTGTGTTTCTACCACAATCTAATAAGTGTTTTCTTACTGCTAAGAATAAATCTTCTAATGCTTGTTGTTTAGTCATTTCAATAGCCTCCTAAGTAATTATCTTCCTTACAGTTATTATAATACACCATGTACTCACAATAATCAAATATCAAAATAGCATAATAAAAATGAGGTAAGTGCATAATACACTTACCTCCAATAAATTAATCATTTACTACCAGTACTGCCAAAACCACCTGTCCCGCGTTCAGTATCATCCAACTCATTCACAATTTCAATAGATACGTCAGCAAGTGGTACAACAACTAACTGTGCAATTCGAGCGTACTGTTCAATATCTCTAATTTCAACCTCACTTGTGTTATATAGTGGTACTTTAATCTCTCCAGTAAATCCGGCGTCAATCACGCCTACGCTATTGGCCATTTGCAAAGGTGTTTTACTGATACTACTACGAGGGAACAGCAAACCAACAAAACCTACTGGAATTTCTACACATACGCCCGTTGGTACAAATACAGTATCTTGAGGGAATACGCTTATACATTCCCTTGCTCTTAAATCATATCCTGCGTCTATACTATGTGCTTTCTGTGGAATACAATTTTTATCTAAAACTTTAATCTTCATAATCAATCTCCTCAATATCACAACTTGAAATTAAATAATTATGGTCTAAAACTAAGTCAAGCGGTAAATACTCCGCTCCATTATATTTAAACTCGTGTTCCTTGCCCTCGTAGTCATCACAATAATACCAACGTTTCCAGTCATACCCAAAGATGGCTGATACTCTAACAGCTTTCATTTCTCAATACCTCCTGTAACTTTTTAGCATAATGTTCAACTTTTTCAAAATCTTGTAAATCTGAACCTTTTTTTCTTAATAAATATTTTATGCAATTTCCCTTTAAAAAACCTATAAACTCCTCTCGTGTAAAATCCTTCTCCATAATGTCCCATGGCTCAATAGGTAAGCAAGTATATTGTTTATTATTCTTTGTACTCACATCATCAACAAATATAATATCATATTGAGCCTTACATGCTACACATAAGTTATTTTTACCCTCTTTATCATAGATGACATTTCTTTTATTATCGTATCTATCATATTTACATTCGAGACATTTGCCATTGTCTAATGTTTGACGAATGATAGTACCTCGTGGTAATGGTTCTATATTGTCTTTGTGAATAATAAATGTGTTACATCCTTGTGCTGTTGGAGGTTCATTCCATAGCACAGCAAGAGTCACATTGTTAAGTGCTGTACACTCATCAATAATTACACCTACTATAGAATGGTCTTTACTACATACCATACCCCCTTTTTTCATTATTTACCTCCTTTGATAATTTGATTATACAACTGACTATATAAAGCATATTCAGGAATAGAACGCTTTTTACGTCGCTCTTCTTTTGTACACTTGTTATAGAAAACGTTATAATACAAATCGGCTTGACGCTTTCCGTTGTTGCCATATTCTACATATTTTCTAACCGGTTCACATTCTGTAATATGTGTCAACTCCGCCCCATAGATATGTATAAAATGAGGATATACAAGCTCTCCTAATTTGCTTGTATGGATACGTTGACGCTTTACATTTAAAACGCTGTCAGGGTATACTCTTTTATGTAACTCACCATTAAATAATGTAATAGGTGTGATAACAATAGTGTCTTTACACTCAATTAAATCTTTTAAGCTTTGCAATTCTTTCTTCATTTTCCCGCTTGCAATACGCTCATTATTATATCTATTTCCGCATATCGTGATATTGTGAGTACAAGGGAAAAAGATATTCAAAACCCCGTTTATTTCTATAGGCTCGTTATTCAAAACAACTTTTACGCCTTTACGCTGTAAGTATTCAAAAAAATTATCACTGTTAGTACAAATCATTTTAATACAATCCCTTCTATAATTACTTTCAATGTACGTCCATCTAATGAATAGGTATATGAATATCCTATCCGCTGTAATAAGATTTGCACTTCTACAAGCATATTATACCATGTATAAGCTATTGCTAGTTCACTTGAATACTTGTCATACACTCTATCAATTACATCTTTTATCAGTTGCCAGTCTCGTTGCAACACATTATTATAATCAAATGTTACCCGGTCAATTTTTTCACATAATGTATATAACTCGTCCATGTTATACTCCATCTTTCAAACAAAATAAGCAATAATCATGATTAAGATAATTACCAACAAAGCCATAATAGTAAACCTCCCTCTACAATGTAAAACGTACTCACAAACGCTACGATTATTTTACTTCTTTTAGTTCGTATTCTAGCACGCCACATATTACCATTCCTCGTTTAACCATTTAATAGCTGTGATAACCCAGATTGTAAATGCTATAATAATATTTGTAGCTTGTAAATCTAATCCAAAAATAATAGGTGTTGTTAATGCTAATGTTAATGTTAATTCTTTCATTTTTATTCTCCTACCTTAATTATAATACCTTTAAAGTCTTTGTCGCTGTTATAGATATTGTCAACAACCTTGACAGCATATCTATCAGATAATTTCATAGCTAATCTAATAGCCTCATCACGTGTTTTCACAGTCTTAATCATTTGTATCACCTTTCATCACTTATTATAATATTACTTTGCACTCACATTTGTCTAATACTTGTTAGTCATGTTTGATATGCAATTTTTGCAATAGCTCTTTCGTGATTGGTTCTACTAATACAATTCCAGTATCGTTTCAAAAATCTTTTACACTCCACTCGCTACCAATAAGCCAATTATAGAATTGAGAATAGTTGTTAAATTCTTCAATAATAACGCCGTTATAAGTTGCTTTATAGTGGTTAAGTTTTTATTAATCATTTTATTTTCTCCTTTCTTCACTATTATAATACCACATAATATAAAACCTGTCTAATATAAAAGACGCATACTATGTATGCGTCTTAATCATGCTTTTTAATTTTGTTTGGCTTATCATACCATTATGTGCTAACTCGTGACAGTTATTACACAATAATATAATATTATTGTTATCTAGTCTTAATTCAGGTAATACTGCTAATGGTATAATGTGATGTGCTTGACAGTTGTTACATGAACCACATATAGCACACTTACCATTATATAACTCTCTTACTTCCCGTCGCTTTTTTTTCCACGCGTAACTACTTCTAAAATTATCCATGTATTATCTCGTTTCTAATGCTTTTTCTACAGTCCATTTATATTTATTAATTCTCATATGCACTGTGCCATATCTGCGACCTAGAACTTCACATAATTTCTTGAGTGGCTTTATTTCTCCTTTATAAGTTACATACTTAGTGTTCCTCTTATTTATTGCTTGCTGTTTTAGTGTTATCCACCTACAATTATCGGGTTCATAGTTCCCGTTAACATTAATTCTATCTATAGTTAGAGTATCAGTATATCCATTATTTACCGCCCAATTATAGAACGCTTGAAAGTTATCTCTCCACCCTATACTAACAGCAATACCACGAGCACCATAATTTTTATAAGCGTCATGTTTTTCATTATGACACCGCTGTTTCATGTCTGTCCATATATTATACAATCTCGTACCATATTTACCATGCTTTAAATTACCTTGTGAACATCCGCATGATTTACGTGTGACTCTTCTTAATTCAGCACCTTTAACTTCCTTTAGATTTCCACAATCACAAACGCAAAGCCACCAAGCACCCGTACCAGTTTTGTAATTATGTAATTTATGTAACACTGTTAATTTACCAAACTTTTGACCAGTAATATCTTTAAACTTACTCATTCGCGTTCACCTCCTTTATATAATTATCAAATACCTCTATGTAATTTTTCCAATTCTCTCGCGTTGAGTGCATTAATTCATGGCAACGCCTACATAAGAATACACACTTATCAACACTATATACGTTATCGTCTGAACTGTCATACTGGCGTTCTATGATATGGTGTACATGGTCCCCCTTGTTGTACTCGCCATTTAACCAACAAAGAACACAGCACCCGTCACGGCGTCGTACCTCGTCGCGTATACGTTGCCAACGAGTGTTCTGCAACTGCGTTTTCTTTCTGGTGTCTTTTGGTTTATTCGGGCAGTCATGTCCGATTTCAACCACTTTTCCACAACGGCTACATAATATTTTTCTACTCATCCTCTTCACCTAGCCATATCGCTACAAGATTGATGATATAAAACGCTAGCAACCATTTAACCATGTGAGGTACGATACATAAACATATAATTGTACTCACAAACGCAATTAACGCACATATGTTTTTAATCGTGTGATAACTCATTTTTTATTCAACTCCTCCAGCTGTTCTAATGACTTAGCCAATATCTTTGGTATTGGTATACCGCATTTCCCCGTGTTTTCTAAAATAGATAAGCCATCGTTTGCAATAAAAAAGCATGTTACAGTTCTACAAATAATATCCATATGTAGCATAACGTCTAATTGGTGTGAAAACGCGACCAACGTTAATATAACAACTTTTTTACAAATCCCTTTACTCAGATTTTTAGAGTTAAATTTTAGATTTTCGTTAATGAAGGACGCTAGGACGCCCACTGTCAAATCCAGTGTAATTGCCCATAAAAGCACGTGAAAAAATGGCGATATATCAAAGCAATATGATAAAAACCCTCCAATAGCTCCTATAACAATAGTAAATGCGTTCTCGTGCATTACTAAACCTCCTATACAAATAATACCGCCCATGCAATGATACACAGGCGGTACAATCGCTTATTATTTAATTAATGTTTGAAGTTTGTCAATAGCTTGATTAATGTAGCGTTTATCTTTGGTATCGATAAATGCTTTTACATTCATGATAGCACCCGCTCACCGCGTCGGCTTGTTCATCTTTCAAGCCAGCACCGCTTGCGAGTGCTTTTAACGTTACTTCATTAAGAAGTACCGCAATAAGTACAGTTCTAATCTTAATCCACATTAATAAGTCACCTCCTTAATAATATAATTTATTGGCGTCAACTTTGAATCCGGCACAATCATAAGAATCCGTGAATTGCCACATTTTATTATGATATGGTGCATAATCGTCAGTATCGTTATATTGAGCACTCCATACAGGAATGTCCGGATGTTGACTTAACATATATGTTTCATCCCACAACATGGAATACGAGCCATATACGCCTACACAATGAATGTTTTTAATTTCACCTATAAACGTCATAATAGCGTCTGTTACTTCTTGCATACTAGCATTATCTAAGAATGGTCTGTGCTCACAATCAAACCATGCTCCTAATTGCAAGTGATAATCCACTAAGCCGATTTCAGCAAGTTTAGTATTAAACCATTCGCCTTCTGATTTTGCCTCATCAACACTCATCGCATGAGAATAATAGTATACGCCAACTTTTAGACCCGCATCTAACGCCTCAAAAATTTGTGTTCTTGCTGTTTCTGTTTCGCGATAATTTTCACCGAGTTTTACAATAACCCCATAAACGCCCTCAGCTTTGACTTGTTTCATGTCAATTCCTTCTTGCCAAGCACTTACGTCGATTACTGTGTGTGGTACATCATTATCTTTACAGCAACAGGAACATCCACAATTACATTTACACATAATATTCACCTCCTTTACACATATATATTATATCAAATAATTGTTTACCCGTCAATATAGAACGAGTTTACAATAAATCTGTCGCTATTATAAGCGTAAAACATTTCAACCGGAGTGGTACATTTTACTATCTTTAAAATTTTCGCATTGCAACATTCTGTTTTAAGTAATTCACCTTGCTGTAAATCGCATACCAGTTTCCACAAACCACGAGCAGTTAAGATATAAGTATCATCACTCACTATTAAATTACCACAATCGGTTATAATCATAAGTGAGTCTGACACGTTAGGAACGCTCATAAGTGTAAAAGGTGTGTTGCCTACAACATCATAAGCCTTCTCGACTCTATGACCAATTCTTATATTACTGTTCTTCGCAAACATCGTCCCATACCTCTTTCTTTAATTTATGTTCATTTGTGTTCACATTATAATATTCATCTATGTAATGTTTAACGTATATTGTTAACTCGTTCCAAGGTATAGTAGTTTCAAGTTTAACCAATAGTCTTTTGTTGTTAATACTGTTTAATGTAAATAATATATCTTCTTGATTATTTCTAGTCCATTCGTCAGCATGAACCACAACCCCGTCAAGTATACATGTTTTCGGAAGGGTTTCCCCCGCCTCTAAACGATATATAATTTTATCATGATTCTCAACTTCTAACCACATTTTATCATTCTCCAATCGGTAATAATGTCATCGAACATTGTCCCGCTACAATTTTACAATGTCTCCAACAATCATATACATCATCTTCTAACATATTATATACTTGCTCTAAATCCGCTGGAATGTCCTCATCTTGCATGATTAATTCCCATGATAATTCCTCTACTTCTCTTCTCATATATCTACAGAACGGCAAACTATTTTGATTTACCATTATCCCAAATATCTTGCAATTCATTCAATCTGTCTTTACATTTCTTTAAAGTCATAATATACCTCATTCATAATTTTATAAATATATTCTTGTGAGTACATCTTCTTAACTTCTAAATATTTACCTAATACATCACTGATATTATATTTCTTTTCAATATCTCTCAAACTCATTTCTCGTGACATACAATCTTTAATAAACTGTTCATTATCCATTTCTTAATTTACATCCTTCCATACAAAATAAATACCTGAGCTAGGTAGTTTACGCTCGTTTAATGGTAGCTGATTTGCCAACTGCTTACTAATACTATAACGTCCGACTCCGGTATAATGCTCCGCCTCAGTGATATTAATAAACTCCCCTAGCTTTTCAAAATCTAAATCGAAAATTTCAATAATTCTATGCGGTGTAGGTTTATCGTCTACATATCGGTAATAGTATCCTTGTTGTGGTAACTGTGTACCTCCTTTACGCTCACATTGATTGATTACCCGTGGAGCACTATCGCCATTAAGCAACCCCGCAACACTTGCGTTAGGATATGTTTTAATAATCTCGTTAGTATACATATTAATTTTATTTACTTGAGTCATATATTATCTCCTCCTTACATTTTTATTATATGTCATGTACTCACAATTTGTCTAATATATAAATGTAATAATTACTATGCATTCCCTACAAAGCGGTCTATAATCTTATTCGCCTTATCAATGTAGAATTTCTTGTTTAGCCACGTAGGACATTTCATATCTCGAACATCCTCATTGATTATTTTACAATGTTCTGGGCAATCGCTAAATTTCTCCTTGTTTTTATCGTGTTTCTTCTTGTATAAGCATTTGTCACGTCTTGAGCGACTGGCGAACACTCTAAATATTTTCCCTTGCTGTGTTTCGTCTCCGTATAATACTTCATTATAAGCACTTGATAATTTATACGTTTTCATGAATGGCATGATATTGTTTTCACGATTGATATATTCTGCTACTGGTATCCCGTGTACAAAATACTCTACTATAGCGTCTTTTACAATCGGAACATCATAGTCGCAAGGTTTAGATTCTTTTACAGCTCCCCCCTTCCTTTCTATTTGTCCATTTTCAAACACAGCAATGTAATTGTTTACATCCGCTTGTACTAATAATGTAGTATAATCATATTCCATTGTCATTTTAGAACGTTTTTCCCACGCTTTGACAACTTTATCAAGTGTATCAAAATCGTCTTTGTGAATTCTATAAATAAGACCATCGGTATTTGCAACCCCGATTCATACAGTTTACTATCCTGTACGTTTAGACTATCTCTTATGACTTTTGTCATCGCACCACTTCCCCGTATGTATCAATAATACGGGTACGCCTTCCGGCTAGTCGTTACACTTTAATTTTATTGAGTATCGGCTTTTATATAAATTCCCTTTTTTCCACGCGTTCCGCAAACCAAAGTAACTGCTTTGTAAAGCGTCCGCGATTTCACTTAAACACGCATATTCATTTTTTTCGTTTGTTAATACGTCCAATACAATGAACCCTGTGTATTTGGAATGATTTTCACGAGTCGACAAACCTGTACGCCAAGCGTGAGCGATATTTTCCTTCTGTGTAACCCATTCAAGGTTTTCAACAACGTTGTTTGTTTTATTCCCATCCTTATGATTTACCACTATGTGGTTTTCACTAGGTTTAGGCAAAAACGTTTCTGCTATGACCTTGTGCCATTGTATCATTTTACATTTATTGTTTTTCCAAATCTGTATACGATGATACCCATCATAGTTTATTTTAGGTGTTAAAAACTTTTTCATTCGTTTTGAATAAATTCGCCCGTCCTCATAAGCTATATAATTTGTGTTTAATGGATATTCTTTGTATTTCATAGTATAACCTCCTTATTACCCATACTTGATTTAATTTGATTATACTACTTATACAAACTATTGTCAATAAAATTCTTAGCACGGCATTGTCCTATTATTTAGAGGAGTTCGCCGTTAGCCACATTATAATGTGACACCCTTGATTAGGTTCAATGCGTTTTAATTCAGCCATGATGTTAACTGAATGAGTTCAAATTGTTTCAAATCTTCTATTAGTTGTAATAACATTAGTTGCCCGTTGATACACACTTCCCTCATGCGTCTAGGGTCAAACATTGGTGACAGTATTTTATAGTCCCCTGTAGGCGTACATTTGCCCGCTCCAGATACACCATACGAACCATTAATAATGATTTTCAATGGTGCCTGTAACGGGTTTTTTCTTTTTTGTATTTTAGACGCAAGTCCATAATATCTTTAAATTTCTGAATACTAGGGACCGCTCGAGTTAAATATCCCCATTCCGTCATAATATGTGGGTAATAACTGGCAACGTCAATATGAATTAACAAATGATTTTCATCAGTTTTGTATATGTAGTTAGGCCTTGCCCCGTGAATACCGCCTAGGGCAAACACATGTGGAACACCATATATATTTAATTCACATTTAGATTTAGGGTTTTTGGTTTCTCGTAAACCATCGAAAAATTTCAATACGTCTTTATGTTCATAGTCATAATCTTTTACGCATTGATTATATTCAAATTCCCATTCTTCCTTTAATAGTCTTGTTGGTAGCGGTTTAGCACCCAATATTTTAGCGGATAGCTGAGCTTTCGTTTTTGATAAGTCACTTAACGATGATTTAGATAACTTGATTAAACCTAATTGAGCATTAAAATCGTCGATATTGTACATAAATACTTTTGCTGTGTTGTACACATCGGATTTACAGTACTCAATATTTGATTTACGTTCTTCATCTGTCAATGGTCTATCAACATTGAAGTCAATTTCAGATTCTCTAATATCTACACCAAAATAAGATTCTAATTGTTTTAACGATTTACCCATGATAAGACAATCGTAAAGGTTAATATCTAGTTTCTTATTGAATAGTTGCCATCCGTTATTACCACCAATAATATAATCGTTGACAAGTTTCGGATTAATACCCTCTATAATAGCCTGTAGGATGTATTTATCATAGTTCTTACAGTTGTACCCTATCCAAATATCTTGCTTGTGATTATTATAAAAATCTATCATTTGTTGTCTATCGTTTTCAATAATTGTATATTGCTCACTTTCCAAATCTAGTGATACAAACAACCAATCATATTTGAACGTCTCAAAGTCAAATACTATCAATTACTGTCCCTCCTTTACTATCATAAGTTGAGCCTTGTATCTACCACAATCCCACGTGTCATAACACACACCGCCTTTTATTGCTGTTAAATGTCCACTCACTAACAGCAACATATTTATGTCTTCCGCTCCCTCATAATTGTTTAATTCTTCTAAAAATTTAGATACAGTTATTTTTGTAACAAATTCCCGTACCTCGTAACCTTGAGTAACTAACCATGGTAAGAACACATTTCCGTTATTAGGTTCTCTATTTTCTCCCGCGTACTCACATAATTTATCAAAGACATCCCAATAATTCATATCTAATACTAACGCTATAGCTCTAAATACACAATCGTCTATATTATCCCCGTTTGGATTTGCATTGTAATGTTTGAAATATTTCAATTTACTTTACCTCCACAATTACTTTTTTAGGCCCGTCTTGATATATCTTATATATCGTTTTATCGTTCATTTTCAACCATTTATTAACGTCGTTAATAGTTTGTGTAACGTACTCACAAATATTCTTTTCTACAATATAAAACATCATTTATTACCTCCTCTTTGCAGTTATTATGATACACTAAATACCATGTTGTGTAAAGTGTTAGTTTTGCATACTAAAAATGCGGTAAACGCATAACACGCTTACCGCTATTCTTATTAGTTTTCAAACACATCATTTACATATAGGTTTTTAAATCCGCTATCTGATGTCTTTTGTACAACCTCAAAAGTGCAATTTTTAATATCAGCAAATACAATCTCGATTTGAGTTGCTAAGTCGTCAAAATCACCTGTAAACTCAACTTCTTGAACAGCACCCAAAGAGTTAAGGAAGTCAATGGCTGTCTTAACAGCAAAACTATCATTTTTCGAGCCACACAATACCTTATTAATCCACAATCGACTATTTTTAAATTCGCCATCTGTGATTTTAAAGCTACCTTTAAGCATGAGCTTATCGCCCGCCTTGTTGGTGCCTAATTCTAGTGATACGATATCACAATTATAAGTCCCGTCAACTGGGTCTTTATATTCTTTCTTTGGTTTTTCTTGTGCTTGAATCTCAGCAATATCAGCTTTATATTGCTCCATATCAATGTTAAAATTTTCAAATGACATAATTATTACCTCCTATGGTAAACACTTAAATTATAATAACTATATTGTATCACAAAAGATTAAAATGGGCAAGTCTCATCTACTACAATTTTACGTCGACTACGTCGCTTTGGTACTTGTTGAGGTTCATCGCCTGTATTGGTGGCGTCCGCGTCTTTTGTATCATCAATACAGAATAATCCGTTGAGTGCATACTTCCGAGCGTAGCTACTGCATGAGCCAGTTATTTGCGGGTCTGACATTCCTTTTGCTGTTTCTTGCTCCCTCGCATATGCTGTTGCTGTGGCTACCTCACCGCTTTCACAATCGGTTAATGTAGCCGTAGCCTTCACATATACATTATCTATAATTGGGACTATTTCATCGTTAATAGTCAGCGTACAATCATTCTCGTACAGTAATGGTTTGACAGCCTCAAGGATGTCCTCACAAGAACGATATTTATAACCACCAAATGTATTTTTTTGATTTTTAGGAGATTTTAGTTTTTTCTGAATCTCTTTTAGCTTTGAATGTACTGACATTTATACGTCCCCTTTCTTATAATCTTTCACTTGTTCAACAAATCGAGCTACGTATAAGTCAGCACTATGTACAATATATAATAGCTCGTCAAGCCCTAACATGTACTCACGATTTGCATTTTCAAAAAACCCATCATGTGAAAGGATACATACTTTTTCCGATTCTGTTAAATCAAAAAATCTTGATACAATATTGAGCGACCGCATAGCATGGTTTTTAATCATTAAACTAGGGTTAATCTTTTTTGGCTTAGTCCCGCTTAATTTACCGCTCTTTAAAGTATTGTCCACATAATACCCATAACATTTACCACAATCATGTCCGACCGCACATAATACAATACTTTCACGGCTCACAGTGCTGTCAAATGTATCCGCTAATTTCAAAGCGTAGTTGATAACATTCAAAGTGTGCTCACATAATCCGCCACTGTAATTACAGTGATAAGATGTACTGGCCCATGCATCATAAAACCCGTTACGTTCTATATCTGCTAAGAAGTCATCTAAGCCGTCACGCTTGACGTACTGACGTACAATGTTTTCAAGTTGCTGTTTCATTTATTACCTCATTTATTCGTTTCGTTATAAAATCCAAATCTTTAGGGTATATTAGATAAGCCTCACATTGCCAATCATTCATATTATCCAATATCTTGAGTTGTACACGGGATGGCTTGCCTTTAACGTCTTTCAATTCAACGTCTATAGAATGTCCCCTGACGCATATGTGCATATCCGGTAGGCCGTTAATTGTGAACGTACTTCCAAATCTCTTTTCATAATAGCCAATAGGTTCGGCTTTTATTTTCTGTTTAGGCGTGTTCGGCGGATATATCCCGCGTGATTGCAACCACTTTTTCAGTTTATTTTCAAGATTTTTCTCACCAGTTATAGTATCACCTCCATTTGTACTCACATTATATCACTTGTTTTCTGATTCGTCAACCTCTAAAAAGTTTTAATGTATAATCATTTTTGCTGTCTAACGCGTTGTAAATATTATTCTCAATCCCACATTTTAAAAGCCAGTAGGTGCATTTATTTTCTTGTCCAATACGCCAAGTTCTAGCTTTGGACTGCTCATACAAGTTAGATGATAATGTAGGACTGAAATAAATAACCTTATTACAGAATTGTAAATTTAACCCAGTCGCTCCCGCTTGATATTGTACTAACAAAATTGAGTTATCTACACATGTAAACTCTTCGATTTCTTTTATACTTCCATCACATACGAAAACACGTTTTTTAAGTTTTTTACATAATTTTGTGAGTACATCACGTTCTATTTTAAAGTTATAGAATACGATTACCCTATCATCTATTCCTTCTAACAGTGTTGTGAGTACATCAATCTTGTTTTTATTGTCAATACCGCACAAATAACGTGAGTACAATAATTTGTCAGTAGGCGAACCAGCTATATATTCCTTATCTCCAAAGTCGATATAATCGTCCTTGATGAATCTTTGATATTCCTTGCTAACAGCAATAGGAACGTTTATAAATCGTTGAGGTGGTAAATCGTGTACATCATCTGTTTTTAAAAATACACAGTGTAAGTCCTCGCGTAGTATATTATTAAGTTCGTCAATATTCTTGTACGGATTGACTTTTGATAATACTTTAAACTTTACACCACCCGTTTCCATTGTAAACATATTACAATATCTATCTTCAAACTGCTTTTTATTTGATTTATAACCTAGCATTTTCATTTGAGTATATAGTTTCTCGTAACATCCTCCATGTGGTGTACCGCTTAGTAATATTAAATTATCATACTTTAACTTCATAACGCCTTTTGTCTGTTTTGATGTAGGATTGCAAATATTATGCGATTCGTCAAGAATAAGTGTGTAACCTGTCATTTTAAGTAACTCTGGACGCCTCCATACTAACCCGTATGTAATAATACCACACTTATTTTTAGCCTCAGCGTGTACAAATTCTGTTAATCGCTGTTTGTTTGATAAATCATATATTAACCATTCATGATGATTATCTTTAAAGTGTTTAATCCATTGAGGTATAACCGCTTTTGGTGCTACTATAATAATAGGTACATTATAAGATACTGCTTTAGTGGATGATGTAAAAGTTTTACCTGTTCCGGCCTCCATATATAAAGCACATTTATTATAAGGCTTTAACTTATCTATAATCTCCCGTTGGTATTTGTATAATCTCATCCACGCACCACCTTAACATATAGAATACATTTATCTATTGTACCAACAAACTTATACCCGTATTTGTTGGCGACTAACTCAAGTTCATCACACAACAAACATATTAACGTGCTAGACCACATTTCCCCGTTATGAGCTTTGGTAAATCGTTCAAGTGTTGCTCCCATATCGTAGAGAATATTAATTGTATATACCTCTTTAAGATTAAATATAACTCCATCAATCAAGCTATTCCACCTCATCACAATAAATTTTAATGCTACTTAAATCGCCGTACATTTCAGTGACCAATAAATTATTACTATTAATGTATTCATTTACCTCGTTTGTCGAACCTAAAACAGTTTCAAATACATTACTCACATAAATATAATAAATCATAGTATAACTCCTACTAGCAATAAATATTTATATGGTGTTGTTTGTAGTCTTCCACCTCATCACATATTGTTAAATCCATTTGGTTAATATATTTTAATACGTCAGTAATGAATCTAAATTCATTGTCATACTCACCATCTACATAAATATAATAAGTCATCTTTTCATCCTCCTAATATGCTATACAGTTCAAACCTTTAAACATTTCTTTGCGTGGTCTAATTTCCCAAGTATCGCCATCCATGTCCCATACACACAATCCGTTATCGTTAACATATTGTAACGCTTGTTTTTTGTTATCACATTTGATTACATTGCCTTGTTTGTTAATTAATTTAATCATTTTATACCTCATCTTTCTGTATGTTTATCCTTCCTACAACATTATAATAACATGGTTAGTAATATTTGTCTAATATTAAAACAGCATAATAAAAATAACTGGAACGCATAACACGCTCCAGTTATTTTTATTATTGTAATGCTTTAAGCTCAGATAGAATTGTTGCTCGTTTTTGCATTGTTGTCGTGTGGTATTGGTCGATTTCATCGCCTGTCATTGTAACCACCTCATTGTCAATGACAACGTCAGTTGTATCATTTCCGTTGTCACACATCATAGCAACATCCAATTCTTGTAACTCGTCATTAACGCCTTTTAATTTTTGCAACAATTCATATTTATTGGTTTGCCGTGTTTCTTGCTCTGTTGGTGTACAATCAACAACTTCATAATAGTCACCTTTGTCTTCTATTTTCTTGTATTGTTGAGCGTTACACCATTCAGCAAGTTCAGCATACGTAACTTGATTGAATTGCGATTTCAACATTTTATTTCCTACCATTATTTCCAACTCCCTATACATTTAACATACACATCGGTTTTCGTGTCTGTAGTTACAGTTAGCGACGTAGTGGAACGTCCGCCCCAGTTGGCGATAGTTGTACCATTAGCACCTGCCCCCGCCACAGTAGGACTTAAAAACTGATTAGCCATACCCGCACGCGTCGTAACATTAATCTCATGAGACACCCATGCTAAATAATTTGTATTTGTAAAAGGTGTTAAAAATGTTAGTACATCAGATGTGATACCAGTATCAATAGTACCGCGACTTTTATAAATTACTTGTACAAGTTTACCACTTTTATATTTGTCGTAATAACTTCTACCACTTTCCATATGCTCAATAATATAGTCAACGGCTTTATCTTGAATTGTAATATCGCCCGTAAAATTACCGCCGGTTGTTGGCATATAATTCAATGGTACTTGAATTTGAGAATCGTCTTTTTTTGTAAATGTTAATCCCGTATCAGATTTTGTTACGTTCTTAACATAATCAAGTCCGCCTACTTCTCTATCCAAAATGTCCATATTTTGGTTAAGTACACGCACATCGGCAAAATCAGCCATATCAGGCTTGACTAGATTCAATTTAGGTGTATTAGTTGCCATTATTTAACCTCCGTATATTTAATTCCGTAGATTTCAACCATATCACACGATTCAGAATACATTCTAAATATTGTATCCGTAGATACTAATCTAACAGTTCCCCAAGGTTTATAAGGTGCAATCCCCCAATGTCCAACACTATAAGGTGCGCTACCAGTTAAACTCACATTAGGTAGATTATTTAACCCCCATTCTAATTCTCCACAATCAATAATAGTATGATTAATATGTGGTTGTGAGTTACCTCCCAAAGTAACAACTAATAATTTATCATAATTCTTAAAAGATTCTTTCAAGTAAATGTCTCCGTTTTCGTATGCGGGTAGACCGATAGATTCCACATACACAAGAAACGCATATACATCTAGTGTGACAGTTGAGCCGTTTTGCACTGTTGTCTTTTGTATTTTGGTTGTTCTGTTTTTATATCTAGCTACGGCGTCCCAGTCAATTAAAGGTGTCACTATAGGTTTTTTATTACAAAACAATCGAGATACATCCTTACCATTATTAGTAAATTTACCCGTGACTTCTACATCACCAGTCACTGTACCGCCCGTTAATTTTAGATAGTTTAGAGGCACTTCGATTTGTTGCCCGTCTCGTTTAATAAATGTCATACCTTCATCGCTTGTGTTCACATTTTGAATGTAGTTTAAACTATGAACAGTATTATCTAATACATCCATGTTTTGATTAAGATAATTAACGTCGATTGTATCATCATAATCTGGCTTGTATAGATTATAATTTTCTGTATACTTCATTAGTAATTAATCTCCTCATTTAGTGTATAATTCCACGTTCTTTTACTCATATATTCCCATGACTTACCATATTGGTCGTGTGTTTTAGATTCTCCCCAAGTCATTGAAATTGTATTCCACAGATAATTATTTTTAGCTTTTCCCCAGTTTAAGTCTGTAAAATAATCACACCAACGATTTTTTTCATATACCCAATTCATAATCATATGAGCTGGGAATACAATTTTATTGTCCGCTAACCATTGTTGGTATGCTTCGTCAGAATAACGATTTTTAAAACCTAGTCTAGCGGTATAAGTTACCTCAGCGTCGCCATTGTAAGATACTTTAACGTCATTATTAAAATATCTAATTGCAAGATTTTGCAATGATTGCAATGAGCATTTACTCCGCGCCTTCCACTTGGTCTCAATAGCGTTACGTCTATTCGATAATGTTGTGAGTGGTGCTAATCCTAAATCATATTCATAATTCAAACAGCCGTACTCATTAAGTCTTGAGAAAAATATGTTGTTGTAATTTGCTGTGTTTAGTTCATCTTCCTTATTATATACAACGTAACCGCTATCATATAATTTATTAATTAGTGTATCACGTCTATATAATGTCGGTAATGATTGTATAGCTCTATTCGTCATATGTAACACCACTTAACACACCGCATGAATCATTCGCGATGGTGATACTAGCATGAGCACCATTCAACAATACTTCTTTAAAATCTGTTACGCCGTCAATATCGATAATTAAAGCACCAATCTTAGCAATAGATACATAATCGGTATTAAATGCCGATTGTCTGATATATCTATCAATAGTATCTTTTATTTCTGCTTTTAATGTACTCACATCACTACTAAATTTAACGCCTTTAATAGTTACCTTAATTGGCGTAGTTTTAGCGGATACAACTGTTGTCACAGCTCCAATAGTAGCGACTCCCGAGCCGTCACCATTTTTGTTAGGGTCAATGTAGTCTTGTACGAGTTTTACCACGTTCTCTGAAGCGGGTTTATAATCGTTACCAATGATGATAACTTTTACAGTGTTCTTGCCATTCCATATAGGAATACATCTAGCACCACCAACGCCCGCTACGCTGTTAGCCCATGATATATATTGGTTAGCATTTACGCCGTTTACAGGGTTACGTAGTCTATCAAAATAACGCTCTAAAAGGCTTTCGTCTGTTTCAGTATCATAACCGCCCGCTTGTAGGTTCATCATTTATGATTTGACTAATACCAGTGATAGTCTTTGGTACTAATGTAATTGCTCCAACTGGAACATTACCGACTAAACCACCTTCAGTACATTGTACAAGCACATAGTCACCAGTTGTTACGTCCTTCGCCTCTAGTGATTGAAAATGAATATTGTTTTCCGTAGAGAATAGATCAGTCTTTAAAACAGAACCTTGACCGCTTACAATCTTAACACGCCCCACAGCTTTGACACCTGTTTTTCGTGTCAACCCTGTTCGTTCCTCGATTACTGTATCAAGTTCTAACCCAGTTAAATTTCTTACGCTTTGCTTTTTCTTGACTTCTTCAATTTTAGAATCTAACTCTTCTAGGGCAAAAGCGAACCCGCGTGTAATATCATATACCGGGTATGCAGGCAGTTTATTCCATTCTTCGGGGATATTATTTAACATAATATCATGTAACTTATCAACACTCAATTCATAACGCCCCTTTCAATTCTAAAGCTCTTTCAATAGACCAATTACGGGATATTCTACTATAAACAGTTTTGTTATTTAATCTATACAAAACTGTTAGACGTCCGATTTTCTTACCGGTAACATCTTTAAATTTAGACATTTATCCACCTCCTAACATTGTTAGTACATAAATCGCACTTCCTCCCCTAAATCTGTTATAACTGTAAACGAAAATTTTCCGTTATCAAATGCAAAATCTTCGCATGCTGTAACGTGTTTACATCCGTTAATAATTCCGTCATGTAGACGTCTGATAATTTCTGATACTTG
>CYGL01000312.1_pt1 | contig 21831 bp, 26 predicted proteins | sample 485531 | NCBI WGS metagenome assembly CYGL01 (sample SAMEA3497897, study PRJEB9818) | human gut metagenome | reverse complement strand
TTTTTGACACAGGGTTGGTCGGTCACCAAGAAACTTGCCTTCTTTTGGACAATGGTTGACAAACGAGAACGCACGAGTTTGTATGATGTATATGAAGGTATGTTCAAGTCTCTCGACTATTCGGTTCTCAACACACGACTGCCAGACAGCAAACGTTTCAGAAGAGAGCTGTCGGAGAACAGAAAGGCAGTGTTCCGTTCCACCATCTTTCCATCAGACCCAAACCTGTTGCGAGGGAGTGGCATCAAGGAGTTGTCCGACGAGATTTGTGAAATCATAAAGACATGAGCCTATGGTAAGCAGAAAAATCAACACTGACGCAATAGATGAAAATCTGCTCATTGCCTCTATTGGCAAGAGCAAGATTGGCACGACAACGGCATCCATTCTTGACGGAGCTTCCCAAAACCCAGTGAAGGATACCGAAGAGAAAGAAGAGGGTGAAAAGAAAAATCCACGTTCACAGATGGATAAGCCTGCAGCCCCACGCAAGCCATCCAAGGTTTCTTCTGAAAGTTATGATGCTGCATTTCTCAAACGAAACGAGATAAAGACTCGTCAATGCGTTTATATCAGTCGTGAGATACACAAGAGAATTTCGAGGATTGTCAGTGTGCTCGCAAAGCATGAGTTGACAGTTGGTGGTTATATCGACCTTATTCTTGAGAGACATCTTGAAGAGAACCAGGAAGAAATCAACGGCTTGCTGAGAAAAGAGATAGATGACTGGAATGTATGACACATAAAAAGGAATAAGCATGACAATGGAAAGTATATTCATGATAGTTTTGGTTGCATTCAATGTCTGGACTATCTATTTTTACAACAAGTTGCTCCTTGAAGTTGCGAACAATAAGGAAGAAGAGGAAAAGCCACCCATCGACCCGATGGCACTTGTAGGCAAAAGCCTTTTCAAAGTGTCCCAACTGCGAAAGAAAGAAGAAACGGTACAGAAGCAAACTGAGTCAGAGCCTGTGTCTGAGAATGACGTGACATTCGAGGATCCACCAAAGAACACGGCAAGGATTCCTGATGAACTACTGGATGATGTGTTTACAAATGTCCGCATAGAAGATGTCGGTGTGAAGTATTCAGACGATGAGGACGATGCCGATGTACCGCAAGCAAAAGGAACAAGTTTTGAGGACATAGATACAGCCGTGAAGACGGTCAAGGCTTCAAAAGCTACGGACAAGGAGAAACGACATGCAGGAAAGGTCTTCCACGAGATGGATGGTAACCAATTCTATGAGAAATTCATGGAGAACAGCAAGGAGTGCAAGAAAAACATTCATGATTTTGTCACCTTCTACCTGCAAACTCACAAGATAGAAGAAATATCCAAGTCAAAGAAGGTGTTTAAAGTGCCAGACAGCATAGAGGACTTCAATATCCTCGATTTTGTATAACAATAAAATTTAGAGAACAATGGAAAGAAACAGAAAAAGAAAGAATGGTGCGACAAAGGAATACATCAGTATTCAGTCCACAGTGAATGTAACCGTGTCGTCCCAAGCAGAAAAAAGAGTTGGGTATATAGACAAGTTTATGTCCAAAGCCGACTTTACTGCAAGAAATGGTAAACAGGTATGCATCAAAGAAGAGACACATGAGCGCATTATGAAGTTTGTGAATGTGGTTGGTAAAGGACAGGCTACTGTAGCAAGTTTCATAGACAACATCATCAACGAGCATTTTGCTATCCATGCTGCCGAAATCAAGGCTGCATTTGATGAGGGACTCAAGGCATATCGCCTCTAACAATAATTTTAAAGTACACCAATGAAAAAGAAAGACTACGGCTAAAATCTCAGCTCGCCACTGAATCCACAAGTCGGCATCATGCCGCATGAGTAAACAAGTATCAACCGCCAGCCGGGACTATCCAATCCCCAAGGCACAGACAAAAACGATTTATGAACAAGAAAAACAGAATCATTCTTCTCGCTGCGATGATTTTCGCAGCCGTATCACAGACATTTGCGCAAGGCAACGGACTTGCAGGTATCAACGAGGCAACAAGTATGGTGACCTCCTACTTCGATCCAGGAACGAAACTCATCTACGCCATCGGTGCCGTGGTGGGTCTCATCGGAGGCATCAAGGTGTATGGCAAGTTCTCGTCAGGCGACCCGGACACGAGCAAGACTGCCGCAAGCTGGTTCGGAGCCTGCATCTTCCTCATCGTGAGCGCAACCATCCTCCGCTCATTCTTCCTATAATATAATAAGGTATAAGACTTATGGCTGACTACCCAATCAACAAGGGCATCGGTCATTCGGTTGAGTTCAAGGGACTGAAGGCACAGTACCTCTTCATCTTCGCAGGTGGACTGCTTGCCGTCTTCTTCCTTGTGGTCGTCCTCTACATGGCAGGTGCGGACCAGCTGGTCTGCATCGGCTTGGGACTCACGCTCGGCTCACTGCTTGTATGGATTACGTTCCACCTGAACAACAAGTATGGTGAGCATGGACTGATGAAGCTCATTGCCTCCAAGAGTCATCCACGCTATATCCTCAACCGAAGGGAAACAAACCGAATGTTCAAACATAAAAAGAACGATATATAATCTTCCTTTTTGGAAAATTATATATCGCCCTTATAAATATTTAGTCAGCTTCTACATAACCAAAGGTGTATGTGTCACCATCTTCATCAGCTACGACAAGGCGGTTCTTGCTCTTGATAGACTTGATAGTATAAGTCCACGTTTCTGTCTCGTCACCAAATGTCAAGCGCATTGTCAGTTTATTGCCTTTTACGTTGTATGTTCCTTTTGCAAATTCGTAAAAAGGGTCTTCATCGTTGCCTTCATCAGGCTCAAATGCCTCTGTGTAGTTGCATGTTCCATCCTCAAAGAAGCCTAATTCTTCCAAGTATTGACCATTCTCTTCATATCGAATCCAAAATCCGACAAGATTCTCATTGCCAGATGCTCCATCATTGTCGTCATCATCGGAGCTACAACCTGTGAACAATGCTCCTACTATCGCAAAGAGGAACATCAAGGAGAACAACTTCATTTTTCTCATCGTTTTATACACTTAGTCCGTGTCGTGTGCAACTTTTGTTTATAAGAATTATGTGAACTAAAAATGTTCAAGTAGCCTAACTACTTTTTGAAGGTTCCTTCATAGTGTAGGATATGCAAGGTGTTTCCTTCATTGTTCAACTTTCCAGTTACGTCAATCACTACATTCTTTCCAGAATAAGATATTTTGGCTTTTCCTACAATAGTAAACCAACCAGAACCTTTATAGAGTTTGGCAATACATTCATAAGTATGCTTCCTATTTCCTGCTCCAACATCATAAGTTCCAGCAAACCACAATGGGTCTGTTGGGATTTCATACTGGTAAAAACTTTCTGCTATGCTAAGGCAAGAGTTCCCGTCACTGCTCATTATAGAAAGTCTTTTCCAATTAGTACCAGTGTTGTTGACTGCTTCAAGATGAAGTTCTATCATCATTGTTGCTGTTGTCATTTCTTTATATGGATTTTTAGCTGTAGTATATGGATTGTAAAGCCATGAACTATATGGTATTTTACTTACACTACCGCCATTTCCTCCATTTGTACCAGATCCAGAATTCGTACCATCGTCTACGATTTCTTCATCTTCCTCATTGTCAGAGCTACAACCAGTAAATATTGTTCCAGCTATAGCAAACAGGAATAACATGGAGAGTAATTTCATTTTTCTCATAGTAATGTACACTTAGTCCGTGTCGTGCGCAACTTCTTTTTGCTATTATTAAGTACCAAGCGGATTATTTCGTTTTTGTTCCTGTAATATCACCGTCACCGTACAAGTCGGTTAGGACAAAGCCTTTTGAGGTCAATTCTTCTATCTGATGTTCACCGCCTATAGGGTCTTTTCCCATTGCATCCTCAAAGAAGATTTTGTCTTCAGAAACATAGTAGCTTCCTTTATAAGTGCTACCATAGTCATCCAAATATTCATTTTCATATTCTCCGTTAGCCTTTAGTGTCAGCAATGATTTTTCATTACCATAGTATGTCGCAACGACACATGACCAAGTTCCTATTAACAACTTTTTGTTCGATTCAACAAGTTGTTTGTCTTTTTCCACTATTCTCGTTCCAGAATAAATATCACCATTCATTGTAAACTTGAGAGAATTGGAAGAGAATGTAACAAGATCTGCCTGTTCTCCATCAAACGTAATGCTATTTTTGTCAAACTTATAAATGCCATCTTGGTAATAACCAGAATGTTCGTCAGTCCAATATGAATATGTTCCACCTTCAAAGAATGTATATTGGCGAGTTTCCAAGATTTCGCCAGCACTATTTCTTACATAGATTTTCCAAGTTCCACCAACTAACGATTTACCCCAATCGTAGTGTTGAGTAAAAGTTCCATCTGATATTTTCTCGTAAGTAATGCTGTTGCCATCCTCATCTACAATTTGTAAACGAGAATCAGAAACGCCTTGGATGGTGTATTGGTATTCAGAATCTTTTATGTCCGTACCATTGTTGAAAGTTGGTGAGAATATCATTGTGTTTGACTTCTTGTCAAATGATACCATGCCACCATCAGTTCCGATGTCTTCGCCATCTTGGTAACGGAATTGATAGTTTCCGTTTTCTGTAATGGTAAGGATAGAATGGTACTCTTCGTTCTCGTCAAGATGTTGCCAATATCCAACAAAAGGTTGGAGAGAACTTGTTGTGTCCTCTTTTTCGTCTCCATCATTACTGCAAGAAGAAAATGAAAATGCCATTATACTCAAAAATAAAAATGTGGCAAGACTGCTTATTGTTTTGAAAGATTTCATCATTATTGCTTGATTAAACCTCCAACCTCAATACATAAAGTGAGGTTGGAGTTGGGTTTCTATTATTGTTTCGTGAATGTTACTCGTCCTCCATCTTCATCAAGAACGACCAACTTCTTACTGGTTAGAGATACAACTTGCCATTGCTCAGGGTCATCATCTTCCCAATTAATCTTTAGGGTTTTACTACTGGCATTGTAAGTGTAGGTGAAAGCCTCCTCATAATCTTCATCTTCCTCGTCAACCTCTAATAATGTGCCCTTGCCATTAGACTTGAAAGTGACGAGTTGATAACCAGTACTAAAAGTACACTTCCATGTTCCTACCAAACTCTCAACAACCTCAGTGTTGTTACCTCCATCATCATCTTTGTCATCACTTGAACAACTGACAACGGCAAATCCCATAAAGAGGATAACCAATAAAGACAAAAGTTTTGTTTTCATAATCTTGTACACTTGGTTCGTGTCGTGCGCAACTTCTAATTTAGTAATTTGTTATAACTTTTGTAGTACCTGTTGTTGTGGTACCACCTTTACCTGTAGCAACACACTTTACATAGTAAGTTGTTCCTTTTTTCAGTCCTGCTATATTAGCTGTGATAAGGACTCCAGCAACTGTTGCCGTTACGGACTTTGCAGGGTTGGAACTTGTACCATAATACACCTTGGCTGAAGTCACCTTTGCCTTGTCCTTGTTGTATATCTTATATACGACTTTCAACTTTGTTTGATAGGCTGTGAAATCGCTGAAGCCAATGTCTGGTTTCTCGTATGAAGTAGAACCGCCTGTGCTGCCTCCACCTGTACTGCCACCATTATTGGAATTTCCACCACCATTATTAGAACCAGACGAAGGCTTTTGGCCAAACGTGTAAAACACATATCGTTTGTTGTCAAATTGTGCATAGAGCCTTCCACAGAAAGTTGACTTTGCTTTACTCTCTTTTGCATTCATGTATTTTACGATGTCATTCCACAAGTCTTGCTCATCGCTGCTAAGTCTTTCTCCATTAGCCTTTTTAGCTTTCAAGGCTTTATAGCTGCTCCAATACAGGCTTTCACTTGCATATTCATTGCCTACGAATACAGGATAGCTTATATTCATGTTGCCATTGCCATCATTCTTTTGGATATAAGAATTACTGAACTTGAAATGTTCGTAGTATTGGTAATCCCCATAGCCACTTTCAACCCCATAAACAATAGATTTGCCTGGGAATACACTTGCCAACTTTGATTTTATGGTGATGTTCCAACTATAATCACCATAGCTGACGCTTGCAGAGGTATTCTTATTTACAAGTTCAAAAGTTGGGTCTGAACTATTATTATTACCATAGTCATCACCGTCATCAGGTGAATACCATTCGTCTTGTTCATCATCACTGCCACCGCATGCTACGAACGTGGTGCTTGATAGCATCGTTGCCAATAATATAGCAAAAAACTTTATATTTCTAATAATTTTCATTTTTGGATACACTTGTTTGTGTCGTGCGCAACTTCTATATGATTTTAGCTTTGCTTCCCTGTTCCATGACAAGAGGGACATTTACCGTCGCCTCCACATACCCCACAATCGTGTGTTGGGTCAATGCCAGTACCAAACAGATTATCTGTTCTGATGCCTTTCCCATGACACTGATAACATTTTCCGCCACCACTGCATCTTCTACATATTTTGGATGATTTCTTGAATGTCTGTTCACTTGAGGACTCGCCGTCTGTTGATGAATCATCACTATAATTTGTTGTGCTCGTACTTGAAGACAAAGTTCCAGCCGTAGGCTTTGTTTCAGACTTTGCATTCATATATGCCACTCCTACAGTTGCTGCTGTCATAAACAGGCCGCCCCAAAAATTGCTACGGTTTTCCAACTGTTGGTCTCTGTACGATTGCGCTTTTGCCAAGAGCCTTTTGCAATGGTCTCGTTGTCCTTGCGAGCATTCCTCATTGTTAATAACCATATTCAAATCCTCTATAGCCGATTTCCACTTCTCTCGATTATAAGAGCAAAGGGCATTTCCATAAAGCGCATCCTCACATGGTAAGATGCCTTTGTACTTTTTGATGGTTTGTTGGTATTGCTTTTGCGCTTTCGAGTAATTGTGTGTCTCGAATAACTTATTAGCAATTTCACAATCATCCCAATATGCTGCTAATGTCTTTAGAAATTGTTCGTCAGAATTAGAGGATTGTTTTGTTCCTGTAGATGCTATCATCGTTTTCTTGATAGGAACATTAATCTCCAATCCAGTATAGAATATTTCCATGTCATTGTTGGCATTATGTAGTTCATTTGGTGAAAGATTATAGTCTTTAGCTATCGACTCTAAAGTTTCCCCACGCTGAACAACATGCTTTTTTATTTCTTGTCCATGTACTTGAATGATGGTGGACAAGCTCAAAAGTATAATTACATAGAGGTGTTTCATAATTGTTAGTATATGATGTTCTTAATCTTGGCTTTGCTCATATTGAAGATAGCAGCTTTTGCCGAATTGACTTTCTTGTAAGACACCATCGTTGCAGTATCGCTGCAAACCCAAACTTTCATACGTACCCCTTTCTTGGTCACGATAGTTGCTTTCTTTGGATTCGTTGCGGATGCCGCTTCTTCTATAGCAGCCGCTTTGATGGAGTCTGCCACTTCTGCCTCTCGCTGCGCCTTCAATCGTGCTTCCTCTGCTTCACGCTCTCGTTGCTGTTGTTCAGCAACTGCAAGATTGCTCAAGATGTCACGCGTCCCATCGGGGTAGCGTATCATAAACACTTCCGACTTTGGTGAGAATATCGGTCTATCCTTGGCTTTCTTGGTAGTCTTGAAAGAAACAACGCTTGCATCCATTGTCAGATTATAGGCAGGAACTTCCCTTCCGTCCTTGTAATACACCACGATTGCATCTTTCGGAATTTCCGTATGTTCCGAGGTGGTGAGGATACGCTCGCCATTAGCATTGAATACAACATTGCCACGTGTCTTGAACTTTAACATGAACACTTTCGTATTCTCCACAAATTCCTCAGAGGCTTTTTTGTTGCCAGATTCCTTGAAGAGTGTCTTGTCGTTGTTGGTCTGAATGATTTTGACAGACTTCACACGACCATCACGGAAAATGATGGCATCTTGGGCTATGCTTTGCAATGTAGCAAGCATAGCTCCAATGAAGATAACGCTTCTTTTAAAATTCATATCCAAGTGATAGTAGCATATTTTGCTCATATTGTTTCTTTTTCTTTATCGTTTTGTTCAATCCTCGCTGATAAGTGAATTGGAGAATTATTCTGTTAAATGATGCACCTACAGTAGCAGATAATCCATATCCAAACTTTTGAAAATCCTTCAAAGAACCTTTTCCTATCTTATCTTTTTCATTGATAGGTTCCGTTTCACTTGAATGAATGTCATCATATTCTGTGAAAGTGCCTGTTCGTTTTTATTTCCGCTTATCGTATATGATAAATATGGACCAGCTTCTAAGAACATTCTTGTGTCAGATGAAAGATTATACATCCCTCCAATATGGATAGGTATATCCAACTTGTTAGTTGTCATCTTCACGGTTTGTTCTCCATCGTAGTTACCTCCTTCATCATCCCAATATTGCCCAGAAGTCATAAGGCAATCTTGTTTGTATCCACTTTGGTTGAAGACAATTCCTAAGCCTGCATACACATTCTTTGAGAAGACGTAATCTGCAATTAATCCTGCGTGAAATTGATATATTGCTTTGTTTTTAGCACTAGCTCGTCCGTAGTCCGTATCTATTTCACCGTCTTTGAAATCTTTTCCAGTCCAAGAGCTATAGGTTAGACCAGCAATGACTCGCAACTTCCAGAGGTTTTTACTGAATGATGTTGTGTGTGCTGTTTGCTGGTTATTTTCTGATTGAGACTTATTAAAAGATGTAGGTGAAGTTCTATTTGTAGCTTTTGGGAGCTGTTGTTGAACTGTTGCCTCTGTTATTGTACTTGTCGCTCCAACAGGTACAACGAGCTTCATCCCCACATAGATTATACCATCCGCATTAGGATTAGCCTTGTTGATGTCCTCGACACTCACCTTGTAATACTCAGCAATACTTTCGAGAGTTTCGCCACGCTGAACAACATGGGTAACGGTTTGGCTTTGAGCCATACCGAACATACAAACAGTACAAAGAAGTACTGACAGAAAAATTTTCTTAATCATAGTCATAAAGTTTTTAGAGTTGTATAATCAGGAAATTGCTTACGCTCCAAAAAAGAGTAGGGTTTGTTATGACAAGCGTACAGTTGCCATCGCCACTCTCCTCAAAATGGAAAGAACGGTTGCTCGGTTGCGGTGTAAGAATCCTTGGATTACTTGAATGCAAAGGAATCTCACGGAACTTACGGATGTCAACAGCATTGAACTTGCTTTTGTCAACATCTTCATAGTTGACTTTCTTCTTTTGCAAGAATCCGCCTTTTAATAGCCCAGCTGCCGAAAGTTGCTTTTTCGTACCAATCTTTACATAACACTCGTTGATAACTTCATCCTGTTTTGACAAAGCCTTAGTCAACACCTTTGTTTTCTGCTCTGCATTATTAGCTTTTGTGCGCATATCAGACAAAGAAGCCCGAAGCTGGGTGATGTCTTTCTTGGAGTTGTTCAAGTCTGCACGCAATGATTGGATAACTTGATCTTTTTCTGCCAACTGCTGATTGAGAAATTCAACAACTTTTTGCAGTCGTTCCACGCCTTGCGAGGATTTCTTGTTTGCCAAAGAATCTTGGAGCATTTTTATCTTGGCTCTTTGGCGAGCAAGTATATCCGCCATTCCCTTTAGGTTGGCAGCTATTTGTTGGCGGTTCAGCATGACACCATCACGCCCTTTATTGGTGAAAAGGATATTTTCTTGTACGGCAATACTATCCAATCCTGTAGCAATCGTTGCCAATACACCATTGAGTTCATCAAGTTGCTGTGTCTTTGCTTTGTTTTCCTGCATGATGGAATCTCGCTCTTGCATGTAGCTACTCATGTCAACCTTTTCATTCTTACACGAAAAGACTGACAGCATGATAAACAAAGCTATGAAGCCTTTGAAGAGTTTCATTTCGTTTGGTCATAAAAAAAAGGCGGAACCGTTCGTGGCTTGCCTTGTATCTGGTTACCGCCAAGTGACCAACTCTACAACAAGCACAGAACGGCTCACGCCATAAATGGCATGAACCTTCCATCTGCTTGTTCTCGTAGAGATTTGAATATTGGCGGTATTCGATACAAGAGAACAAGAGCTAAAAGCTCAATATCTTCAAAAGTCTTAGAACGGAAACGCTGGATTAATATAATAAGGTGTTATCACCTCTGTTCTTAGTCTCAGTCGAAATGGCAATTCTTGGAATCACCAAGTTCTTAGCGTTTCATTCTTGTGTAATGTCTGTTTCTTACTTATTCTATTTTTTAATTAAATAATTCCGTGAACTTGCAAACAAAATGTAAAAGTCGTGCTTCACATAATGAATTGCGAGTGCAAAAATAACAAAAATTAATTGCAATAAAGAATTTGATATGATATTTTAACGTATAATTATTGTTTTATGGTCATAAATTGGGTAATTGCTACCTATATTCATTCCCACAACAACTAAAAACCTCTATTGCAAAAGGTTTCTTCCTCCTGTATCCTCAAGAATCTTCATCTGCTGTATAGCAATCTGATTGAGTTTTATCAGTCGCTCAGATTGTGGCATTCTATCATTGATAAACACAGCGTTGAGGTTCTCCATATTCGATAGGCAAATAAGCTCGTTGATGCTGGCATAATCTCGAATGTTGCCTTTCTTGTCCGGATTCTGTTCACGCCATTGCCTTGCCGTCATACCGAACATAGCAATGTTGAGTACATCCGCTTCATCGGCATACTTCATGGCTGCTTGCTCACGAGTTATCTCGGCTGGAATGAGATTTGCCTTGATAGCATCTGTATGGATGCGATAGTTTATCTTAGATAATTCACGCTTGGCAGACCAAGCAAGTTGCTTCTGCTCGTCTGCTTTAAGACGTTGGAATTCACGGACGAGATACAACTTGAACTCTACGGAAACCCATGAGGCAAACTCAAATGCAATATCCGAAATGGCATAAGTACCTCCGTATCGCCCAGAAATAGCTTTTATACCAATTGCATTGGTGGATTCCACCCATTTACTTGGCGACAAGGTGAAAGCATTCAATCCTGCTTCTTTTCTAAACCCCTCGAATTCGAGGGGATTAAAATCAGGATTGTATAAACTTTCCCATATTCCAAGAAATTCTATTGTATTGCGATTCCTCATCCAATTTCCTATCACGGCATTAGGATCTTCGCCATTCTTCTGCCTTGCGATGTCGGTAATGCAGATGTAGTCAACTCCATCTTTGGTTAGAGTCTTTATCGTTTGGTTTCTTACAATAATCTTTGCCATAAGAAATTTGTTTTTGCATTCATTCTATGCTACTCAAATCAATGCTGCTCCCAACTTACTGAGAGCAGCATTGAACAATCTTTTTCTGATTTACTACAGCTCGATAAAGTTATCATCTCCATCAGAAGATGAACTTCCGCCCGAAGTAGAGCTACCGCTTGAAGATGAGCCTGTGCCAGATGTAGAACCGCCACCACTTGGTGTACTTGTGCTGCCCGAATCCACAGCCGAGCTACCTGAAGTAGACGGAGCGGAAGCCTTCTGACCAAGTACCTCACGCTTGTAATGAGTAATTTCAGTGTTCACATAGTCAATGAAAGCCGTATAATCCTTTTCGCCAAAGACCAGGGCGAGGGCATTCACCATCTTTACCAAAGCACGGTAAGCGTCATCACTTGCTGTACGAGCAGTTTTTAATGCTCCAACAGTTATACCTATTTTCTCGTTGGTGCGCTGCAAGGTAAGTGTTCTTACACGCTCGTTTGCTTCTTTCAAGTTGGTAACGAATGCTGTCAAACCCAACTTTGCTACCTGTGCAGCATTCTTATCTTCAAGGTCGGAAATGAAGTTGACCAAAAGACCAGTCTCCTTGTCAAGTTGGCCAGCGGTGTTAATCTTATAGTCCTTGATGTGCTGTGCGAGAACCTTTGCAGCCTGTGCCATGTCTGCAATAGGCATGGCGAGGAAGCCTTCAACTGCTTTCTTGTAGCCGGCATAAAGTGCATCACGGTCGCTGTCTGCCTTGGCTATCTCATCAGTCAAGAGACTTTTCTGTGAAATTTTCAAGGCTTCGTCCTCTGCGCTGACGGCCGTCTTGAAATTACTGACTAGTTCCGAAGCTTTTTCTTTGACGGCAGTGTCAGCTTCGGCACGTGCAAGAATGTTACTTACAAACGTGAAATGCGCACCATTATTCATGCGCTGAATGTTGATGTCGTAAATCTCTTTCATGATGTTAAGGATTTAAATTTGACAAATCGTTTTGTGCATCGTCGGATTTCTCCGATTGCAATCGCTAAGATATAAAAATAAACGAGAAAACGGCAACCTTATTGCGAAAAATTGGCAATCTTGCGAGAAAAAGATGGTTTTTGACTGTTGAAATCTATTTCGCTACTCGTTTTGGGGGATTTTTGGTACAAGAAGTACCAAGGAATAGTAATCAACAGATGTTTTCACATTTTGTGGACAGAAGAAACTTGAATCAAAACCTCCAACAGCTCTTAAAAGTAACCATTGATTGCAATCAACAGTCCTAACGACATATAAAAGTAGGTGTTGATCGCAATCAATGGCTTCAATGAAGCTAAAAGTGGCTGGTGATTGTAATCAATACCTCCAACCGACATCAAAAGTAGAAATATTTTCTAATCAATAGCTTCAACAACATCTAAAAGTGCCTTTTGATTGCAATCAAGCCTATGGACATCAATGAAATCAAACACCTCGTAGGGGAGTTCATCAACAGCAATGAGTTTGTGGCACAAGCCAAGTTCATATTTGAAACGCTTGGTGGCAGCTTCCCGACATCGTTTCCGCATTATCAAAGGATAGCGGAAAAGGCTGTGAAGGTAAAAGGCAATCCTTTTAGTGATATTGTGGAAAAACCTTTGAGTCATCCTGCTCTTAGGCAGTACTTGCGGGAGCGTGGCATATCGGCTGACGTGGCGAGCCGTTTCTGCTGTCAGGTGGAATACCGATACAATGGCAAACAGTTCTTTGCTGTAGGTTTCAAGAACAACAGCGGTGGCTACGAGATACGAAACCGCTTCTTCAAAGGTTGCGTGTCGCCAAAGGACATCACTCTCATTGGCAGGAACAGCAACGTCTGCCATCTGTACGAGGGTTTTATGGATTTCCTCTCTGCCGTAATTCTCGGCATAGGTCGTGGTGAGGATCATATTGTCCTCAACTCTGTGGCTAATATGCAAAAGGTGCATCATCTTTTAGATGGCTATGCACAAGTGTATTGTCACTTGGACAATGACGAAGCTGGCGAGAATGCCTGTGCCGAACTGCAAAAGCGATATGGCGATAAGGTCATTGACCATTCGCATCTATACACAGGTTACAAGGACTTGAACGAGTACCTGATGAGCCATAAGACAAGAAAGTAACAATCATTCAAAAAGCAACAAGACAATGAAGAAGAACAATAAAATCAAGAAATCAGTGAGCATGTTGGCATTCCTTTTCGTGTGTGCCTTGTCGGTAATCCTTTCATCGTGCAGCGATGAGCTGGACATTCAGCAGTCGTATCCGTTCAAGGTGGAGACGATGCCTGTGCCAAAGGACATTGTGCGTGGACAGACTGTTGAAATCCGCTGCGAGTTGAAGGCGGAGGGCAAGTTTGACGGCACCATCTATACTATCCGCTATTTTCAGCATGACGGAAAAGGTTCGCTGAGAATGGAGAACGGAACGGTGTTCCAGCCAAACGACCGCTATCTGTTGGAGAACGAGAAGTTCCGTCTTTACTACACCTCGGCAAGTACGGAGACACAGACGCTGACCGTGGTTGTGGAGGACAATTTCGGCAAGTCATACGAAATGGAGTTCAGTTTCAACGACACAGACGATGAGGAAGAGTTTGCGAGAAGTGCCAACAAACTCGGTAGCGTATGAGGTTGATGATATTGTTAGCCTTGCTTCTTGTGTCGGGCAGCTTGTCTGCCCAGACGCAAGGGGCGATAAAGCGAGTTCGTCATGTGTCACGTTTTGAGTTGGCTGTCGCCTGCATCAAGAAGTACGAGGGTCTGCACGGACCGAAGCACCATCCTTATGTGGGATATGGACACAAGCTGTTGCCTGGCGAGCGGTTCTCTCCAAAAATGACGGAACGGCAAGCCGATGCCTTGCTGCGCTCTGACCTCAGAAAGCTCTGCGCCATGTTTCGTGGTTTCGGTCGTGACTCGCTGCTCTTGGCTACACTTGCCTACAATGTGGGATGTGGAAAGGTGATGAAAAGCCGGATGTATGCCAAGATGCGAAGTGGCAACAGAAACATCTATCGTGACTATGTGGACTTCAAAAGGTGGAACGGAAAGATAGTGCCTTCCATAGAGCGAAGAAGAAAAATGGAGTATCTGCTCTTGTTTACTCCATAGTATAAGGTTTTATAAAAATAGGACAGTCCTTTTGATTGGGGGCTGTCCTTTGTTTTTTTGCAAGCATCGCAGATAAGGAAAAGACGGTTTCTTTGCTACTTTCTTTTCCGCTCCTCGGCTCAAGAAAGAAAGTGGCGGAACGAATTTTCATCGCTCCGCCGATATGGATTTTATTTCGTTGCAACCATACGCTGCTCTATAAGTCTTGCATTGCTGTTCACCAAGTTGATGATGTCAGCATGGTGCTCGGTATCCTTGTTCTGTAGTCCGTGGCATTGTACGACTTTCATCTGTTCGAGTGAAAATTCCACGGTCTCAACCCTTTGTTCGGCTATTCTTGCTGAGAAGATGATGCAGTCGGGATTGAGCGAGTAGCTTGTTCCGCTGCCTACGCAATGGTGCATCGCCTTGCCCTCAAGAACGTGCTCCCTGACGCTTTCAAGCATTCTCACCACGATATTGCCGTCCGTGAACATCAAACCGAAGAAACGGCTCTTCATTTCCTTGAATTTGTCCTCGTTCTTCAATGCCTTGCGTATCTCCTCCTCGGTGCGCTCCTTTTCTTTCTTGGCTCTGATTTTCTCGGATATTCTGTCGTGCTCGGCTTCAAGGTTGTCGGGGCAAATGTAGTGTGGACTTCTGATGTCCTTGCCCATTTCCACCAACATACAGATGTAGTCCGCCCATTTGCCGATGTCTGTAATAAGGTAATGGTTGCGGTTGGCTATCTTGTAGGCATTCCAACAAGTTTCCAAGTGCCGTGGATGGTCTATGAAGTGGCGGACGTGTCCGTAACGACATTGTTTCATCATCGTTTCGATGCGGTGGTCTGTCAGCATCGCCTTGAACAATGTAAGCGGTTCGATGCCGTGAAACGCTCCGTCAAAGCCGTTGCGCCATATCTGAGGAATGACTTTCATATCGGGGCATACCGGAAATGAAGCAATATGCTGATAGGTGGTGTTGTCCTTGCGCAGTTCAATGTCGGAGTCGTAGCAGAACGTGTCCATATAGATACCCATTGTGCGCTTGCGTGCCATAACCTCCACCTTGCCTTTCTCGTTCATCCAATAGCGTGCCACCTCCCAACAAAAGATGTCTGCCTTTTGTCCCTTGCGGTAATAGGCTTTCATCTGAAATGCTCGCATAAGTTGCAGTCCCTTGCGCTCAGTGAGTACGCTGAAATAGGTAGAAGACATTGCCTTCTGTCGCTTGGTGCGCTGCACTTCCAACTTTGCCTTACACTTCGGGCAGACACATTTGTCCGCATCATTGTCCGTAGTCCAAGTGTGTCCGCAGTCCATGCAGGTGGTCTGTCCGTGCTTCAACTGAAAGGCATAGTGGTCAAGGCATTCACGGAATGCCCATTGCATTTGCGCTCCCTTGATAGGTCGTAACCCCTTGTTTGAGGTTACGACTTGCTTCTGATATTTCGTTCTTGGTTTCATAACGTGTCGAATAATGATGGTTGATGTACTTCGTTGTCTGTTCTCTGTGAGGTGCGCTTGGCGGTATCTCGGTTACGCATCTTGTTCATCTGCTCTTGCTGATATTGGCGGATGGCTTCCTGTCTTGCTTGTGCCTTCTCCTCCTCTGTGAGTTCGATGTGGTGGTTAACAGACACTTGGCAGTTCAATGGTTTTCCTACCTCGATGTCCTTCTCCTCGTAGTAGTGGATGGCTTGCCCATATATCTCGTCATCGCAAAAGCCGTTGCAACCGCTCTTCTGCACCCAATTAAGTATGTAGGTGACGCAATCGTCTATGTTCTTGTCGGGGTTGTCATACTTGGCTGCAAAGAGTTCGTCCTCCATTGCACGCTCCTCCAAATAGGCTTGTATGGTTCTCTTGAAATATTCTGTAGTGTTCATATCTGATGTTGTTAAAGGGTTCGTTACTCGTGATAGATGATGTCGCAGTCCTCAACTTCTGTAGGCAGTCCGAAGAACGGATAATGGCTGAAGTAAGGTTCTGTGCACATGTCCTCGTTGTATCTCGGACTTACTATCTCAATATTGTTCTTGCGTATGGCTTCGTCCACCATACGGATTTCCTCGTCAGTCAGTTCGCTTGCATCGCCGTTGATGATGTAGCAGAGTGACCATGTAGGTATAGCTTCAATGCTTATGTTCATATCGCTTGTAATTTAAAGTGTTAATAACCAAATGAATGTTCCAATCAGTACCACCATAGAAAGAATGGAAATGATGATGCCGAAGATGAACTTCACAATTCCCAATATGACTTCACCGACCATGCAGAGAGCCATATATCCCAACCAAGCCACCAAAGTGATGAGGGTTGAGCCGACTGCGGAGAGTAATCTCCACCAAGTCTGTGTTATGTTGATGTTTGTTGTCATATAGCCTTGAATTAAATTTATTTGCGGTTCCAGGAACTGAAGGGAAGTTCTCGTTTCTTCACCTTTTTGTCGCTCCCTTTTCCGACATTTTTTTTTGCGTCTTCCTGTCGCATCGGTCGTTTCGTTTCAGGTGCCTTTCAAGGGCGGCGAGGCTGGAAATACAAGGTTTTTCGGAAAAAGAATGACTAAAAAAGCAAAAAATAGCAGATTTGGGCTTTTGTTTTGAGTTTCAAGTGGTTGTGGCAGTTGTTGGCTTTAAGTGACGTTCGTGAGGAAATGCGAAAATAGCAGATTTGAGAAGTGGAAACGCTTTCAATTCATTACCTCAGAAAAACGCCCTAATGAGCTTTTTTAACGGTGTCGGTTCTTGTTTCTCCATTCTGCACAGGTTGTGAATTTGCCATGCAGCTCTCATAGTTTAATTTTGCACTGAACAAAAAGCAAACAATTATGAGAAGTACATTCAAGACAGTCTTCTATGTAAATGGAAGCAAGGAGAGAAACGGAGTTGTCCCTATCATGGGACGAGTGACAATCAACGGAACTATCGCACAGTTCAGTTGCAAGCTGAGCGTGACCAAGGCGATATGGGATGCCAAGGGCAACAGAGCTAAAGGCAGAAGCAAGGAAGCCAATGAGGTGAACTTTGCGCTTGATAACATCAAGGCTCAAATCGCTAAGCATTACCAACGGCTTTCCGACCGTGAGGCGTTCGTTACCGCTGAAATGGTGAGAAACGCATATCAAGGCATAGGTACGGAGTATGAGACATTACTCAGAGCTTTTGACAAGGAGAACGCAGCCTTTGCCCAACGCGTGGGAAAAGACCGAGCTGTCCGAACCTACCGCAAGTATCTGACGGTAAGAAAGTACGTTGCCGAGTTCATCAAATTTCAGTACAAGCGCAGCGATATGTCCATGAATGAGCTTACCGAGGAGTTCATCCGTGATTTTTGTCTGTATTTGAAGAATGTCATTGGACTCACGCAATCTACCATTTGGATATACTCCATACCATTGAAGCATATCGTCACGGCAGCACACTACAACGGCAAGATACAGAGAAATCCGTTTGCCATGTACCACGTTGACCCAGACCACAAGGAGCGTGAGTTCTTGACAGAGGAAGAATTGGACATATTGGCAGGAATAGAGTTGGAAAATCCCAACTTTGCTTTTGCGAGAGACTTGTTTATGTTTGGTTGTTGGACAGGTATCTCTTTCGTTGACATCAAGAATCTTACAGAGGACAATGTTGCCATTATAAGTGGGTCTCCATGGATAGTTTCTCAGCGTCAAAAGACAGGCGTACCATTCAAAATTAAACTGATAGATGCAGCCATACAGATAATTGAACGTTACAAGCCATTGAGAAAAGATATGCACTTGTTTAATATTGGCTCACTTGACATGGTAAACAAGCGTATAAAGAAAGTGGCAAAAATGTGTGGCATCAAGAAGCGAATTTCATTTCATGTAAGCCGGCATTCGTTCGCAGTTTTGGCTTTAAACTACGGTATGCCGATAGAGAGTGTAAGCAAGATACTGGGACATACGGACATCGCCACAACACAAATTTACGCAAAGGTGACAAGTACTAAATTGGAGCATGACATATCAGCTTTTGAAAGTCGAATCAAGGGGCATATGCCGACAATGGGGGGAATGGCATGAAAAGGACTGTAATCACCGTGGACGGAAATGGAATGTTATCCATTCCGTCCAACTTGCAAGACTTGTGGATGAGTGAGGGTGAATTGGTTGATATGCTTCATGTCACCGCCATGAAACTCCATGCTGTGATAAGGTCAATATACAAGGATGGTTTATTGACGGTGTCGGAAGTCCAACAGAAACAGGAAACTTCCAATGGCATTTGGCAAACGTTGTATGGCTTTCCGATGATTGTTGCCCTTTGCTTCCGTATAAACTCATACGGGGCAGCTCGGTTTCGTGCCACCATCTTCAAGAGATTGTACGGGGCAAAAGAGAAAAGTAGTGTCATTATCCTACAACTCAATAGAAGAACAACCGCCTTTAGTTGAATGTCCTCTTGCTTGTTTGTTGGCTTGGCGCTGTCGTACTGTCGTGAATAAGTACTGAAGCATAAGCATGACATTCTTACTTGTAGGGGATGAGTTCTGTTCATAAAAATGACGGACAAAACACCCCTTATTTTTGTTGAATTGTTGAATATGATGAAAGAAGTATTGAACATCAGGTATTTACGGCTCAACATATTCTCAACAAATCTCTCAACAAAAGAAAGATAATGTTGAAAAGAGAAAACCATGAACACCATTCCTTTCTTTCTTTTTTGCCCAGTAATTTGTTGTGTAGAGCTATTTGTTGAGAGTTTGTTGAGGATATAAGTGGCTGGTTCTCATAAAGATAACACCTATCTTCAACAATTCAACGTTTTACATGCCCTCACTTGGTACGCTGTAAAATGTGCTTGTGGATTAATTGGCAACCGCTCTATTCTCCGAAATGGTTGCAGCAACGTTCCTTGGAGGCTTTGCGCCTCCAGCCACTTGGGCGAACCTCCGCAGTGTTTTAGCATGGCATTAGATTTATGCAGACTATACCGAGGACACACAGCACACATAACACACTCGGCATAGTTCACAAAGGAAATCAACAACACACAACTGAAACACTTGGCAAGTTTCACACTGAAAATATCACCTTTTCCTTTGCAAACTCCATGTACAAAGTAGCTTGTGTCTGTGACCTTGTTCTTTCAATGTGGCAGCTTTGATGTTTGGTGCAAATTGAGAGAATTAAGGTCTGCAACCTTGGGCATGGAAAGCCGAAAGGCAAATATCTCGTCTTTTGTTCTTAGAGGAGGGAGCGAGGTTATGTTTTGGGAACCCCAAAACGCCTCGCTCCACCATGAGGGCGAAGAAATTTTGCTCCCAACGGTTGCAGAAAGTGAGTGTACCAACTGTAGGCAGTGCATAGAAATATGTAAATAGATTTGTCAGGTGTAGTTTATTCTTCCTTTATTTGCACAAAAGTATGTTTTGAGTGTTATAAAAAATAAAAAAATGCACTATTACGTTGATACTTTTGTATTTTTGCACTCAGTTATCTTGGACAGCAGAATTTGAAACACTGAAAATCCGTAATCTGTCTATATGTAAAATCTTTAAATTTGGATTATTATGACTAAGAAGTTTTGGTTAATAGCACTCATCGTAGCTTGCACTGTTGTATTTGGCAGTTGCGATAAGTCTGAGGAATTGAGTGTTGAGCAATGTAAGTTGGATATGAATCTATTCAACCAAACCTATACTGTTAATGATGAGGGGTGCTGTGTGCTAAAAGGGAGAAAGCCAATAGCAGCAGAAGAAATACAGAGTAAGGTCAAGGGCTATGGTTGGGAGAGTATTGCCACTTATGAGGTACAGGAAAACGGAAAGTTGAGCAAGGAGGAATTTTGGAAAGACAGATTTGGTGGCAGCCCTACACACTTTTGGTTTGAGACATCACAGCAAGCTTTTAGTTATTTTTATAGTGATGCCTTGCCAGCCTTTTGTTTCAGTCGTGTATCATGGACTTATGACATGGACAAAGGCTTCATACTGTTTGGCAGCAACAAGCAGACAACAGACAGCAGATACATGCAGATTCTTAAGCTTGACGAGTCGAATGGCAAGACCTTAATGTACACCATACAAAAATTGGGAGCGACGAGTGATGGCAGCAATGGTTACAAGTCTATATATGGCATGATTGTATATAAACGCATGACCGAAACCGATTTGGAAATGATGAAGAAAAGTTACACGTATGATACGGATATTGACCGTTCTGTTCCCGACAACTGCAAGTTTAAGATTAAGGCATACTATGCAGAAGACGACAAAGACAACACAGACCCTGTGTTTCAGACCTTCTGCCTTGTAACATTTGAGCTTACCGATGAATATGGTTTCAACTCTTCAGATAATGCCTATTACAACTACTACGATTCAATTACTTGGACGAGTGATTGTCGTGATATGCCAGATAGCTTTGGAATCATGGAACGTAAGACAAACTGTTTGAATACTTCCTATTGGTGGAGCACATACTTCTTCACGCCTCATGACAATACTATTGTCTATGCCAATGGCTATAAAGATGGCCGTATTGTCTATCAAGCCCGAAAGAGGCTCTATTTGGTGAATGATGGATTCTTTGGTTACGATTGGGATAACGTAAGGTATAATTCCAAGAACCCCGAACTAACAGAATATTGCTTGCTGGACAAGAGCCGTGAGTTTATCCTAACTCCACCTACTGCCTACAAAGAAGACATTACAAAACCGTATGCAGAGTTACGTATTGTACTGAAAGGAGCAAAAGACAAAAACGACAAGGAATATATGTTAGGCGTGCTTGAACGTGAAAGAGAAGGTCTGTTGAAGATTATGGACCAGTACTATGAAGCACATAGTACTATAAAAGAAACAGAAAAGGCTTCGCTGTGTAAAACGTTTAAGGCACTACCCGAAGATGCTGATATTAAAGCATATTGGCGTACAAAACATTCTCGCATGGTACTGATACTTAAAACTGACGGGGAANACCCTATAAACAGTGAATACTATGTGCATGCGGAACCAATTAAATGATAAATAAGTTTAATGTGGACAACAATAGTCATAAGGCGAAGTTAATCTTTGTTTTATGACTATTGTTTTTTTGCACCAACATAGTGTGGTTTCATTTTTATTTTGTATTTTTGCAACTGTAAAGAGTTGTTAGGCAAATCAAACATATGCATATTGCAGAAGTTGTGACTATTGCCAAATCATTACCTCTATTGAGGTTGAACACTTATAAATCGCTCATTTTAAGCTATTCAGCAGATTATAGAAGAATTTTTCGGAAAAATACTACCCAACGGTGTGGAGATTTTTTCGAAAACCGAAGGCTCGACCTTTTATTTCCAAAGCCCGCTGCCATACCTTTGCACCTGCACGATAACGGTTGATGCCAAAAGGAAAGACCATGTGGAGGAAAGAAAAATCAGAGCGGCAAATGAAAAATAGAAACTTCACGGAAGTTTTTGGACTGCACGATTATCGCATACTCATTTCTGAGAAATGGATACAATTACTGTCTTGCAAATG